>Ga0187893_10001934_pt1 | contig 47272 bp, 45 predicted proteins | sample MA1701074metaG_FD_139574 | JGI IMG/M metagenome (GOLD analysis project Ga0187893, IMG submission 139574) | White microbial mat communities from a basaltic lava cave in the Kipuka Kanohina Cave System on the Island of Hawaii, USA - MA170107-4 metaG ... | reverse complement strand
GTTCCTCCTGGCTCATCACTCTCGGGCTCGCCGCGGCGCTCCCCGGGCGCGGCGTCGCGCAGGATCCGCGGCTCGAACGCCGGCTCGACAGCGCCACGCTGGCGGCGCTCGGCACGGTCATCGACTCCGCCCGTGTCGCCGGACTACCGGTCGAGCCGCTGGTGCAGCGCGCCCTCGAGGGATCCGCGAAGCGCGCGCCCGGCGTTCGCATCATTGCGGCAGTTCGCTTGCTCGCCACCGAGCTCAGGGATGCCCGCGCCGCGTTGGGCTCCACGTCGACGCCGGCAGAGCTGGTCGCCGCGGCGAGCGCCCTCCGTGCCGGCATGCGGACCGCGGATCTGGTCCAATTCCGCCGCCGCCGTCTCACAAACCTCACCGTGCCCCTGGCGGCCGTCACCGATCTCGTCACGAGCGGTGTGCCACCCGACTCGGCGGCGGCGGCCGTGCTGGCCCTCGCCGCGTCGGCGCAGGACGATCAGATCGTCGATTTCCGGCGGGCGGTCGAGCGTGACATCGCCCTCGGTGCGCCACCGGCCGCGGCGGCCGCCGTCCGTGTCAATGCCGCCCTCAACGACGTAAGCCCCGGACCCGCCAGGAGGCCGTGACGGCGCAGGCTTACGCGTGGGCGGCCGCGCTCGGCGCCGCCTGCGCGACTGCCGTGGCGCCCTACCGCACGCTCACCGCGCAGGTCAGCGCCACCGTCGACGTCGGACTCACCGATGTCCATTACGACGGCTTTCTGCCAACCGCCGCGGCATCCGTTTCACCGATGTTCCAGTTCCAGCGCTCGCGCCTGTTCCTGCTTGCCCGAGGCACGCTGCTGCGCTTCGCCAGCGGCCGGCAGAGCCTGCAGGCCGGTGGCTCAGGATCGATCGTCCCCGCCGCGTTCGGCCCCTGGCGCATCGAGCTCACGGGGAATGCGGGTGTGAGCCGCTATGCGGACTTTGCCAGCTTCTCTCATGTTCTGGCCGGCCCCCGCCTGCACGCGGCGGGCGATAGTCAGGGAGCCTGGATCGGCGGCATGTTCGGAACCACTTCGTTCGGAGTCGATCAGCGCTCCGTCGCGGCGGCCGCGATCGGAGCATGGGCGCAACGCGTGGGGGCGACCTGGCTCGCCAGCGTAACATCCACCCGCGTCGGAGACACCGCCTACGTGGACCTGGAAGGTGCCGCCCACTACGCGCTAAACCGCTTGACGCTCGATGGGTCGCTGGGAGTGCGCAGCCGCAGCCAGGGTGGTGGCCATGGCGTCTATGGTGAGGCGACCGGTGCGTACAGTCTCGGAGCATGGCTCTCCGTCGTGCTGGCCGGTGGCCGGTATCCGACCGACCCGACTCGCGGCAGCGTTTCCGGCCGGTACCTGGGCCTCGGTTTGCGCTTCAACGCCGTGGCCCGCCGGACCACGTTCTCCCGGCCCGCGCGCCGCGTTCGGCTGCCAGGATTGGGGTCGGCGGATGCCGATGCTGCCCCGGTTGCCACGGCGGAGGTGGGCCCGTGCGCATGCGCGGGCGGGATTCTGCTGATCGTGGCGGTCGACGCGTCCGCAGTCGAGGTCTCGGGAGACTTTACCGACTGGGAGCCGATTGCGCTCGCGCCAGGCGACCTGCCCGGCACGTGGCGCGTTCCGACGCCGCTCCCTCCCGGAACCTACCGGTTCAACGTGCGACTCAACGGAAAAGAATGGATCGTGCCGGCCGGTGTGACTCGCCTGCAAAGTGAATTCGGGGACGCGGTCGGGTTGTTGGTCGTGCCCTGACGGCGGTCAGCGTCTACCGCCGGCCATCCGCAGTGCTTCCGGCCTGCCCCGCAGCGCCCGCATCGCCCAGACACCGCATGCCGGTCCGATCGCGAGGACGCTCATGCTCCAGCGCCAGCCGATCGTCGTCGCGAGAACCGGCAATAGCGAGATCGTGACGGTCGTGAGCAGGAATCCCACGCACGTTTGCAGGGTCAGCGCGGTCCCCACGTAGTCCGGCGGCGCCAGCTCGCTGACCGCCGTGGAAAACTGCGCCGAGTCTGCGACCACGGCGATTCCCCAGATGAGGAGCACTGGTCCCATCAGCCACAGGGACCGACCGAACAGCGTCCCCACCACCAGGCAACAGGCACCCGAGACCAGCATGGCGACGCTCGTCACGGTGGTCCGGCCGAAGCGATCGCCGTACTTCCCGCCCAACCAGCATCCCACCGCCCCGCTCCCGATCACCCCGAACGCGACCAGCGCGGCGACCGTCCTGCCATTCGTTGTTCCCGCGGACCGCGTCGCTTCGCTCACCGCCACGAACACCGCGATCCAGGTCCACATCGCATACAACTCCCACATGTGGCCGAGATATCCGAGGTTGGCCAGCCGGACGGCCGGATCGCGCAACAGGCGCGGGGCGGCGGACCACGTGAATCGCGGTGAGGGAGCCGCGTACGGTCCGTCCGATGGCACGGCCAGGACGAGGGCCGCTCCCACCCAGGCGGACACCGCGGCGACAAGCATCACCGTTCGCCAGGCGTCCGGAGGCGCCACCCAGCGCACCAGGTGCGGGGTCGCGGATCCCAGCGTCAACGCGCCGACCAGAATGCCGATCGCCCAGCCGCGCGCCTCTCGAAACCAGCCGGCGGCGATTTTCATTCCGGGGGGATAGACCCCGGCGAGGGCGGCGCCGGTGAGAAAACGGAGCCCGATGCCGAGTGTTGCCGACGATGATGCCGCGACGCCCAGCGTCGTGAGCCCCGCGAGCAACGCGCACGCGGCCACAAGGCGTCGCGCCGACCAGATGTCCGCCAGGGTAAGCATCGCCGAAACGAGCGCCCCCACGACGAAACCCAGCTGGACCGAAACGGTGAGACCGGCCGTGCCGGTCGGGGTCAGGTGCCAGACCTGCGCCAGGGTCGGCGCGACGGCAGACGCACTGAACCACGGTGCCATCGCGCACAGCTCCGCCGCGGCGAGGATCGCGAGTACCCGGCCGGCGGTCACAGTCCGGTGGGGTGATCCAGAAAGATCCAGGGGAGGGTGAACCTCTCGCCCAGGTGATGAGCGAAGGCCCGAACGCCGAATGTCTCGGTGGCGTAATGGCCGCCGTAGAAGACATTCAGCCGCAGCTCCTCGGCATCGAAAAACGTATGGTGGGCGCCCTCCCCCGTGACGAAGGTGTCCAACCCTTCGGCGGCCGCGTGACGGATGAACGAGCCTCCGGCGCCGGTGACGATTCCGATCCGTTGGACCCTCGGCGGACCAAACAGCATCGCCCTGGCGGGGCACCCAAGGGCCGTGGCGAGCGTGTGCACGAACGATTCCCGATCGCAGTCGATGGTGCCGCGGACGCCAACCGGCTGATCCTGCCACGATCCGAAGTCACCCTGGATGGTGACCCCGAGCTTCCGGGCCAACACGGCGGCGTTGCCGACTTCCGGATGGCAGTCGAGCGGCAGATGCGCGCCATACAGGGCGATTCCATGTCGAATGAGATGGGACACGCGCTCGAGCTGCGGACCGACCAGCGGTCGGACGCCACCCCAGAACAGACCGTGATGGACGAGCAGGAAGTCGGCCCCCTGTTCGGCCGCCATGCGGACAGTTGCCGAGCACACATCGACGGCGGCCGCGATGCGACTCACGGTTCCCGCGTTGCCGACCTGGAGGCCGTTGAGCGCCTCCGGGTAGTCCCGAACCGTGCTGGTTCGCAGATAATCGTTGCAGTAGCGGACGAGCTCTTGGAGGTTCATCTCAGGACGAGCCTTGGACAGTATTACAACAATATCAAGACATCATCTACACAGTCGCAATACGTAATGGGCCTCCGTACAGCACTCAAGTGATTATGCCACTTGCAGTTGTGAAATCCACACCGCCGCGTAGACAAGGTGTGGATAAGTTGAAGCGCCACTAGCGCTTGAGGGGTTCTGTACCGGTTTCGAGCACTTCCTCGCTCATCCGCAGCACTCCGTTGATTTCGCCGCCTTCCTGCACCAACAGTCGGCGGGTGGCGATGTCGCCGTGCACGACGCTCGTCGTTTGCAGCTCGACTCGCTCCCCGGACTGAATGCTCCCGCGCACTTCGCCGCCAATGATCGCCTCGCGCGTGACGACGTCACCTTCGACCAGTCCTCCTTTGGCCACCAGCACCTGGCGCCCCGCCTGGACCGTTCCGACGACCGTCCCTTCGATCTTCACGACACCCTCGGCGCTGATATCACCCACGACGCGCATTCCCGACCCGATGATGGACAACCCAACTTCGCCCGCCGGCACTCCGGATTTCTCGGTGAAGATGGCCATCGCTAGTTCCCCTCCTTCACGAACGTGAGCGGGTCCAAGGACTGACCCTCACGCCGAATCTCGAAATGCAGGTGCGGTGCGGTCGAGCGACCGGAACTGCCCGTCAGCGCGATCACCTGACCGGCCGACACGGTATCGCCTTCCTGAACGAGCAGCCGTGATGCGTGACCGTACATGCTCTCATATCCGCCCGGATGCCGCAACAGGACATAGAGGCCGAAGTCCCGATCCGTGGATGCGGCCTCCACGATCGCTCCTCCAGAGGCCCGTACCAACGTCCCCAACGGGACCGCGATATCCACGCCTTCGTGGGCCTCGCTGCTACCGTCGTTCCCTGCCCCGCCCCGACCACGGGTCACGAAGCCCTGGATGTCGAGCGGCCAGTGGCTGGGAAGCGACAGGCCCGTCTCATAGCGGCTCTCCCCCGCCGTCGCAGCCCGGATCGGCGGCGCGCGCATCACGGGAGTAGTGGCCGTGGGGCTGCTGTCGCGCGACGCCACCCGCCCGCCCAGCAGCTGCCGCAGCGACTGGTAGTTGGCTTCCGCGCGGTTCAACGCCGCCGCCAGCTGCTGCACGCGCCGGTTTTCCTCGCGCAGGCGGGACACCTCACGCTCCAGACTCGGCACCCGACCCGCGGCCCGGGTGATCGGCCCCGCAAACGCGAAGAACAGCACGACGAGGAGCCCCACGACGAGCGCCGCCCACTTCCCTGCCTTCACCGTCCAGAGCGGAACCCGGTATTGCTTGGAGTCGAGGTCGCCGTCTGAGTGCACGACGATCGTCACACCGCGATGCTTCATCCGTCGAAGGGCGCGTCCAGGATCAGCTCGAGAATGCGCGCGAGGTCGTCGTTGGAATAGAACGCGACGTGGATTTGCCCCTTGCCCTTGGCCCGCAAGCTGACCCGGACATCCGTCCCCAGGCGACGCCGCAGCGCATCCTCGACGCGCCGCACCTCCGGCGCCGGGGGCAACCCGCGCTTGGAGCGCGGCCGGCGTTCCGGCGCGCGCCCGCCGCGCACCCGGTCCTCGATCTCCCGCACCGAGAGACCCTGGGCGACCGCTTCGCGCGCCAGCGTGGTGACGGTGCGCGCGTCGTCGAGCGCCAGCAGCGCGCGGGCGTGCCCCACGGTCAATTGCGCATCATGCAGCATCTGCAGAACCACGTCGGGCAGCTTGAGGAGCCGGAGCGCGTTGGCGACGGTGGAGCGATCGCGCCCCACGGCGTCGGCCACGTCCTGTTGCGTGAGCTCGAATTCGGCGATCAGCCGTTCGTAGCCCCGCGCCTCGTCGACGGGCGAGAGATCGTCGCGCTGCAGGTTCTCGATCAATGCGAGCGTCAGCACGGTCCGATCATCGACGTCGCGGCGCACGGCCGGGATCTTCTCCCAGCCCAGCGCCTGACAGGCCCGGAGGCGGCGCTCACCGGCGATCAGCTCGAACACACCCTGCGCGCCGGGGGACGGCCGCACCACCACCGGTTGCAGCAATCCCGCCTGCTTGATCGACGACTTCAACTCGTCGAGCGCGGCCGGGTCGACATCGCGGCGCGGCTGCAGGGGATTGGGACGAATGTCCTGGATCGGCAGCTCGACCAAGCTGCCTTCGCGCTTGGCCTCTTCGCGCGTCGGCCCCAGCAGGGCTTCGAGGCCTCGGCCGAGGCGGCGGCGTCCTGCAGCAGTCTCCGTCATGCGGGTACCTCCGGGTGAGCGGCCACCGCGTCGGGGAGGGCGGGGGAGGGGGCCCCGCGCTCGACACGCCGGATCAGTTCCTGAGCGACGGCGAGATAGCTCTTCGCTCCCACCGATTGCACGTCGTAGAGAAGGATCGGTTTGCCGAAGCTCGGCGCCTCAGCCAGTCGCACGTTGCGCGGAATCGTGACGCTGAACGTCTGGGTGCCGAAGTACTCCTTCGCCTCGTCCCCGACCTGCTTGGAAAGATTGAGCCGCGCGTCGTACATGGTGAGGAGCACGCCGTCGATGGCGAGCGACGGATTGAAATTGCGCTGCACGAGCTTGATCGTGTTCAACAGTTGCGATAGTCCCTCCAGCGCGTAGTACTCGCACTGGATGGGAATCAGCACGCCATCGGCGGCGGTGAGGACGTTGAGCGTCAGGAGGCCAAGCGAGGGAGGGCAATCGACGACGATGTACTGATAGTCGGCGGCAATGTCGCGCAGCGCTTCGCGCAGTCGCGTTTCCCGGCGCTCGCGGTTGACGAGCTCGAGCTCGGCGCCGACGAGGTCCTGCGTTGCGGGCACGACGTCGAGGAACGGGAAGTGGACGCCGCGAACGCGCGTGTCGGCCAGGCGTTCACCGTCGAGCAGCGCATCGTAGATCGAGCGTTCCAGCATGGCGCGATCGATGCCGACGCCGCTGGTCGCGTTGCCTTGCGGGTCGGCGTCGATGAGCAGCGTCTTGCGCTCCGCAGCCGCGAGCGAGCCGGCCAGGTTCACAGCCGTTGTCGTCTTGCCGACGCCACCCTTCTGATTGGCGATCGCGATGACCCGACTTTTCATTATAACCTGTTGTAATATAAGTAGTTATACTACACGTGCTGTAAACTATTGCGGTTTAATCTAATGGGCGAGCTACGGGATGCAATAAACAAGGAGTTTCACGTGAAACCGCACCGTTTCACGTGAAACATTCTAGCCGGCACTGACTAGGCGACCCGCTTCCGCCACCGCAGCGTCTCCATAACGAGGTTGTGCAGATCGCTCGCGGACACGCCGGGCACGCGGGACGCCTGAGAGAGCGATGTCGGGCGCACCCGGTCGAGTTTCTGCCGCGCCTCGGTGGACAGACTCGCGAAATCGGGGTAGGGGAGGTCGACCGGCAACGCGAACGACGCCAATTCGGCCAATCGCGCCGCGGCCTGTCTTTCACGCGCGAGGTACCCACCGTACTTCAGCTCGATTTCGGCGGCCAGGACAGACGTCGCGTCGAGATCTGCGCCGACGCCTGCCGCCTCCAGCAGAGCCGCCAACGACACGTGCGGACGACGAGCGAGTGTAGCGATTCGCTCGGCCGCATCGAGCGTTTGACCGGCCGGCTCGAGGGCCGCCGCCGCTTGCGCAGGACTGATCGAGGTTGTCGCCGCCAGCTCCTGTACGCGCTGCTCCGCCGCCAACCGCTCGCCGGCCTCGCGCCGTTCAGCATCGCTCAGCAGGCCAAGGCGCTCGGCCAGCCCGAACAGCCTTCGCAACGCGTTGTCCTGGCGCAGCAACAATCGGAACTCGGATCGCGACGTGAACAATCGATACGGCTCGTCAACGCCGCGCGTCACGAGGTCGTCGACCAGGACGCCGATATAGGCGTCGTCCCGTGCGAACAGCACCGGCTCCGCGCCGCGGATTCGCCGCACCGCATTGATACCGGCCACGACGCCCTGGCCGGCCGCTTCCTCATATCCGGTCGTTCCGTTGATCTGACCGGCAAAAAACAGACGCTCCACCGCCTTGGTTTCGAGCCAGGGCGTCAGCTGGTCGGGAGGGTAGTAGTCGTACTCGATGGCGTAGCCAGGCCGCGTCATGTGCGCGCGCTCGAGCCCCGGCACCGCATGCAGGATTTCGAGCTGGACCGATACGGGCAGGGAAGTCGACAGCCCGTTCACATACAGCTCATGGGTATCCAGACCTTCAGGCTCGAGAAAGATCTGGTGAGCGGTCGCCTTGGGGAACTTGACGATCTTGTCTTCGACCGACGGACAATAGCGCGGGCCCCGGCCGCTGATGGCACCGCCATACAACGCCGATTCCTTGATGTGGGCGCGAATGATCTCCTTCACGGGCTCAGCGGCCCACGTGATCCAGCACGGCACCTGGCGCGGTCGCTCGCCGTGTTCATAGAAAGAAAACCGGTACCCATCGTCTTCCCCGTCCTGCCGGGTGAGCTTCGACCAATCGACGCTGCGACCGTCTACTCGCGGCGGCGTCCCCGTCTTGAAGCGCGACACTGTAAGTCCAAGATTTTCAATAGCTTGCGCCATCTCGACCGACGGCGTATCGCCCGCACGCCCGGCCGGCACCTGAGTGTCGGTGCCAATGTGGATCCGCCCGCGCAAGAACGTCCCGGCCGTGATGATCACGGCGCGCGCCGTGAGGCGCCGCCCGTCGACGGTCTCGATGCCGCGCACTTGATCGCCCTCCAGCAGCAGCGCGGCTGCCATGCCTTGAGTCAGCGCGAGGTTCGGGCGCTGCTCCAGGAGCCCCCGCACGGCCCGCCGATACAGCGTGCGATCACACTGCGATCGGGGAGCCCAGACGGCGGGTCCCTTGGAGCGATTCAGCATACGGAACTGAATCGTGGCTCGGTCGGCCGCTCTGCCCATCACGCCGCCCAGCGCATCGACCTCGCGCACCACGGTGCCCTTGGCGATCCCGCCGATCGCGGGATTACACGACATCTGGCCGATGGTGTCGAGATTCGACGTCACCAGCAGGGTACGCGCGCCGAGCCGCGCCGACATGGTCGCGGCTTCGGTGCCGGCGTGGCCGCCGCCGATGACGAGGACGTCGTAATCGAAGGACATGCCGAATAATAGACGGCCAACCGCCGAGACGCACGGACGGCCAGCAAGACGCCGAGCCGTCGAGCCGCAGAGTGGACGCCGAGGAGTTAGGGACGAGGACTACGTGCAGCCAGATTGCTCAGTTTCCGCAACAAGCCGAAGAGCGTCTTCCCGGTTTCATTGGCGAGGGCTTCGAGGCGACCGAACTCCGCGGGGCGGAGGTACTCCAATTCTTTCGCCATCAGGATAATTGTCTCGACCTCAGCCAGCGAGCTCCTCGCCGTATCCAGAAAGCGCCGGCATTCTCGCGAGCCGTGTCTGGTGTTGCCTTCAGCAATGTTCAGTGGAACGCTGTAGCAGGCTCGGCGTAGCTGATCTGCTAGAGCACCCTGTTCGTAGTCCGGGAAGCTCCGAGCCGTCCTGGAGCACTCGATGGCGAGCCGTTGCGCGTGCTGCCAAGCCTTGAGCGTTTTGTAATGAGGCATGCCAACAAAGTGGGGGTGGCAGCCACAAGGCACAGTACCAGAATCACCCGGCCCGTGCCTTTCCTCTGCACTCACTCCTTACACCCACTCGGCGGCTTGGCGGCCCGGCGGCTCCGTCGCCGTCGAGGCGTCTCTTGCTCCTCATGCTGCTCGCACCCACCGCACAAGTTCCTTCACACTCGGCCGTTTTCCCGTCATCAGGATGCCGACCCGGTAGATCCGGGACGCGATCCACGTCACCAGGATCACGGTCACTGTGAGGATGACGATGGAGGCCACCAGCTCCAGCACCGGAATCGGCGTGGCGCCCCAGCGCACCGGGGTCGCGATCGGGGACCAGAAGGGGATCATCGTGTACCACACCGCGAGCGAACTGTTCGGGTCGTTGAGCAGCGAGAAAAACGAGATATAGGGGATCATCAGGACCAGCTGGACCGGCACCTGGGCCTGGCGCGCTTCGGCTTCCGTGCTCGACATCGACCCGACGGCCGCGTAAATGGCGGCATAGAGGAAATAGCCGAGCAGGAAATAGACGACGAAGATCACGAGTGTGAGCGCCGGGATCTCGGGGAATTGAAAGCCGGTGCCGGGCGCCGCTGCCTCCGCCCCGGCAAACCGCTGCTGGGAAAGCAGCTTCGCCGAACCGAGCCACACGGTCAGCTGCACCAGTCCCACCGCGCCGGCGCCCAGGACCTTGCCGACCATCAGCTGGAAGGGTCGCAACGACGACACGAGCACCTCGACGACGCGCGTCGTCTTTTCTTCCAGGACGGATCCCATCACGTTGACCCCGTACATGAGGATCGCGACGAACAACAGGATCGCCATCCCGAAACCGGTCATGAACGACTGCGCGCCGCTCTGGCCGGTGAGCTTGCGACCCGAGATCCTGTTAGTAGCCAGCCGGACCCGGATCTCGGCTCGCTGCACGACGGCGGTGTCGATCCCCTCGCGCTCCAGCCGGGCGGCGAACACCAGGCGGCGCAACGAGCCTTCCAATTGCTCCATGTCGGCGATGGACGACACGTTGGAGCCGCGATACTCGGCCACGCCCTGCTCGAGAGTGCTGTCGCTCACCAGCAGGTAGCCGTCCAGCCGCTGGTCGACCACCGCTTGAAACAATGAGTCCGCCACTCCGGGCGCCGCCGCGATGCGGGTCAGGTGAAAGCGCGGGATCGCCGTGCCCAACTGGCCCGTCAACCGCTGTCCGAACCCGCCGGTGGTGCCGTCCACGACCGCGATGGTTCGATCGCCGGCTCCGCGGGAGGCGAGCAGGATCTGCAGCCCGATCAGCCCGATCATCAACAGCGGTCCGAGGATCGTCCCGATCCAGAACCACTTGGTGCGAACCCGCTCGATGAACTCGCGGCGCACCACAACCCACACCTTATGCACGGTCCGCCGCCTCGGGCCGGGCCGCGGCGTGCGCCGCCTCCGGCCCCACCAGATCGATGAAGATCTTGTTGAGGGACGGCTCCATCAGCTCGAACTTGGTCAGACGCGCGCCGGAGCCGACCAGCGCGCGCAGGATCTCCTGTGGATCGGCCGTGGACGTCAGCTCGAGCTCGGCATACTGCCCGTAGTCGTCGGCGCGCTTGATCATCTTCCTGTCCGCGAACAGCCGCGACGCGGCTCCCGAGCCGCCGTCGAAGGCGATGCTGAGATGGCGGCCCCCGTGGGTGCGCTTCACGTCGGTCAGCGAGCCATCCACCAGTTTCCGGCCGCGCGCAATGATGCACAACTGGTCGCAGAGCTTCTCGGCCTGCTCCATGATGTGAGTCGAGAACAGGATCGTCGCCCCGCGCTGCTTCAGCGCGAGCACGGCATCCTTCATGACCTGTGTATTCACCGGATCGAGGCCGGAGAACGGCTCGTCCAACACGGCCAGCTCGGGGTCATGCAGCAGTGTGGAGATGAACTGCACCTTCTGCTGCATCCCTTTGGAGAGCTCGTTCACCCTGCGCAGACGCCAATCGGCCAACCCGAGCCGTTCCAGCCAGTCGAGCGCTCTGTGCCGCGCCGACCGGCGCGCCACGCCCTTGGCTTCAGCGAGGAACACCAGGACGTCGAGGACGCGCATCTTGGGGTAGAGCCCACGCTCCTCCGGCAGGTACCCGATCCGGGCGGAGTGATCGCGGCCGCCGCCCGGCGTCCCGAACACGTTCACCGCCCCCTGGTCGGGCTCATAGATGTCCATGATCATGCGGATCGTCGTGGTCTTGCCGGCGCCATTCGGCCCCAGCAATCCGTAGATCACTCCGCGCGGCACCGCGAGCGACAACCGGTCCACGGCCAAGTGGCCCGCGAACCGCTTGGTGACGCGATCGACGACGAGAACGGAGGTTTCCATTTTTGGAATGGTAAAATCGGGCTGAAGTTAACCCCGACAATCGGCCAGCGGGGAACTACGACTCGGTGGAAACCGGGGTCGTTGACGCCTGCAACGCGGCACGCAACGTGTGCCAGGGCAGGCTTGCGCATTTGACCCGAACCGGGAACTGCCGCACGCCGACGAGCGCGGCCAGCTTGCCGAGCCGGGAGGTGTCGACCCGCTGGTTGGGAGCAGCTGTCAGCATCGCGTGGACCTCCTGGAACAGCGCTTCAGCCTCCGCCTTCGACTTCCCGTGAACGGCACCGGTCAACAAGGATGCGGAGGCTTGGGAAATGGCGCATCCCGATCCCTGAAACCCGACATCCGCGATGCGGTCGCCGTCCAGCTGGACTTCGAGACGAATCTGGTCGCCGCACAACGGATTGGAGCCGTCGGCGTGATGCGTGGGGTGCGTCAGCGTCCTGAAGTTGCGGGGCGAGCGGTTGTGCTCGACGATGATCTGTTGATACAACTCGGTGAGGTCGGCCATCACGCAAACACGGTGCGCACCGTGTGCAGGGCACGGACCAGCGTATCGACTTCTTCCCGGGTGTTGTAACAGGCGAACGACGCACGTGCGGTTGCGGCCACGCCGAAGAAGTCCATCACCGGCTGCGCACAGTGATGGCCGGTGCGAATCGCCACACCCTCCTGATCGACGATCGTGCCGACGTCATGGGCATGCACGCCGTCCACGACGAACGACACTACGGCGGCTTTCCGCGCCGCGGTCCCAATGAGGCGCACGCCCGGGATCTCGCACAGTCGCGCGGCCGCGTACTCCACGAGATCGTGCTCGTGGCTGCCGACGGCCTCCCGGTCGAGGCCATTGAGAAAATCGATGGCGGCGCCCAGGCCGATCCCTCCCTCGATATGCGGCGTCCCGGCCTCGAACCGCGCCGGTGGATCCGCGTAGGTGGTCCGCGCAAACGACACGGACTTGATCATGTCGCCCCCGCCCTGGTAGGGCGGCATGGCGTCGAGCAGCTGCTCGCGGCCGTACAGCACGCCGATGCCGGTGGGGCCGTACATCTTATGGCCGGAGACGGTATAAAAGTCGACACCCAGCTCCTGGACGTCGATCGGCACATGGGGCGCGCCCTGGGCGCCGTCCGCCAGCACGATCGCGCCGCGCGCGTGCGCCAGCCGGACCATCTCCGACACGGGATTGATGGTGCCGAGCGAATTGGAGATGTGCGCGACCGCGACGAGCTTGACGGGTTCGTCGAGCAGCAGCCGCTCATACGCATCGAGCTCGAGCTCGCCGCGTTCGTTCATGGGAATCACGCGGACGCTGGCTCCCACCGCTTCGCACACGAGCTGCCACGGCACGATGTTCGAGTGGTGCTCCATCGCGGAGACCAGCACGACGTCCCCGCGACGCAGAGTCGCGCGGCCCCAGCTCGACGCGACGAGATTGACGGCCTCCGTCGTCCCGCGCACGAACACGATCTCGTGCCGCGCGGCCGCATTGAGAAACACCCGCACCTGCTCGCGCGCCGCTTCATACGCCGCGGTCGTCTGCTCGCTCAGCGCATACACGCCGCGATGGACGTTGGCGTTCTGACTCGTGTAGTAGCGGCGAATCGTGTCGATCACACTGCGCGGCTTCTGGCTCGTCGCGGCATTGTCGAGGTAGACGAGCGGCCGGCCGCGGGTGGTCGTGGCGAGGATCGGGAAGTCGGCCCGGAGCCGGGCGAGGTCGAGCGCCGGGCGCGCGGTCGTGGTCACGCGGTCACGAGCTCCGGAACGCCGAGACGGTCCCGAATCACCCGGTCGAGACGCTCGCGCGCGCCGGGGATGGCGATCCGGTCCAGAATCTCGGCTCCGAAGCCATACGTCAGCAGGCCGCGCGCCTCGGCGGCCCCCAGGCCGCGGCTCCGCAGGTAGAAGAGGGCCGTGGGATCGAGCGGGCCAACCGTCGACCCGTGCGTGCACTTCACGTCGTCCGCGTAGATCTCGAGCTGCGGCTGGCTGTCGGCCCGCGCCGCTTCCGAGAGCAAGAGATTGTTATTCGTCTGCTTGGAATCGGTCTTCTGCGCGCCATGTCGCACGATGATGCGGCCATTGAACACCCCGCGCGATTCGCCGTCGAAGATGCCGTTGAAGTATTCGTGGCTCTCGCAGTGGGGCTGCGCGTGATCGATGGTCGTGTGGTAATCGACGTGCTGCCGCCGATCCAGCACCGAGAGTCCATTGAGGATCAGGTATGCGCCGCTCCCGTCCAGGACGGCATTGATATCGTGCCGCGACAAGGCCGCGCCGAGGGCCATGGTCGTCAACACGAACCGGCTGTCGCGACCCTGATAGGACTGCGTCGTCGCCATGTGATAGCTTTGCCCGTCCTGGCGCTGTTCGCGACACACATCGAGCCGGGCACCGTCACCGAGCACCACCTCCGTCACGGCGTTCGACAGCGACACCCCGGTGGCGTCGTACGCTTCGACGATCTTGGCCTCCGCGGCACGCCCCAGAACGATGAGCAGGCGCGGGTGCACCATCGGCCGGCCGTCCGCGGGCGCTCGGCACGTCAACTCGATCGGCTCCTCGATCACCGTCCCCTCTGGCACGTAGACCACCAGCCCATCCGCGAGAAACGCCGTCGCCAGGGCGGTGAATGGATTCGCTTCGACGACGGCGTGCCGGGCGAGATGTTGCTGAACCAGGTCTGGCCAGCGCCGCAGGGCTTCCTGCAGGGACGCGACGTTGGCGGATCCGGGCACGGATTCCGCCTCCCATCGCACGCTAGTGTAGGTGAACGGCGTCTCAGCGATCGGGGCGATGTTGGTGAACCGCCACTGCTCGAGCCGCGTGGAAGGGAAGCCGACTTCCGCAAAGCGGACGATGGCGCGCTCACGCACTGCGCGTAGCCACTCGGGCGCCCCTGACGCGCCGTTGGCGGCAAACACCCGATACTGGTCGACGAAATGCTCCTTCATGCGGCGGTTTCCGCTCCCGCCGGTCTCAGCCAGTCGTACCCTTTCTCCTCGAGGGCCAGCGCCAGCTCCTTGCCGCCCGACTTCACGATGCGTCCGTCGGCCAGCACGTGGACGCGGTCGGGGACGATGTAGTTGAGCAGCCGTTGATAGTGCGTCACGACCACGAACGAGCGATCGGGAGCCCGCAGTTTGTTGACCGCCTCGGCCACCGTCTTCAACGCGTCGATGTCCAGTCCCGAGTCGGTTTCGTCCAGAATCGCGAGCCGGGGCTCGAGCACGGCCAGCTGCAGGATCTCGTTGCGCTTCTTTTCGCCGCCCGAAAACCCCTCGTTGACGGCGCGGTTCATCAGGCTGTCGTCCCAGCCGATCACCTTGAGCTTGTCCTCGAGCACTTGCAGGAAATCAAGCGGATCGAGGGGACCCTGTCCCTGGTGCTTGCGCATGGCGTTTACCGCCGAGCGCAGGAAGTAGCTGTTGGTGATGCCCCGGATCGCGACCGGGTATTGGAAAGCGAGAAACACGCCCCCACGGGCCCGTTCCTCGGGATCCATGTCCAGCAAGTCGCGGCCGTCATAGCGGACCGATCCGGCCGTCACCGAATACGCCGGATGGCCGGCCAGCACCTGCGCCAGCGTGCTCTTGCCCGATCCATTGGGGCCCATGATCGCGTGCACTTCGCCCGGGCGGACCGCGAGGCTCACGCCGCGGAGGATCTCGTTGCCATCGACGGACGCGTGGAGGTCCTGGATCTCGAGCATCGGGGGAAGCGAACTCATCCAACGCTCCCTTCGAGCGAGATGCCAAGGAGATTCTGCGCTTCGACGGCGAACTCCATCGGCAGCTCCTTGAACACCTCCTTGCAGAACCCGTTGACGATCATCGACACCGCGTCTTCCGCGGACAGCCCGCGCTGCTTGCAATAAAAGATCTGATCCTCGCCGATCTTGGAGGTCGATGCCTCGTGTTCCATGATCGCCGAGCTGTTGCGCACGTCGATGTAGGGGAACGTATGTGCGCCGCACTCGCTGCCGATCAGCATTGAGTCGCATTGCGAGTAGTTGCGCGCGCCCTCGGCGCCTTTCATGATCTTCACGAGCCCGCGATAGGTGTTCTGCCCGCGGCCCGCGGAGATGCCCTTCGAGACGATCGTGCTCTTCGTGTTCCTGCCGATGTGGATCATTTTCGTCCCGGTATCGGCCTGCTGGCGGTTGTTGGTCACCGCCACCGAGTAGAACTCGCCGATCGAGCCGTCGCCCTGCAGCAGGCAGCCCGGATACTTCCAGGTGATCGCCGAGCCGGTCTCGACCTGGGTCCAGGAGATCTTGGAGTTCCTGCCGCGACAGGCGCCGCGCTTGGTGACGAAATTGTAGATCCCGCCTTTACCGTCTTCGTCGCCCGGATACCAGTTCTGAATGGTCGAATACTTGATCTGCGCGTTGTCGAGCGCGACGAGCTCGACCACGGCGGCGTGCAGCTGGTTTTCGTCGCGTGTGGGCGCCGAGCACCCTTCGAGATAGGAGACGTAGCTGCCTTCCTCGGCCACGATCAGCGTGCGCTCGAACTGCCCGGTGGAGGAGGCGTTGATCCGGAAGTAGGTCGACAGCTCCAACGGACAGCGGACGCCCCTGGGGATGTAGGCGAACGAGCCGTCCGTGAACACCGCGGAGTTCAGCGCGGCGAAGAAGTTGTCGTTCGTCGGGACGACCGTGCCCAGATACTCGCGCACCAGCTCCGGGTGCTCGCGGATCGCCTCCGAGATCGGACAAAAGACGACGCCATGCTTGGCCAGCTCGGCGCGGAAGGTCGTGGCGACCGAGACGGAGTCGAACACCGCGTCGACCGCGACGCCGGCGAGGCGTTTCTGTTCGGCGATCGGGATGCCGAGCCTTTCGAACGTCTCGAGCAGCTTGGGGTCGACCTGGTCCAGGCTGTCGAGCTTGGGCAGCCGCTTCGGAGCCGCGTAATAGCTGATCGCCTGATAGTCGATCGGCGCATAGCTGACGTTGGCCCAGCGCGGCTCCTGCATGGTGAGCCAGTGGCGGTAGGCCTTCAACCGCCATTCGAGCATCCACTCCGGCTCGCCCTTCTTGGTCGAAATGAGCCGGATGACCTCCTCGGAGAGACCGGGCGGGACGATGTCGGCGTCGATATCGGTCGTGAAGCCGTACTTGTACGGCTGCAGGACCTGGGTTTCGATCGAGGTCATACGGGTTCGCCGCGCGGAGGGTCGAAGGTGATGGCGTATTCGCAGGCATTGCAGCCGTCCACGATGTGCGACTGCCGTTCGACCGTCGCGGCCAGCACCGCTTGCAGGAACTTCGCCTCGGCCGCGCACACTTCCGGGAACCGCTCGGCCACCGCCCGGATGGCGCAATTGTGCTCGGCGAGCCGGAAGGTGCCGCCCGAGGCATCGACCTCCGCCATGTACCCCGCATCGCTCATCACCCGGGCAACGGCGTCGAGCCGCCGCTCGGGTGTCACGCCATCCAGCTCGACCTGCAGCTTGCGGGTCAGGTCGGCGTAGAGCTCTTCGAACATGCCAACCGCTGCCTGCCGGCCCTGTTTCTCCGCCACGCGCTCGAGCAGCTCGGTCAGCGTCTGCTCGTAGCGCTTCGGGAACAGCGCCTCTCCTTGGGCCGACAGGCGATAGGCAAACGTCGGAGCGCCAATGCCGCGCTGCTCGCGCCCATAGGCGACGAGCGCTTCGGCCTCGAGCTCCTTCAGGTGGTGGCGGACGGCGTTGGGAGAGACGCGCAGTTTCTCGGCGAGCTGCTTGGCCGTGAGCGGCTGCGCGTGCTTCAGTTCCAGCAGGATCTCCCCTCGGAGCCCTTTGTGGGCCGCGAGCGCGAGTGGAAGCGGTGTGGTCATACCGCGAACGTACGACTCACACTACCCTTTGTCAACTAAATCCAATGATTTATTGATAAACGTGTAACTAAATAATGGGTAGTAACTTACATCGATCGCTTCGATGGGTTGGACGCCATGATGTGATCACGTGTTTTCTGTGGCACCTCCTGACCATTTTTCCGGTGTATATCCGCAGCACGGCGTTGTTCCCTCAGCCTTGGCATCGGGATTGCGTTCGCCTGCGGCTGTGACGGCCCGGCTCGCCCCGTCGATCCGAGCTCGCCGCGCGCGCAGGCGTTCCTCGACACGCTGCAACACCGCACGTTCAACTTTTTTTGGGAGCGCACGCCGCCCCAAACCGGCCTCACTCCGGACCGGTGGCCGACGCTCACCTTCTCGAGCATCGCCGCCGTCGGCTTCGCCCTGACTGCCTATCCGATCGGTGTCGATCGCGGGTACGTCACGAGAGCCCAGGCCGCCGATCGAGCGCTCGCAACGCTGCGCTGGTTCTGGCAGGCGCCGCAGGGATCCCAGCCCAGCGGCGTCAGCGGATACAGAGGCTTCTTCTACCACTTCCTCGATCTCCAGACCGGGCTGCGCTACCAGACGGTCGAGCTCTCCACGATCGACACGGCGCTGCTCTTGGGTGGTGTGCTGTTCTGCCGCGAGTACTTCAATGGCGCGGACACGACCGAAACGAGCATCCGCGCCTATGCCGATTCGCTTTACCGCCGGGTCGACTGGACCTGGGCGCAGCGGACTCCGCCGCTGATCCATATGGGTTGGACCCCGGAGAACGGGGTGATTCCCCACGACTGGCGCGGCTACAACGAAGCAATGCTGATCTACGTGCTGGCCCTCGGATCGCCCACCCATCCCGTGGACTCCACCGCCTGGACGGCCTGGACCTCGGACTATCAGTGGGGCACATACTACGGACAGGCGCACGTCGGATTCGCGCCCCTGTTCGGCCATCAATACTCCCATGTTTGGATCGACTTTCGGGAAATCCAGGATGACTACATGCGTGCGCGTGGGATCACGTACTTCGAGAACTCGCGCCGCGCGACGTTGGCCCAGCGGGAATATGCGACCGCGAATCCGAACCGGTGGGTGGGATACGGCGCCGATGTGTGGGGGTTGACGGCCTCGGATGGTCCCGCCGACCAGCCGCTTCCTGTGCACGGTGCAGACCGGCAGTTCCACACCTACTGGGCGCGCGGCGCGTCGTTCACCGAGGTCAGCGACGACGGCACGATCGCCCCCACCGCGGCCGGCGGATCGATCCCGTTCGCGCCCGAGATCACGATCCCCGCGCTGATCGCGATCCGCGAGCGCTACGGAGACCATGTGTTCAGCACGTACGGGTTTCTCGACGCCTTCAATCCCACGTTTCAGTTCCCCGGGCAGGCGGCGACCGGCCAGGTCGTCAGCGGCCTGGGCTGGGTCGACGTCGACTACCTGGGCATCGACCAGGGTCCGATCCTTGCCATGATCGCCAACTACCGGGACGATCTGGTGTGGCGGTTCATGCGCAAGAGCCGCTACGTCATCGCCGGTTTGAAGCGCGCGGGATTTCGTGGCGGGTGGTTGGATCAGTCACGCTGAGGTTGTTCCTCGCTGCCGCGCCGCACCCATCCCCACAGGAGCGACAAAGAAGGCTCTTGGCAGCCCACGACCCTCAAGCGGTTCGGGTGGGAGGATCAGTAGGCGTCCCGGTTGATGTCGCGAATCAGGCGCTCGTAATCGGCGGGCGTGTTGATGACATCGGCGACCGCCGGGTCGTCCACGGGCACCTGCTGCAGGTCGTCGGCGTGGGCGTGCAGCACGGCGCGAGCGCCCCCCTGCGTGGCGGCGGCGCTGGTGCGCAGCTCCTCGAATACGCGTTGATCCCAGATCACCGGATGGCCGCGCAACCCCGCGAACGACGGGAGGGTGATGGCATGCTGTCCGCGTCGGTACGCCTCGATCAGTCGCTCCACGGTGGACACATGGACGTGGGGCATGTCGACGGGCCAGACCAGCGCGGCGGGAGGACGCGCGGGCTCCAGCGCGCCGAGGGCACACCGCAAAGAGGCGATCGGCCCGCCGTCAACATCGGGATTCTCGACCACCAGGCAATCGTGCACGGTCAGCGCCGGACGGATCAGCGGCGCGTCAGGTCCGAGCACCACGACGCGGGTCTTGAGGTCCAGCGCCTCGAGCGCTTCCAGGATGCGCACGACGAACGGTTCGCCCCGAAAATCGAGCAGCGCCTTCGGGGTGCCCATGCGGGCGGATCGGCCGCCCGCCAGGATGATCGCGGCGAGAGGCATCGGGGCGGGTACGCTATCGCGCGCGGGTCCGGGCGGCAAGCAAAAGACGTACCTCTCGATCTTGCAGCGAGTTACGTACGCTGCCGCGGCCAGCCGGTTGCGCCGCGGGCGGAAATGAGGAGAATTAGCCCCCCCTATGGCGGTGCGGCGGATTCGCCAGCTCGGTGACCCCGTCTTGCGGGCTCGCTGTCAGCGCGTCGAGCGCCCGGCGTCCGCCGCCGTGCGTCTGGTGGCCGACGACCTGCGCGACACGCTCAAGGCGGCGAAGCAGCAGTACGGGATGGGACGCGCGCTGGCGGCGCCCCAGATCGGCGCGCCGGTTCGCGTGGTGGTCGTGGATATCGAAGGGGCCAAGCAGCGCATCACGCTCGTCAACCCGGAAGTCACCGACGTCGGCTCCGAAGACTTCGAGGTGTGGGACGACTGCTTTTCGTTCCCCGACCTGCTGGTACGCGTCAACCGCGCGTACCGCATCAGCGTGAGCTATGTCGACCTGCGCGGCAAACCGCACTCGCTCGACTGCGAAGGCCCGATGGCCGAGCTGCTGCAGCACGAGATCGACCACCTGGACGGCATCCTGGCGCTCGATCGAGCCGTCGGTCTCGATCCGTTCGCGTATCGAGAGGAATGGACGAAGGTCCACTCCCCGCTCGAGCGCTACGGCCAACCCCGGCTGCGGGAAGCTCCGGACGAAGCGCTCGCGGGGTCCTCGTAGCGTTACCGGCGTCGCGCGACGAACAACTGCGTGTAGTAGAAGGTCCCGTCGCGGGAGCGGGCGATCCCGACCCCCGTCACATCGAACGAGCCCTCGATATTCTCCCGGTGATGCGGGCTGCGCAGCCAGCCGCTCATCGCCACCGGCACCGTGCGGGGCCGGGCGTAGTTGTTCATCGCCACGTTCTCGGCGATTTCCTTGAAGTCCATGAACGCCTCGACCGCCTTGGCGCGCTTGGTGAATCCGTCATGGCCCAGGGGAGTGCGGCCGCGGGCCATGGCTTCACTGTGCTCCCGCGCGACGGCGGCGAGGCTGGTGTCGTAGCGAAGCGCCCGCAGACGATGGCCGACGCGGTACTCATTCACCCGACGGGCAACCTCCGCCTCCATCGAGCCGAACGCGTCCTCCGCCGTCGTAGAGCCTGAGGGCGACCGGGGTGGGACGGCGGTCGTGGACGCGCAGGCCAGCACGATCCAGACCGGAACGGCGCGCAGCACACGACGACCCACCCGGCGACGAAGGTGGTTAGATTCGACGCCGACGGGGGTGCCCGCCGGAGATCCGCGGGCTGAGATCACACCCTTAGGACCTGATCCGGGTAATGCCGGCGAAGGGAGCTCGTGATGACGTGCAATACTCAGATGTACCTCGCCCGCGCGGGCCAGGTCACGGCCGCGATGGCTCGAGTCGCAGAGCGCGAAGCGCTTCCCCCCGAACTGGTTCGCGGCGAAGTGGCTCGCGGACGGCTCGTCATTCCCGCGAATGTACATCATCTGGCCAAGCGGCTGGATCCTATGGGGATCGGGAAGGTCGCCCGGGTCAAGATCAACGCCAATATCGGCAACTCCGCCGTCACGTCGGAGATCGACGGGGAGCTCGAGAAGCTCCATCACGCCGTGCACTACGGCGCCGACACGGTGATGGACCTGTCGACCGGCGGCAACATCGACGCGATTCGTTCGGCCATCATCGACGCGGCGCCGGTCCCGATCGGGACGGTTCCCATCTACCAGGCCGTGACCGCGGTCGGCAAGGTCGAAGATCTCACGGTCGACGATCTGCTCGACATGGTGGAGCATCAGGCGCGGCAGGGCGTCGACTACATGACGATCCACGCCGGCGTGCTGCGCGAGCACGTGCCGCTGGCGCTGGGCCGCGTGACGGGCATCGTGAGTCGCGGCGGCAGCCTGCACGCGTACTGGATGTCGGCCCACCACGCCCAGAATCCGTTCTACACGCACTTCGATCGCGTGCTCGAGATCGCGCGCCGGTACGACGTCACGCTGTCGTTGGGTGACGGGCTACGCCCCGGCTCGGTGGCGGACGCCAACGACCGGGCCCAGTTCGCCGAGCTGCACGTGCTGGGCGAGCTGACCGAGAAAGCCTGGGCCCAGGACGTGCAGGTGATGATCGAGGGCCCCGGGCATATTCCCCTGCACCTGATCGAGATCAACGTGCGCAAGGAGAAGGAGATCTGCCGCGAGGCGCCGTTCTATACGCTCGGTCCACTCGTGACCGACGTCGCCCCGGGCTACGATCACATCACCTCCGCGATCGGGGCCGCGATGATCGGCTGGTATGGCGCCGATATGCTCTGTTACGTGACCCGCAAGGAGCACCTCGGGCTGCCCAATGCCGAGGAGGTGCGCGAAGGCGTGATCGCCTACAAGATCGCGGCGCACGCCGCGGACATCGCCCGCGGCCGCGCGGGGGCTCGCGATCGCGACGACGCGTTGTCCCGGGCGCGCTATGCGTTTGATTGGAACGAGCAATTCCGGTTGAGCCTCGATCCGGCCCGGGCACGCGAGCTGCACGACGAGGCGTTGCCGGCCGAATACTTCAAGTCCGCTGAATTCTGTGCGATGTGCGGGCCGAAGTTCTGCTCGATGCACATCACGCGGGAGATCGAGCGGACGTACGGGGACCGAAGGGGGAAGGGGGAAGGGGTTGCCGACGCGGCTGAGATTACGGCCCCGTGGTGACACGAAAGCGGTAGGTGCCGTTCGTCGCACTCGATCGGTCCGACCCCCCGCGCACGCGGATCTTGTAAACACCCGTGGTCGTCAGGAGGATTTGCCCAGTCGCGAGGTCGTCGAGGTTTGGCGACGGGCCATAGCTCGTGACCATGCCAAGGATGGCCTCCGTTGCAGGATCCACGACTTCCAAAACGACCCCCAAGTAGTCCTCCACCCCCTGAGGAGTTTGGAAGTTCACGCTGATGCTCTGACCCGCGCTGGCGGAGAAAAAGTACTCATCTACATCGCTGACCGGAGTGAGTGACTCGCCGGCGATCGTGTCGCCGATCGTCACGTCCGCTGCGATGCTCTCGGGCGCGCGGTTGATGGGAAAGATCTTGAACCAATAGGATCCGGGTTGGCCGGTCACGCGCAGTCCGAGCACACCCGCGGCAGGCAGAACAACGCGGCCACTCGATTGGACGTAGCCGGAGCTGGTGACGGTGCGGACGCTGTCCTGAGTTGTCGTATCGTAGACTACCAATCGCACAACCCCCTGGGTAAAGACCGCGAACTCGACTCCCGGCAGTCCCGTAAGCGCGAATTCATCCATATCGTCGGCGTAGTCAATCTGCTCGGACGCAATAGAGTCTCCGATAGACACTTCGGGCGCGGCCACTTCCGGGCTCGCATCCAACGTGCGCACAGCGAAGCGATAGGCGCCGACCTCCTCCGGCACATGTCCGACCTGACAAGAGTGAATCGCCACCCGAAACCAACCGTCCGCAGGGATATCCAGGCGACCGGTGCGCGCGCTGTCCAGCGACGTCGAGGAGCGAGGAATACCGATGGACGCCAGGATACCCACGCTGTCCGAGCGACTGATTGTCAAGCAGAAGTCGCCAACGCCAGGGGGGGCAAGGCCTTGGAAGTAGGCGACGATGTGCTCGCCCTTCCTGGCGAAGAATACGTATTCGTCGAAATCGCCCGGGACATCAAGGAACTCCCCGCTCACGGTGTCACCCACCGCCAGCGTGTCACCCACTCCCTCCGGACGCGTGAGAATCGGATGGGTCTGCATCCGATAGCCCCCGCGGTATCCGAAAAACTCGCTCGGGCCCCAAACGCTGACATGGTGGCTGCCGGGACACAGCGCAAACACCTCGGTCCCCCTGCCTGTGGCCCTGGTGATCCGACCCATCGCCGGCGGCTGCGACGCGTAGGTGCCGCAGAACCCGGCGGCCTCGATGGCGAAATCGAGTCCCGTGCCTGAGGCGCTTGGATCATCCCACAGCACGAGATTCGCCAGGGTCGTCTCGGCTACGGTGAACGTGTATTCGTCGATGTCTCCGGGGAATTCGATGGTCTCGGCAACGCTATCCCCCAGAGCCAAGGAGTCCGGTTCACTTTCAGGACTGTGATTGATCGGGTACACGAACAGGCGGTAAGGTCCACGATCTCCGAGCTGACCGTTTTGCTCGCCCCGCACTTCAAGAGTGTACGCTCCCGTCGTTGGCAGCGTGAAGACTCCAGTCGGCCGATCGGCCAGGCTCGTGTCGTCACCGGAGCTCTGGACAGCGGCGAGCCCAGAACCGGCGGCGGTGAGCACCCCCAGGTAAAGCACGTGTGGAATGCGTCCACGTCTCCAATCGGCGTAATGACCTCGTACACCGTGTCGCCGATCGTGATGTCTGAAGGCACGAGCTCAGGAGCCGAATCAATGGTCAGCAGCGCTACGCGATACGGGCCCTCGTAGTTCGGGTCGGCAATATTGGTCGTGCGCAACGAGCGGATGTTGGCGTGGTACTCCCGGGTCGTGGGCAGGACGACCACACCCGTGCCCTGGATGTCCAGCGTTGAATCTCCCCCGGAGCTCTTCACCGAAGCGAGTCGGCCCATCGACGGGTCGATGATGTCGAGCTGAATCGTACCCGATCCGGTGGGCCCCTGCGCTTGAAGCATGGCGACCACGGGCTGGCCCCCCTGACCCAGGAAGGTGAATTCGTCGACATCCGCGATCGTGGCCAGAGCCTCGCCGCTCACCGTATCGCCAACCTCGAGGCTCGCCGGCTGAGTCTCCGGCAGCCGATTCACTCGCATGACCAGAAACCGAAAGCTCCCTTCGGGCGAAGCGGCTTTCGTCACACGAATCTCGAGCTCCCCCGCTGCGTACGCCCAAAACACCTCACTCGCGTTATCAAGCAGGGGGCGACCGGGGAGAGTGACGACGATGGCGAGCGGATTGAAATCGCCTGGGTAGCGAACCCTGAGCGCCTGATACCCAGTGATGGATTGGAGGAACACCGCGTAGTAGACATCCGACGCCGTCGTGAACGTATAGACGCGCACGGTGTCGGACGTGGCCAACTGGCCGGCGATTGTATCCCCAACCGCGACGTGCTGGGCACCGCCGCCTGATGGACCGGAAGAATCCCCGCAGGAGACCGCCGCGCCCACCGCAGCCGCTCCGATGGCGGCAACGAAACAGTGCCAGCGAGCAGGCTTGAGAGCGGGCGTTACCGCGAACGGCACCGTTTACTCTGCTCCTTCCGACCACAACGAGCCTTCCAACCCTAACAGCTGAGATCCGTCACGATGACAAACGATGGCCCAGCGACCCGGTGTGGTCTAGCGGCTCGCAAAACCCCCGTTGTGGCGTCACCTTCTCCGGGTCAATCGGACCATTGGTCGGCAAGGTTCCCCAGCTTGACACAGGTGCCCGCCGGCGTTTCTTTTGTCTCGCATCATGAAACCAGGTATCACGTCGTGATCACGACGCGCGCCGTCCCGGGCACCCAGGCCGTGGCTCGAGCCGTGGCTTTGCTGAAAGTATTCACGGACGCGCAGCCGGAATGGCGGCTCACCGACCTCGCGCGCGCCGCCCACCTGCACAAGGCCACGGCCCACCGCCTGCTCGCCACCCTCGAACGCGAAGGCATGGTGGTCCGCGACGCGGCCCGCGAGCACTATCGCCTCGGACCCGAAGCCATCGCCTTGGGCGCCCGGGCCGCGCGCGCCAGCGATCTCCGCTCCGTCGCCGCGCCCGAGCTGCAGGCCCTGGCGGCGGCCCACGGCGAAACTGCCACCCTCGAGGTCCCCGTCGGCGGCGACATGCTGATCCTGGACGAAGTGACCGGCGGGGCGCTGCTCGGCGCCGTGCCCGAGGTCGGCACGCGCTGGCCGATCCACGCCACCTCGACCGGGAAGGCCTTGCTCGCGTTCCTCTCCGCCCCGCTGCGCCGCGACTACCTACGCACTCGTCTCTCCCGCTATACCGAGCGGACGATTGTGTCCGTCCCCGCTCTCGAGCGCGAGCTGGAACGGGTGCGTCGCAAAGGTTTCGCCGTCGCCGTCGAGGAGCTGGAGCGCGGCTATCTCGCCATCGGCGCCGCCGTGCGCGATCATGATGGGCGCCCCGTGGCGGCAATCAGCCTGGGCGGTCCTCGCCTTCGCTTCCCCACCACGCGGGTGGAAACGCTGGGTCGTCACCTCCACGCGGCCGCGAGCCGGGTCTCGGCCGCACTCGGCTACAGGGGGCCCCGATGAGCACCCAAGTGTTCACGCTGACCGACATCATCGCTCGACAAAAAGAGGCGCGGTCGCGCTATCACGAATACCTGCGCATGCCCACCATGTCGGCCGGGTTGTACCGGCTCGCGGCGCAGTCCGACGATCCGCAGCGCCCGCATGGCCAAGACGAGCTGTACCATGTCCTGCTCGGCCACGCCACGCTGCAGGTCGACGGCCAGGACCACCTCGTCGGACCGGGATCGGTCGTGTTCGTGCCCGCCGGCGCCGTACATCGGTTCCACACGATCACCGAAGACCTCGAAGTGATGGTCGTGTTCGCGCCCGCCGAGTCGCGCGGGGAAACTGCGTGCTGAAGGAAACGCCGTTCCATCCTCGCACCGCCGCCCTCATGGAAGGGCAGGCGTGGCGCCGCTGGGCCGGCTTTGTGGTCGCCAGCGCCTACGAGCTGAGCCACGAGCGCGAGTACCACGCCATCCGCAGCTCGGCCGCGTTGTTCGACGTGTCCCCGCTGTACAAGTACCTGATTCGCGGCCGGGACGCCGCCCGGCTCCTCGACCGTGTCGTCACGCGCGACGTCGCCAAATGCAAGGTCGGCCAGGTGCTGTACACGCCCTGGTGCGACGCCCGCGGCAAGGTGATCGACGACGGCACCGTGTCGCGGCTCGAGGACACGACGTTTCGCATGACCGCGGCCGATCCGACGCTGCGCTGGCTGCACCTCAACTCCGCCGGCCTCGACGTCACGGTCGACGACGTCTCCGAGAAGACGGCTGCCCTGTCGCTCCAGGGACCAAATGCGCGGGCCATCCTCGAGCTCGCGAGCGGCCAGGAGCTGACCGGGCTCAAGTACTTCCGGCTCACCACCGGGAAGATTCGCGGCGCCCCGGTCACCATCTCCCGCACCGGGTACACCGGGGACCTGGGATACGAGATCTGGGTGGATGCGGGGCGCGCCCTTGCGGTGTGGGACGCGCTGATCGAGGTCGGCACCGCCTACGGCATCACGCCGGCGGGGATGCTGGCGCTCGATCTGGCGCGCAACGAGGCCGGGCTGCTGCTCATCGAGGTCGATTACGTTTCGGCGCATCACGCACTGATCGAGTCACAGACGTCGACGCCGCTCGAGCTGTCCCTCGGGTGGACCGTCGCGCTCGGCAAGGACCTGTTCAACGGACGCGCGGCGCTGCTGGCCGAGCACGAGCGCGGACCCGCGTGGCGCTTCATGGGACTCGACGTCGAGTGGGACTCCCTCGAGCGGCTGTATGCGGACGTCGGGCTGCCGCCGAAACTCCCCACCACGGCCTGGCGCGCCAGTGTCCCCATCTACGTGGGCGGCATGCAGGTGGGGTACGCGACGAGCGGGTGCTGGTCACCGCTCCTGAAGCGGTACATCGCGCTGGCGCACCTGGAAGGCCGGGCCGGCGATCCCGGCACGGTGGTGGAGATGGAGGTCACCGTCGAGCACCGGCGGCGCCGTGCCACCGCGACCGTGCGGTCACTGCCGTTTTTCAATCCCGAGCGGAAGCGAGCGTAGCCCGTGGCCGATCGATACGACGCGATCATCATCGGCGGCGGCCACAACGGGCTCGTCACCGCAGCCTACCTCGCCCGGGCCGGCCGCAGGGTCCTGGTGCTGGAGCGGCGCTACCGGGTCGGCGGCGCGGCGGTGAGCGAGGAGATCTATCCCGGATTCACGTTCTCGGTGTTTTCCTACGTCGTGAGCCTGCTCCGCCCGGAGATCATTCGGGACCTCGATCTGCCGCGGCACGGGCTGGAGATCCTGCCGCTCGAGAGCACGGTGACCCCGATGGCGAACGGGAACTACCTGGCCGCCTGGGGCGATCCCGACAAGACGCGCCGCGAGATCTATCGCCACTCGCCACGCGACGCCGAGGCGACCGTCGAATTCGGCCGCCTGATGCACCACATCGCGCAGGCGGTGAAGCCGATCCTCGGCATGGTGCCGCCCGACCCGACGTCGCTCTCGCCCAAGGACTTGCTCGGTCTGCTGCGGCTGGGCAAGCACTTCCACGGGTTGGGGGCCGAGCAATTCCACGCGCTGTACAAGCTGATGACCATGAGCTCGGCCGATTACCTGGACGAGTGGTACGAAACCGACGTGCTCAAGGCGACGAAGTCGGCGAGCGGCATCATCGGAACGTTTCTCGGGCCGCGCTCACCCGGCACGGCATACGTGCTGCTGCACCACTACATGGGCGAGATCGACGGCTCGTTCCGCGCCTGGGGGTTCGCCAAAGGCGGGACCGGGGCGATCAGCGAGGCCATCGCCGGAGCGGCGCGGCGCTTCGGCGCAGAAATCCGCACCGAGGCGCCGGTCTCCAAAGTCTGGTTGAAGCGCGGCCGGGCCATTGGGGTGGTGCTCGAGAACGGCGAAGAGCTGCGGGCGCGCACGGTGGTCTCGAGCCTCGATCCCCACCGCACGTTTCTCTCGCTCGTCGGGGACGACGCCCTGCCCGACGACTTCGTGGCCGACATCCGCCGCTACAAGTTTCGCGGCTCTTCGGGCAAGGTGAATCTGGCATTGGACGAGCTGCCCAACTTCACCTGCATGCCCGGCGTGGGGCCCCATTTGCGCGGCGCGATCTCCATCAGCCCGAGCATCGAGTATCTGGAGCGGGCCTACGACGACGCCAAGTACGGTGAGTTCTCGCGCGAGCCGTACCTGGACATCATCATCCCGTCGATGATCGATCCCCACATGGCGCCGCCGGGCAAGCACGTGATGTCCATCTTCGTACAGTACGCGCCCTATCACGTGACCGGCGGGTGGACCGACGAGAAGCGCGAGGCGTTCGGCGACGCCGTCGTAGACACGGTGACCACGTACGCCCCCAACCTGAAGAACGCCATCCTGCACCGGCAGGTGATCACGCCGGCCGACATCGAACGCATGACGGGGCTCACCGAAGGCAACATCTTCCAGGGCGAGCTGGCCCTGCATCAGCTCTTCTTCCTGCGCCCCGCTCCTCGCTGGGCGAAGTATCGAACCCCCATCCGCCGCCTGTACCAGTGCGGGTCCGGCACGCACCCGGGGGGCGGGATCATGGGCGCGTCGGGCCGGCTGGCCGCGCTCCAGATTCTCGCCGATGGCTCCTAGGGTCCGGCCGTGGCTCACGACCTGATCGTCATCGGCGGCGGCGTGAACGGGCTCGTCACCGCCGCCTATCTCGCCAAGGCCGGTCTCAAGGTGCTGGTGCTCGAGGCCCGCGACACGCCGGGCGGGCTCGCCGCGAGCGAGGAATTCGCCCCGGGATTTCGCTGCGATGTTGCCGGGCACGACGCCGGCTGGCTGCTGCCCGACATCGCCACCGACCTGGGATTGGCGGCGCACGGCCTCGAGCTCGTCGTCCCCGACGCCACGGTGTGGAGCCCGCAGCCCGACGGCCGGGCCCTCACCCTGTGGACCGATCCGGCGAAGACGGCCGAGGAAATCGGCCGCTTCAGTCCCGAGGATGCGCGGGCCTGGCCGTCGTTCACGGCCCAGCTGGCGCGCTTCGCCACCGTGCTCGAGGCTGCCTACGCCCTGCCTCCACCCAACGTGCCCGACGCTCGCGGCGGGGATCTCATGATGCTGCTCAGCCTGGGACGACGGCTGCGTAAACTGGGGCGACGCGAGATGACGGAGTTGCTGCGGGTCCCGCCCATGTCCGTCGCGGAATGGCTGGACGACTGGTTCCGTGCCGACGCCTTGAAGGGCGCCGTGGGCGCGGGCGGCATTACGCGCATTCTGCAGGGACCGCGATCGGCCGGCACGGCGTTCGTACTGCTCCACCATCAAGTCGGCCGTCCGGCGGGCGCCGTGCGCGCGGCGCACGTCGTGAGGGGCGGGGTCGGCACGCTGGGTCGCGCCCTCATCGCCGCCGCGAAGGGCTTCGGCGCCGAGATTCGCACCAGCGCCCCGGTGCGGGAGATCGTCATTCGGGACGGGCGCGTGCTCGGTGTGGCGCTCGAAACAGGAGAGCACCTCGCCACGCCCCAGGTCGTGTCGTCGATCGATCCGCGGCGGACGCTGTGCGGCCTCGTCGACGCCAGCCACCTCGATCCCGAGTTCGTCCGCGCGGTCCGGAACATCCGCTTCCGCGGTGCGGCGGCGACCGTGCACCTGGCCTTGAGCGAGCTGCCGCGCTTCACGGCGCGGGCGGCGGATGGGGCCCTGCGCGGCGCGATCACGATCGCGCCGAGTCTCGACTACCTGGAGCGGGCGTATGACGACGCCAAATACGGAGCGGTGTCCCGCTATCCCTATCTCGAGGCGCGCATCCCGACCCTGCTCGACCCCGGTCTCGCGCCGGCGGGTAAACACATCATGAGCGTGCAGGTGCAATACGCCCCGTATCACCTGAAGGCCTCGTGGGACGCTCCGACGCGCGACCGGGTGGCGGATCTGGTGGTCACGACGCTGGGTGAATACGCACCCAAACTCAAGGCGAGCGTCCTCCACCGGCGTGTCGTCACCCCGAAGGATCTCGAGACGCGGTTCGGCCTCACCGAGGGGCACCCCTACCATGGCGAAATGGCGCTCGATCAGATTCTCTTTATGCGACCCGTGGCCGGGTGGGCCCGGTACAAGATGCCGGTGGCGGGCCTATTCCTCTGCGGGTCCGGGACCCACCCGGGCGGCGGGCTCGCGGGTGCGCCGGGTCGCAACGCGGCGCGGGCGCTCCTGAAGGACCAGCGTCGATGAGCGGATTCGTCAGGACCGTCGCATCCTACCAGCAGGGTGCGCGGACCATGCCGGGTCGCTACTACACGGACCCTGAAGTCCTGGCGGCCGAGCAGGAGCGCATCTTCGCCCGCCAGTGGATCTCGATCGGGCGCTCGGCACAGTTCGCGCAGCCCGGAGACTACCGGCTGGTAGAGATCGCGGGAGAGTCCCTGATCGTCCTGCGTGACCGCCAGGGGACGCTGCGCGCCTTTTTCAATGTCTGCCGGCACCGCGGCACCCGATTGTGCGACGCGTCGCCGGGCCGGCTCTCGGAAACGATCCAGTGCCCCTACCACGCCTGGACCTACGGGCTGGACGGGCGGTTGCTCGGCGCACCGCATATGCACGAGGTGCAGGGCTTCGACAAGAAGGACTATCCCCTTCATGCGGCCGCGCTCGCCGAATGGGAAGGCTTCGTGTTCCTGTGCCTCGGCCGCGAGCCACGCCCGTTTGCCGAGGCGTTCGCCCCGGTCCTCGACCGGTTTCGACGCTACAACCTGCCGTCCCTGGTGACGGTGCGGCGCATCGAGTACGCGGTCCAGGCCAACTGGAAGCTCGTGATGCAGAACTACTCGGAGTGCCTGCACTGCCCCACCATCCACCCCGAGCTCTCGACCAAGCTGCCCTACACGAGCGGCGCCAACGACCTGGTGGAGGGTCCGTTCCTCGGGGGCTACATGGAGATCAAGGCCCCGAACGAGAGCGCTACCATGAGCGGGAAGTCGTGCGGTCTGCTGCTCGGTGACTTGCCGGCGGACGACCGGGCGCGGGCGTTCTACTACACGCTGTTTCCGACCATGATGCTCAGCCTGCACCCCGACTATGCCGTCTACTATACGGTGTGGCCGACCGGACCGACCACGAGCCGGGTCGTGTGCGAATGGATGGTCCATCCCGATTCCCCCGCCGCGCCGGGCTACAACATCGGGGATGCCGAGGAGTTCTGGGACCGGACCAACCGGCAGGACTGGAACATCTGCGAGCGCAGCCAACTGGGGATCGCGTCGCGCCGCTATCAGCCGGGGCCCTATTCGCCGCGGGAGAGCATCCCGGCCGCCTGGGACCGGGAGTATCTCCGACAGCTGGGACCGCTCGCGGCGTCATGAGCCGGGCGACGGTGTCGCACGCCGCGCGGCCGGGTCCTGACGGTAGAACCCCCTGAGCTCCACGTAGAGGTCGGGATACTCGGCGCGCAACTCGACGGGCTTTTCAAAGAACGTCTCCGTCGCGACCGCGAAGAACTCGGCGCGGCTCGTGGCGCCGTAGACATTCAAGACCGTCGGCGCATCGGCCGCGACCGCCACGCGCAGCTCTTCGAACCGCCGCTGCAGCACCCGCGCCCACTCGCGCGTCGAGGATGGGGCTTCGAGCAGCGGCACGCCGTCCACGTCGCCGTTCTCGATATCCAGCTCGTGAGCGAATTCGTGCAGCACGACGTTGTTGCCGTCGCCGCCCGCGAGTCCGGCCGCCACGCTCTCCCACGAGAGGACCACGACCCCGCGGACATGTTGACCGAGCAGCGGTTCGGGCGCCGGAACCGGGCCCGTGTAGAGGCGGTGATCGAGGGCGATCGGCGGCGGGACAAAGGTCCCGGGATACAGCAAGACCACGCGGACGCCGGGATAACAGCCGGCCTCCAGGTTGAGAATCAGGAGGCAGGCTTGCGCGGCGATGATCACCCGCATCGGTTCCGTGATCGCGAATCCACCCGCGCCTTCAAACCGCTTGTCGCGGATGAACTGGCCGGTCAAATCGAGCAAGCGGTCCCGTTCGCCCGGCGAGAGGGTCGCGGTGAGCGGAACGTGTTCGGCGAGCAGCGTCCGCCACGAGGGCGGGGTGGTCGCGACGGACGCGCGCCCACCGCGAGGGAACGACGCCACGCGCACCATACCCCACCCGAGCACCAGGGCCAGCGCGATTACGGCGCCGGCCGCGAGCAGGACCTCGATGTGTTCCACGATTCAGGGGGCGGGAAGAATGCGCGCCAATGCCCGGAGCAGCTGCCCGTCCGCAGAGGCGCCGTCCGGCGCTTCGGCGAGCACGACCGCAAACCGCCGCCGCAGCAGAGGATCGCGATAGGCCTGCGCCGCAAACTGCAGGGTAATGGGGATGAACCACTGCGCCTGGCGAGCACCGGCGCCGGCCCGAGCCACGGCCGCGTATTGCTCGAACAGTCCCAGCATGAACGCGCCTTTGGAAGGGAACTGCCGGTAGATCGCCCCCTTGGTAAACCCGGCGGCAGTCGCTACATCATCCAATGTGGCGAGGTCGAATCCTCGATCGGCGAACACCTTGAGCCCCGCTTCGAGGAGCAAGCTCCGCGTCTCAGCCTTGCGACGTTGCCGAATGGAACTCATTGGTATCTATGATACGAGTGAGTATCCAGATGAGCAATCGGTGACTGGACGGGCAGCGGTTTTGATACCGGTGCGTATCTGAAACAGCCATTGATGGTCTGAGAGTCTGAAAGTGTTCGAGCTCCACGGCCCGTTTGCGGGAGCCTTATGCAGAACCTCATGGTATCTCAGATACCGGCTGGTAGCCCAGTGGCTGGCTTGACGCGATAGGTCCGGCCCCTAGGTTCTTGGTCTCGCGCCGGCGCCGGTGGCCGTCAAGGAGAGAGCAAACTGATGCCGTACATCATCGTAGAGCCCTGCATCAATGTAAAAGACCGCTCCTGCGTGGATGTCTGTCCGGTGGACTGCATCTACGAGGGAGAGGATCAGCTCTACATCCATCCTGACGAATGCATCGACTGCGGTGCCTGCGAGCCGGAGTGCCCGGTCACGGCCATCTTCCCCGAAGAGGATGTGCCGCCGCAGTACAAGGCCTACATCGCCAAGAACCGCGACGTCTTCCAGAGCGCAAACCCGCCCGGCAAGCCATCGGCCGAGCGGGGCATGAAGTAGCGCACCGCTACCGTACGGTTGCGAGGAACTCGGCGAGCGCCGGAGTGACGGCATCGGGTCGCTCCAGCGGTGCCATGTGTCCGGCAGCCGCGATCTCCTGAAACGTCGCCCCGGGAATCCGCTCCGCCAGTGGGCGCACGACCGCCGGTGGAGTCAGCTCGTCATCAGCCCCGACCAGCACGAGCGTCGGGACGTCAATCTGAGCCAGGAGCGGGGTTGAATCGGGCCGGTCCCGCATCGCCTCGAGCGCCCCGACCACTCCGTCGACCGGTGATCGCAGTACCATGGTCCTGACGGTCTCCACGACCGCCGGATCGCGGCTGGCGGTCGAGCGGCCCAACAGCTTCGGCACGAGACGCGCGGCAACCGCGCCGGTACCGTCCCGTCGCGCCACGGCCGCGAGCTCATCCCGGCCGCGCATGCCCTCCGGGGTATCGGCCTCCGACTTCGTGTCGCACAGGATCAACGCCCGAACCCTGTCGCGGTGACGGCGCAGCAGCTCGAACAGGATGTAGCCACCCATCGAGAGACCGCAGCAGACCGCCGTCGGCGTGCCGACCGCGTCCAGCACCCGAACCAGGTCATCGGCGTAACGCGCCATCGAGTACCCGGCCGTCGGGACTGCCGACTGCCCGGCGCCACGCAGGTCGGGCGCGATCCTCTTCCAGCCATCGATCCCCGCCATCTGATGCCGCCACATGGTCCGGTCGAGCGGGAACCCGTGCACGAACAACAGCGCCCGACCCGCGCCCACCACCTCCGCCACCAGACCAACACCATCCGCGTCGATTCTCAGGACATCGTTCATGCACGCGAACCTAACCCGCCGTATCTTCTTTCGCATCACGCCACGGAGATCGAGATCGATGCGCGTCGCCACCGATTACATCCGCCACGCGGCCCGGGCCGCTCGCAAGTGTGCCGGCGATCCGCTCGGCGGCGCGCCGCAGCCGCCGGATCCCGAGTTCTACAAGACCCTGGCCAAAGCATTGGAGGAGATCGCCGGCGGACTCGAAGCGCTCGGCAAGGAAGAGTGACGGCGTATCGCTACGTGGATTCCGCCGCCGCGTTACGCGAAGTCGTCGCCGCGGCGAAGACCGAGCCGCTCCTGGCCGTCGATACCGAGGCGGCCAGTTTTCATCGCTACGTCGACCGCGTCTATCTCATCCAGTTGTCGACCCGGCAGTCGACCGCCATCATCGACCCACTGGCCCTCCCTGACCTGGCGCCGCTGGGTGACCTGCTCGCCGAGCCCCACGTCGAAAAAGTCTTCCATGATGCCGACTACGATCTGCGTATTCTGGACCGTGACTACAAGTTCCGCAGCCGCCACCTGTTCGACACCCGCGTAGCGGCGCAGCTCGCCGGTGAGCCGGCCATCGGTCTGGCCGCTCTCGTCCGGCAGTATCTCGGGATCACGCTCGCCAAGGTCCATCAGCGAGCCGACTGGTCGCGACGTCCTCTCCCCCCCGAGATGCTCGAGTACGCGGCCGCCGACACGCGCCATCTGCCGGCGCTGCGCGACGCGCTGACGGCGCGGCTCCAGTCGCTCGACAGGCTCGCGTGGGTCGAGGAAGAGTGCCAGCGGCTGGAAGCGCTGCGCTGGTCGGGAGACGGGACCGCGGGCGGAACCTCGGAGGCATTTCACCGCGTCAAGGGAGCGAAGGCACTGTCCCCCCGCCAGCTGGGCGCGCTGCGGGAGCTCTTCATCTGGCGGGATGCCGTCGCGGCCCAACAGGATAAGGCGCTGTTCCGCATCATCGGAAATGACGCGTTGCTGGCCGTGAGCCAGGCGCTGCCGCGCTCCAATGCGGCGCTGGGGCAGATTCGGGGGCTCCCCGCGACGCTGGCCCGGCGCCACGGGACCGCGCTGCTCGCCGCGGTCGACCGGGCGCTCACCCTGCCGGAGCGCGAGCTGCCCGTGCGCCAGCGGGGGCCACGACAGCCGCGCGACCCGGAATTCGACGCGCGCGTCGAGCGGTTGAAAACGGCCCGCAACCAGGTTGCCGAACGCCTGGGTCTCGATCCCGGTGTCTTGTGCGGGAAACCCACGTTGGAGGCGATCGCTCGGGCCCGGCCCAAGGACCGAACCCGGCTGGCCGCCGTGGAAGGGCTCCGGCGCTGGCAGGCGGCGGTGCTGAGCGACGCCCTGCTGCCGGTGCTGCCGTAGCTCGCTAGAACCCCATCATCGCGCGGATCTTCGGCTCGATCTTCTCGGGCGTCCAGTACGGCTCCCACACGATCTCGATGTCCACGTCTTTCACGCCAGGAAGGGGCCGGATGGTCTTGTGGATGTCGTTCATGATCTGTGGGCCGGCGGGGCAGCCGGGCGACGTGAGGGTCATGCGGATGTGCACGTTCCCGTCATCGAGGTCCACGTCGTACACGAGCCCGAGGTCCATGATGTTGAGATTGAGCTCAGGGTCTTTCACCGAGCGCAAAGCGTCCCGGACGCTCGCTTCGGTCAGCGCTTCCGTGGTCACCGGTTCCTCCTCTAGGCGCGAACCTAGCCGCCCGTGCGGGGCGTCGGGAGGCCCCGCGCCGCGCAATGGCGGCGCCGCGCGATGTGCCCGTATACCCGCCGCGCCACCTGGCGCACGCCGGGCACCACGAACCCCCATGTCCACCAGCGTTTCCCCGGCAGGAGGCGACCCAGTTCCGGCACGGCATCCGCGCCGCTGAAGACGCGCCCATCGGACAACACGAGGTGCATGGCCGCCGCGAGCGCGGGCAATGCCAGCCCGAACCGCCGCACGGCGGGCTCGTCCTGGAACGCCACGAACGTAAGGCGGCGTTCCCGGTCCAGTCCGCGCAGGCGCCTCACGGCGCGCTGGCACAGCCCGCACTCGCCGTCGTAGATCAGCGTCGCGCGCCGTGAATCACTGGTCATCGACTGCCGCCGCGGCCGCATCGGCGAGCGCACCGCGCAGCCGCTTGAGGACCGTGAACGATTGGCGGCTGCGTGGCGCAAAGGCCCGATTGGTCAACAACACGACGAACACTCCGCGATCCGGATCGATCCACAGCGACGTTCCCGTCCACCCGGTGTGACCAAAGCTGCGCGGCCCGAACCGGGTGCCGGCACTGCTGACCTGCTCCCCGGTCGGCACTGTCTGCCATCCGAGCCCGCGGCCCTCGGTAGCGCCACCGAAGTACGCCTGGCGCGCCGTAAACGCCCGAATCGTCTCGGCTCGCACCAGTCGCCGCCCGTCGGGCGCACGCCCCTCGCGCAGAATGAATCGCGCGAACGCGGCCACGTCGACGGCCGAGCCGAACAATCCCGCGTTGCCCGACACCCCGCCGAGTTTCCACCCGGTGGGATCATTGACGACGCCGGCGATGGCATGGCCGCGCCACACGCCCGTGGGAGCGGTGCGCGCCAGGGCGTCGCGCGGAGGGCGAAACCGCGTCTGGGTCAAGGACAAGGGACCAGTGACTTCTCGCGCCGTGAAATCATCCAGCGGAGCGCCACCGGTCCGCTGCACGATCTCGCCGAGCAGGACCGCATTCACATCGCTGTAGATCACCTTCGTTCCCGGCGGCACGCGTGGCGTCTCGCGATACACGAGCTGCTGCAGCGCCGCCGGGCTGGTCGCGCCGCGGATCGTGTCGATGGGCAGATCGGCGCGCAGCCCGGAGGTATGCGTCAGCAGCTGGCGGACGGTGATCAGACCCGTTCCCCGACCGCGAAACTCCGGCAGGTAGGCGACGACCGGCGAATCCAGGACGACGGCGCGCCGATCCACGAGGACCATGATCGCGGTGGTCGTCGCGATCACTTTGGTCAACGAGGCGAGATCGTACAGGGTGCTGTCCGCCCGCACCGGGGCGCTACGCGGGGACCAGGTCAACCGGCCATAGCCGCGGACATGGAGCATCGAATCCGCCGTCCCCACCGCCAGCGCGGCTCCGGGGAACGCGCCTTCCCGAATCGCGGCCAGCACCAGGGCGTCGAAGCGGGGCGCCGCCAGCCCCGCCTGGAGCAGGACGAGCGCCGTCAGCACCAAATGCCCGGAATTCGCCGCCCGCAGGAGGGACACGCGCCGTCGGCTCCCAGTCGGTGTTGACGGATCACGAACCCGTGGCGCTCGATCAGCAGATCTCCACAATCGGGGCACCACGTGTGCTCCCACGGCCCGACGCGGCCGGGGAGGTTGCCGGCGTAAATGAACTTCAGACCGGCCCGGGCCCCAATCGCGCACGCGCGCACGAGCGTCGCCGCCGTCGTGTTGTCCGGCTCGGTCATCCGGTAGTCCTGATGGAACGCGGTCACATGCCAGGGAATCTCGGGAGAAACCGACGCGATGAACTCAGCGGCCCGCATGAGCTGGGCGTCGTCGTCGTTGAACCCGGGGACCACGAGCGTGACGATCTCGAGCCAGAATCCCCGTTCGTAGACCATGCGCACCGCGTCGAGGACGTGCTGCAACACGCCGCCCAGCTCGCGATAGCGCCGATCCTCCATGGCTTTGAGGTCGATCTTGTAGGCATCGGTCCAGGGCCGGATGTAATCGAGCACTTCCGGCGTGCAATTCCCATTGGAAATGAACGCCGTCTTGAGGCCCGCCGGGCGCGCGGCGCGGAACACATCCACGGCCCATTCGGCGGTGATGAGGGGCTCATTGTACGAGGAGCCGACCATCCGCGCGCCGTGGCGGCGGGCCAGGGCCACGAGCTCTTCGGGCCCCACGTCGGTGGGCGTGACGCCCGCGGCGTCGTCCCGCAGCGCCTGCGAGGTCAGCCAATTCTGGCAGTAGCCACAGTGGAAATCGCATCCCAGCATCCCGAACGTGAGCGTGTCGCTGCCCGGGAGACAGTGGAAGAAGGGCTTCTTTTCCGTCGGGTCGCACTGCAGCGCGGCGACGTACCCGGATGGGACGAGCAGCGTGCCGTCGCGGTTGAAGCGCACCTTGCAAATCCCCCTGCGCCCCGGCTTGACCAGACACCGGTGCCCGCACGCGAAGCAGCGGACCGCTCCGCCCTCGAGCCGCTCGATGAGCTGCCCCTCACGCACCCGCCGGTCCAGGGCCTGGGCGAGGCTGGCGGGGCCTCCATCGGGAAGGCTGTCGCGCACCAGCAGGGGAATCACTCCACGGTGTGGAACCATGAGTGCGGCCCTAGCGCAGGCTGCCCGGGGCGAGCGCGTACAGCAGCAGTGCCGTGCGCACGTCCCGGTCCGACAGATCGCGCATCACCGTCTTGGCGAACATGACGTCGGTCGAATCCGGGGAGTGGTCGAGGCCGATCAGATGTCCGATCTCGTGCAGCGCCACGACCCGCACATCGTCGGGACCCAGCGGATGGCCGGCCGGATCGTGAGTGGCGATCGTGATCATTCCGGAACGCAGGTGACCCTGGCGATCCCACTCGAGATCGGTCTGGCCGGTGCGGTCGATGTCGAACTGTCCGCGCCACACGACCCGGACCTCGGCCTCGGCCGAATCGGCGTGGACATCGAACCGCACGGGAATGCCGGCCTGCTCCCAGCGCAGGAACGCGCGGCGAACGGCGTCGAGAAACACGGGTTGAAAGCCCGACACCGTGTCGGTCGTGAGCAACACGCGCACCGGTCGCCCCACCCGATCGTCCCAGCGATGCAGCATCGAATCGCTCGAGGCGGCGACGATCGGGCTGAGGTAGGTGTAGGGGAAGCTGGCCCGGATGCGCCGGCGGATCTCGGCGCGGGCCAGCAGATCGAAGTATCCGGGGGCGGGGCCGATCGACTCCGTCACGGCGACCCGTGTGCCCGCCTGGCTGCGCGTCGTCGCCGGCGGCTGCGCCGGCGCGCTGGCCGCCGCGGCCGGCGGGGGCGCACGCCGCGTGCGCGCCGGCCGATCCCGCGTCACCACACTCCACGCGACCGCCAATACCAACAGCGCGATCGTCAATCCGACCAACCGCGTGCGCAACTGCTGCTCCATGCATTGAATCTAGCTTTGCCATCCATGGGGGTCTATGATTGTGACCCGCTTGTGTTTGGACGTTGAATGATCGCGCTTCCCGCCCGCCTCATCATTCGCTATCGCTGGGCGGTGATCGCGGCTTGGGTGGCGCTGGCCGCGCTGTTCGTGCCGCGGGCGGCGCACGTCCAGAACGTCCTGACGGTGCGCGGCAGCGCCGGTCGAGTCACCGAATCGTCTCGCGCCGCCAGCCTGATCGACGCCGCCTTTCCGAGTCCGTTCGCCGACTTTGTGGCCATCGTGGTGCGTGGCCCCGTCCGGGTGAACAACCGCCGTTTTCTCGACGTGATCGACACGCTCGCCGCCGCCGCCGAACGCGACCCGTTCGTGCGCCAGGTAGTGTCGATTCGTACCGTCGACGACTCGACGTTCCTGAGCTCGGATGGCCGCACCACGTTCCTGCTGGCGGCCCTGGCGCGCGAGCACACCGGGGACATCACGAAAGACTTCGTGCCGGCTCTGCGCGACAGCATCCGGGCGGCGCTCGCCCGGATGCCTCGCTCCGACGGCTTCGACGTCAAGGTGACGGGGAGCGCCGCCCTCGACCACGACGTCCGGACCATCAGTGCCGAAGACACGGGGGCCGGCGAGCGGCGGATCCTGCCATTGACCTTGCTGGTGCTCGTGCTGGCGTTCGGCGCGCTCGTGGCCGCCACGTTGCCGATCATGGTGGGGATGCTCGCCATCACCATCGCCCTCGGGCTCATCACCGTGCTCGCCAAGTTCTGGACTGTTTCGGTGTTCGTCTTGAACATCACGACCATGGTGGGACTGGGGGTCGGGATCGACTACTCCCTGCTGATCGTCACCCGGTTCCGAGAAGAGCTGAACCGCGGCTTGTCACCGGTCGATGCCGGGATTCGCGCCATCCGGACCTCCGGCTCGGCGGTGGTGACGTCGGGTCTGATCGTGGTGGTGGGTTTTGGGGCGTTGATCACGACGCCGCTCGTCGAAACCCGGTCGGTCGGGATCGGAGGCCTGCTCGTCGTCGCGGTCGCCGTGCTGCTCGCCACGACGTTCCTGCCCGCCGTGCTCACCATTCTGGGGCGGGACATCGACCGGCCGCGCTGGCTGGCCCGCCCCCTCGCCCGCATCCACGCGCCAACCGGATGGGAGCGCTGGGCGCGCGTGCTCGCTCACCGGCCAGGGCGCGCCATCGCCGTCGGCGCCACGATCGTCGGCTTGCTCATGTTGCCGCTGATCCAGATGCGCATCGGGCTCCCGGCCCGGAACTGGTTTCCGCCCAAATCGGAATCGGGGCAAGGCTTGGCCTTGCTGCGCAGCATGGGGGCCAACGGGCTGATGCTCCCGATTCGGATCGTGGTGCAGCTGCCGCCGGGGCAATCGGCGATCAAAGGCCCGCCCTTGTTCGGGCTCAAGGCCCTGTCCGACTCGTTGCGGCGCGATCCGCGCGTCAAGCAGGTGCGCGGCGTGGCGTCGCTGCGACCGGCGATGTCGTCGTTCCAGCTGGCCGTCCTGTACAGCGACCCGGACGGGGTGCGGGCCCGGTATCCGAAGTTCTTCGACGCCTATCTGAGCGCCGACGGCGCCACCACGCTCGTGGATGTAATCGCCGCCGACAGCGTGTCTCTCACCGGCATGATGGATCTGGCGCGTCGCGCCCGGGAGCTCGCCGCCGGCGCGCCGCGCGGACTCGAGGCGGCGCAGATCCTGGTGGGCGGCTTCGCCGCGGCCAGCACCGATCTCCAGAAGGTGTTGCTGGACCGCTTCCCGGGCGTTGTGCTGCTGGTACTGGGCACGACGGCCCTGATGTTGTTCATCGCGTTCCGCTCGGTTCTGGTGCCGCTCAAGGCCGTCCTGTTGAATTGTCTCTCGGTCGGCGCGGCGTTCGGCGTGACGGTCCTGGTCTTCCAGCACGGGTATGGCGGCGGGCTGTTCGGCCTCGAAGGCCCGACGGAAGCGATCTTCAGCGTCGTGCCGGTCATCGTGTTCGCGACCGTGTTCGGCCTGTCGATGGACTACGAGGTCTTTCTGCTCACGCGGGTGAAGGAAGTGTTCGACAAGACGGGGCGCAACGACCACGCGACCATGGAAGGATTGTCGATGACCGCATCGACGATCTCCTTCGCCGCGGCGATCATGATCCTCGTATTCGGCGCGTTCGCCTTCGCGCGCGTCCTCGCAGTCCAGTTCATGGGATTCGGTCTGGCGATGGCCGTATTGCTGGACGCGACGTTGATTCGCATGGTCCTGGTCCCGGCCATCATGCACATCGCCGGCCGGTGGAACTGGTGGCCCGGCGTGCGCGCGCCGCGCTCAGAGGGGTAGCGGGGGACCGCTCGAGCGATCCAGCAGGCGCAGGCGGTGGCCGAGCACGTCCCAGTGCCAGGCCGCCACGCGCTCTCCGGTGCGCGGGTCCTTCAACGGCTTGTACTGCAGCCAGCCGGCGGAGAATCCCAGCTCGTTGCCCAGGGTCAGCAGCCGTTCGCGATCGGTGCTCACCAGATGCGCCATCGGCTCGCCCCGGATGCGCCAGCGATGCAGCCAAACGCCGCCGTCGAGGGCGAAGCACATCCCCTCGCGGCGGCGTTGGAACTCCTGCCAGGGCCGGCCTAGCTGCAGCTGACCTTTCCCTCCTGCGTGGCGCTGCCGATCGGTGCCGCGTTGCCGTAGAACAAGTAGCACCGCCTGGTGGTCACGATGTGGGACGCGGTCGCCGACCATCCACCCCCCGTGGCCGCATTGATCACGACCGTCACGCCGGCCGAGGGCTGGAAGTTGTTGAGCATCGCCAGACTGGTCGTGTACGTCAAGCTGTCGAAGAGGAACGCTTCTTCGGCGGTAGCGAGATTTCGCAAGTCGGACTTCATCGACGCGATGTACGCCTTCTCCTTCGTGTTGACGAACTTCGGGATCGCGATGGACGCGAGAATCCCGATGATCACCACGACGATCAGGAGCTCGATCAACGTGAAACCGCGGCGTGACCTCACGGCGTGTCCCCTCCGGGGCGTCCAGGGTCGGCCCGGCGCCCGCCTATAGTGACGACCCGGCCCCCAATTCGCAAGACTCGTGCTCAACTCTTGGCGTCCACCCAATTCTTTCCCGCACCGACACTTACGACCAACGGGACGCGCAACTTGGCGGCCCCTTCCATATGGCGTTTTACGAGTTCCATGGCCGGAGGGACTTCGGGCTCCGGGGACTCGAGCACCAGCTCATCATGCACTTGCAGGAGCAATCGGGTGGCCATGCGCGCCTGCCGGAGCGCCCCGTGCAGGCCGATCATGGCGACTTTGATGAGATCCGCGGCGGATCCCTGCAGGGGCGAATTGGTCGCCGTGCGCTCCCCGAACGCGCGGATATTGAAATTCCGATCCTTCAACTCGGTGATATAACGCCGGCGGCCGAACAACGTCTCGACATACCCATTGTGGCGCGCTTCCGCGATGGTGCGATCCAGCCAGGCGCGCACGCCGGCAAAGCGCTCGAAATAGTGTTGGATGAACGACCTGGCTTCCTCCTGGGTGATGCCCAACTGTCGCGCCAGAGCGAACGCCCCTTGCCCGTAGATCGTGGCGAAGTTGATCGTCTTGGCCCGGGCCCGCATCACGGCGGTCACGGCCTGCTGCGCGACACCGAAGATCACCGCCGCCGTCTGCCGATGGATGTCCCCGCCCCGCTCGAACGCCTGGACGAACGCCGGATCGCCGGAGAAATGCGCCAGCAAGCGAAGCTCGATCTGGGAGTAGTCGGCGACCAACAGCCGGGCACCCGGCGCCGCGATGAACGCCCGGCGGATCGACTCGCCGCGCTCGGTACGCACGGGGATGTTCTGCAGGTTGGGCTCGACCGACGACAGCCGACCGGTTGCGGCACCGACCTGATTGTAGCTCGTGTGAATGCGGCCACTGGCCGGGTCGATGTAGGAGGGCAGCGCGTCCACATACGTGGATTTCAGTTTCGCCAGCTCTCGGTACTCCATGAGCAGCCGCGGGACCTCGTGCCCCATCTCCGCCAGCTGCTCGAGGACGTCGACGTCGGTGGATGGGCCGGTCTTGGTTTTCTTGAGGACGGGAAGCTGCAGCTTTACGAACAGCAAGGAGCGCAGCTGTGGGGTGGAGTTCAGGTTGAACTCCGTCCCCGCCGCCGCATACACCCGACGTTCGATCGCGGCGAGCTCCACCGCAAACTCGCGGGAGAGCGCCGCGAGCCGCTCGCGGTCCACCAGTATCCCGGTCCACTCCATATCGGTCAGCACCGGCACGAGCGGCATCTCGACGTCATCGAGCAGCGGCTGCAGCCGGTGGTCGGCGAGCTCACCGGCCAGCGCGGTATGGAGCTGGAGCACGCACTCGCTGGCGTCGCAGCAATACCGTGCCGCGTCGGCCACCGGCACTGCCGAGAACGGGCGCTCAGGGCGGCCCCGCCCCTGCCCCACCAGCTCGGCGTAGGTCCGGAGCCGTCGTCCCAGCCGCTCCCGGGCCAGCTCCTCCAGCGTGAACGAGCGCCGTCCGGGATCGAGCACGAATGCCGCCAGCTGGGAGTCGTATCGCGCCCCGCTCAACTCGACCCCAAGGCGGCGCAACGAGACCCAGATATTCTTGATGTGATGGGCGGCTTTCGGGACCGATGCGTCGGTCAGCAATTCACGCAGCGGTCTCATGGTGTCGCCGTGCAGAGCGGGCAGGTTCCGCGGCTCGTCTCCAGCGGCGAGCGGTCCCTCCGGCGCCACGTGGCCGAACGGCAGGTACCAGGAGCGATCCTGTGCCACCGCCAGCGCGAGCCCGACCAGCTCGCGCGCAGCCGTGTGTACTTCGATCGCGACCAGAGAGGCGGCTCGGCAGGCCGCGATGACGGCGGCGAGGCCGGCGGGGTCGTCGAGAACGAGGGCCGCCCGGTCAGGGGCCGCCGCTGCGGCCTCGGCGCCGCCGGCCGGCGCATCCGCCGGCTCCGGAATGGGCCCCAGGTCCGTGAGCTTGGGAATCAGCGAGCGAAACTCGAGCTCGATGAACAACCGCTCCAGCTCGGCGGTGTCCGCGGCCGCGACGCGCAGGGCATCCAGGTCGAGCGTCACGGGCGCATCGCGCCGGATCGTGACCAATTGACGCGACAGCTTCGCGTCCTCCCCGTGCGCGAGCAGCGCCTCGCGAGCGCGCTTCCCCGGCCAGTCGGCCGCGTGGGTGAGAATCCCGTCCAGGGATCCGTGAGTGCGCAACAGCTCGAGGGCGGTTTTTTCCCCCACGCCCTTGACGCCGGGGATGTTGTCGGAGCTGTCGCCCACCAGGGCCAGGTAGTCCACCACCTGGCCGGGTGCGATGCCGAACCGCTCGCCGGCGTTGCGTTCATCCACCCATGTTTCCTCGACGGCGGCGGAGCCGCCGCGGCCGGGATTGAGCAGGGCGACGCCCGGCCCGATCAGCTGGTAGAAGTCCTTGTCACCGGACACGATGACGGCCTGAAGGCCGCGGCTGGCCGCGGCTGTGGCCAGCGTACCGATCACGTCGTCGGCTTCGAACCCCTCCACGCCGAGGACGGGAACGCGAAATGCCGCCAGCAGCTCCCGGATGCGTTCCAGGGAACGGTCGAAATCCTGCTGCAGCTCCTCACCCAGCTTCTCCCGCGTGGCTTTGTACGCCGGATACTCGCGATGACGGAATGATTGCCCGACGTCGAGCACCCAGGCCAGGTAGCCGGGCGCGTATTTCTGGCGGAGGCGCAGCAGGAAATTGGTGACGCCCCAGGCCGCGGAGGTGTTTTCGCCGCGTTGGGTCGTGAGGGGGCGCGCGATCATCGCGAAGAAGGCCCGATAGATGAGCGCGTACCCGTCGACGAGAAACAGGCGCTGCGGCGGGGGCCCCGGCATGGCGCGGTAAGATAACCCGCCAAAAACAACGACCCCGCCGGCATGGGTCGGGCGGGGTGACGGTGCACGGATGCGTGAGGGATCTAGACGCGCATCACGTTCGCGGCGTGCAGGCCCTTATCGCCGTTTTTCACCTCGAACTCCACGACCTCGCCCTCGGCGAGCGTCTTGAAGCCGTCCATCTGGATTGCAGAGAAGTGCACGAACACATCCTCGCCCCCGTCCTGCTCGATGAACCCGTAGCCCTTCGCGTCATTGAACCACTTCACCTTTCCCCGTGCCATACGCGATCCGCCTCCCGCAAAGTTGGACGCTCGGGTGTGGCCAAGCGGCTATGAAGAGGCAGCGGATTGAAGGCCTTGTCAAGCAGCAGGATCAGCGGCGCGTCGAATACAACGCGCGATACAGCTCGCGGTTGCGCAGCACCGACCGAACGTATCCGCGTGTTTCCTGGTAGGGGATCTGCTCGATGAATTGATCGGCGTCGTCGGCGCCCGGGCGGGTCAGCCAGCGGCGCACCGGCGTGGCGCCGGCGTTGTACGCCGCGACCGCCACCTCGACACGGTCGAACCGCTTGAGCAGGGCGGCCAAATGCGCCGCGCCGAGATGCAGGTTCAAGTCCGGGACGGTGAGCCATTCCGGCGCATAGGCGACATCCAGGCCGCGGGCGGCCTGCGCCGCGGTGCCGGGCATGAGCTGCGTCAGCCCCCGAGCGCCGGCGCGCGACAACGCCTCGGAGTCGAAGGTGCTTTCCTGGCGCACGATGGCGGCGAACAACGCCGGATCGATGCCGAATTCTCGCGCTTCCGCTTCGACGGCCGCGCGGCGCGGCCAGGGGAAGATCGCGCGGAGGACGCGGGCATCATTCGGTGCCCGGGGCGCGGCGTTCCAGCCCAACCGCACCGCGGCCGAGCCCCACCCGCGCGCCGACAGGCCCACGCTCCAGGCGAGCAGGTCAGTCAGGTGTTGCGGAGAACGGTTCACCAGCGCCCGCACTTCGAGGTTGGCCTCGGTGTCGAGTCCGGCGAGCAGCAGAGTGTCGAGGCGCGCCAGGCCGGAATCCGCCACGGCCGTGCGCTCGGCGCTGTCCGGAGCGATATCCAGGGGCGGCAAACCGGCGACGCGGCGGGCGTGGACTCCGTAGTATCCGATCGAGTCCTCACGGGCCAGCGCCCGCCACGCCGAATCCGCGCCGATACTGTCGCCGCGCTCCCGGGCCAGCCGGGCCAGCCAGTACCGCGCCGCCGCTCGCTGCGGCCCACCGACCGCGGCTTCCACGGCATACAGTCGCGCTGCGCTATCGCTCGCGCCCCGGCGGCGGGCGGCGGCCGCGAGCCGGAACCGCGCCAGAGACGACCGGGGATCGACCGGATAGCGCCGCGTCAGCTCGGCCAGCCAGCGTTCCGACCCCGCGGTGTCACCTCGGTCCGCCAGGTGATCCCCCAGCAGGTACAACGCGGTGGGCGCCGCGGTGTCGGCCGGATAGGTCTGGGCGAAGCCCGCCAGCGCTTCTGGAGCCCCCCGATCCGCCATGCGGAGCAGTGTCCGCGCGCGCCGGTACAACGCCAGCGTCGTCCACGCGCCGTCACGCGCGGCGGCGCGGTAGGCGGCTTCCGCATCGCGGTAACGTCCCAGCGAAGTGTTCAACTCGCCGAAGAGTACCAACGCGGCACCGCTCGAATCGCCGGCGCCGATCGCCCGCGCGACGTGATCGCGGGCTTCCGCCGCCGCAGCGCGAGTCCTGAGAGTGCGGGCCAGGGCGATGCGCTCATGAGGCATGCGTGGCGGCAGCGGGCCGTGCGCGAGCGTCACGCCGCTCGCCGCATCATCGGACTCCGGGGCGCGAGCGAACAGGGCATACAGCTCGGCGCGCGCCGCCGCCGTGTCGCCCCAGGCCAGAGAGAG
>Ga0187893_10001932_pt1 | contig 47308 bp, 43 predicted proteins | sample MA1701074metaG_FD_139574 | JGI IMG/M metagenome (GOLD analysis project Ga0187893, IMG submission 139574) | White microbial mat communities from a basaltic lava cave in the Kipuka Kanohina Cave System on the Island of Hawaii, USA - MA170107-4 metaG ... | reverse complement strand
AAGTCGTAGATGCGGATGACGTTGCGGTGCGTGATCTTGCGCGAGTAGCGCAGCTCGTGCACGAAACGCTTCATCATCTCCTCGTCCTGCGCCACGTTCTGGTTCAGGAACTTGAGGATCAGGCGCTCGTCGACGACCGTGTCCTCCATCAGCAGCACGGTGCCGAACGCGCCCTTGCCGATCTTCTCGATGAACTTGTAGCGCCCCTCGATGATGTCGCCCGGCTTGAGCGTGGTGATGTCGAGCTTCTGCGCTACCGCCGCCTCGGCGCTCTTGACCACCGCCTCCAGCTCCTTGTTGTCCATGAGGAGCGTCTTGGCCGGCTCGGCCATGCGCTCGGCTTTGCGGTTGGCGGCCACCATGCTGGTCGAGTAGCGGTTGTCGAGCTCTTCGAGCGCGCGGATCGCCGCCTGCACCACGGTCTGGTCTTCGGCGTTCTTCTGCGCCTGCAACTGCGTGCGGATGTGCTCGACGCGCCGCTCGTCGGCGAGCTTACCGAGAACGTGGATCGCCTCGACGCGAATTTCCTTCTCCGGCCGCTGCAATGCCTGCAGCACCGGCTCGAGCACCTTGTGATCGCCGAGCTTGCCCAGCGCACGCACGGCTACCGGGATCGAGCGTGTCGCCGGACCCTGCAGCATCTCGAGCAGGCGCGGCACCGCGCGCTTGCTGCCGATCTCCGCCAGCGCGTCGATGGCGCGCTCGCTCACCCACCAGTCCGGGTCGTTCGTGGCCTCGATGAGGTGGCTGACGGCGCGCTCGTCCTTGGTCTGATTCAAGATCTCGATGGCCGCGCGACGGATGTCCTCGTCCTCATCCTTGACCAGAGCCAGCACCGCTTCCACCACCTTCGGCCCGCCGATCTTGCCGAGTGCGTCCGCTGCGCGGCTGCGCACCCACCAGTCGTCGTCCTTGATCGCTTCGAGCAGGTGCTTGACCGATTTCGGCGTGCCGATCTCATTGAGCACTTCGACAGCCGAGCGCCGCGCATACTCGTTCTCGTCCTTCAGCACGTCGACCAGGTACTTGGTCGTGTCCGGATGGTTGGCCTTGATGACCACGTCGACTGCGCGGTTCTGCACGTCGATCTCGGGGTCGCGCAGCAGCCTGCAGACCAGCTCGACGTTGATCGGGCCCTCGACGCGCGTGAGGACGTTGAGCGCCGCCTGGCGCACCATCTTGTTGGGATCGGCCAGTTGCTTCTGGATCGCCTGCGAGACCTGCGGCAGGTTGAAGCGCGACAGTACGGTCATGATGTGCACGCGCGCGATCGGGTCCTTGCCCTCGATGCGGCTGATGAGGTCCGGGACCGCGCTTTCGTCCGCGATCTCGCCGAGGATGCGAAACAGCGCAGCCTTCTCGTTGGGTTCCTGGTTGTAGGCGGCGGACAGCAGCTCGCGCACCGAGAAACGGGTCTTGTGCGCGGCGATGACGTCGAGCACAGCTGGCTTGCTGATGTCCTCCTGCCCCAGCAGGTCGAGCAGCATCGAGGGGGGATAGTTCTTGCTCGACGACAGGGCCCAGGCCACGCCGGCGACCGCGCGCGGATTCGACTCCTGCAGGCCTTTCGCGAGCAGCCCGAACGACTTGGCGTCGACGAGCGAGGAGAGCACTTCGACGTAGCCGAGGGTTTCCTGTTTGTCGGCGCTCGCCAGCGCATCGATGATTGGCTCGATGGCACCGGTACCCATGCTGGCGAGGCGTCCCAATGCCTTGCGCGCCGTCGGGCCGGCAGGATCGCCGCTCGCCTTGATCTCAGCGATCAGGCGCTCGGCCTTCATCGTGCTGAAAAAACTCATTCGCTAAGGAACACTCGCTGGGGGCAGTGCATTATGCCATAAGGATTTACACATCTTTGACGCTGCACGGGGAACGGCTGGAAGAGCCGTGTCCGCATGCCGAACGTCCGGTTTCGTCCGTACGCCGCGACACGGGACGAGGCGGCGGGGACGTTCGGTTACAATGGCGCCCCTTTCTCGCAAGGCCGGAGCCGTTGCCGGCAACACGCTCGGACAATGACGTCGCCGCGCACGCTTCCTCCGGTCGGTGCCATCAAGAACATCGTCGCGGTCGCCTCCGGCAAGGGTGGTGTCGGCAAGTCCACGGTTGCCGCCAACCTCGCGCTCGCCTGGGCCGCGCAAGGGGCAAAGGTGGGCGTTCTCGACGCCGACATCTACGGCCCCAGCCAGCCGCGCATGCTCGGCTTGAGCGGGCAACGGCCGACGACGAGCGACGGCAAGTCCTTCGAGCCGCTGCGCTCTTACGGTCTCGAGGTCATGTCGATCGGCTTCCTGATCGATGAGGAGCAGCCGATGGTCTGGCGCGGGCCGATGGTGACCCAGGCGCTGTTGCAGCTCCTCAACGAGACCCGCTGGGGCGAGCTCGAGTACCTCGTGGTCGACATGCCGCCCGGGACCGGGGACATCCAGCTGACGCTGTCGCAGCGCGTGCCCGTGAGCGGCGCCGTCATCGTCACGACGCCGCAGGATATCGCCCTGCTCGATGCGCGCAAGGGGCTGCGCATGTTCGAGAAGGTGTCGGTGCCGGTGCTGGGCATCGTGGAGAACATGAGCACGCACGTGTGCTCGCGCTGCGGCCACGAGGAGCACATTTTCGGGTCCGGTGGCGGGGCGCGCATGGCCGAGCAATACGGCGTCGAGCTCCTCGGCAGCCTGCCGCTCGACGTGCGCATCCGCGAACAGGCAGACGGTGGGCGCCCCACGGTGGTTGCGGAGCCCGACAGTATGCTGGCCCGGGCTTACCTGGACATCGCGACGCGGGCTGCCGCTCGCCTGGCCGGGACCGGGTCGGAGACCAGACCGTTTCCCAAGATCACCATTGAAGACACCTGACAGAGGACTGGATGAGCATCAAGGCGGACAAGTGGATCCGGCGCATGGCGCGCGAGCACGGCATGATCGAGCCGTTCGAGCCGGGCCAGGTGCGCGAGCGCAACGGCGGGAAGATCGTTTCCTACGGCACGTCGAGCTACGGCTACGACGTGCGCTGCGCCAACGAGTTCAAGATCTTCACCAACATCAATTCGACCATCGTCGACCCGAAGCGCTTCGACGAAAAGAGCTTCGTCGACTTCACCGGCGACGTGTGCATCATCCCGCCGAACTCCTTCGCGCTGGCGCGCACCGTGGAATACTTTCGCGTGCCGCGCGACGTGCTCATCGTGTGCCTGGGCAAGTGCGTGACCGGCGATACGCGCGTCGTGGACGCGGAGAGCGGCGCGTACCTGCCGATCACCGAGATGCGCTGGGGGAAGAGGACGCTCGGCATGTCGGACTGGCAGCTGCGCCCCGCGGCGGCTTCGCAATGCGTCGCGCAAGGCCGCAAGCCGGTTTTCGAGTTGCGCACCAAAGCCGGGATGCGCATTCGGGCGACCGCGAATCATCCGTTCCGCCAGTTGCATGGCTGGACGGCGCTCGCCGATCTGCAGCCCGGAGATCGCATCGCGGCCGCTCGCGACGTGCCGGTTTTCGGCCGGACGCCCATTCCCGATTGGGAAGCCACTCTCCTCGGCCTGATGATCTCCGAGGGCCAGTGCCGTACACCCGGGCACTCGCCCACCTTCACCAGCAGCGACCCGGCCCTCGTCACGTTGCTCGGATCCGCCGTTGCGGCGGGCAAGCTCGGTGAGGTGACGTTCAACGGGCGCATGGGGTATCGCCTCGTCAACCGGAAGGGTCGCGGCGGTGTGTCGACCGCGAATCGGGCGGCGCAATGGCTCAGGAGTCATGCGCTTGCCGTCCGCGCGGGTGACGAGTTCGTTCCGCAATGCGTGTTCACCGCGCCGGCGCGCTCCACGCGGCTCTTCCTGCAGGCGCTCTTCGGCGGCGACGGCGGCGTGTATCGTTCCGGTGACAGCTTCTTTGTCGAGTATTACTCCAAGTCCCGGCGACTGATCGAGGACGTGCATCATCTGCTGCTTCGGTTCGGCGTGTTCTCGTTGATGCGCGAGAAGCGCACGGCTATCGGCACGGAGGCTCATTCGATTCAGATCACAGACCGTGAGCAGATCGCGAACTTCGCGCAGCGCGTCGGTTTCGCCCCGGGATGCGCGAAGGACCTGCGGCTTCGGAACGAGATCTTGCCGGAGTTGGCCGTCGCAGATCGCCGGATCAAGTCGAACCTCGACGCTCTTCCGCGCGAGGCCTGGCCTCTGCTCACGCTCGCGGCTGCTCGTGGCGGCTCGGGCCTGGCACGGCTCGGCGTTGCCGCAGCACGCCGTCAGTCGGTGGGTCTGGCGGCGGTGGCACGAGTAGCGCTGGCGACCGAAGACGAGACGTTGTCATCGCTGGTGTATGGCCCTGTCTGGGACGTCGTCGAATCGATCGAAGCCGCAGGCGAAGAGGACGTCTACGACATCAGCGTACCGGGCGTGCGCAACTTTCTCGCGAACGACCTCATCGTCCACAATTCCACCTACGCGCGTTGCGGCATCATCGTGAACGTGACGCCCCTGGAACCGGAGTGGGAGGGCCACGTGACGCTGGAATTCTCGAACTCCACGCCGCTGCCGGCGCGCATCTACGCGCACGAGGGTGTGGCGCAGATGTTGTTTTTCCAGTCCGACGAGGTGTGCGAGACTTCGTACAAGGATCGCGGCGGCAAGTACCAGGGGCAGAAAGGCGTGACGCTGCCGAAGACGTGACCGGCGTCGTCACTGCTTCAGCGACTGCACTTCCATCAGCCATTCGCGCTTGCCTTCGCGCAGGCGCTCGGCTCGCACCGGCAGGAACGTCAGCGAGGGCGCGTACCAGGTACGTGTCGCGCGCTTCGAACCGCTGCGCTCGGCGCGATACACGATCGTGGGGAGCTCGCCGAGCACGGTTTTCACCGTGGCCTCGCCTTCGTACACGTAGCGGTATTCCTTGACCCGATCCTTGTCGACCATCAGGTAGGCGCCCGGCTTGCGTCCGTGGCGCAGGTCTTCGATCACCGCCAGCTGCAGGGACATGGCGTCCTGTGTTCCCGGCTCCACGCTCAGCGCGACGGACTTTTCTTCGGCGACGCCGGTAGCGCGCCCGGTGTTCCAATCGAAGTCGAGCGTGATGTCGCGCTCGGTGTCTTTGGAGCCGTCGTCGGCACGATATTTCAGCGGGCGGATGCTGCCCGAGCCGGTATCGAGCCAGGAGGTCTGGGTGATCTCGTCACTGAAGAAAGCGCGGAACATGCCGCGGGCATTGGCGCGCGACTGGTATTCCCAGCGGCCGTTCCCTTGCGACGTGAGCTCCACTTCCGTGGTGCCGGCACTGATGCCGCGATACTTGACCAGGTAAGTGCCGAAAAACGGCCGCAGCACGATGGTCGCAGGCGCTGTCGTCGGCAGCGCCGCCTGCGTGGGAGTTGAAACCGGTGCGGTGGCGGATGTCGCGTTGGTCGTCTGTGCGGTCGCGGGCCCGGGCGTCGCGCCGAGCGATGGCAGCGCGGCGGCGCAGAAGGTCACCAGTGTTGCGAGCTGGGTGAGTTTCATCGCGCGAGCCGCGGAGCGCTCTCCGCATCCTCGAGACGTACGGGCTCGTCCAGTCGCCTGCCGTCGAGCCACGGGGCGCCGTCGTGCCACTGCAGACGCTTGCGCGCGAGCCAATCGAGTGTCATGGGATAGATCCTGTGTTCCTGGGCCTGAACGCGCGCTGAAAGCGAGGCCACGGTGTCGCCTGCCAGCACGGGCACGCGCGCCTGGACGATCAGCGGCCCGCCATCGAGCTCGTCCGTCACGAAATGCACGCTGCAGCCGTGCTCAGTCTCGCCGGCCGCGAGCACGCGCTCGTGGGTGCGCAGTCCACGGTGCTTGGGCAGCAACGAGGGGTGAATGTTCAGAAGCCTGCCGGTGAAGCGCGCGACGAACGGCGGCGAGAGGATCCGCATGAAGCCGGCGAGCGCGACCGCGTCGGGTTCGCGGGCCAGTATCTTTTCGGCCAGCACGCCGTCGTAGTCCGCGCGCGAAGCGCCCTGCGCCGGTGCAAGCACCTCGCACGGCAGCCCGAGGTCGGCAGCCGCCGCGAGTCCCGGCGCCAGGGGTTGATCGCTGATGACCGCGACGATCTCTGCGCCGATATCGCCCGCGCGCGCGGCGCGTGCGATGGCCAGCAAGTTGGAACCGCGGCCAGAGATGAGGACGACGGTGCGCAGCATGCCGCGCGGCGCACCGCTCATGCCTCGATGACCGCTCCGCGCGTGCCGCTGCGCACGGCGCCGATGACGAGGGGTTTCTCGCCGGCACGCTTCAGCGCCGCAACGGCCGCGTCCGCGTTCTGCTCGGCCACGCAGACCGTCATGCCGATGCCGCAATTGAAAGTCCGGTACATCTCGGTGTCGTCGATGTTCCCGGTGGTCTTGAGCCAGGTGAAAACCGGATCGACCGGCCAGGCACTGCGCCGGAGCACGACCTCCAGCCCCTCGGGCACGACGCGGGGAATGTTCTCCAGCAGACCGCCGCCGGTGATGTGCGCCATCGCATGCACCGGCGTGGCGGCGATGAGGGCGAGCAACGGCTTCACGTAAATACGCGTTGGCGCCAGCAGGCGGTCGAAGAGCGGTTCGCCTTCGAGCATCGTGTGCTTGCCGGCATGCGCGTGCGCGAGGAGCTTGCGGATCAGCGAATAGCCGTTCGAGTGAGGGCCGGAGGAGGGCAGTCCGAGGATGACGTCGCCGGGCCGGGTGCGGCTGCCGTCGATGATGCGATCCTTCTCGACGATGCCGACGCAGAATCCGGCGAGGTCGTAGTCCTCGCCGTGGTACATGCCGGGCATCTCGGCGGTCTCGCCGCCGACGAGGGCCGCACCCGCCTGCACGCAGCCTTCGACGATACCCTTGATGACGTTCGTGGCCACCTCGACGTCGAGGCGGCCCGTCGCGTAGTAGTCGAGAAAGAAGAGTGGCTCGGCGCCCTGCACGACGATGTCGTTGGCACACATGGCGACGAGATCGATGCCGATGGTGTCATGCCTGCCCGTCTCGATGGCCAGTCGCAGCTTCGTGCCGACGCCATCGGTGCCTGACACGAGTACCGGACGGCGGTAGCGTTCCAGCGGCACCTCCACCAGCGCGCCGAAGCCACCGAGTCCGCCGAGCACTTCGCCTCGCATCGAGCGGCGTACGAGTGGCTTGATGCGTTCGACGAGCTCGTCGCCCGCGTCGATGTCGACGCCGGCGTCGCGATAGGTGATCGACGTGCGGTGTGTCATGTCGGCAGCGGCGCGCGAAAGGAAGCCGGGAGCGGCAGCTGTGTTATTTTACACGAATGCCCGCTGTGCCCATTCCCCGCGTCCTGGCATGCGTGCTCGCGCTCATGGTCCTCGCCCCGGCGCCGCACGCCGCCACCGTGCAGAACCTGTACGAGGGTGTGGTGACGCTCGCGGATCGCTCCGAGCGCGGACAGGCAGAGGCATTCCGGGATGCGATGCGGCAGGTGCTGGTGCGCATCACCGGTCGCCGCGACGCCGCAGAAGATCCTGCGCTGACCGCGCTGGTCGAGGACGCGCGTCGCCACGTCCAGCAGTTCCGCGTCGCCGGCAACCAGTTCATCGCAGGTTTCGACGGAGCGCGTGTGGAGCGCGCCGTCATGGACGCCGGCCGCCCTCTGTGGGGACACCAAAGGCCGGCGACGCTCGTGTTGCTCGTGAGCGGTGAAGGCGCCGGGCGCACGCTGTTGGTCGATACCTCGAACGCGGACCTCAAGCAGGCCGTGCTGCGCGGCGCGCAACTACGAGGAGTGCCGCTGGTGTGGCCGGACGCGGCGCGCCCGGTGAGCGCTGCACAGGCGTCTACGCCGGCTCCGGCGGACTTGCGTGCCATCGGTCAGCTGTACCGCGCGGATGCGGTGCTGGCGGGAGTCGCGCAGTCGGCGTCGCCGGGCTCTCCGGTGCGCTGGACGCTGGTGCAGGGCGAAGAATCCACTCAGTGGCGCGGTTCAGCCGAAGACGGTCCGCAGGGAGCCGCCGACTGGTTTGCGCGGGTTTTCGCGGCAGACGTGGCGGGTGACGGCGCGCTGGTGGCCATCACAGTGAGCGGTATCCAGGATTTGCGTGCCTACGCCGCCGTCACGGACTACCTGCAGTCACTCACACTCGTGCGCGCGCTTTCGGTCGAAGAAGTCGCCGGCGACAACGTGGTGTATCGCGTCCAGGTGCAGGGCGGCGGCGAACGCCTGGCACGCGCCATCAGCCTGGGCGGGCGGCTCGAACCCACGGGCGATCCCGGCGAACCGTCGCTCGCGGCGCAGACGTATCGATATCGACCCTGAGCGCGCGGCGCGCTTCGAATCGTGAGCCTCAGACAGCTTCCCAACCTGATCTGCATCGCCCGCATGGTGCTGGTGGTGCCGATCGCCCTTTCGATCGTGGCGGGCGACTATCGGCGGACGTTGCTGCTGTTCGCCGTCGCCGCCTTTTCCGATGCGCTCGACGGCTTTCTCGCCAAGCGATTTGGCTGGACCACGGACCTCGGCAAGATTCTCGATCCGCTGGCCGACAAGCTCCTGCTGGTCACGGTGTTCATCATGCTGGCGGTGGCGGGGACCACGCCGGTTTGGCTCGCCACGCTGGTGGTGGCGCGCGACGTCGTCATCGGGTTCGGCGCGCTCGCGTATCGCTGGCTGTTCGGGCCGCTACACGGCCGGCCGACCGCGGTGAGCAAGGTGAACACTGCGGTGCAGCTCGCATATGTTCTCGCCGCTGTCGCCGCGCGTGCCTTCGGTTGGCCGCCGGATCCCGCGGTGCTGACGCTCGGCGCGCTCGTGATGGTCACCACCGCCATCAGCGGCATCGATTACGTGCACAGCTACATTCGTCGCGCGCGCGATGCCGCGCGCATGCGCCACCCGGCCTGACCACATGCAGCAGCTTCCGCTCGGCGTGCGCTGGCGCGACAGCTCGTCATTCGCGACGTTCGTGCCGGGCGCGAACCGCCTGGCCTGCGAGGCGCTGCGCGACTGGAACGGTGCGCGCAACGCGGTGATCTGGCTCTGGGGCGCGACGGGAACCGGCAAGACCCATCTGCTGCAGGCCACGTGCGCCTACGAAGGCGAGCTTGGGCGCACGAGCGCCTACCTGCCGATGCGCGAGCGCGCGGCGTTCGGCCACGAGGTACTCGCGGGATACGAGCAACTGCCGCTCGTCAGCCTCGACGACGTCGACGACGTCGCCGGCGATGCGAGCTGGAACCGGGCATTGTTCGGGTTGCACAACGCAATCGTGGAACAGCACGGGCGCCTGCTGCTGTCGGCACGGCAACCGCCGGCTGGGCTCGCCTGGGTGCTGCCCGACCTCGCATCACGCATGTCTGCCGCGCTCGTCATCCAGTTGCGGGTGCTCGACGAGGCCGACCAGGTGCAGGTGCTCAGGTTGCGTGCCCGGCGACGCGGGCTCGAGCTTCCCGAAGAAGTCGCGCAATACCTGCTGCGACGCGTGCCGCGCGATCTGCCCAGCCTTTGTTCGCTGCTGGATACTCTCGACACCGCCTCACTGGCGAGCCAGCGCCGCCTGACCGTGCCGTTCATCCGGGAGATTCTCGGGGCCGGGTGAGCCGCAGATAGGCGACCAGCGCGACGAAGAGCGCGAACGAAACGAACAGGATCGCGGCAGCAACGGCACGCGAGTGCGGATTGGCGACGACCTCCGTGAGCGCCAAAGCGACGTAGCCGACGACGAGCAACGTCGCCCAGGCGTAGGTGTGACGCTTGCCGCGAAACAACCCCGGCAGGGGGACGGCGAGCGGCGCGAGCCAGAGGAGCGCAAGCCACGAGCCCGATGCGAGGTGCGCGCGTTGCCAGAACAGCAGGCAGCCGGCGAGCGCGAACACCAGCGCGAGCACGAGCCAGCGAGCGGGTCGCGCCGGACTCAACGGGCTTGCAACCGGATCGCGAGATCGGCGACGCGCCGGCCGAGGAGTTGCGCCAGCGCTTTCTCATGATCGTCGAGCCGCACGACCGCTTCGTCGCCGGCAACGTGGCTCGCCCCGTACGGGCTCCCGCCGCCGCGGGTCTGGCGAAGCGCCGCTTCCGTGTACGGCAGGCCGACGATGTACATGCCGTGATGGAGCAGGGGCAGCATCATGGACAGGAGCGTGGTCTCCTGGCCACCGTGCATGGTCTGCGTCGAAGTGAAGACCGCGGCGGGTTTGCCGGCGAGCGCGCCCGAGAGCCAGAGCGCGCTGGTCCCATCGAAGAAGTGCTTGAGCGGCGCGGCCATGTTGCCGAAACGCGTCGGGCTGCCGACGATGAGAGCGGCGCATCGCGTCAAGTCTTCGTGCGTGGCGTACACGGGACCGTCGGTGGGCACGGAGGGCGCCTGCTTCTCCACCACTGCGGTTACCGCCGGCACGGTGCGCAACTGCGACCTCGCCCCGGCGACGCTGTCGACGCCGCGAGAGACCTGTCGGGCGAGCTCCGCGGTTGCTCCCTTGCGCGAGTAGTAGATCACCAGGATGTCGAGCATCGGCCCTCCCGTTGCGCCGGCGCCAAATTAGCAGAGGCGCGCGACGTGCACGAATTGTCGCGGGCGCCGCAGCCTCGCTGCCGAGCTGCACATCCCCGCGACCGCGCGGTCCGAACCTCCTTGACGCCCCCGGACCCGCTTGTTAGCGTTCGGCGGACCAGGGGACCCCGCTTTCCACAACTACAAAATGAGCAGCTCTGCCGCAATGAAGCGCGGTGCCGCGCTCGCGTGCGTCGCGTTGATCGGCCTCGTGGCCTGCGCGGGCGCGCCCGTTCAGGAAATGAGCGACGCGCGGCAGGCAATCGCCGCGGCGCGTTCAGCCGGCGCGGCCGAACGCGCGCCTGAGCAGTTCAAGCTCGCGACCAGCCTGCTCGCGCAGGCCGAGGCTGCGCTCGAAAAGCACGACTACAAGGCAGCGCGGCGCCAGGCTCAGCAGGCGCGCACGAAGGCGTTGCAGGCGTTGCGTGCGTCGGCGTCGGAGCGGCGCCAGGCGGATGACGGCTGATTCCGATCGCCTCTGCCAGAAGGCCATCGTCTCGGGCCGCGTGCAGGGAGTCTTCTATCGCGCCACCACCGTCGACAGGGCACGCGCGCTCGGGGTCGACGGCTACGCGCGCAACTTGAACGACGGACGGGTCGAGGTACTCGCCTGCGGCCGACCCGACGCCGTCAATGCCCTGGTGCAGTGGCTCTGGCAGGGCTCGAGCGCGTCGAGAGTCACCGATGTCCAGGTCGCAGCGTTCGACGGCGCGCCGCCCGCCGCGGGCTCGGGTTTCCGATCGCTATAGCGGTACCCATAAAAGGTACCGGACTTCGAATTTAGTTATTCATGTTGGGACGTAGCGACTGGTGTGCGGGTACGCCTTGCGTACCCAGATGAATAACTAAATCGGAGTCCGGTACCGCGTTTACGTTCGCCAGCGCGACGTCCAGCGCGAGATGACCTTGTCGGGATACTCGCGGCGTCCGACGCTGCCGTTGTAGCGCGCCAGCGCGCGGCGCACGTCCTTGCGCTCGCGGTCGTAGTAGTGGCGCAGGATCGCGCAGCCCATGCGGATGTTCGGCTGCACTTTCATGAGCTGGTGGCGCTTCATGCCGAGCTGCTCGGGCCAGAACGGCATCACCTGCATCAGTCCCTGCGCGCCGGCGCTCGAGACTGCCCACGTGTTGAAGGCGCTCTCCACGTCTATGACAGCCAGCACAAGCTCCGCCGGCAGATCGTGCCTGCGCGCTTCGCAGTACACGTGCCGCAGGATGTCCATGCGCTCGTTCTTGTCCTTGACGTAACGGCGCACGCGCGGCTCCATGAGCTTGTACCAGACCTCGGCGTCGTACTTTTCAGCGAAGCATTCGCCTTCGGCGATCGCCTTCGCCACGACGCTCCTGAGCTCGGGATCGGTCTGGCCGTCGGCGTGAGACCGTGCGCAGCAGAGGAGGGCGCCGATAGCGACGAACGCAGCCAGCAGAGTTGCGTTTCGTCCGCCCTCCCTCGTCACGGCACGCCCCTCAGTGTGTCGCCTGCCGCGACCGCAGGAACTCGAGGATGCCGCCGACGGCAACGTCCTGCGACTCGGTGTCGCGCCGATGCCGATACTCGAGCGTGCCGGCGTCGAGGCCGCGCTCAGCGACCACCACCCGGTGAGGAATGCCCAGGAGCTCCGCATCCGCGAATTTCACGCCCGGGCGGGCGTCGCGGTCGTCGAACAGCGTCTCGATTCCGGCGGCGGTGAGCTCTCCGTAGAGCCGTTCGGCGGCCTCGCGCACCCGGGCCGACTTCTGCATGTTGATCGGCACCAGCACCACGCGGAACGGGGCGATCGCCTCGGGCCAGATGATGCCGCGGTCGTCGTGGTTCTGCTCGATCGCCGCCGCCACCACGCGCGTCACGCCGATGCCGTAACACCCCATGAACATCGTGATCTCGCGTCCCTGCTCGTCCACGACCTGCGCCTTCATCGCGTCGCTGTACTTGCGCCCGAGCTTGAAGATGTGTCCGACCTCGATGCCCCGCGCGATGTGCAGCCTGCCGCGCCCGTCCGGCGAGCGGTCGCCCTCCACGACGTTGCGCAGGTCCGCGTACTCGGGTTGCGGACAATCGCGGCCGAAATTGACGCCGGTGAGATGCCAGCCATCCTGGTTGGCGCCGACCACCACGTCGGCCAGGACGCCGACCGCACGATCCGCGATCACTGTGCCCTTGAAACCCACGGGGCCGAGCGACCCGGGGTTCGCGCCGAAGGCTTGTGCGATCGCCGCGGGGTTCGAGAAGGTGAGCGGCTTGCGCAGCTGCGCGAGGCGCCCTGCCTTGATCAGGTTCAGCTCGTGGTCTCCGCGCAGGCAGAGCAGCACCGGCTTGCCATCCGCGCCGTCGACGACGATCGCCTTGACGGTGCGCTCAGGCCCGATCTTCAGGAACGCGCACAGGTCGGCGATGGTCTTGACGTCGGGCGTCTGCAAGCGCTGCATCGATTCGCGTGGCGCCGGACGCGTGTCGGCGGGCGCGACGGCTTCGGCCAGCTCGATATTGGCCGCGTAGTCCGAGCCGTCGGAGAAAACGATCGCATCCTCGCCGGAGTTGGCGAGCACGTGAAACTCCTGCGAGCCGGTGCCGCCGATGCTGCCCGGGTCGGCCTGCACGGCGCGGAACTTCAGTTGCAGACGCGTGAAGATCCGCGAGTACGCCTCGTGCATCGCCATGTAGCCTTCGTGCAGCGAGGCTTCGTCGACGTGAAACGAGTACGCGTCCTTCATGATGAACTCGCGGCCGCGCATCACGCCGAAGCGCGGCCGGATCTCGTCACGGAATTTGGTCTGCACCTGGTAGAAGTTCACGGGCAGCTGGCGGTACGTGCGCAGCTCGCGGCGCGCGATGTCCGTGATCACTTCCTCGTGGGTCGGGCCGTAGACGAACGCCCGGTCGTGACGATCCTTCAGGCGCAGCAGCTCCGGCCCGTACTGTTCCCAGCGTCCGGATTCCTGCCAGAGCTCGGCGGGTTGCACCGACGGCATCAGCAGCTCGAGTGCGCCGGCGCGATCCATCTCCTCGCGGATGATCGTCTCGACCTTGCGCAGCACGCGCAGACCGAGGGGCAGCCAGGTGTACTGGCCGGCGGCCAGGCGGCGGATGAGCCCGGCGCGCAGCATGAGCTGGTGGCTCACGACCTCGGCATCGGCGGGAACCTCCTTGAGCGTGACGATCGGGAGCTGGCTGAGGCGCATCTGTCATCTTGGGCGCCGCGGGCGCCGTTGCTGAATCGGGCTCGTATCTTAGCCGGAACCACCGGCGGCGTCGGTGTGCCGAAAGGGGGCCGGCCCCTGGAGGGACCGTGCCGGGTTGGACCACCGACACTGGGCACCCTTATCATGCCGGCCGTTCCGGTGCCCGCGGCGCGTAACGAGAATGACGATGGAAGAACCCAACGCTCGTCTGCCCCTGCGCCGCGGGATCTACCTGCTGCCGAACCTGTTGACCACGGGCGCGCTGTTCGCGGGCTTCTACGCGATCGTTGCCGCCATCGACGGCAACTTCGAGCGCGCCGGCATTGCCGTCTTCGTGGCCATGGTGTTCGACGGCCTCGACGGCCGCGTCGCACGGCTCACCAGCACGGAAAGCGCGTTCGGGCGCGAGTACGACAGCCTCTCGGACATGGTTTCCTTCGGGATGGCGCCGGCCATTCTCGCCTACCAGTGGGGCGTCGCGCGCATCGCCGAGTACGGCGTGGTGTGGGGTCGTACGGGCTGGCTCGCGGCATTCTTCTTCGCCGTAGCCGCGGCGCTGCGCCTGGCGCGCTTCAACACGCGCACGGTCGCGGACAAGCGCTACTTCGAGGGCCTGCCGAGCCCGTCGGCGGCGGCCATCGTTGCTGCGTTCGTCTGGTTCTCGAGCGAGTGGCGCGAGCCTGGACTCGCCGGCCTGATCGTCGCGTTCACGGTCACCGCCATTGCGGGTGGCCTGATGGTGAGCCGCTTCAGTTACTACAGCTTCAAGACGGTGAACCTGGGCGGCCGCGTGCCGTTCGCGTACATCCTGATCGTGCCGCTGGCCTACGCCCTGATCGCCTTCCATCCGCCGATCGTGCTGTTCGTGCTGTTCAGCACCTATGCACTGTCGGGACCGGGCCTGTGGTTGTATCGACGTCTGCGGCACGTGCCGCCAGCCCCGGTGGCGCGCGAGATCGATGAAGACGAGCGGGTGAAGCACCCGTGAGCGACACGCGCAGCGACTACCTCGCGCAGCTCGGCGTCGACGTCTATGTGCGGCGCGGGCTGCAAGCAGCCGGCACCGTTTCGTCTGCGACCGCGCCCACATTTGCCGCGGCGACCGACGGCGCGGAACTGGCGGCGCGCAACACGCAAGCCACCGAACGGTCCGCTCCGGGCGGCGATGTCGCGGGCATGGATTGGCAGGCACTGCGAGCTAGCGTCGCGGGATGCACCCTGTGCGGGTTGCACACCACGCGCACACAGACGGTCTTCGGCGTTGGCAATCCGAATGCCGACTGGCTCGTCATCGGCGAAGCGCCGGGTGCCGAAGAAGACGCGCGCGGCGAGCCGTTCGTCGGCCGCGCCGGCGGCTTGCTCAACAGCATGCTCGCGGCCATCGGTCTGAAGCGCGAGCAGGTGTTCATCGCGAACATCCTCAAGTGCCGCCCGCCCGGCAACCGCGATCCGAAACCGGAAGAGGCGATGCTCTGCCGGCCATACCTGGAACGGCAGATTGCGCTCATCTCACCGAAGGTCATCCTGGCGGTCGGACGCATCGCCGCCCAGAACCTGTTGGCGACCGAAGTGCCGATCGGCAGGTTGCGTGGCCGCGTGCACAACTTCGGCATCGCGCGCACGCCGCTGGTCGTCACGTATCACCCGGCCTACCTGCTGCGCTCGCCCGGCGAAAAGCGCAAGTCATGGCAGGACCTGAAACTCGCCGTGGACACTGTCACCCGTGGCAGCGTCGCGTAACGAAGTCGCGGCGCCGAGGGTCACACTTCGGCCGATGAACGAGGCCGACGTGGCCGCCGTCGTCGCGCTCGAATCGGCTTCGTACCAGTTCCCCTGGAGTGAGGGCATCTTTCGCGACTGCCTGCGCGTCGGTTACCTGTGCCGCGTGGTCGAGCTCGCCGGCGACGTCATCGGCTACGGGATCATGTCGATGGGCGCGGGCGAGGCGCACATCCTCAACCTGTGCGTGCGCGTCGAGCTGCGCAGCCGCGGCATCGGCCGGCAGGTGCTCGCGCACCTGCTGGCGCGGGCCCGCTCCGCCGGCATGCTCGAGGCCTTTCTCGAAGTGCGGCCCACCAACACGGCGGCGATCCGTCTGTACCAGGCCGCCGGCTTCGAACAGGTCGGCATTCGTCGCGGCTACTACCAGGCGCCGGGCGGCCGCGAGGATGCTGCCGTTCTCAAGCTCGACCTCGGCGGCGGGGCGCGCTGATACAATGCGCGCCCGGATTCCTTCCCGGCTGTGCGTCCGTACTCAGTTCCCCGATGCCCAATATTGACGAGACCACCGGCCCGCTCGCCGAGGTAGCCCGCCGGCGGACCTTTGCGATCATTTCGCACCCCGATGCCGGCAAGACCACGCTCACGGAGAAGCTGCTGCTGTTCGGCGGCGCGATCCAGCTCGCCGGCACGGTGAAGGGGCGCAAGGCCGCGCGCCACGCGACGTCGGACTGGATGCGCCTGGAGCAGCAGCGCGGAATTTCGGTGACCTCGTCCGTGATGCAGTTTCCGTTCAAGGAACGCATCGTCAACCTGCTCGACACGCCGGGCCACGAGGATTTTTCCGAGGACACGTATCGCACGCTCACGGCGGTCGACTCCGCGCTCATGGTGATCGACTGCGCGAAGGGCGTCGAAGAGCGCACGATCAAGCTCATGGAGGTGTGCCGGCTGCGCGACACGCCCATCATGACTTTCATCAACAAGCTCGATCGCGACGGCCGGCCGCCGGTCGACCTGCTGGACGAGATCGAGAAGGTGCTGAAGATCGTTTGCGCACCGGTGACGTGGCCCATCGGCATGGGGCGCGAGCTCAAAGGCATCTATCACCTGCTCGAGGACCGCATCTACGCCTATCAGGAGACCGAACGCGGACGAGCCGGCACGAACTTCATCATCGACAGGCTCGACAGCGCGGCGGCCCAGGAATTTCTCGGTGCCGACGCCCGCCACATTCACGACGAGATCGAGCTGCTGCGCGGCGCGACGCCGCGGTTCGATGCCGCCGAGTACCTGGCCGGCAGACAGACGCCCGTGTTCTTCGGCTCAGCCATCAACAATTTCGGCGTCGAAGAGCTGCTCTCGGCCTTCGTGGAGCACGCGCCGGCGCCGCGCCCGCGCGCGACCAGCGAGCGCACGGTCGGCGCGCGCGAGGCGGAGCTGACCGGCTTCGTGTTCAAGATCCAGGCGAACATGGACCCCGGGCACCGCGACCGCATCGCCTTCGTGCGCTTGTGCTCCGGGCGCTACGTGCGTGGCATGCGCATCTACCACGTGCGGCTCGAGAAGGAGATCAAGGTGAGCGACGCGCTCACCTTCATGGCCGCGGATCGCAGCCAGGCCGACGAAGCGTACGCCGGCGACATCCTCGGCCTGCACAATCATGGCACGATCAACATCGGCGACACGTTCACCGAGGGCGAAGTGCTCACGTTCACCGGCATCCCGAACTTCGCGCCGGAGATGTTCCGCCGCGCCGTGCTGCGCGACCCGCTGCGCATGAAGGCGTTGCAGAAGGGGCTGTCGCAGCTTTGCGAGGAGGGGGCCACGCAATTGTTCCGCCCCCTGCGCAACAACGATCTCATCCTCGGTGCCGTCGGGCCGTTGCAGTTCGAAGTGGTGGCTTTTCGCCTCCAGGACGAGTACGGCGTGCAGTGCAGCTTCGAGCCGATCAACGTGGTGACCGCACGCTGGGTGGCAAGTGCCGATCTGCGCAAGCTCGACGAGCTGCGCAGCAAGGCTTTCGACAATCTGGCGCAGGATCACGCCGGCGCGCTCGTGTACCTGGCGCCGACTCGCGTCAACCTCACGCTCGCGCTCGAGCGCTACCCCGAGATCGAGTTCCGCGAGACGCGCGAACATCTCGCCACGGCCGCCTAGTCGCCGCGGCCGACAACCGATGAGGCGCAACCGAACATGAAGCGAGTCCTGTCGCGCCGTCCCGTGCTCGCCTGGGCGTGCTACGACTGGGCGAACTCGGCCTTCGCCACCACGGTGATGGCGGTCTTCTTCCCGATCTTCTTCAAGAGCTACTGGGATGCGGGCTCCGAGGCGACCGTCAGCACCTTTCACCTCGGCATCACCAACACCATCGCGAGCCTGATCGTAGCGCTGCTCGCGCCGATCGCGGGGGCCATCGCCGACAAGGGCGGCGCGCGCTTGAAGCTGCTCGCGTTGTTCACGGTGCTGGGCGTCGCCATGACAGCGGGGTTGCCACTGGTCGAGCGCGGCGACTGGATGCTGGCCGCCGTGCTGTTTGCGGCCGCGTCGATCGGTTTCTGGGGCGGCAACCAGTTCTACGACTCGCTGCTGCTCGATGTCGCCGAGGAACCGGCGTACGACCTGGTGTCGGGCTTCGGCTATGCGGTGGGATACCTCGGCGGCGGCCTGCTGTTCCTGCTCAACGCGCTCATGGCCAAGGATCCCGCCGCGTTCGGATTCGCCGACGCTGCCGGGGCGGTGCGCGCCTCCTTCGTGATGGTTGCCATCTGGTGGGCGGTGTTCGCGATTCCGGTACTGCTCTTCGTGCGCGAATCGGGCGCGCAGCCGCCGCTCGCCTGGTCCGCGGCGGTGGGTGCGGGGTGGCAGGAGTTGAAGCGAACGCTGCGCCACGTGCGCACCGACCGCACGCTGCTGATGTTCCTGCTCGCCTACTGGTTCTACATCGACGGCGTGAATACCGTGATGAAGATGGCCGTCGACTATGGCCTTGCGCTCGGTTTCCCGCAGGGCACATTGATCACCGCGCTGCTGATCGTGCAGTTCGTCGGGTTTCCCGCAGCACTCGCGTTCGGCTTCCTCGGCCGGCGCTTCGGCCCGCGCACCGGTATCCTGATTGCGATCGTCGTGTACGCGAGCGCGACGGTCTACGCGTATTTCATGTCGTCCGAGCAGGAGTTCTATGCGCTCGCGATCACGGTGGGGCTGGTGCAGGGCGGCATCCAGTCGCTGTCGCGCTCGCTGTACGGGCGATTGGTGCCAGCAGGCAAGTCGGGCGAGTTCTTCGGCTTCTACAACATGATGGGCAAGGCCGCGGCCGTGCTCGGTCCGTTGCTCACTGGCGTGACGGCGCTCCTCACGAAGGATTCGCGCCTCGCCATTCTGTCGCTCGTCGTGCTGTTCGTGATCGGAGGCGTGCTGCTGTTGCGCGTGCCCGCTCAGGTCCAGGCTGCGGGGTCCAGCCGGTAGTAAGTGCGCAGCTCGCCGTAGAGAGCGGGGTGTTCGCGGCGCAGGTCCGCCGGGCATTCGAAGAAGACTTCCGTCGCGACGGCGAAAAACTCGGCCTCGTCCTCGGCCGCGTAAGGATCCAGCAAAGTCTCTTCGCCGCGGGATGCGGCGGCACGTAATCGCAGGAACTCTTCGCTCATCACGCGTGCCCAGCGCTCGTAGTGCTCCTCGTCGCCGAGCAGCGGCGCGCCGTTGACTGCGCCGGCTTCGGCGTCCAGGTAGTGCGCGAACTCGTGGTACACGACGTTGAACCCGTCGTTCGGCCTCGCTGCGCTCGCCTGCACGTCCTCCCACGACAGGATGATGCGATGCGTTTCCCACGCCTGGCCGGCGAGCACCTGCTCGCGCTCGTGTACGACGCCGGCTTCGTCACGCCGTTCGTCGCGCGCGATGAACTGGGCGGGGTAGATGAGCACGGAGTAAAGCGCGTCGTAGACGGAAGGAGAGCGATTCAGCACGAGCAGGCAGGCCTGCGCGGCGATCGCGAGTTTCATCTCGAGCGTGACGCCCAGGCCCTGGCAGCCGACGAACTGCTTCTCCGCGAGAAACTGGTTGACGAGGCCGTCGAGGCGCTGGCGCAGTTCCTCGGGCAGACGCGCGTACAACGGCATCGTGTAGCCGATGATGGCGTGCCACTCCGTTGGGATTGCCTGGGCGCGCAGACGCCGGCGGCGCTGCGCCGTCCAGAGGGGACGGGCGATGAGCGCCGCGACGATGAGAGAGGCGAGGGCGAGGACGACGACTGCGGCGGTCAATGCGTTTCGCTTAGCCCTTTTTGAGCTTCTCGACGAGGTCCACGTAGGCCTGCATGGCCTTGTCGGTGGTCGCGCCTTTCTTCGCGGCCCAGGCGTCGTACTTGGCGCGGCCGGTGAGGTCCAGGAACCCCGGACGTTCGCCTTTCACGTCGCCCTCGGTCGCCTGCTTGTACAGCGCGTACAGCGCGAGCAGCTGATCGTTGCTCGGGCGTTGCTTCAGCTTCTGCACTTCGGCGGCCGCCGAAGTGAACGTTGCTCTCAGGTCACCCATAAGCGCTTGCTCCGCAGGTTTTCGATGAGTATGCCAGAACTGGTTGTCCGCGCTGCTCGGGCGGCCGCACTGCTGTCGGGAACGCCTTCCGGAAACGCCGCAAGCACGTCCCCGTAGGCTCACTCAGCTGAAACTGCGGACGCTGCGCTTGAGGACGTCGAGACCGCCCGGTTCGGGCGCTGAGCCGTAGCGGAGGTCGAGGTAGATCTGCGTGATGGCGCTGGTGACCGATGAGAGCTCGGGGCGTTCGCGGGCGACGCGGCGGGCGAAGTCGAGTGGTCCCTCGTGCTCGCGGCGGGCAATGCCGTGTCTTTCGAGCTTGCGGCAGAAACGACGGTAGGTCGCGAGGGCCGGGTCATCCGGTCGGCCGCGCATCGCGCGCGCGAGTTGCATCGCGATCACGAAGGCGAACAGCGCGAGTCCGGTGGCCAGAAGGACGGCAAGCGCCTCCCAATCCGCGTCTTCGATCCCCAGGCTGCCGAGCATCAGGCGCTGCGATGCGGCGTTGAAGTCGACGATCCGCTCCCGCCACATCGTGTGCACCGCGTCCCACGCGAAGCGCAGGTCGGCGAGCAGCGGCGTGAAGCGTACGAACCGGTCGGCGACCGAGGCATCCTCGCCGAGCGCCTCGGCGAGGCCACTCTCGATGCGCTCGGGCGCGACCGCCGCCGTCGGATCGACGCGTACCCAGCCGCGACCGTCGAGCCAGATCTCGCTCCAGGCGTGCGCGTCGGACTGGCGCACGATGTAGTAGCCGGCGTAGCGATTGAGCTCGCCGCCCTGGTAGCCCGTGACGACGCGCGCCGGGATGCCCGCGGCACGCATGAGGGTGGCGAACGCCGAGGCATAGTGGCCGCAGAAACCGTTGCGCGTCTCGAACAGGAATTCGTCGACCGAATCCCGGCGCAGGCCCGGCGGCGACAGGCTGTAGACGAACTCCTGCTCGCGAAACATCTGCAGGATCGCGGCGACGTAGTCCGCGTCGCTGCCGACGCTGGCGCGCAGCTGCGTTGCGAAACGGCGCGAACGCGGGTTGCTGCCGGTCTCGTCGAGACGCGTGTCGCGTCGGCGCAGGCTGACGCTCAGGGCCTCGTCGAAGCGATAAGCAGTGGCCGACGAGACGGTGACGGTCGTCGCGTGGTCGATGGGATCGCGGTAGAGGAGCTGGTAGTCGAACGTCTGCGAAATGCGCCGTCCCTGCCAGCTCTGCGGGAGGTCCAGTCCGAAGATCCAGTTCTGACCGCTCGGCTCCAGCATGAGCGTGTACGTGAATTGCGGTCCGCTGAAGACCGGTGCGATGCGCGGATGCGTGACCGCGCGCAGCCGGCGCCAGGTGTAGCCGTCGAAGTCGTGCAGTACCGGTCCGCGCCAGTAACGCTGCGCCGGCGGCGGGACGGGACCGTCGAAGCGCACGCGGAACGCGACCGTGCTCTGCAGGCTGAGCTCGGTGATGTCGCCGGGGCTCATGGACTCGCTGAGACCGGTGACCGCGCCTCCGCCTTCGGGCAGCGCCCAGAACGGGCCCGCGACGCGCGGGAACAGCAGGAACAGCAGCACCATCAGCGGCGTCGCCTGCAGGAGCATGCGGCCTGCGAGTCGCACGCTCTCGCGCGGCGTCTGCGTGGCCGGCGACTGCGTGACGCGCAACAGCGCAGTCGTGGTGAGCCAGACGATGGCGACGTACAGCGGCAACAGCGGCAGATACTGGCCATACAGAAACGCCGCCAGAACCATGATGTAGGTGATCAGGAGCAGCACCACGTGGTCGCGCGGCGTGCGCGTTTCGAGCAGCTTCACACCCGCCATCAGCGTGAGCATCGCCGTACCCGCATTCAGGCCGTTCAACGTGCGGAACGTGAGGAGCACGCCGAGCAGCACCACAGCGACGACCAGCGCCCGCAACCACCCGGTCGGCAGGCGTGCGCCGCGCAAGCCCAGCGTGGCACGCCAGGCGACGAGCACGGCGAAGACGGCCATGACCCACACCGGCAGGTGCGTGGCATGCAGCGCAATGGCGCAGGCCAGCGCCACAGTCGCCCAGACGAGCGGCGCATCGAGCTGCAGGCGTTTGCTAAACGGGCGCACGCGCGTCGAGCCCGAACGTGGCGAGGGCGGCAAGGCAGCGTCGGCGATGCTCGGGGCCGGCGGCCGGCGGGATGACGGTCGTCGGCAGCTCGAGTCCATAGGAACGCGAATGGCGGTCGGCCGCGATCACCCATTGCGTGATCTGCGACAGGACGGCTTCGATGCCCCGGGCGCGAACCGACTCGAGCGTGAAGACCTGAGGAGCGTGCGCAGCGCCGGCCAGTTCCTTCACCAGCAGCGAGCCGCCGCGTGCGAACGCCTTCCAGGCGACGCGCCGCGGCGAGTCTCCGGGCACGTAATCGCGAAAGCCGCGAAAGTCCTCATCGCCGCGCTGCGATTCGCTGCTGCCGCGGTCGTCCGTCGTCGTGGCGGGCGGCGGCTGACTGCCGTCGGGGCGTGCGTAGACGAGCGCTTCGATGGGCACGTGCAGCCAGGTCCAGGCGCGAAACAGGCCGAAGGGAAAGCGGGTCGACAGCACGCAGCGCTCGGCGCGCAAGGGACCGCGCCGTTCGGTCGGCAACTCCACCTCGATGAGGAATCGATCCGCGGCCGGAACCCGCGCCACGGTCGAGAGGGCATCGTCCACCTCCAGCGTGAGTGCATGCCGCGGCAGCGCACCCGGGTTCTCACAGCCGAATCGCAGTCGCAGCGGCGTGCCCGCGAAGGCTTCCTCGCTCGCCATTCCGGTGACCACGACGTCGGCGAGATTGCGGTGGCAGTGGAACATGGCCACCAGCGCCAGGCTTGCGAGCAGGAACGTGAGGGCGAAGCCGAGGTTGTTGCCGTAGTTCATCGACGCCAGAAGCATGAACACCAGGGCGATGCAGTAGATGACGCCGAAGCGCGTGGGCAGGATGTAGATGCGGCGCCGCTCCACGGCCAGCGGAAAGCGATCCGATCCCTGGCGCCGCCGTGCCCAGGCACGGGCCCGGCGGGCGAGTCGGGCGCGCAGGGCAGCGATCATTGGCGGAGGGGATTCCTCTGGTGACGCGCCGTCAGGGGATCGGCACGTCTTCGATGATCTGCCGCCCGATCGCAGCGCTGACGCGGGCCGCGTCCTGCGTGGAACGCAGGCGGTGTACGGCGATCGCCGGGAATACGTGCTGCACATCCTCGGGAAGCACGCTGCGGCGTCCCTCGAGCAGCGCCCAGCTCTGGCTGGCGCGCAACAAGCCGATGGCGGCGCGCGGCGAGAGGCCGGCGTGGAAGCGACCGCTGCGGCGCGTGTAGTTGACGAGGGCCTGCAGGTAATCGAGCAGTGCGGGCGCCACGTGAATGCCGGCCGCCTGCGTTTGCAGGCGGGCCAGATCGGCGGGTGCGAGCACCGCGTCGAGCCCCGCGAGCAGCATGCGCCGATCTTGACCGAGCAGCAGCTCGCGCTCGTGCTGCGTATCGGGATAGCCGAGCTCGATGCGCATCAGGAAACGGTCGAGCTGCGACTCGGGCAGCGGAAACGTGCCGACCTGCTCGCTCGGATTCTGTGTGGCCAGCACGAAGAACGGCTCCGGCAGCGGGTAGCGGCGGCCGTCGACAGTGACCTGGTGCTCTTCCATCGCCTCGAGCAGCGCGCTCTGCGCCTTGGGCGTCGCGCGGTTCACCTCGTCGGCCAGAACGAGCTGGGCGAAGATCGGCCCACGCTGAAACTCGAAGCGATTGCCGGCGCGATCGAAGATCGACACGCCGATGACGTCGGCGGGCAGCAGGTCGCTGGTGAACTGGATGCGCTGGTAGGACAGGCCGAGGGACTGCGCGATCGCGTGCGCCAGCGTGGTCTTGCCGACGCCGGGCAGGTCTTCGATCAGCAGGTGCCCGCGAGCGAGCAGGCACGCGAGACACAGCCGGATCTCCGGTTCCTTGCCGAGGACGATCCGGTTGAGCTGGGCCAACGTCGCCCCGATGCGACGCGTCGACTCGGCATCAGCCACGTTCGAAAGCGGTTCGCGGTCAGGTTGAACGCTCACGGGGCCTAGAGTACCCCACGACGTGCGGACATTCTCCTCCCGGGGGAGAAGAGTGTCCGCCCGGTCACTTCAGCCGTTCGAGGCGTTCGAGCTGGGCGGCAAGCTGTGCGAGCTCGCGGGTGAGATTGATCTCGCGTTCGCGTTCCTTCGCGCTGACCTCCGCCGGCGCGTTGCGCACGAACTCCTCATTGGCGAGCTTGCCCTGCACCCGGGCCAGGTCTTTCTGCGCGCGCTCCTGCAGCTTCTGCAGGCGCACGCGCTCGGCGTCCAGATCGTCCTTCAGTCCCTCGAGCGGCACGTGGATCTCGAGCGCTCCGAGCAGCGCCACCGCGCAGACCTCCTGCTCGACCTTCGGTTCCCACTCGACGACCTCAGCGACGTTGCCGAGACGGTCGATGAACGATGCGTAGGCCTTGAAGCGCCCCAGGTCGGCCGGCGAGGCCTGTCGCACGTAGAGGCGCGCGAAACGTTTCGACGGCGCGATGTCGTTCTCACCGCGGATCTGACGCAGGCCGAGGATGAGCTTGCGCAGCCAGTCCACATCGCTTTCCGCGCCCGGGTCCGCGGGAAAGTCCTCGGCGAGCGGGAAGGGCTCACGCATGACGGTCTGCGGATCCTTGCGACCGGCCAGCGGCGCGACCTTGAGCCAGATCTCTTCAGTGATGAACGGCATCAGCGGGTGCAGGACGCGCAGCAGCGATTCGAGAACCACCAGCAACGTCTGGCGCGTGCCGCGCTGCTGCTCGGCAGTTGCCGTGGGCGACTGCAGTACCGGCTTGGAGAGCTCGAGATACCAGTCGCAGAACTCGTGCCAGGTGAACTCGTACACGGCGTTTGCGGCGAGATCGAAACGGTACTCGCCGAGCGTGCGCCGGAATTCGCCGATCATGTGATGCAGGCGTGAGCGGATCCAGCGATCGGCGACACTGTAGTCGCAGCGGCCGGTCGCGCCGGCGTCCTGGTTCTCGGTCGCCATGATGACGTAGCGCGCCGCGTTCCAGAGCTTGTTGCAGAAATTGCGGTAGCCCTCGACGCGACCGAGGTCGAAGCGGATGTCGCGGCCCGGCGTGGCGAGTGCCGCGAACGTGAAGCGCAGCGCGTCGGTGCCGAACGAGGGGATTCCCTGCGGGAACTGCTTGCGCGTCGCCTTCTCGATCTGCGTGCGCATCTGCGGCTGCATGAGGCCGCTGGTGCGCTTGGCGACCAGGGAATCGGCGTCGATGCCGTCGACCAGATCGAGCGGGTCGAGGATGTTGCCCTTCGACTTCGACATCTTCTGGCCGTGCTCGTCGCGGATCAGGCCGGTGATGTACACGTCGCGGAACGGCACGTCGCCCGCGAACTTCATCCCCATCATGATCATGCGCGCGACCCAGAAGAAAATGATGTCGAAGCCGGTGACCAGGACCGACGTCGGGTAGTAGCGCGCCAGCTCCGGCGTGCGCTGCGGCCAGCCGAGCGTCGAGAACGGCCACAGCGCGGAGGAGAACCACGTGTCGAGCACGTCTTCGTCCTGCGTGAGCGCGACGTCGCGGCCGTGATGTGCGCGGGCGCGCGCCTGGGCGTCGGCCAGCGCGCGGCCCACGAACACGTTACCGTCGGCGTCGTACCAGGCAGGAATGCGGTGGCCCCACCAGAGCTGGCGGCTGATGCACCAGTCCTGGATGTTGCGCATCCACTGGTAGTAGGTCTTCGACCAGCTCTCCGGAACGAAACGGATGCGCCCGTCTTCCACCGCCTGGATCGCGGGCTCGGCGAGCGGCCCGATCTTCACGTACCACTGGCTGGTGAGCCACGGTTCGAGCACCGCACCGCTGCGGTCACCCTTGGGCACCGTGAGCTTGTGTGGCTCGACTTTTTCGAGCAGCCCGAGCTTCTCGAGATCGGCGACGACGCGTTTGCGCGCCTCGAAGCGGTCGAGGCCGCGATAGGCGGGCGGCCCCTCGTCGTTGATGCGCGCTTCGGCCGTGAAGATGTTGATCAGGGGCAGCGAGTGGCGGCGGCCGACCTCGTAGTCGTTGAAATCGTGCGCCGGCGTGATCTTGACGCAGCCCGAGCCGAACGCCGGATCGACGTAAGCATCGGCAATGATCGGGATCTCGCGATCGGCGAGGGGCAGACGCAGCGTGCGGCCGACGAGATGGCGATAGCGCTCGTCGTCCGGATGAACCGCGACCGCAGTGTCTCCCAGCATCGTCTCGGGACGCGTGGTCGCGACTATCAAATGATCAGGTCCGGGCTGATCCGGTCCGTCGCTCGAACCCGTGCCTGCGGACGACCCCGTGCCTGCGGACAAAGGATAGCGCACGTGCCAGAGGCGCCCCTGTTCCTCCTCGGCCTGCACTTCCAGGTCCGAGAGCGCGGTGTGCAGGACGGGGTCCCAGTTGACCAGGCGCTTGCCGCGATAAATGAGGCCGTCCTCGTACAAGCGCACGAAGACCTCGTTCACGGCGGCCGACAGGCCTTCATCCATCGTGAAGCGATCGCGGCTCCAGTCGACGGAGTTGCCCATGCGGCGCATCTGCCGCGAGATCGTGCCGCCGGACTCCTCCTTCCACTTCCACACGCGTTCGAGGAAGGCGGCGCGCCCGAGACCGCGGCGCGATTCGTTGCTGGCCGCGAGCTGGCGCTCGACCACCATCTGCGTTGCGATCCCGGCGTGATCGGTGCCGGGTTGCCAGAGCGTGTCGCGGCCCTCCATGCGCTGATAGCGGGTGAGTGCGTCCATCAGCGTGTGCTGGAACGCGTGCCCCATGTGCAAGGTGCCTGTGACGTTGGGCGGCGGGATGACGATGCAGTACGGCCGGCCGTGCCCGCTGGGTGCGAAGTAGCCGGCCTTCTCCCAGTGCGCGTAGCGGCGCTGCTCGATTTCGTGGGGCGAGTAGACCTTGTCCATGCGTCAGACGTTACCCACGTTGTGCGATTCGGGCGTCATGCCCCGCTCGCGGTAGCCGCGGAAGCGCTCGCGCCCTTTCTGGCGGCGCTCGGCGTCCGCATCCAGCGGCTCGACGATGCGCACGAACTGCTCGCAGCCTTCGGGCAGCGGCGCGGCGAGATTGATCAGCACGTCGCGAGCCGCAGCTTGCGACGGAGACGTGCCGATGAGCACCGCGGGCGGATTCGCGCCCGCGTTCTCGACCAGGTCGTGGGGCACGAAGCTGCGGTCGCGATACGTCCACAGCAGCTCGTCCACGCGCCGGGCCTCTTCGGAGCTGGCCGCCAGCACGAACACCTGGTGCGCTTCGGCCCACGCTTCCTCGGCCAGGCGACATGCCAGACGCAAGCGCGCGTCGGCGCTCACTTCGTCGAGCACGTAGAACTCTACTCGCGGCATGGCCGACCCGGACTCCGATGGTGCAAGGGCAGTCTAGCGCGCGCGGGCGCGTTCGAGCAGGAAGTCGACGAGCAGCGCGACCGGGCGACCGGTGCTGCCCTTCTGCGGGCCGCCCAGCCACGCGACACCGGCGATGTCGAGGTGCGCCCAGCGCAGGCCCTGCGTGAACCGCGACAGGAACCACGCAGCCGTAATCGCTCCACCCTCGCGCCCGCCGGTGTTGGCGAAGTCCGCAAAGTTGCTGCGCAGCTGCTCGCCGTAGTCGTCCGCGATCGGCATGCGCCAGGCGCGATCGTCGCTGCGCTCGCTGGCCGTCAGGAGCTGCGCCGCGAGCTCGTCGTCCGGCGACATCAGTCCGCAGTAGTGCGCGCCGAGCGCGACCACGCAGGCGCCCGTGAGCGTCGCGATGTCGACCACTGCTGCCGGCTTGAAGCGGCGTACGTACGTGAGCGCGTCTGCGAGGATCAGGCGCCCTTCGGCGTCGGTATTGAGCACCTCGACGGTCTGGCCCGACATGCTCTTGACGATGTCGCCCGGCTTGGTCGCGTGCCCGCTCGGCATGTTTTCGCACGCCGGCACCACGCCGACGAGATTGATCGGCAGCTTGAGCGCGGCTGCGGCGGCGAAGGTGCCGAGCACGCTCGCCGCACCGCTCATGTCGAACTTCATCTCGTCCATGCCCGGCGGATCCTTGAGCGAGATGCCGCCGCTGTCGAAGGTGATGCCCTTGCCGACGAGAGCGACCGGCGCCGCGCCGCGCCGCCCACCGCGATATTCGAGAATGACGAAGCGCGGCGGCTCGTGACTGCCGCGCGCGACGGCGAGGAACGAACCCATGCCGAGCCGCTCGATCGCGGCTTCTTCGAGCACCCGCACGCGGATGGAGCGATGACGGCGGCCGAGCTCGCGAGCGGTGCGAGCGATGTACCGCGGCGTGCACACGTTCGGGGGCAGGTTACCGAGGTCGCGCGTCACTTTCTGGCCGCTCGCGATCGCCGCCCCATGGTCGAGGCCGCGCTGGGCGGCATTGCGCGCCTTGCCGTCGGCGACGCCGAGGGTAAGTTTTTGCAGGGCCGGGGCGGGCAGCCGCTTGGCGGACTTGAGATCAGGAATGCGATAGAGGGCGGCGGCCGCGGTCTCGGCCGCGAAACGGCCGGCGTAGTAAGGGTCGACGTCCGCGGGCAGCTCGTGGGCGAGCCAGCTCGCGGCGTGCCGCGTGCCGGTGCGGGCCAGGGCCTGCGCGGCCACCAGCATCGCGCGGCGCAGGGCGCGGCGGTTGAAACTCTTGCGCGGACCGAGGCCCACGAGCAGCACGCGGCCCGAGGGCGAACCAGGCACTTCGCTCAGGAGCTGGGTGTCGCCGAGGCGAGCGGCGAAGTCGCCGCGAGCGAGCACAGCGCTGATGCGCTTGCCGCACTCGTTGTCGAGCGCACGCGCTGCGGCGGTGAGGTCGCGTGGCTCGTGGATGCCCAGCACCGCGCAATCGCTGCGCAGGTCCGCGGCAGATGTGGTCACCGCCTTCGATTCCATCAGCAAATCCCCGTTACGACCCACTATCGTCGATCGCGTCGATCGCGTCGATCGCGTCGATCGCGTCGATCGAGCCGCCCCGATTGAGCCGCCCGAGATCGAGCGGCCCGAGATTGAGCGGCGGGCGCGGCTGGATTAAGTTACCCGCGGTCGACTGGTTCGAATTCTTCGACCGGGGCTGCGTCGCGCGGCCGGCGGGTCCTGGATGCATGGCCGGATAGTCTACTCAAATTGCGGGGGCGAAGCGCCAAACTCGTGATTCGCATCCTCGATCGCTACCTGCTGCGCGAAGTGACGCTCACCTGGGCGGGCGTGACCGGCGTGCTGCTGGTCATCCTCGTCACCGACCAGCTGGCGCGTGTGCTGGAGCGCGCGGCCGACCAGCAGTTCCCGCGCGACGTGGTGCTCGCCCTCATCGGCTTCAGCACGCTGCAAAACCTCACCGTGCTGATTCCCGTGGCGCTGCTGCTCGCGGTGGTGCTGGCTTTCGGGCGGCTCTACCACGACAGCGAGATGTCGGCGATCCAGGCGTGTGGTGTGGGAACCGGGCGCCTGTACCTGCCCGTGCTTGCCCTGACGGTCGTCCTCGCCGGCTTCCTGGCTTGGCTGTCCCTCGACCTGGCCCCGGCCGCGGCCACCCGCGTTCAGGACCTGCGCGCCTCAGCGCTGCGCGCGGCGCAGTTTGGGAACCTCGAGCCCGGTCGCTTTCGCACGATCGGCGGCAGCGGGGCGGTGCTTTACGCATCGACCGCGGGCAGCGACGGCACCTTGCGCGAGGTTTTCGTCAAGCGCGGACGCGAGGACCGCATAGAAGTCGCGCTCGCGACGCGCGCGCGCCACTACGCGAGCGAGGACGGGACGCTGCACACGCTGGTGCTCGAGAACGGCCGTCGCTACGAAGGCATTCCGGGGCGCGCCGACTTTCGGATCACGCAGTTTCGCGAGCACGGCATCCCGGTGCGCGTGAGCGATGCGCGCAAGCGGTCGCAGAACATCGAGCTCGTGCCGACCGCCGAGCTGCTGCGGGCTTCGGATCCGGAGGCCCGCGCCGAGCTGCAATGGCGCATCTCGATGCCGATCATGGCCTTCGTGCTGACGTTTCTCGCCGTCCCGCTTTCGCGCCTGCGGCCACGGCAGGGACGCTATGCGCGAGTCGGCTTCGCCATCCTCATCTACTTCCTGTACTCGAACCTCCTGTCGGCCGCGAAAGTCTGGGTGGCGCGCGAAGTGCTGCCGCCCGAGCTCGGCCTGTGGTGGGTTCACGCGGTCCTCATCGCGCTCGGCCTGCTGGTCATCTTTCGCCGCGCCCTCTGGTATCGCCTGCGACGCGCGCCGGCGCCGAGGCCCGCATGAAGATCGTCGACCGCTATCTCGCCGGCACGGTAGTCCTCTACAGCGCGATGGTGGCGGCGGTGTTGCTCACGCTGGGTGCGCTGTTCACATTCATCACGCAGCAGGACGACATCGGCGTCGGCGAGTACGACGCGGGCGACGCCCTGGTGTATTCGCTGTTCAACGTTCCGCAGCAGGCATTCGAGCTGATGCCCATCGCGGTGCTGATCGGCGCTCTGCTCGGGCTCGGCGCGCTGGCCCGCGGCAGCGAGCTGATCGTGCTGCGTTCCTCCGGCATCTCGATCGCGCGTCTGTGCGGGTCGGTCGCGATCGGGGGCCTGATCCTGCTCGCCATCGCCGCGCTGCTCGGCGAGGTGGTGGCGCCGCCGCTGCAGAAGTTCGCGCGCCAGCACAAGGCGTTCAGCAAGTTCGCGGACGTGAGCTTCGCGGGCTCGGGCAGCGCGTGGGTGAAGGACGGGAACCTGATCCTGAGCGTCGAGGAGCAGTCGGGCGACAATCTGTTCGGCGGTATTTTTCTGTTCGAGCTGGACGGCACGCGACTGGTGCGGGTGGCACGCGCCAGTACGGCCAGCGTCGCGCCGGCGGGCACGGGCTGGCTGTTGCGCGGCTACTCGGAAACGCGCTTCACGGACGAGGGCACGACGACTTCGTATTCGCCGATGAAGGAGATCGAGACGCGCGTCGACCCGGGCTTCATCGGCCTCGCGGTCAGCGAGCCCCGGCAGCTGACCTCGCAGGTGCTGCTGCGCCTGATCAGCCATCAACGCGAGAACCGCCTCGAGACCGACGTCTACGAGTTCGCGTTCTGGTCGCGGATCGCGCGCAGCTGCGCCATCGTCGTCGTGGCGCTGCTCGCGATTCCCTTCGCCCTCGGGCCGCTGCGCTCGTCCGGGGCCGGTGCGCGCATGGTCATCGGGATCCTCATCGGCGTCGCGTTTTTCCTGCTGCAGCGGACGCTCGAGAGCGGCGCGATCGTGTTCAAGCTCGACCCCATTCTGCTCGCCTGGGTGCCGACCCTCCTTCTGAGCGTGCTCACCAGCGCGCTGCTGTTGCGCGCACGCTAATCCGCGCGGACGATGCGCGTGCGACTCAGGCGGTCGTGCCAGGCGCGCTTGTCCTCGCTCCAGAGGATCCACAGGAAGCCGAGGCCCGCGCAGGCCCAGGAGAGCAGGGACGCGGCGAGCCGCGTGAGAACGTCGCGCCAGCGCAGGCGCGAGCCGTCGTCGCGGATCGCGCGAATCTTCCAGGCCTGCATGCCCAGCGTGCGCCCAGTGCGCGTCCAGCTCACTCCGAAGTAGCCCACCGTCACGGCCAAGAGCATCGCAGTGAGTACGTCGCTGAGTGCACTGGCGTCCTGCGGCGTGATCGCCTCACCGCTCGTGAACGGCAGCAGCAGGGCGGCCGTGAGCATGTACACGGCGAAGAGCAGCAGCGTGTCGTAGAGCATCGCCGCCATGCGTCGCCAGAACCCGGCGGGCGCTGGCGCGGGCGCGTTCACGGCTTGCTCAGCAGGTCGTCCAACGGCTGGAACAAGGTTTCGTACTTGTAGGCCGGAATCTCGTACACCCAACCTTCGACACGCGCTCCCGCGGCGCTTGCGGCTTGGCGGGCTGCTTCGAGCATCGCTGCCTCGGACCTGGCCGGCTGAGCTTCGGCCGCCACGGGCCCTGCGTCCTTCGCCGCCGTCTTGGCCGCATCAGCGGCCGCGATCGCATCGGGAGTCGGGGTTGCAGCCGCGCCGAGCGGCGGAGCCGTTTCGCTCGCACCCGGACGCGTTCCGGCCACGGGCGGAGTTGCGCCACCCGCCGGCGCTGTGCCAGAAACCGCCGGAGCCGCTTCGACGAAGCGGCGATGCTGCGCCTCGTCGAATGCGCTCGAGAGCTGGATCAGGTGTTTGTCGCCGTCCTTGCGGCCCGCCACCTTGAGCGTCGTTCCGTCGAAGAGATGGAACTCCGCACTGTCGAGGTTGCTCGTCCAGTCCGCCGCGCTCGCGTCGCCGGCGGCCGGCGCGCGACGCACGTCGTCGAGGCTGAGGCTGGCCAGCGCGCCCGCGACGTGGTTGGCGGCGGACGAGCTCGACAAGGACTTGCCACGCGGCAGGTTCGCCACCGCGAAGTCCGCCTGCCTGCGATTCTCACGCGCGATCTCGTAGGCCTTGCCGCCCGCGGGGCCGATGCGCACGCTCTGCACGCGATCCTGTCCGATGTCCACGATCGCGCGGTCCAGCCACTGGCGCGGGTCGCGCTCGACGGACAGCATCGGCTTCGCCTGCCGGCTGGTCTTGGCGTCGGGGACGCGCACATAGCTCGAATCGCCGCCCGCGCTCTTGCCGACGATGAGGCTGGCCGGTTTCTCCAGGCCCACGAGGTCGACGCGGACGCTGGACGCGTCGGCCTTGGCGGGATCTTCAACGCCGAGGCGCGCGTAGTTCTCCGGGTTCGCGGTCTTGTCCTCGACGATCTCGAGCTCGCTCAGCGCGAGGAGGAGCTTGCGCAGCTTGGCGGCATCCGCCGGATAGCCGTCGCGTTCGGCGATGCGCCAGTGACGCTCGTCGCGCTTCAGCGTCACCGCATCCTTGCCGCCGGCGGCGACGACGTGAAGCTCGGTGACGGAATTGATGGAACCCGAGAGCGTGGGCAGGACTTTCGCGCCGGTGGCGGTCGAGGAGGGCGCGTGTGCGCTGGCGAGCCACAGTGCGGCGCCGACGACGACTACGGCAACGGCGAGCAGGATGAGGATGCGACGCGGGGTCATCGGTGCTCCTCAGCCTGCGGCGCCGACACGCCGGCGACGCCAGAAGCCGAGGCCGATCGCCAGAGCGACCAGCACCAGCGGCATCAGCGCGATATTGACGATCTTGAGCCGGGTACCGAGGCCGTCGATCTCCTGCGCCAGGCCGTGGCGCACGTCGCGAAGCTCCTTGCGGATGCTCAGCTTCTCTGCCTGGAAACGCTCGAGCTCCTGCTCCTGCTCGGGCGAGAGGATGAGCGAGGACTGATCGTTGCGGCTCGATTGCAGCTCGGTGAGCTTCTGTTCCGTCGCACGCAGCTGCTCCTCGAGCTGTTTTTCCTTGGCACGGAACCGATCGTCGGCGGCGCGGCGCAAGTCCTCGACGCGGTCGAACGGGCGCACGAAGCTGGCCCTGCCGCGCACGCTGATGAGCGCGCTCGAGCCGGTGAGGTTGTCGATCGCGTTCGCCACCAGGTCGCCGTTGTTGGCGAAGGCCTGGGCGAAGCGCTGCCCGAAGAAAGACTGGTTGCGCACCCAGAGCATGTCGCTGAGCATGTCCGTGTCCGCGACGACGACGATGTTGGCCGGCTTGGCGGTTTCCCCGAGCGCGGCGGGCGGCGGCAGCGGCGGCTTGGCGCCGTCGGTGGTCGGCGTGGCAGGCGGTGCGCCGTTCGGGAACGCGCTCTTCAGCGGCCCGGTGATGCGCGCCGCGATCGTATAGCGCTGTCCCGTTGGACTGAACCCGTCGAGCAGTGTCGACGGATCGGTGAGCATCTGGAAACGCTGCGCCGGAATGATGCCGGCGTCCGTGCTGGTGCGGATCAGGGGTTCAAAGCCGACGGAGGCTCCCTCGCGCTTTTCGATGTGACCGGCCGTCGCGACGTTGATGCGGCCGAGCGCCGACGTGATCACGTCCTTGGGCGCGTCGGCATCGTCCTTGGCGAGGTTTTCGCTGTCGAAGCCGAGGATGCCGAGGTGGCGCACGGTCGGTGCGCCGGCACGCATGCCGACCTCGAGCGCGTGGCGCAGGTCGCCGACGATTTCGGCGGGCTTGTACTCGACGCCCCACGCTGACAGGAGGGGCTCGAGCGTCGAGCTGCGGTTCGCGCCCATCGCGCCGAACGGGTTCCCGGGCTGCTGGCCGGAGGTGTCGGCCTCCGACTGCGGATCGATGAAGATGAGCGCGTGCCCGCCGCGCATCACGAACTGGTCGATGGCGTAGAGCGTCGGCTGCGAAAGCTCCTTCGGATGCACCAGCATCAGCAAGTCGATGTCGGCATCGATGCCCGTGAGGTCGGCGTTGAGCGTGCGCACCGTGGCGATCTGGTCGAGCTGCGACACGACCACCCACGGTTCGCTCATCTGGCCGCTGGCCGGGTCGAAGTCGCTGTTGAGCGGCAGCGAGCTCAGCAGGCCCACCACCGGGCGCTTCGGCGTCGCGAGCTGGTTGATCAGCCGCGCCACGTCGTATTCGAGGAACTCTTCCTTGTCGGGGTGGAACAGCTCGATCACCGCGCGGCCGTCGGTCGAGTTGGTGCCGGCGAGGCCGAAGTACATCGAGTCGCCGGAATTGCCGAGTGGAATGGCGGTGAGGCCGAACTCGCCGGCGCGATCCTCGTCCTCGGAAAACGGCTCCGGATCGATGACGCGCAGGCGGATCCTGCCGCCGGAGCGCGCCTGCAACTCTTCGAGCAGCTCGCGCACGCGTGCGGCGTAGATCTTCAGGTAGGGCGCTTCCTCGCCGGCGTTGCGGGAGAAGAAGAAATAGAGGTTCACCGGCTCCTCGAGGCCCGAGATGATCTCGCGCGTGCCCGGGGCCAGGGTGTAGAGGTTGTTCTCGGTGAGATCCGCACGCAGGCCGCGCAACGCGTAGTTGCTGAGGACCACCAGCCCGATGAAGAGCAGCGCGAGGATCGCGAGCGCGGTTGCACCCTGCAACCGGCGTCCGAAAAGCTTTGCCCTGGTCTCGTTGCCCATTGCCTCAGTCCGCCTTCTTCATTTCGAGCACGATGGCCGTCGCCGCCAGCCAGAAGCCGATCACCAGCGCGAAGTACACCAGGTCGCGCAGGTCGATGACGCCCTTGGCGATCGACTGGAAGTGCGAGAGGAAGCTCAGGCTCGCGATCGCGTCCACCAGCGTCGGTCCGGCCCAGACGCGGAAGAAATCCAGCACCAGCGGGAAACCGCTCAGCGTGAACAGGAAGCACACCACCACGGCGAGAATGAAGGCGATGACCTGGTTGCGCGTCAGCGCCGACATGCACGAGCCGATGGCGAGGAAACCGCCGGCCATCAGCAGGCTTCCGATGTAGGCGGCGAAGATCGCGCCGTTGTCCGGTGCGCCGAGATAGTTGACGGTGATCCAGATGGGGAAGGTGAGTGCCAGCGCGATGCCCGCGAACGCCCAGGCCGCGAGGAACTTGCCGACGACTGCCTGCGGCAAGGTGACCGGCAGCGTCATCAGCAGCTCGATCGAGCCGCTCTTGCGTTCCTCGGCCCACAGCCGCATCGCAATGGCGGGGATGAGGAACAGGTACAGCCAGGGATGGAAGTTGAAGAAGGGATCGAGGTCCGCCTGGCCGCGATCGTAGAAGCCGCCGAGGTAGAAGGTGAACGAGCCGGCGAGCAGCAGGAAGATGACGATGAAGACGTACGCGAGCGGTGTCGCGAAGTAGCTGGCGAGCTCGCGCCGGAAAACGATGGCGACGTTGCGCATCTCAGCCTCCCGCAACGGCATGGGGGCCGCTGCCATCGGAGCTGTGCGAGCTCGCAATCTCGGGACGGGTCGACTCCGGACGAGTAATCGCACGGAAGACTTCGTCGAGCCGGCCGGATTCCAGGTGCAGCTCGTTCACGTCCCAGCGTTGCTGGCGCGCCATCTCGCTGATGGCCGGGAGCACCATTTCGCCGGACCGCGGCAGCGCCGTGAGCCGTCCTTCGCGCTCGCGCACCTCGACAGCGGCAATCTGGGGCATCGCTTCGAGCGCGGCGTGCGCGCGGTTCATCTGCGCGGCGTCCGCGAAGCCGAGCGTCACCGCGTTGTGATAGCGCGAGCGCGTCTCGAGCGCCTGCGGCTTCTCATCCGCGACCAGCCGCCCATCGGCGATGATGACGGCGCGCGTGCACACCGCATCGACCTCCTCGAGGATGTGCGTGGAGATGACGATGATCTTGTCGGCGGCCATGGCGTTGATGAGCGCGCGCACTTCGTGCTTCTGGTTCGGATCCAGGCCGTCGGTGGGTTCGTCGAGGATCAGCACGCGCGGATCGTGCAGGATCGCCTGCGCGAGGCCGACGCGCCGCCGGAAGCCCTTCGAGAGCGTTTCGATGGACTGGCGCAGCACGCCCGCGAGCTGCAGTCGCGCTATGACGTCGTCGAGGCGCGAGCGACGCTGCTCGCCGCTCAGGCCGCGCACGTCCGCGATGAAGTCCAGGAACCCGCGCACGGTCATCTCGCCATAGCTCGGCGCGCCTTCGGGCAGATAGCCGATGCAACGCTTGGCGGCGAGCGCATCGCTCTGCACATCGTGACCGCAGACGCGTGCGCTGCCCGAGGTGGGCGCGAGGAAGCCCGCGATCATGCGCATGGTGGTCGACTTGCCGGCGCCGTTGGGCCCGAGGAAGCCGAGGACTTCGCCGGGCGCGACGCTGAAAGTGACGTTGTCGACGGCCGTCAGCGCGCCGTAGCGCTTGGTGAGATTCTCGATCTCGATCATTCGTAGCTCCGTCCGCGGCCGCCTGCCGGGCGGTTGGCGGGCCTGGACGTAAGAGGTGCCTTGAGACTGTGCCGCGCCATGGCGGTTCCGCCCGGCCGGGATTTTTGTCGGGGCGCGATTCTGTCGCACGGACCTGCGCAAATTCAAGCCGCCTGCCGGGCATAATGACTGCATATGCTCGTTTGGGACCTGCCCCTGCGCCTGTTCCACTGGCTGCTGGTGGTCGCGGTTGCCGGTTCCTGGCTCACCTACGAGCTCGGCGTCGACTATTTTCGGTGGCACGCGTGGTTCGGCTACGCGGCCGTCGTGCTCGTCTGCTTTCGCGTCGCCTGGGGTTTCGTGGGGCCGCGGCACGCGCGCTTCGCGAGTTTCGTGCGCGGCGCCGGCGCGATCGGCCGCTACACGCGCGCGCTGTTTCGCGGCGGGGCGGGCGCGACCGGCGGGCTGCGCACGCCGGGCCACAATCCGCTCGGCGCCCTGATGGTGCTCGCGTTGCTTGCGCTGGTCGGCACGATCGGCGTCACCGGTCTGTTCGCGAACGACGAGATTTTCAGCACCGGACCGCTGTACGGCCACGTGTCGGACGAGACCAGCGACGTGCTCTCGCGGCTGCACCGCGATTTGTGCGAGGTGCTGTGGATCGCGATCGGCCTGCACCTGCTGGCGATCGCGGGCTACTGGTTGGTGAAGCGCGACAACCTGGTGCTGCCGATGATCACGGGCCGCAAGCCCGACGCGCACCATCCGCCGGACGAGGCGATCGCCGGGTCGCGCGTATGGCTCGCGCTGTTCCTGGCTGCAATCCTCGCCGGCGGCCTCTACCTGCTGGTGATCACCGCGCCGACGCCCTCGCAGTTTCTGTTCTGACGCCGTCGGTGACGTCAGCCGGACGCCCGGTCAGCTCGCAACTGACCCGGTCAAGCCCGCACTGCTCCGGTTAGTCGTTGCGATACTTGTCGTGGCAGGCGCGGCAGGCAGCGGCGAGCTCGCGGAAGGCCGCCTTGCTCTTGTCTTCGTTGCCTTCCTTCGCCACTTCGGCAAGCGCGCTCGCCTTGTCCACCATCGCGGTCATCAGCTGCTTGAACTCCGCGTAGTTCTGCCAGATCTCGCCCTTCGCGCGCGTGGTTGCGCCGGTGTGCGAGCCGTGCGGGTAGCCCTCGATCAGCATCGGCGCCATGGTCGCGACGCGCGCGGCCTGGTGCTCGAAGGCCTTGGCGTCGTAATCGGCCTTGTCCTGGGCGGCCGCGGACATCGGACCGAAGTTCCAGAGGATCACCTTGTAGACCGACTGCCGGTACTTGATCGCCTGCTCGGCGCTGGGCCTGGGCAGCTCCTGCGCCAGAGCGACGGTGGCGATGACGGCGATGACGGCGATGACGGCAGCGGTTCCGAGAACCCGGAGGCGACGAAGGGAGTTTTTCATTGAAGTTCCTTCCGATGGTGACGCGCTCCGACGGGTGACGCGCTCGGAGAAAGCGTACTGAAGGCTCCGGAAGCTTGCCAGCGCCGCCGCGGTAAACTTGCCTGCGTCGCCGCAGAAAGCTGCCTGCGCTGGTGCGACGGGGACGAACCGGTCACGCTGACCGTGCTGCGTCCGGACCCATCGAGTCGTCACTCCGGCGCGCGGCGGCTCTCGATCGTGTCCTTCTGCTCGCGCAGGATGCGCCGCACTTCGCTCAGCGGCGGACGATCGGCCATGCGGCTGATGAGCTCGGGCAGCTCGTGCCACTGGCGGCCCCAGCCGAGCAGGCGCAAGGCGTCATCGATGATCTTGTTGTCGAGCTCCGGGTCGCTCGGCCGCGGCGCAGGCGCGCGGGCAGCTTGCGCAGCCGCCTTGCTGTCGCGGCGGCCGCTCGCGCTCCTGCGCGTGTCGGTGCGCACTTGTCTGGCACCCCCGCTCGCTGCGGGCCCCTTCTGCATCACGCGCGTCGCGTCCTGCGCGCGCGGCGCCTCGCGCCCGGGTGGCGCGGTGGCCGGCGGCTCGCGAACTGCGGGCTGCGGCATCTGTCGCGTGGAAGCAGTGATGGCGGCGCGCGGCTGCGTGGTGAGCGCGGCGACTCGCGTGGATTCTCCGATGGCGACCTTGGCGGAATCGCTCGCCGCCTTCGCCGCGAGCTTCGGGTCGATTTCGTTCTGCGGCTCGGCGAGCGGAATGAAGCGCGCGATGTGCTGCGAGCCGACCAGGTTGGTGAGAAACGCCATCAGCTCGAGCGCGTCGGCGAACCTGGCGTCACCCATGTCGATGCGCTGGTCGATCTGCTCCTTGAGCTGCAACGCCTTCTGCCGGGCGAGCTCGATGATCCAGCGCGACGGGCGGTCGTGCTGCACCCACGGCTGGATCTTCCAGTAGCTGGCCTCGTCGAGCGCCGAATACTTGAGGTGCAGATCGAGGCTCGTCAGCCACTTGTCGATCAGCTCGCGCAGGCGTTTGTCGGCTGGGTTCACGGGCGCTCGCGGGATCTCGTCAGACCGCGCGTACCGTAAACCAAGCGCCGGGCCACTGCCAGCGGCAAGTTCGCGATTTCACAGGCACGGTCGCACCGGATCCGCGGCCATGACCTCGGTTACCCCGGTGAGCCGTTCAACGATCCGGCGGCAGACACCACCTGCCCAACGATGATTGAAACCGTAATGGTCGTGGCGCATATTGCCGACGACTCGGCGTCTTCCAGAACATAAAGCCGGGGCGGGGGATTCAAACGATGTGCGAGATCAAGAGCCTCGTAAGGGCGGCGCTGGCCTTCTGCTTGCTCGTCGTCAGTGGCCTGGTGCAGGCACAGACGGTCCGCATCAGCGAGATCCATTACGACAATACGGGCACGGATGCCGGCGAGGCCATCGAGGTTTCGGGGCCGGCGGGTTTCGACCTCACCAGCTGGACCGTAGTGCTCTACAACGGCAACGGCGGTGCTTCCTATAACACCACCGCGCTGACCGGTGTCATCCCCGCCACCTGCGACACGCGTGGCGTGGTGGTCATCAACTACCCCGTCAACGGCATTCAGAACGGCGATCCCGACGGCATGGCCCTGGTGGATGCCAGCGGCGCCGTCGTCGAATTCCTTTCCTACGAAGGCACGTTTGCGGCGACGGGAGGTGCCGCCAACGGTCTGACGTCCGTCGACATCGGTGTGCGCGAAGCCGGCACGGAGCCATTGGGCCTTTCGCTGGCGCGCAATGAGGACGGCACGTGGAATTCACCCGCGGCGAGCACGTTTGGCGCCTGCAACGACGGCGATCCGCAGCCACCCGCCGAAGTGGTGACTGTCACGGTGGCCCCGCCGAGCGCCACGCTCAATGTGAACGCGACCCTGCAGCTTGCGGCCACGGGGCTCGATGCGAACGGCCAGCCGGTCGCGGGAACCCCCTTCACGTGGCTCAGCTCCGCGCCCGACATCGCTTCGGTGAGCGACGCGGGCCTGGTCACGGCACTGGCCGCCGGCGAGGCGACGATCTCCGCGCGCGCACCGAACAACGTCTCGGGCTCGTCGGTCATCACCGTGAATTCCGGCCCGCCGCCGTCCGGCTCGGAGGTGCGCTTCAGCGAGATTCACTACGACAACACCGGCACCGACGTGGGCGAAGCCATCGAGGTGGTCGGGCCCGCGGGCACCAATCTGTCCGGCTACAGTATCGTGCTCTATAACCTGACCGGCGGTGCGGTCTACAACACCCTCGCGCTGACCGGCACGCTGCCGGCGACCTGCGGCACGCGCGGCGTGCTGTTCTTCAGCTACCCGCAGGACGGGATCCAAAACGGCCCGCAGGACGGTTTCGCGCTGGTCGACAACACCGGCGCCGTGGTCGAATTCCTTTCTTACGAAGGCGTGCTCACCGCGAGCAACGGGCCCGCGGCCGGACGCACGTCGGTCGACATCGGCGTCGCCCAGAACAACGCGCCGCTCGGAGTTTCACTGCAGCGCGATCTGAACAACGTCTGGCGCGCCGCACCCTCGAGCTTCGGCGGCTGCAACGACGAACCGCCCGTGGGCGAGAACGTGGTGACGTTCACCGGTCGCTTCGCCAGCGATCCGCCGCTGCCGGTCGGTTACCAGGACCAGATCTTCGCGACGCTCGAGGACTTCCTCGGCAACGACATTGCGACCACCTTCGTCTTTGCGTCGGATACGCCGTCGATCGCGAGCATCGATCAGAACGGCGTGTTCACCGCGCTGGCGGAAGGCTCGGCCATCCTGCGCGCCACGGCGGCGGACGGCACCAGCGGCACGATCACGCTGCCCACGCGCATCGCGGTGGAGGGCGGGACGGCGCAGTATGCCGGGAACGCAGAGTTCGGTGAGCCGGCCGACGGCGATGCCAGCGACGACTTCATCGTGCGCTACCCGCAATTCATTGCGTCGTACAACGTGAACCGCGGTTCGCCGAACTGGGTCTCGTACAACCTCGACGCGACGCACTTCGGGCCCGAAGACCGCTGCGACTGCTTCACGATGGATCCGACGCTGCCCGCGACGTTCCCGCAGATCAATACTGCGGACTACACGGGCTCCGGCGCGTTCCACGGCTTCGGCATCGATCGCGGGCACATGACCCGCTCCTTCGATCGCACCACCGGCAGCCTGGACAATGCACTGACCTACCTGTTCAGCAACGTCGTGCCGCAGACGTCGGACATGAACCAGGGCCCGTGGGCCATCTTCGAGAACTTCCTCGGTGACCAGGCGCGTTTCAGCAATCGCGAGGTCTACATCGTCACCGGCGTCGCCGGAAACGTCGGCACCCTCAAGAACGAGGGCCGGGTGGTCATTCCCGCGAGCACCTGGAAAGTGGCGGTGCTCATGCCGCGCGACACGGGCCTCGCCCAGGTGCGGGACTATCGCGACCTCGAAGTCATCGCGGTGAACATGCCGAACGTGCCCGGCATCCGCAACGTGCCGTGGCCCAGCTATCTCACGACCGTCGATGCCATCGAGACGCTCATCGGCTACGACCTGCTGGCGTTGCTGGACGATGACACCGAGGCGGCGGTCGAGAGCAGCACGCAGCCGCCCATCGCCGCGATTGCGGGACCGGCGAGCCTGAACGAAGGCGACAGCGCGACGTTTTCCGCCGCCGCATCGCTGGATCCGAATGGAACGATCGTGTCCTACGCATGGAGCTTCAGCGATGGCGTGACTGCCTCGGGCGTCGATGCCACGCGCAGCTTCGCACAGGACGGCGTGTACGTGGTCACGCTCACGGTCACCGACAACGACGGTTTGACGGATACTGCGTCGGTCAGCGTCGCGGTCGTCAACGTGGCGCCCACGTTGGGCGCTATCCCGAACGCGACCGTCACAGCGGGTGCTACATACACCGCGGCCGGAAGCTTTACGGACCCGGGCTCGGACACCTGGACCGTGACCGTGAACTGGGGCGATGGCACCGCTCCCGGACAGGCGACTGTCTCCAGTCGCGCGTTCTCACTGACTCACGTTTATCCGATGGTTGGAACATTCACGGTCACGGTCACCGTTGCGGATGACGATACCTCGAGCAGCGCGACGCACACGGTGACGGTCACGTCGCTGGCCGCACAGCTCACGCCCGCCCTGGCGCTGATCGATCAGCTGGTTGCGAGCGGCAGGCTCCCCCGCGCCGTCGGCAATCTGCTCAAGGCGGAGATCAGGGCGGCGCAAGACCTGATCGACCGTGGAAAGACCGCCGCGGCCAGGACGTTGTTGCGCGCCATCGTGCTCGAAATCGACGTGCTGGTGCGGCTGCGGGTGATGACGGCCGCGGATGCCGCGCCGCTGCGAGCGATTCTGGTGCAGGTGATCGGGGCGTTGTAGCCCCCAATAGCCACTCGCGCCGTTGCGGCGCGAGTGGCGTTTCCACAGGGATCGCGCACGCCCGGGCGGCACGGTTGCCGTTGCCCTCAGGGGCTGGGGTTGCAGTCCATGTATCCTATCGGATACAGTAGGCGAGTGACCCGGAATACCTTCCTCCTCTCGGATGAATTCCGCGGCTGGTTGCTGAGTCTGGAGGATGCAAAGGTGAAAGCGCGCATCCTTGCTCGATTGACCTCAGCCGAACTGGGGAATTTCGGAGACTGTGAGGCGGTCGGCGAGGGCGTGAGTGAAATGCGTATTCACTGCGGCCCAGGCTACCGTGTTTACTACACACGGACCGGCAAGGTGGTTTACTTCCTGCTCATGGGTGGAAGTAAGGCGACGCAGAAGCGAGACATCAAGCGCGCGATTGAAATGGCGCGGGAACTGAAGGAGTAGGCCATGCGGAAGAGGAAGGCCAGAACGAAGTTTGCTCGTTTCGACGCATCCGACTATCTCAACAATACGGAAGTTCTCGTTGAGTATCTCGCCGCGGCTCTCGAGGATGAAGACCCGGATGTGTTTCTGCGAGCGATCGAGAATGTCGCCAAGGCGCGCGGCATAGGCGATATCGCGAAAGCTACGGGCTTGGGCAGAGAGAGCCTCTACAAGTCGCTGGCTCCGGGTGCGAAGGTACGCTACGACACGATTCGCAAGGTGGTCGATTCCCTTGGTGTCCGGTTGACCGTCGAAGCCGCCTGACGGGAACTTGGCGAACCACCCGCCTCCTGCAATGGTCCACGGAACGCCACTTCGATAGAGTGCGCGCATGAACCAGACTGCGGCGCCGCTGCCGGTCCTGACGCTTGGCGAGTACGTGCTGGACGAGAGCAATGCGCGCCTGACCCGCGACGGTGTGCCGCTGGAGATCCCGCCGAGGGCTTTTGCGGTGCTTTGTCACCTGGCGCGCAATGCCCAAAGACTCGTGACGAAGGATGAGCTGCTCGATGCAGTGTGGGGGCATCGGCACGTCAGCGAGTCGGTGCTGAAGACCACCATCAATCAGTTGCGCACCCAGCTCGGTGATGACCCGCGGGCGCCGCGCTACATCGAAACGGCCACTCGGCGCGGCTACCGATTCGTGGCACAGGTCGGTCCGGTGGCGAGCGCCGGTCCTGTGGCGACCCTCAGTCCCGGGTCATCCGCGCGCGCGCCGGCAGCGGCCGAGTCCGCTGACGGCCTGCCGCCCAGGATCCTCGCTGTCGACGACGAGCCCGAGCTGCTCTCCATGCTCGAGGACTATCTCAGCTCCCGCGGCTTCCGGGTGGTGACGGCCACCAATGCGCAGGAGGCGCGATCGATACTCGGCAGCACGAAGGTCGACCTCGCGCTGCTCGACATCACCATGCCGGGAGAGGATGGCTTGAGCCTGGCGCGGCATCTGCGCGAGCACGGCGGTCCGCCGGTCATCCTGGTGACGGCGCTCGGTACGGTGCTGGACCGGATCGTCGGGCTCGAAGTGGGTGCCGACGACTACGTGACCAAGCCATTCGAAATGCGCGAGCTCCTGGCCCGCATCAAGAACGTGCTGCGACGGTCTGGCGCCTGACAGTCGCCGCGCTGACGATTTCCTGCACGATCGCCCGCACCTCAGCGGGCACAAAAGGTTTTTCGAGGTACGGCTGGCCGGTCCCGGCCAGAAATGTCTGCACCGTAGGGCTCAAGGCATCGCCGGTAATGAAGATCACCTGCCGCGCTCGATGCGGCCAGCGCTGCTCGATCTGTCGATACAGTTCCGGGCCGTCCATCTCGGGCATGCGCAGGTCGCTGAGAATCGCGTCGTACTCGCGCTTGCCCAACATCTGCAATGCCTCCTGTCCGGTGGCCGCAATGTCGATGCGGGATGCCTCGCGGCGAAGGATATCCGCCAGCAACGCACCGACTTCCGGCTCGTCGTCGACGATCAGCAAGCTCGGTCCCTTCGAGTGGACAGTCTCGGGAACGTCCGCTTGCCGGTGTTCCAGTTGCTCTTCCTGGTTCTGTATCGGCAGCAGCACCTGAAAGACGGCGCCGCCTTCGGGTGGGCAGTCCACCGTCAGACTGCCGCTGTGGCTCTCGACGATGCCGAGACTGACTGCGAGGCCCACACCGGTACCGCCGCCCGGCGGCTTGGTCGTGAAGAACGGGTCGAAGATGCGCGTGCGGATCGCGGGAGAAATCCCCGGACCGTTGTCGGCGATGAGGATGCGCACGCGATCCGCCTGCCGGTCACTCGTGATGCGCAGCCGCCGCGGCAGCGGCTGTGTCTCCATCGCCTGCTGCGCGTTGACGATCAGATTCAGGAACACCTGGTGCAACTGATCGGCATTGCCCGAGATCGAGGGCGAATCCGCGGCGAGCTGCTTCTCCACCGTGATGCCGGCGGTGCGCAGGTTGTAGCCGAGCATCTCCACGCAATCGTTCAGCACCGTGTTGATCGCCACGGCGCTCTGTTCCGGCTTGCGCTGGCGGGCCATCGCGAGAAAAGTCCTGACGATGCGCGCGCAGCGCTCGGCCGCGGTCCGGATCTTGTCCGCAATGGTGCGCGTGCCCTCGTCGACAGCTTCCTCCTGCAGCATCGTGGCGCGGCCGACGACTATCGACAGAGGATTGTTCAGTTCGTGCGCCACGCCGGCGAGCAGCGATCCCATCGCCGCCAGCTTTTCACGCTGGTGCAGGTTCTCGCGCTGCCGGGCAATCTCCGCCTCGGCATCCTTGGCGCCCGAAATGTCGCGCGCATTGATCACGATGCCGTTCACGGCGGAATTGCCGATCTGATTCGTGCCATTGGCCTCGAGCCAGCGCCAGGTTCCATCCGCGTGACGCCAGCGAAATTCCGTGCGCTCGACGACCTCGCCCGGATGGCCGACGACTGCCTGAAACGCCGCCGCCAATTGCTCCCGGTCCTCGGGGTGAGCTTCCACGAGCAGCGAACGACCGAGAAGCGCATCGGCTGCTACGCCGAGCACCGTCTGCGCAGCCGGACTCGCGTATCGCACGGTGCCGTCTGCCGCCACGACCACGATGACGTCGGCCGCATGTTCGATGAGCGCGCGAAACCGCTCCTTCTCGTCGCGTAGCGCCGCATCGCGCTCGGAGACCTTGCCCAGCATGGAGTTGAACGCCGCGGCCATGTGGCCGAGCTCGTCGTTGCCGCCGGTGGGCACCGCGCGGCCTTCACCGGCCGCGGCGCTGCGAATGCCTTCCTGCAGCCGGCGCAGGGGCTGCGCGATCTGGCGGCGCAGAATCAAGGCGAGGCTCGCGATCAACAAGGCGACGGATGCGATGCCCACCCACAAGACCCACTGCACGGCGCGGAAGGCCTGGCTACGGATCACCTGGCCGGGCAGGGTGGACGCAAGGTACCACCCCGTGCTGCTCAGCCGGCCGATCGAGTAGAACTGGTCGATGTTCTCGGCGTAGCCGAAGATTTGCGTGTCATCGCCTTGCAAGGCGAGCTTCCAGAGCGTTTCCAGGCGGATGTCGCCCGACTCGGCGATGCTGAAGCCGTTGTGGCTGGCGACGACGCGCGGCATGTATTGCGGATCGACCACCAGCCTGCCGTCCCTGCGGAACACCGTGTGGCTGGCGCCGGCAATGTCCGAGTGCAGGATCCTGGCCTCGAGATCGCCGAGCAGGTCGTCGCTGCCGATGGTCGCGATCTGCTCGTTGCCGACGTAGACGGGCGTCAGGGCCGACACCAGGATCTGCTTGTAGACGGGCTCGTAGTACGGGCCGGCCCATACGGTCTGCCGCGTGGGATTCAGGGCGGCGTTGGCCGCCGTGAAGTGCTCGCGCTCGTTCATCGCGTAGTCCGCCGGCGTCAGCTTCACCCATTCCAGGTGACCCGAGCGTTCCGGATCGTCGTAGCCCATGTTCAGCATCTGCGTGGGATGCATCAGGTAGAAATTGACGAAGCGCGAGGTGACCAGCCGCGAGTAGTGCTCGGAGATGTCGTAGAAAAGCATCCAGCGCCGCCGCAATTCGTCGTCGATCGTCGTGTCCTTATGAATCCAGCCCGTCGAGTAGCGGGTGATGTCGGAGAACTCGGGGCGATTGCGCCAGGCGCCGTCGGGGTAACGCATCATGAGTGCGTCGAAGCGCCGGCGTGCCTCCAGCGTGCCGCGTTGCGCCCCTTGCGACGCGCTTTGTCGCGCGCCCGGTGGCGCGCCTTGTTCATAACGACGAATCAGGTCTGCTTTGATCACCTCGTGGAACGCTTTGCCCAGGGCAAAGCGGGCTTCGTGCAGCTGCGTGCGCTGATGGGAATATTCCTGCAGCCGCTCGAGCGCGCGTTGTTCGAGCTGGTTGTAGATCAGCCAGTAGGTGATCGCGCTCGACAGCGCCACGATGAACGTGACGCCGACCGCTACACGCAGCAACGTTTCGCGGGTTAGCGAACGGGGCTTTGCGGGTGCGGCGGCATTCATCGCCCAGATCATAGGACAGACGGCGGCTCGGTGATTGGATGGGGCCAGCTTGGCCCAGGCCCCTGCATCAAGTCGTCAGCGAATGGTCAGTGTTCGGTCTTGATCCGTGAGTTGGCGCTCCCAGAGGGATTGCCCGCCGCCATCCCTGGCGCGGGCCCGTTCGGGTCGAAGCGCCCCAATGGGTCGCTTCGACCAAATTCGCTCCAGGCGATGACACCCAGAAAAGTTTGGCGAGGACGCCAATACTTTTCCGGGGCCCGTCATGGTCGAACCCCACGGTTCGAATCTGCTTCTGGGAGCATTCCTCGCGCGGATGGCTGCCCTTCCTGACAGAGGGGTAACACTCGATTCCGGGCACATAGGTAACACTTTCGGGCATTTGCGGGGAGAACGCAGATGCCCTGGCGGGAGTGTTACAAGATGGACGAGCGTCTGCGGTT
>Ga0187893_10001931_pt1 | contig 47309 bp, 43 predicted proteins | sample MA1701074metaG_FD_139574 | JGI IMG/M metagenome (GOLD analysis project Ga0187893, IMG submission 139574) | White microbial mat communities from a basaltic lava cave in the Kipuka Kanohina Cave System on the Island of Hawaii, USA - MA170107-4 metaG ... | reverse complement strand
GTGCGCGCGATCGTGCAGGAAATCTTCACCGCGCTGCTGTTTGCCGCGAAACCACGCTACATGCATTGGATGAATCAGGCGAAACACGAACTACAACTACGGATCTGACAAAGTCGAACTAGCAGGGTGCTGACAAAGTGACTCGCGAGGGATCGACATCGTGATCGCCCCGTACTACCATGCTCCGACTTCTGCCGAAGGGAGCGATCGCATGCGTAGACCCGACCGAAGGTCGCCCGAAGGGCGAACAGCCAGTGGTAACCGGTACAGGTTTCCGAATCGTGCCGCATGCTCATGGCCGTGCTGATCCTCTTCTCTACGCAATGACGCATTGAGAAAGCAGCGCGTCGATTCCGAATGCGAGCATGCGTGCGTGACTGCGATGCCGGTTGACCGTTGACGCAGAAGCCGCCGTGAGCCTATCGGTGTAGCATCCGTAACTGTTTGGACCATCCCTCAGGAGCGGAGGATTCGATGTCGCAAGCAAGAGCGAAATGGCTTCTCGTCGCGGCTGCCGTAGTCGCAGCCTGGCCGGTCGAACTGCCCGCGCAGAACAGAAACGCGCCCATGGTGCGTTGGTGGGAACCTACCAATGACCTGCCGAATCCTTGGGTCGGGCAAGTACTCCCAATCCCTGATGGGCGGAAATGGGGCTCGACGGCCGGAGTCGACGTCGACCCGACGGACGGTACTGTCTGGGTTATCGATCGATGCGGTTCCAACTCCTGCGTTGGCTCGAATCTCGATCCGGTCCTCCATTACGACAAAAGCGGCAAGTTTCTGGGCAGCTTCGGCAGGGGGATGTTTGCCTTCCCCCACGGCATACACGTCGATAACGAAGGAAACATTTGGATCACCGACCCCCTGCCAGTGGATGGGAGAGGGGCGGGCGGGAATGTCGGTCAGCAGGTCACCAAGTTCAATCGGAAAGGCGAAGTGCTCCTGAGACTGGGGCAAGCGCTCGTGACTGGAAAGGGCACCAACACGTTCAGTTCGCCTTCCGACGTCGTTGTCGGCAGAAACGGCGACATCTTCGTGGCGGACGGACATGCAGAGGGCACGAACGAGCGCATCATGAAGTTCGATCGGAACGGACGGTACATCAAGGAGTGGGGTTCACCCGGCTTCGGACCTTGCGGCACCAACCAGTTCTCGACCACGCACGCCCTGGAGATCGACTCCCAAGGCAGGCTGTTCCTCGGCGATCGCGACAACAACCGCATTCAGATCTTCGACCAGGACGGCAACTTCCTGGAATGCTGGTATCAGTTCGGCCGCCCGAGCGGGATCCACATCGACGCCAACGACAACATCTACGTGGCCGACTCCGAATCGAGGATGGACGATCCCAACTATGGCGGTCCGCCGAGCCCGTTCAGGCGCGGGATCCGGGTGGGGAGCGTGAGGGATGGGTCAGTGAGGTATTTCATTCCGGATCCGAAACCCGTAGGCGGGTCGAGCGCGGCGGAAGGGGTCGCCGCCACTGACGACGGCATCATCTTTGGCGCAGAAGTCGGGCCTCGCCAGGTTGTGCGCTATCAGAAGAAATAGCGGACGGCAGGGTGTGCGGACCACCAATCAGGACTATCGGGCGTCACACGTATCTGGTCGATCGGGCAGAGGAAGGACTCGGCGCGGTTGAGGAGGCTGCTCACTCGCAGTCTCCCGGCTCGAAGAGGGCGCCCATTTTGGCGACCCCTTCGTATTTCAAGGTTTCTTGCATGATCGCTTCAGGGAGGAACGGGCATGGCCAAGAAACGCGACACCAGGCGGAAATCAGAAGCTGATCGAGCGAAGGCTCTCAGCAGACGCGACTTCGTCAAGCGCGGAGCTGCCGCCGGCGTGGGGGCGGCCGCGCTGCCGGGAGTCGCGCTGGCGCAAGGGTCCCCCTCTGATGCGCGATCCATTCAGTGGAACTATGAGGCCGACGTCGTGGTGCTCGGGGCGGGGTGCGTGGGGCTCCATGCGGCCGTCAGGGCCCGGGACCTCGGCGCGTCCGTGCTCGTGATCGAGCAGAACTTCGACGTGGGCGGAAAGCTGGTCCACAGCGGAGGCTGGACCTCGCTCGGCGGAGGCGACGCGATACAGCAACGGGACCGGGCGGCGGCCGACCCCGAGGGCCTGGGGTTGACCGCCCCTCTCGTCAAGCCCGACGACCTGCAGGACGATCCCGATCGCCTCTTCAGGGACATGACGGACTGGTCGGTCGTCGACGCCACGGGCGTGGCCCGGTATCGCTACAACGATCGGGAGCTTCATCGTGCGTGGGCCGACAACGCCGTGAAGACCCGGCAATTCATGATGGACAACTACGTCCGCTTCGCGCGGATCGACGGCACCCATCAGGGTGGAGGGATGTCGCGGGCGCGGGCAGCCAGGTCCATCATGAAGATTGCCGACAGAACCGACGTCAAGGCGGGCACGATCTCGCCGGAGGACAGAGGAGATCCCGCCGGCGAGCGGCATACGCCGTTCAACCCGATGCGTCAGACGCCCGGGGCGCCCGCCGACTCGCTTGGCGCGCCCGGGTGGGTCTATGGCGGTTTCGCCATCTCCCGATCGCTCGAGTTCAGCGCCAGGGAAAAGGGCGTGCGATTCCTGCTCAACCGCCACCTGGACGAGATCGTCCGGGAGCAGCCGTTCGCCGGCAGGGTTCTGGGAATCAAAGCCAGATACACGCCACGAACGCACCCGGAAACCGGGGCGCGTCTGGAGAGCTTCTGGCGGAACGGCAACATCGATGAACGCGCTGAGACAATCTACATCCGGGCGAGGAAGGCCGTTATCGTCGCCACCGGCGGCATGCACGGCAGTGTGCCCCTGAGGACCATGTTCGATCCGAGGCTGGTCGAGCCGTCGATCGAGTACGGTCCCAGCGCGCTCATCGGGCCTCTCAACATGGACGGCAGCGGGATTGTCGCGGCGATCAGAATCGGCGGGAACCTCGCGGGCATGATGCAGAACTTTCAGCATTCCTCCGCCTCGCCGACGATCAGCAGTGTCATCGGGACCAGCGATCCGGTCGGCAGCGTCTTCCCCGGACATCCCTCGTTCCTCTTCGCTCGAGCCAAGGGCATCAGCATCGGCGGCGCCGGCTGGGAACATGCGATCGCCGTGAACCAGGTAGGGCGCCGGTTCTACAACGAGAGCACCATCGGGGACACCTCCAGCGATGCGGCGTATCCGCCCGGGAACGACGGCACGCGCCAGCCCTTTGTGCCGCTGGATTGGCGGAACGCCAGCCCCGCACAGGTCAAGGCCCAGTATCGACGGTCGGCGGCCTCCGATGCGGCGCTGGCGATGAACGAAGGCTCACAGCCCCCCGATTACACGTCCGGACCGGTGTGGGCCGTCTTCGACGCCGCGGCGGTTGCGCGAGGCGGCTGGAAGATTCGGTACCCCTACGTTGCCGACCCGCCGGACGGCTACTTTCACAAGGCCGATACGCTTGCCGAGCTGGCGCAGAAAGTCATGGCGCATCCCCATCAGAAGATGCCGCTGAAGTATCTGGAGGAGACGGTCAGGAGGTACAACGAGGCCGCGGACACAGGCGTGGACGCAGACTTCGAGAAACCGGTCCTGCATCGGATCGACACTCCGCCCTTCTATGCAGCCGCGGCGGTGATTCGTGTGCTCGATTCCTACGGCGGTCTCCGGATCAACGGCAAGACGCAGGTTTTGGATACGAACGGTCAGGTGATACCCGGCCTCTACGCAGGTGGCGAGGCCAGCGGCGGCGGCTGGCAGCACGGCATCGGCAGGGCCACCGTCCACGGGTACATCGCCGGGACGAACGCGGCCCAGGAGCCATCGGCCTGAGGCGAGTCAAGGATGAAGGCGTCTGAGATCAGGACGCACGCTCGGCGTACGTGCGCCGTCGAGATTTCTGAGAGCGAGATCGATGCCGGGGCCGAGTTCACCGTCACGCCACGCGTCTCCTGCCCTCAGGGATGCGACTTGCGGGGACAGCAGGTGTCGATCCGGCACCGCGACGATACCGAGCTCGCGAGTGCACCGCTCACAGCGCGCGACGGTGAGGCCTACGTGACGAGCCCGTTGACCGTGCGTGCGCCGCTCGACATGGGCGAGCAGATCTGGCGCGCCGTCCTCCCGGCGGCTGAGACCGACGGGGTCGTGCACGAGGAGATCTCGACGGAGTTCTCTTTCGTCGCAAAGGCACACGCGGCACACGTGAACGCCTGGGGCCTGCCCTCCGCCGTCGCGGCGGGCGAACGGTTCACGTTGAAGGTTGGCGTCAAATGCTCGGCCGCATGCCGTCTGGCCGGGAGGCTCCTTGGTGTCTTCGACCATGAAGGTGCGCGAATCGGATCGGCACGCCTTGCTGAGGATGTATGGCCCGGCACGAGCGCGCTGTATTTCGCCGAGGTCGACGTTGTCGCTCCGCTTACAGCGGGAGACTATACGTGGCACGCCAGGACTTTCGAGTCGGACTCAGGCGTCCCGCATGCGGCAGGATCCTGCGCGTTCGCGGTCAGGGTGGTCAGCCCTCCCGATCATGAAGTGACGGTCGAGGCCATCGACTGCGAACAGCAGACCCCGATCGAGGGCGCTCACGTCCTTCTCCATCCCTACAGGGCTTTCACCGACGACAAGGGCGTGGCGACGATCAAGGTGGCCAGGGGCAGGTACAGACTCGTCGTCTCCGGCTTCAAGTACATCGCGTATCAGAACGTCATCGATGTGGCGGGCGATGTCACGACCCGAGCCGAACTGAGGGCGGAGCCCGAAGGACAAGAAGATTACCGCTAGCTCGATGTAGATTTCGTTGACCTCGCCGCAATCGTCCGCGAGCGCAGTCTTGTGTGACGTCGATCAGGCGAGGGACGCTGGGGCGTGGAGATTCACCGGCATATGGCGACTCCTCACGAGTAATCCGGAGAAGGGAGGCTCGGGTCGGCAGAAGCGGGCTGGTACGAAGCGGATCACCTCGTTGGCACGAGCCGCCTCAGTTCTTCGTGCCAGTTCAGCACGATGTTGATCTGCCTGGCAAATGATGGCCTCTGGTCGGATTCCGTCACCATGATGAAACGTCCCGACGCATCGATGTCGTAAGCCGGCGCGTTACCGGACGTGCGAAACCGCCCCTGCACTCGGAATAGTTCTTCCGCACGACCGAGCGTCACGCCGGTGCCGAGGCGGACGGGGACCGCCATCAGGTTTCCTGCCGCGTTACGATAGAAAAGCTCCGAACCATCACGGGACCAGACCGGCGCCGTGCCTCCACCCTGCGATACCCGGCGCACCGTTCCCTCTTGGGCCGGATACGACCGAATGTACACCTCGCTTCGGCCCGATTCGTTGGACGCGTAGGCAATCCAGGCGCCATCGGGAGAAAACGTGGGCATGTGCTCCAGCGCGGGCGTGGCAAGGAACTCCGACGGTTGACCGCCCGATAGCGGCATCGTAAAGATCGTGCGACGCCCCGTCTGTTCGCCTGCCGCGACCACCAGCGTTCCATCTCGCGAGACCTCTCCCGGCATGACGTCGTCCGGGCTGGGATAGATCAACCGCGGCCCGCCGCGCCCGTCGAGCGACTGCCGGTAGATACCGTAGGCCCCCCGGCGGTTGGACCGGTAGATCACTGATTGGCCGTCTGGACTCCACGTCGAGAAGACGTTGCCTGTTCCATCCAACGTCAGTGGTGACGCCGCTCCATCTTTCAGATCGACGATCCACAGTTGCTCAGTCCCTTCTTCTGCGATTTCCACGACGATGCGCGACCCGTCGGGCGACAGGCGTGGCCGCCAGTAGTCGCGCTTCTCTGGCAGAATCGGCTTGAAGCTGCCGCGCCGATCCACCGTCACCAACTCCCGCTCGATGGGGGCGGGCGCCTCACCAGCCACATACACGAGCGTTCCCGTATCGCTGACGTCGTAGTTGGCTGTGCCTGTGGTGCCTGGAAAGAGCGTCGGTTGTCGGACTCCCTCAACGAGCGGTACTGGTGCGCCACGGGCCTGCAGGCTCACGAGGTCGAACGGCACGGCAAACAAAACCGACTTCAACCCGTACACGAGATGACCTGTCGAGAGATATCGGCCGTCGCGCCCGGAGGCAATCACTCCACGTTGACCACTCTCCAGCGACTGCACGACGAGGCGCGCGTCCTCCCATCCCCGAGAACCGACCTCGCTTCGGAGCGTGAACAGAACCGATTCCCCTCCGGGTAACAATTGGGGCGCATGGAGCCGTTCGCCGGGTTGAATCTTCACCACCAGCTCTGGCGTGCCGCCTCTCGCCGATAATCTCCAAATCCCGTCTTCCTGGCCAAACACGATCGTGTCGTCGGCATTCCAGCTTGCGCCAAACAGGTTCGTTACACGCGTCAGCGCGACGGGTGCTCCGCCAGAGACCGCGATCCGGCGAAGCTCGCCATCCTGGAAGTCCTGGTAGCCAATCGAACGTCCATCTGGCGAGAAGAAGGGGTTCGTCGGGGTGCCCCTGGTGCCGGCGATAGGCCGGGCATCGATCTGGTCGATCGGGCGGAGGAAGAGCGAACCGTTCGCCGTGTACACAATCGATGCGCCATCTGGCGAGACGGCGACGATGCCGTGAGTCGCCATGGTGAACGATTCGCCCTGCGGGAGCACATGCGCGAAGCGCTCGACCCGGGGAGCACCCACCGGCTTCAAGGCCCAGACGGCCGCGCCAGCCGCGCCTGCTGCAAGCAGCGCCGCGGTCGCCGCCCACCGGACAATCGAGGCCACATGTCTCCCCGGAGCCGGGGAATCCGTTCCCGACGAAGGATCCGAAGCAGCCTCTTGGACGTCGACGCGCGCGTCGGCCATGCTGTGGTATCGGTTCGCGGGCTGTTTTTCCAGACACCGTTCCAGAAGCAGACGAATACGCGGAGGTAGATCGCCCGGCAGCGCCGTCCAGTCGGGTTCGCCGCGGAGAACGGCGGCCATCGTGTCAGAGGCCGTTCGTCCGTCGAAGGCACGCCGCCCGCTGAGCATCTCGAACAGGACGCACCCGAATGCCCAGATGTCGGCTTGATGATCGACTGCTTTCCCCCTGGCCTGTTCCGGCGACATGTAGCCGGCTGTTCCGAGCACGATTCCGGCGCGCGTGCCCGCGTGACTTGCCGTCGGAGACTGCGATACATTCGCGACGCCAGCCGGACTCTGGAGCGCCTTCGCCAACCCGAAGTCCAGCACCTTTACGACGCCGTCAGGACGGACTTTGATATTGGGCGGCTTGAGGTCGCGATGGATGATCCCCTGCTCGTGCGCGGCTTCGAGCGCCTCCGCAATCTGCTTCGCAATGGGCAACGCTTCGTCGAGCGGAATGGCGCCGCGCGCGATGCGCTGCGACAGATCCTCACCCTCGACGAGTTCCATCACGAGGGCGTGTGCGCCATCGGATTTCTCGAACCCGTAAATCGCGGCGATGTTGGGATGATTCAGGGACGCGAGTGTCTTCGCCTCGCGCTCGAAACGCGCCAAGCGTTCGGTGTCAGAGGCAAATGCGTCCGGCAGGATCTTGATCGCGACCTGGCGGCCCAACGACGTGTCCAGGGCCCGGTACACCCGCCCCATCCCGCCTTCCCCGATCTGGGCGGTGACTTCATAGCCGCCGTGGCGGGTGCCTGGAGTCAGGGCCACCTTGCCGTGGATTATATGACCGGGACACCAGCCGCGGCGTGCCCGGGTGGCCCCGTGCCGGAAATTTCCTACCAGAATGCAACGGGTCCGGCTTGAAGCCGGATATTACGTGCGACTGGTCTCGATCGCCAGTTGGAGCGCCTGGGCGAGATGGATTGAGGATAAGTGCCGCGAGTCACGATTCTGTCAACCAACCGGCGAGCCTTGTCGGTAACGACTTACGCGAATGGGGCGGGCGCGCCGCGCTGCCATTAGAAGCCAACCCGCGGTTCCTGAATACGTTACCCGAGTGCGCACGCGGGCGGCCTTAGAGTCGGCACACGCATTGCGGGCCCTCCTGCTTCACACGAGAAGGAGGACTTATGGCATGGATTGTGTTCGCGGCAGCCGTTGGGATGGCCATCGCCTACGTGAATGTCCGCCGGCAGCGGAAGGCGAAGGAGAATGCTCGCTACGTGGCACCGTAAGTCGTGGCGTCTGACTGTGCCGCGTACGACGCACGGCACGAGCAGGCGTGACAGATTTGCCGCGCCGTTCTGAAAGGTCGTGGACGCATCCACAACCTGATTCCTGAGACAGTCCTGAGGCCTGGGGCCTGCTATACTCGGAGCAACTCTTTAACCGCGGTCCAGTGAGGCCGCGAAGAGGTGCTCCATGCCTATCGTCATGGATGCGGACCGCATCGGCCGCACCCTCACCCGCATCGCCCACGAGATCGTCGAACGGAACCGTGGCGTCGAAGATCTGGCGCTGGTCGGCGTGCGGACGCGCGGCGTCCCGCTCGCGCGCCGCCTCGCAAGGAGCCTTCGCGAGATCGCCGGCCAGGAGGTGCCGACCGGCGCGCTCGACATCACGCTCTATCGCGACGACCTCATGCGCCAGTCGGTCGGGCCGCAGCCGCTCGTCCGCCGTACGGAGATTCCCTTCTCGATCGATAACAAGAAGATCCTGCTCGTCGACGACGTCCTCTACACGGGCCGGACGACGAGAGCGGCGCTCGACGCCTTGATCGACTACGGGCGGCCGAGCGGCATTCAGTTGATCGTGCTCGTCGATCGCGGCCACCGGGAGCTGCCCATCAAGGCCGACTACGTCGGCAAGAACCTGCCAACCGCGCCTGACGAAAGCGTCCAGGTCTACCTGCAAGAGACCGATGGACGCGACGAAGTGGTCCTTCAGCAAGCGCAAGGAGGTGCCGTATGAGCGCGCCGGCCCAGGCCCAGGAACAGACGCGGACCGAGGCAACGCCTCCGGTCACGGCGCTGCGGCGGAAAGACCTGCTCGGCATCGCGGAGCTGACGACTGAGGAGATTGCGCTCGTCCTCGACACCGCTGAAGCCATGAAGGAAGTGGGCGAGCGCCCGATCAAGAAGGTACCGGCGCTCCGCGGGAAGACCGTCGTCAATCTCTTTTTCGAGCCGAGCACGCGCACGCGCACCTCGTTCGAGATTGCCGAGAAGCGGCTGAGCGCCGACACACTCAACATTGCCGTCGCCAGCTCCAGTGTCGTCAAGGGCGAGACGCTCGCCGATACGGCGCTCAACCTCGAGGCGATGCACCCGGACATGATCGTGCTGCGCCACTCGTCCTCGGGCGCGTGCCATCTGCTCTCGCGGATCTGCCGATCGGCGATCGTCAACGCCGGCGACGGGACGCACGAGCATCCGACGCAGGCGCTTCTCGATGCCTTCACGATCCGCGAGCACAAGAAGCGGCTCGCGGGTCTCAAGGTCGCGATCATCGGGGACCTGTTGCACAGCCGGGTGCTACGCTCGAACATCCATCTGCTGACGAAGATGGGGAGCGACGTGTGGGTCTGCGGGCCACCAACGCTCATCCCGGCGGAGATCGGCCGGTTCGGCGTCCGCGCCACGAGCCATGTGGACGAGGCGGTCGCCGACGCCGACGTGATCATGCTGCTGCGGATTCAGCTCGAGCGGATGGAAGGCGCCTTCTTTCCGTCGCTACGCGAGTACTTCACCGTGTTCGGGATGACCGAGGCGCGGCTGCGCCGCGCCAAGCCCGACGTCGTGATCATGCACCCGGGACCGATGAACCGTGGCGTCGAGATCGCGTCCGAAGTGGCCGACGGCCCGTACTCGGTCATTCTCGAGCAAGTGGCCAACGGCGTCGCCGTGCGCATGGCGGTCCTCTATCTCCTGGCAGGCGGGGTCGAGCATGAAGAAGCTGCTTAAGGGCGGCCGCGTCGTGGACCCCGCCAATGGGATCGACGGCATGCAGGACCTGTTGATCGACGACGACCGCATCGCCGCCGTCGGTCGCGACTTGCCGGTCGACGGCGCATTCGTCGTCGAGATTCCGGCCGGCCTCGTCGTCTGTCCCGGCTTCATCGACATGCATGTCCACCTGCGCGAGCCTGGACAAGAGCACAAGGAAACGGTGGCCACCGGGACGGCCTCGGCGGTCGCAGGCGGTTTCACGGCGGTCGCGTGCATGCCGAACACGGTCCCGGTGAACGACAACGCCAACGTGACCACGTACATTCTGTCGAAGGCGACCGAAGCGAATCTCGCACGTGTCTATCCCATCGGCGCCGTCTCGCGTGGATCGAAAGGCGAACTGCTGGCGGACATCGCGGAGCTCAGGCAGGCAGGTTGCGTCGCCATCACGGACGACGGCCATCCCGTGGCGACGGCGCTGCTGCTGAGGCGCGCGATGGAGTATGCGGGCATGTTCGGGATGCCGGTCATCGAGCACTGCGAGGATGAGTCGCTCAAGGGCGACGCCGTGGCGCACGAGGGGTATCAGGCGGCGACGCTCGGGCTGCGCGGCATGCCGGGTGCGTGCGAGGCGCTCGGCGTTGAGCGCGGCATCCTGCTCTCGGAGCTGACCGGCACGCACTTCCACGTGGCGCACATGAGCGCGCGCGCGTCGCTGCGCGCCGTGCGAAAGGGCAAGGCCGATGGCGTACGCGTCACGTGCGAGGTGGCGCCGCATCACTTCGCGCTCACGGACGAGGCGCTGGCATCGCCGATTCCCTACGACACCAATACGAAGATGAACCCGCCGCTGCGGGAAGCCGCCGATCGCGATGCGATGCTCGCCGGCATTGCCGACGGGAGCGTCGACGCGATTGCCACCGATCACGCCCCGCATCATTACGACGAGAAGAACGTGGAGTTCGACCGGGCGCCGTTCGGCATTGTCGGCCTCGAGACGGCGGTGCCTCTCTCGCTCGATCGCCTCGTGCACGCCGGTTTCATTCGGCTGCCGCGCCTGGTCGAGCTTCTGTCGGTCAATCCCGCGCGGATTCTGCGCGTCCAGGGCGGGACGCTGTCGCCGGGGGCCCCGGCGGACATCACCATCGTGGCACCGGATCTCGACGTGCGCATCGATGCGGCGTCGCTCCGGTCGCGGTCGAAGAACACGCCCTTCGACGGCTGGAAGCTGCACGGCGGCGTGGGGGCGACGCTCGTGAGCGGCCGCACGCTTTTTGTGAATGCCGCCGTTGAGGGACTGAAAGGACTGTGATGAGCCGCCGGGACGAGATCCGCGAGAAGGCACTCAAGGATTTGCAGCACTACGAAGTACTGATGCTGAATGGGCATTTCGACTTCGGCAACGGCTTCCACGGGCCCGTCTATCTCAATCCACATCAGCTCTTCCGGTATCCGTCGACGATCTGGCGTTTTGCGCAGGACCTGCTCGATCTGCTGCCGGCCTCGATCGTTGATGCAACCGAGGTGGTCACGGGTCCGGTGACCGGCGGCGCGCTCCTCGCACACACGATCGCGGGCCTGCTCGACAGCCGCCGCGAGATCACGCGCCCGCCCACACTGTTCGCGCCGTTCACGCGAGACGCGGAACGCGGCCACGCGCTCACCCGCTTCTATCAGCGCCTCGTGTCCAGCCGCAAGGCGCTTGTTGTCGACGACGTGCGGAATACGGGGCAGACGCAGGCGCGTTGTGCCGAGTTGGTCCGCAAAGCCGGCGGGACGGTGCTCGCGACGGCCGAGATCTACGACCGCATGGAGGCAATGGTCGACGCGGGCGTGTCAAACTTTGCGCTGGCCGAGTACAAGGCGCCCGACAACGTGCCCGCCGCGCAGTGCCCTCTCTGCAAGGCCGGCGTTCCAGTGACGACCTTCTGAACATGCGATTCGGGCATTGATGCTGATGCGGATGCTGCTCCTCTTCGGCGTGTGGGCCGCATTGGTTCCTGACTCCGTCAACTCGACGTTCGACAGGCCCGATCCTCTCGACGGGCGCCCCGGACGACTCGACGATCTCGGCGATTTGCTCAAGAGGAGTGTCTGACGTGGACGATGATCGTATCGAGGTCGTCTCGGAACGCGACGTGCCGCTGCTGCTCCGGCTGATCAAGGCGCTTGCAGAGTACGAGCGGTTGTCGGGCGAGGTCGTGGCCACTGAGGCGCTCCTTCGGGAGGCGCTGTTCGGCGCGAAGCCGAGCGCCGAGGCGGCGCTCGCATTTGTGGGCGCTGACGCCGTCGGGTTCGCCGTCTGGTTCTACAACTTTTCCACCTTCGTCGGCCGGCCCGGGCTGTACCTCGAAGACATCTTCGTGCTGCCGGAATACCGCGGCCGCGGCGTTGGCCGCGCGTTGATCGGACATCTCGCCCGACTGGCGGTGGCTCGCGGCTGCGGACGCATGGAGTGGGCCGTGCTCGACTGGAACGAGCCGGCCATCCGGTTCTACCGCCAGATCGGCGCCCAGCCGATGGACGGCTGGACGGTGTACCGGCTCACCGGCAACGCGCTCAAGAATCTTGCGGGTGTCTAGGGCGCTCCGGGTCAGGCTCGAACGTCTTTACCGGACGTTCGATCACGTCAACGCCGCCAGCGATCCGGTGCACATCGTTCGGCGCTATCGCTCGCCGGACGATCGCGAAATCGTCGGCTTTTGTGCGGCCAGCCTGGCCTTCGGCCGCGTTGCCAGCGTCCTCGCCTCGATCGAAGCGCTGCTGGCGGTGATGGGGTCTTCTCCTGCCGACTTTGTACGGCGCTTCGACCCTGCGCTCGACGGGCGCCGCCTCCGCCCGCTCGGCCACCGATGGATCCGCGGCGGCGACCTCGTGGCGCTGATGGCGATCCTGCAGCGCATGCTGCGCGAGTCCGGCTCGATCGAAGAGTTCTTCGCGGGCGGCGACGATCCGGACGCACCCGATGTGGGCGCGGCCCTCGAGGTCTTCTCGACCAGGGCGCTTCACACCACTCGTCGCCCCGCGTATGGCCGCCCGATGAAGCGGCCGGGTGTGTGCTACTTCTTTCCGAGACCCTCCGCGGGCAGCGCATGCAAGCGTCTCAACCTCTTCCTGCGATGGATGGTGCGGAGGGACGCGATCGACCTCGGGGTCTGGTCGCGCGTATCGCCCGCCCGCCTCATCGTCCCGCTCGATACGCACGTCATCCGCCTCGGACGCTGCCTCCACCTGACGCGGTACGCCACACCGGGCTGGAAGATGGCAGAGGAAATCACCGCGGCGCTGCGGGCTATCGACCCGGGCGACCCGGTGCGGTACGACTTCTCCCTGTGCCACGTCGGGATGATGAACGCCTGCGGCTATGGACGGGCGCAGCAAGACTCGCGCTGTCCCCTGAAAGGACTCTGTCAGCCGTCCCGATCCGCGTGAAAGCGCTACGGTTTTCCCGCGGGAATCACCCTCGAACCGGCGGCTCTTGCCTGAACTGCCCGGCGACGGCCGCCGATCGGTCCCGTTCGCGCCGGTGAGATTCCTGCAAAGTTGTTGTGTGGATCAGGTGTTAAGACAAGTTTGTGTGTCGGCTACCTCTTGTTTCGCCTCGTGGGAGTGTGTATCTTCGACGTGTCGCGCGCTCCGCCGCGCGCAACCGTCCGCCGGCGCAGCCGGCCCTGTCCCACGGCGCGCAGCTCGCTCCCCGTCGCAGCGAGCGCTCCACACGCGTCGACCTCGCACATCCACCCACTCCATGACGAGTTGCATCTGGGAGTTCGTCTGTCGATGTCTGCCACTGTCGCGCCCGTTCCGCCGAAGCCGCGTCGCGGCGAAGGCGGGCTGCCGCTGCTGGCGCGTGCCACGCGCCACGGAGACGCGCTCGTGTACGCGCCGAAGCCGCGAAGCGGCGATCCCGAACGAATGCCCGGCCGTGTGCCGGGACACGGCGAGCAGTACCGCTTCCATTTCGACATGCGTCGGTGCATCGGCTGTAAGAGCTGCGTCGTCGCCTGCAACGAGCAGAACGGCAACCCGGCGGCCATCAACTGGCGCCGCGTCGGCGAGATGGAGGGCGGCTTCTTCCCGCACGCGACGCGGACGTTTCTCTCGATGGGCTGCAATCACTGCCTCGAGCCGACGTGTCTGAGTGGCTGCCCCGTCGATGCGTACTCGAAGGATCCGGCCACTGGGATCGTGCGCCACAGCGCCGAGGCCTGCATCGGCTGTCAGTACTGCACCTGGAATTGCTCCTACGGTGTGCCGCAGTACAACCCCGAGCGCGGGGTTGTCGGCAAGTGCGACATGTGCCATGGCCGCCTGTCGCTCGGTCAGACGCCTGCGTGCGTCAGTGCGTGCCCTGAAGGGGCGATTCAGATTGAGGTCGTTGCGATTGACGACTGGCGCGCCACTGCCACGTCCAGCGCGCCGGCCGCGGGCGTGCCGACGGCTGACGGCAGCCTCTCGACGACTCGCGTCACGCTGCCCGCGGAAACGCCGTCGAACACGCGCCCGCGCGACATCACGCACGTCGCGCCAGCCCACCCGCACTGGTCGCTCATCGTGATGACGGTGCTGACGCAGCTCTCGGTTGGTGCCTTCGTGACCATTTGGCTGCTGCACCTGCTGGGCGCGTCTGCGGGGCTCGGGCCCACGGCGCTGGTCTCGCTGATGGTCGGCGGCTTGGCGCTCACGGCGGCGGCGTTCCACCTCGGTCGGCCCATCTACGCCTACCGAGCGCTGCGCATGTGGCGGCGCTCGTGGCTGAGCCGTGAGGTCCTGCTCTTCGCGTGTTTTTCCGCGGTCGCGGCGCTGTATGCCGCGGTGCTCTGGCTTCGGCTACCAGGAGGCGTGGTGGTCGGTGGCATCACTGCGATCCTGGGCCTCGCCGGGGTCACGGCCAGCGCCTGCATCTACCGTGTCCCGTCGCGGCCGGCCTGGAATACACGGCTGACGCTCATCGAGTTCAATTTGACAGCTGGTGTGCTCGGTCCCCTCTGTGCCGCCGCCGTTGGCGCGGGCGACCTGCGGTGGCTTGGCGGCGTGGCGGTCGCGCTGGGGGGCGCCCAGCTCCTCTGCGTGGCCGTGCGCTTCCTGCGCTGCATCGCGGCCGACAGCCTCGAGCTGCGCGGCACGGCGCGGCTGCTGTCGACGGTGTTCGCACGGTCGTTGCTCGCGCGCGGGGTCCTGCTCGCTCTTGGCGCCGTGGTGCTGCCGCTTGTCGCGGTGCGGTCGGATCCGGCTGAAGCTGGACGCTACGTACCGGCGGCTGCGCTCGTTCTTGCGCTCGGCGCCGAGATCGTGGGCCGCTATCTCTTCTTCGTCAGCGTGGTGCCCACCCATCTCGCTGCACCGTACATAGCGGCGGCCCGGGAGGCGGCATGAGCCTGCGCCACCTTCTCGGACTCGACACGCACGCCGACCGGTACGCGTACGGCGTCGATCCGACGAGCGGTTTCATCTCCGCTCAGAAGATTCCGGATCGCTGGGTCGCCACGACGTGCGGGTACTGTTCGGTCGGCTGCGGCATGTACATCGGCGTGAAAGACGGCCGGGCCGTCGCCGTTCGCGGCAACCCCGACCATCCGGTCAACCGCGGCATGCTCTGCCCGAAGGGCCTGTCGGAGCACCACACGATTGCCGCAGACAATCGCGCGCGCTATCCGCTGCTGCGCTGCGACGGTGGCATGGCGCGCGTCGGCTGGGACGAGGCGCTTGCGACGATGGCGGGGCGCTTTCGCGACGTGCAGCGACGATTCGGTCCCGGTGCGGTCGGCGTCATCAGCACCGGTCAGCTCGTCACCGAGGAGTTCTACGCGCTCGGCAAGCTCGTGCAGCTCGGTCTCGGCACGTCGAATTACGACGGCAACACGACGCTCTGCATGGCGACGGCCGTCTCCGGCTACAAGCGCTCCTTCGGCAGCGACGGTCCGCCCGGCGCCTACGAGGACCTGGAGGCCGCCGACGTCGTGCTGCTCATCGGCGCCAACATCGCGGAGAACCACCCGATCCTCTGCTCGCGCCTCCGCACCAGTCCGGCCGCCACGATCATCGTGGTCGATCCGCGCGTGACGAAGACGACGATGCTGGCCGATCTGCATCTGCCCATCCGGCCGGGCGCCGATCTAGCGCTTGTCAACGGGCTCGTCCACCTCGTCATCGAGCACGACCTCGTCGATCACGAGTACATCGCCGCCCATACCACCGGTTTCGAGGTGCTCCGCGAGTCGGTGCGGCCGTACACGCCGGATCGCGTCGCGGACATCACCGGCCTCAGTCCAGAGCTGATCCATCGCACCGCAGGGACGTACGCGCGCGCGAAGGCCGCATTCATCGGCTGGACGATGGGCGTGAACCACAGCACGAAGGGGACGGAGACGGTCAACGCGATCAACAACCTTGCGCTCATCACCGGCAACATCGGGCGCGCCGGCGCAGCGCCCTTCTCTGTCACCGGCCAGTGCAACGCCATGGGCACGCGCGAGGCCGGCTTCACCTCGTCGCTGCCGGGTTACCGGCCGTTCGAGCGCGTGGCGTGCCGCGAGGAACTGGCGCGCCTGTGGAACCTCCCGCTCGACCGCATTCCGGTCGAACGCGGCCTCGCGTACCCCGACATCATCGAAGCGGTACTCGAGCGGCGGATCCGCGCACTCTGGATCATCGCGACCAATCCGATCGTGTCGTTTCCGAACCTCGGCGCCCTCCAGCAGGCGCTCGAATCGCTCGAGTTCCTCGTCGTCCAGGACGGCTACCACCCGACGCCCACGTCCGACTACGCGCACCTGGTGCTCCCGGCCGCGATCTGGGGCGAGAAGGAGGGCACCTATACGAACTCCGAGCGGCGCGTGAGCAAAGTGAACCGCGCGGTGGCGCCGCCGGGCGAGGCGCGCGCCGACTTCGAGATCTTCCTCCACCTCGCGCAGGCGCTGGGCGTCCGCGATGAGCTCTTCCCCGGGTGGCAGGCGCCGGCCGATGCGTTCGAGGAATGGACGCGCGTCTCCGCCGGGCGGCTCTGCGACTACTCGGGCATGACCTACGACGCGATCGAGCGGTACGGCGGCGTGCAGTGGCCGTGTCCGCCCGGCGCTGACCCGCGCGACACGCGGCGCCTGTACGGCGACGGCCGCTTTCAGACGGCCGACGGCCGCGCGCAGCTGCTGCCGACCACGTGGGAGCCGTTTCCTGAGCCGCCCGACGCCGAGTTCCCGCTCGTGCTCAACACCGGCCGCACGGTGGAGCACTGGCACACGCGGACGAAAACCGGCAACGTGCCGATTCTCGAGCGGCTGTCGCCGTCGGCATGGGTCGAGGTGAACCCGCGCGACGCGCGGCAGCTCCGGCTCAAGCCGCAGGACCGCGTCGACGTCGTCTCGCGGCGCGGGCGCGTGCGCGGCGTGGAGCTGCGGATCACCGAAACGGTCGCGCCGGGCCAGGTGTTCGTCCCGTTCCATTACGCCGAGGCGAACGCCAACCAGGTGACGCAGAGCGCGTTCGATCCGATCTCGCGCGAGCCGAACTACAAGCAATCGGCCGTACGGGTCGAGCGCAGCGGAGGGACCGCATGAAGCGTCTCGTCGTCGTCGGCAACGGCATGGCAGGCATGGCATGCCTGGAGCAGATCCTCGCGTACACGCCGCGGTTCGAGGTCACCGTCTTCGGCGACGAGACGCATGTCAACTACAACCGCGTGCTGCTGTCGTCGGTATTGGCGGGCGAGAAGACCGTCGACGACATCGTCCTTCACCCGCTCGAATGGTACCGGCAGCACGGGATCGACCTGCGCCTGGGCGTGCGCATCATCGACGTCGATGCCGTCGCGAAGACAGTCATCGGCGACGATGGGAGCGTGACGCCGTTCGACACGCTGCTCATGGCGACCGGGAGCAGCGCCTGGCGGCCGCCGATTCCAGGCCTCGACCAGGACGGCGTGTTCGTGTTCCGTACGCTCGAAGACACGCGCGAGCTTGTGGAGCGGTCGGGACCGGGCGTCAAGGCCGTCGTGATCGGCGGCGGGCTGCTCGGCCTCGAAGCGGCGCGCGGGCTTCAGGTGCAGGGGTGCGACGTCACGGTCGTGCATTTGATGTCGACGCTCATGGAGCGACAGCTCGATCCCGACGGCGGCCAGTATCTGGCGGGCAAGATGGAGGACCTCGGTATTCGGGTCCTGCTCGGGCGCTCGACCGCCGCCGTGCTCGGCAACGGTCGCGTCGAAGGCGTGGCGCTGGAGGACGGCGCGCTGCTCGAGGCGGATCTCGTGGTGGTCGCGGCCGGGATCCGGCCGAACGTCGAGCTCGCCCGCCGCGCCGGCCTCCACGTGAACCGCGGCATCGTCGTCAACGACCACATGGAGACGAGCCATCCCGACATCTTTGCCGTCGGCGAATGCGTCGAGCACCGGGGCGTCTGCTATGGCCTCATTGCCCCGCTCATCGAGCAGGGCAAAGTGCTCGCGGCGACGGTGACCGGGAATCGTGGACCTGTGTACGCGGGCACGGTGCAAGCGGCCAAGCTCAAGATCATGGGCGTCGACGTCTTTTCCGCAGGCGATTGGAGCGAACAGCACGCCGAGCCTGTGCGATACGAGGACCGCGCGCTCGGTGTCTACAAGAAGCTCACGGTGCGCGACGGGAAGCTCGTCGGCGTCATCCTCGTCGGCGATACGGCCGACAGCCACCGGTACATGGAGTGGCTCCGCGGCGGACACGACCTGACCGGCCAGCGGCGTCATCTGCTCTTTCCGCCGCCTGCTGCCGACGCCGGTGTCGACGTCGCCGAGATGCCCGACAGTGCGACGGTGTGCGGCTGCGTCGGCGTCACCAAGACGACCATCGTCCGGGCCATCCACGAACGCGGCGTGAACACGCTGTCGCAGCTCAAGGAGTGCACGCGCGCGAGCACGGGCTGCGGCAGCTGCACGCGCCTCTGCCAGGCGCTGCTCCGGGCGGTGGCGCCGGAGTTCGAACAGGAGAAGAAGAAGGTCATCTGTGCCTGCGTGCCGTTCGCGGAGGATCAGCTGCGCGACATTCTCCGCAGTCAGAAGCTGCGCTCAGTGCAGGAGGTGCTCGAGATTTACGGCAACGGTGTGGGCTGCGAGGTCTGCAAGCCGGCGCTCAGCTACATGCTCGACATGCTCTGGTGCGGTAACCACGACGAGGACCGATCGGCGCGCTTCATCAACGACCGCGTGCACGCCAACATCCAGAACGACGGCACCTTCTCGGTGGTGCCGCGCATCCGCGGCGGCGTGACCAGCCCCGCGGAGCTGCGCCGCATCGCGGACGTCGCGGAGAAATACGACGTCCGCATGGTGAAGATCACCGGCAGTCAGCGGATCGACCTGCTCGGCATCCGGAAAGAGGACCTGCCGAGGGTCTGGGCCGACCTGGGCATGCCGTCGGGCCAGGCATACACGAAGGGCGTCCGGATGGTGAAAACGTGCGTCGGCACCGACTTTTGCCGGTTCGGCACGCAGGATGCGATTGCGGCGGGCATCGAGATGGAGCGCCGCTTCGAGCACCTCTACACGCCGCACAAGGTGAAGATGGCGGCCGTCGGCTGTCCGCGCAACTGCGCCGAGGCGACAGTGAAGGACATCGGTCTCGTCGGCGTCGAAGGCGGCTGGCAGGTAGTGGTCGGGGGAGCGGCGGGGAAGGGGGTGCGCAAGGCCGACCTGCTCGCCACGGTCGAAACGACCCAGCAGGCGCTCGAAGCGGCCGAGCTCTTCTTCCAGTACTACCGCGAGAACGCCAATTACCTCGAGCGCACCTACGACTTCGTCGAGCGGCTCGGGATCGAGAAGGTGCGCAAGGACACGATGTACGCGGCCGACGGCGCAAAGCACGGGCTCCTCGATCGCCTGCGCAAATCGAAGACGCGCGCGCGCGACGCGTGGCACGAAGGGCAGCAGCCGCGCCACCCGACGCAGTTCATCCCGCTCATCCCGATGGAGACGCTCGCATGACCGACTACCAATGGGTTCGGATTTCCTCGTGCGACAGCGTCCCTGTCCGCGAGGGGCGCGCCGTGCATGTGGCCGACCGCGAGATTGCGGTGTTCAATCTCGGCGACCGGTTCCTCGCCGTGGACAACTCGTGCCCCCACCGCGGCGGACCGCTCGCCGACGGCATCGTCAGCGGCCCGTCGGTCGTCTGTCCGCTGCACGCCTGGAAGATCGACCTCGAAACGGGCTGCGTCGCACGCCCGGCTGCCGGGCCGTCCTGTCTGACCTCGTATCCCGTCCGCGTCGACGAGGGGACGATCGTCCTCGGCATTCCGGTCGAGATGGCCGCCGTCGCGGCCGGACGGTCGAACGGAGAAGCGGCATGAAGGGATTCCTTCGCGCGGGCCATCTGCCGACGCTCGCGGCGGCGCTTCTCTACTTCGACGTGAGCTTCATGGCATGGGTCGTCCTGGGGCCGCTCGCGCCGTTTCTCCGGCGCGACTTCGGGCTGAGCGCCACCGAGGTGGGGCTGCTCACGGCGGTGCCGCTCCTCGGCGGCTCGCTGTGCCGGCCGGTCCTCGGCCTGCTCGAAGAGCGGCTGGGCGGCCGGCGCGCGGGACTGCTCGGCCTGACGCTCACCATCGCGACGCTGTTCGCCGGCTGGCAGCTCGCCCGCACGGCGTCGCACTTCTACGTCCTCGGCTTCTTCCTCGGGATCGCGGGCGCGAGCTTTGCCGTGGCCCTGCCGCTCGCCAGCCGCTGGTACCCGCCCCATTACCAGGGGCTGGCGATGGGCATTGCCGGCGCCGGCAACTCAGGCACGCTGCTCGCCACGCTATTTGCGCCGCGGCTCGCCGAGCGGTTCGGGTGGCAGGCGACCCTCGGCATCGCCATCGCGCCGCTCGCGCTGGTGCTCCTCGTGTTTGCGCTGCTGGCGCGCGACAGCCCGCGCCGGCCGATGCCCGCGTCGGCGGCCGAGTACCGCGCCGTGCTGCGCGAGCCCGACACGCTCGCCCTCTCGTTTCTGTACGCGCTCACGTTCGGCGGCTTCGTCGGATTCGCCACGTTCCTGACGACGTTCTTTCATGACGGCTATCAGGTGTCCCGGATCGCGGCCGGGGACTTGACGACGATCGTCGTCGTGGCTGGGAGCCTGCTGCGGCCGATCGGTGGATGGCTCTCGGATCGCGTGGGCGGGTATCGCGTGCTCGTGGTGCTGCTGGCCGGGTTTGCCGGCTGTGTCGCGGTGGTGGCCACGATGCCCGACGTGCGCGTCGCCGTGTCCGTCCTCTTTGTCGGCGTCGGCCTGCTGGGCATGGGCAATGGCGCGGTCTTCCAGCTGGTGCCGCAGCGCTTTCCCGAGCGAATCGGCGTAATCACAGGGATCGTCGGCGCGGCGGGCGGGCTGGGCGGGTTCTTCCTCCCCTCGGTGCTCGGCGTCGTGCGCGACGCCACCGGCTCGTACGCGCCCGGCTTGCTCGGCTGCGCCGCCGTGTTCGTGGCCGGCACCGTCGTGCTGCTGGAGCTCGGGGCGCGCTGGTCGGTCCAGTGGCAGCCGGTGGCCGTGCGGCAGACCGGCGTCTACTCGTACCGAGCCGCGCTGTTCGGTGCCGACGGCGAGCCCGCGGCGTGAGCGGCGTTCTTTCACGAATGTGCCCGTTCATCGCGGTCTCGACATGATTGTAGCGACCGTGTCAGGGTGAGACCGCGATAATCCGCGTGTCTTCTGAGGAAACGGCGGTTCGCATCTTGCACGCTGTTCAGGGTTTTGGGTGTGATCAGTCCTCACCTGTTCGACAAGAGCGGTGACGCCGCGGAGATCGATCTGCTCCACGAGATCGGCAGCCGCATTGCGGCCGCCGATCCGTTCCGGGCCGTGCTGGCGCGCGTGGTCGAGTTCGTGGCGAGCGTCGTCGCGTGCGACTCGTGCTTCGTGTACGTGCTCGAGAACGACGACTTGGTGCTCCGGGCGTCCAAGACGCCGCATCCCGACGTCGTCGATCGCCTGAAGCTGCGCGTTGGCGAAGGGATCACCGGCTGGGTGGCGGAGCACCGCGAGCCGGTGGCGGTATGGGAGCGCGCGTTCGCGGATCCGCGGTTCCAGACGTTCAACGAGCTCCCCGAGGACCGGTACGAGGCGTTCCTGTCGGTGCCCGTCTTGTCGCGCGGGAAGCTGGTGGGCGTGATCAATCTGCAGCACCGCGAGCCCCACGTGCACAGCCGTCGTGAGATGCAGGTGATCTCGATGATCGGCTTCCTCGTCGGCGCCGAGATCGAGATGGCGCGGCTCGAGACCGAGAACAGCGAGCTGTTCGAGCAGCTCGAAACGCGAAAGATCGTTGAGCGCGCGAAGGGGATCCTGCAACGCCAGCTCGGCATCACCGAAGAGGAAGCGTACCTCGCCATCCAGCGCCAGAGCCGCCAGCGGCGCAAGACGAAGAAGGAGATTGCCGAGGCCATCATCCTGGCCGACGAGCTGCGCCGCCAGAGGTAGCAGTTCCGATCGCTGCGCGATGCGCCACTGACGGCAGTCGGCGTGACGATGCCGCCGTGGCCGGGTGAAGGGGGTCAGGAGGAGTGCACCTTCTGACCCCGCTGCATCTCCCACAGCTTCGCGAACTTCAGAAAGACCGAGTACGCGTTCATCAGCGAGATCGTCAGGCCCGCCGTGCCGTCGAGGATGCCGCGGCGGAGCACGTAGTTCCGAAGAAACGCCGCCGGCGGGTGGACGAGCAGATGCAGCGGCCCCGATCGCCGTCCCGATTCGTGCATCTGGCGTGCGGCCAGGGTCGTGTAGTGGTTGATGCGATCGAGGTGATCGCGCAGATTCCTGTACGAGTAGTGCTCGAGCTCGCTATGGAGCTGCCCGACCGGGCCGTCCACCGCCACCGATTCGTGCACGTACTTGCCGCGCCAGCGCGCCGCGCGACGGTCGTAGAGGCGCGTCTGGTAGTCAGGATAGAAGTCGGTGGTGCGGACCCAGCGCCCCAGGTAGTGGGTGACACGCGGCACCCGATAGCCGCGCATTGGCGGCGCCATCGCCAGCAGCGCGCGGATCTCCGCAGCCAGCGCGGGCGTGATGCGCTCGTCGGCATCGAGCGAAAGGATCCAGTCGTGCGACGCGCGCTCGGCCGCGAAATTCTTTTGATCGACGTATCCCGACCACTCGCGGCACAGCACGAGCGCGCCCCGGCTGCGCGCGATCTCGACGGTCCGGTCGGTGCTCCCGCAATCGACGACGAGCACTTCGTCTGCCCAGCGGGCGCTGTCGATTGCCTCAGCGATGTGCTCGGCCTCGTTGAGCGTAATGAGGGTGACCGAGACTTGCGGCACGCCGAAATGGTACGCGCCGACACTCAAAAGTCAAAACTCAAGTTTTGAGTTTCATCTCAGCGGCGCTTCTTGGACCGTCTCGAAGTCCACCACCGACCGGTTGTAATCGAGCGTGGCGCGCAGCTCGTTGTTCTGCGCCTGTGCCAGATCGCGCTGCGCCTGGAAGACGAAGAAGCTCGTGGACGTGCCGGCCGCGAACTTTCGCTCCTCGGCGTCGAGCCGCCGCTCCGCCAGCTGCCGCGACACGCGCGTGGTCTCGACGCGCCGCTGATTGGTGAGCACTTGCCGCGCCGCTTCGCGCACCTCGGTCGTGACCTGCAGCTGCTGGTTCCGAAGCGCAGTCTGCGACTGGCTGTATTGCAGCCGCGCGCGGGCGAGTTCAGCCGCCTGCGGCGTCGGGCCGATCGGATAACTGACGGTCAGTGACGCGGTCCAGCTCGGAAAGTCGTTTGCAAAGAGATCCCCCAGGACGTCGCCGAAACCACGGTCCGTGGAGCCGATCACTGGACCTGGGAAGCCGGCGCCGCGGAGGAACTGTGTCCCGCCCAGCCCGGTGAGGCCGTAGTCGACGCTGGCCGTCACGTCGGGCAGCGTCTGGTTCCGGAAGTAGCGAAGGGTGATGTCCGTGGTCTCGAGGCTCTTTTGCGTGCGCTGCAGATCGGTACGGCTGGCCAGTGCGGTCCGCGTCGCCGTATCGACGTCGACTGGTATCGCCGTGAACGTGGGCGGAGTCGACGGTTCGATGCGAAACGTCCAGAAGTCGGCGGCGACCGGGTCGTAGACAAGCGCGCGCAGGCGGTCCTCGGCGGTCGCCAGTTGCGCGTCTGCGACGATCACCGCTTCTTCCCGCTGAGCCACCTCGGCTTCTGCTTCGACGATGTCGATCGGCGCGGTCGTGCCGATCGTGACGCGGGCGCGCGTCTCGCCCAGCCAGTTGCGCGCGAGCTCCAGCGACTGCTGCTGCACCGCCCGGCTGGCGATGGCGAAGACGAGATCCGAATACGCGTGCCGGACCGCCCGCGCGGTCACGGCGATCGACTGCCGTAGGGTCACGTCCGCGACCTCGCGGTTCTTCTGGCTGACCTGCAGCTGCTGGCGGGCGGTATCGATGCGGAAACCGCGCAGCAGCGGCTGCCGGTAGCTGAGCGCGAGCGATGATCGCAACTGCGGCGAGAAATTCATGAAGAAGTTCGTCGTTGTCGCGCGCGAGCTGTCCCAGCCGACGCTGTAGCTGCCCCCCCAGGGAAGCGCCTGCGCCACCCCGACATTCGCGGTCATGCGCTGGTCGGTCGTTTTCGGTCCGAGCGCGCCCGACAGAAAGCTCGCGTTCGGCGTCTCGACGCTTGCGCCCTGCAGCGTGCTCGTGAAGGTTGGCGCCCAGGCGGCCTGCGCCTGCGCGATGCCAAGATCCTCGATCTGCGGGTCGATGCGCGCCACCCGCACGCCGAGGTTGTGCTCGAGCGCCAGGCGGACCGCATCATCCACCGTCAAGCGGCGGACGTCGCCTTGCGCTGCGGCTGCCGACGGCGCGACCGACAGCGCCACGGCGCACGTGAGTCGAAGCAAGGTGATGCGCATATGTTCGTCACTCCAGATGAAAGATTATGATGACGCGAATGGATGCGGCCGACGTGATCAATCGCTTTCGTCGCGCGGGCGCGCTGCTGGAGGGCCACTTCCGTCTGACCTCGGGCCTGCACAGTCCCGGCTACCTTCAGTGTGCACTCGTGCTCCAGCATCCACGCGAGGCGGAGGCGCTCGGCGGCGCACTGGCGGGGCTCGTCCGCGCGACGACGCCGCAGGCGGTGCTCTCGCCAGCACTCGGTGGCATCGTCGTCGGCCAGGAAGTGGGCCGCGCGCTCGGCATCCGAGCACTGTTCGCGGAGCGGCAGGACGGCACGCTGACGCTGAGGCGCGGTTTTGCGTTCGCGCCCGGCGAGAAAGTCGTCGTCATCGAGGACGTCGTGACGACCGGCGGATCGACCCGCGAGACGATCGACGTGGCGCGTGCCGCGGGTGCCGAGGTCGTCGCGGCAGCCGCGATCATCGATCGGAGCGGCAGCGATCGGCGCCTCGACGTGCCGTTTCATTGCCTTGCGCAGGTCTCGCTGCCGACGTACGCGCCAGAGTCGTGCCCCCTGTGTTTGGCCGGCCAGCCGGTCGTCAAGCCCGGTTCGCGGACATAACTCCCAACTCCCAATACGCCAACGCCCAACGAAGGGACTCGATCCGTGCCGCAGAGGGAATTGCGAATTGGACGTTGGGAGTGGGGAGTGGGGAGTTGAATCGAACGCTGAAGCTGACGGTGAGCTATGACGGCACCCGGTTCGTCGGGTGGCAGCGCCAGGCTCGGGTGGCGGTCGCCGGCGAGTCGATTCAGGGGCTCCTCGAAGAGGCGCTCGCCCGGTTCGAAGGCGCGCCGGTCACCGTCCAGGGCGCCGGGCGGACCGATGCCGGCGTGCACGCGCTCGGACAGGTCGCGAGCGTCCAGCTGACGTGCACGCATGCCGTTGACGCGCTGCTGCGCGGCCTCAATGCGTCGCTGCCGCCAGAAGTCCGCGTCACGGCCGTCGAGGATGCCGCGTCCGATTTCCACGCGCGGTTCAGCGCGCGCTCGAAGACCTATCGCTACGTGATCCGCAACGCGCCGATCGTCAGCCCATTCGAGCGAGCCTACGTCTGGCACGTGCCGGAGCCGCTCGACGTCGAAGCCATGCAGAGGGCCGCCGCCGCGCTCGTCGGCGCGCACGACTTTGCGGCCTTCGCAAGTTCCGGCAGCGAGACGAAGGACACAGCGCGGCGTAGCCGGGATCAACGACGCCGCGCTGTGTCCTCGGACCAGCGCTGGCACGAACGTGACACGAAGGCGCCTGACGTTCCTGGCTCAAGAAACAAAGTCGGGCGCGTTCGTGTCACGACGCGGACGATGACGCGGTCGGTCGTCGAGGGCCGCGATGCGGGTGGCCTGGTCGCCTATGAAGTGACCGGCACCGGATTCCTCCGCCACATGGTCCGCGCCATCGTCGGCACGCTCGTGGAGATCGGCAGAGGCCGACGCCCGGCGTCGTCGATGACGTCGCTTCTCGCCGGCCGGAAGCGCGCTGACGCGGGCGCCACCGCGCCGCCGCACGGCCTGTTCCTGGTCCGCGTGGACTATCATTACGACTGATCGTGGCCCTCGACCAGCTGCTGGCAGCCATTCCGGCCGGGCATCCCGACGCGGCGCTGGCCCGTCAAGTCGATTGCGCGCGCCTGCCCGTGCACGTCGCCATCATCATGGACGGCAACGGCCGCTGGGCCGCCCAGCGGCACCTGCCCCGTGTCGAGGGACACCGCGCGGGCATCGACGCGGTGCGGGAGACGGTCGAGACGAGTGCCCGCCTCGGCCTCGGCGTCCTGACGCTCTATGCGTTCTCGGTCGAGAACTGGAAGCGGCCGGCGTCAGAGATCAGCACGCTGATGCTGCTGCTCAAACGGTATCTCCGTGCCGAGATCAACACGCTGTTGGCCAACGATATCCGCTTCCGCGTCATCGGGCGGATGGAGGAGCTCGCGCCCGATGTTCAGGACGAGCTGCGCACCGCAATCGACCGAACCGCCGGTCAGCGCGGCATGCTCTTCAATGTGGCGCTCAATTACGGCGGACGGGCCGAGATCGTCGACGCCGCACGCCGTGCCATCGAATCGGGCGTGCGCGCCGATGATCTCGACGAGGATCGATTCGCGTCGTTCCTGTACACGGCGGGACAACCCGATCCCGATCTGCTCGTCCGGACAAGCGGCGAGATGCGCGTGAGCAACTATCTGCTCTGGCAGATCGCGTACGCGGAGATCTACGTGACCGAGACGCTCTGGCCCGACTTCCGCCGCCGGCACATGCTCGAGGCGATCCTCGCCTACCAGAAGCGCGAGCGACGCTACGGCGGCATCACAACGGCGCGGGCGGTCATCGGCGCGAAATGACCCTTCGATTCGCACTCAGGGTCATCCTGAGCGGGGTCGAAGGATGACGCGGCTCCTGAGCGGGGTCGCCCTTGCCCTCGCGGTCCTCGCGGCGATCCTATTTCTACCGCCCCTCGGCCTGCGCCTGCTCGCCTGTGGCGTGGCGCTCGTGGCGGCGCGTGAGTACCTCCGCGTGCTGCACCACGAGGGGCGCCGTGCCGACCCGCTGCCGGTGCTGCTGCTCGTCGCACTGACCTGCTGGTGGATGGCGGCGGCGGCGAGCGCCGATCTGCTGGCTCTTCTGCTCGTCGGCCTCGGGTGGCTGGCGATCGAGGTCGTCTTTCGCGGGCTGACAGTGGACCGCGCGGCCGCGCGCTTTCTGGCGCCGTGGTATATCGGCATGCCGCTCGGCATGCTCGCCGCCGTGCAGGCCACGGGAGGACGGCCGGCGACGCTGCTCCTCATCGCCACCGTCGTGGTCAGCGACTCGGCTCAATACTATTCAGGACGACTGTTCGGTCGTCGCCCCCTGGCCCCGACGATCAGTCCGAAGAAGACGATCGAGGGCGCCATCGGCGGCGCGGCGCTGGCGACGCTCTTCTTCACATTGGTCGGCCCGCGCGTGTTGCCGGCGGCCAGCATCGTGTCGCTGGCGGTCGTCGGGTTGGCGATCGCGGCGCTCGGCATCTGCGGAGACCTGTTCCAATCGCGCCTCAAACGGATCGCGGGCGTCAAGGACAGCGCGGCGCTCATTCCAGGGCACGGCGGGCTCCTCGATCGCATCGACGCGCTCCTGTTTGCGACGCCGGTCTTCTATCTCTACATGGAACGGTTCGTGGTTGGTCGTTAGTGGTCAAGCACGTCGCCATTCTCGGCTCGACCGGCTCGATCGGGCGCAGCGCGCTCGCCGTTGTCGACGCTCACCCCGCGCGACTGAAGGTCGTCGCGCTCGCCGCCGGCGACAATGCGGCGCTCCTCGCGGAACAGGTGGCGCGCTACTGTCCCGACACGGTGGCGATGGCCACGGCCGAAGGGGTTGACCGGCTGCGGGGGCTCTGCGGGGCCGGTACGCCGTCCACGATTGCTCCCGGCACCGCCGGGCTCGTGGCGGTCGCCACGCATCCGGCCGCCGACATCGTCATCTGCGCGTCCGCGGGGACCGCCGGGCTCGAGGCCGTCCTTGCGGCGATCGAGGCGGGCAAGACGATCGCGCTCGCCAACAAGGAGCTGCTCGTCATGGCCGGACCGCTCGTCACGCGGGCCGCCGCGCGCCGCGGCGTTGCCATCCTGCCGGTCGACAGCGAACACAACGCCATTCATCAGTGCCTCCACGGGCGGTCTCGCGACGAGGTCCGCCGCGTGATTCTGACCGCTTCGGGCGGGCCGTTCCGCGATTACGACACGGCGGCGCTCGCGCGTGTCGATCCGGAGGCTGCGCTTCAGCATCCGACGTGGCAGATGGGGCGGAAGATCACGATCGACTCGGCGACGCTGATGAACAAGGGGCTCGAGGTCATCGAGGCGCACTGGTTGTTCGGCGTCGCCGCGGATCAGATCGACGTCGTGATCCACCCGCAATCGATCGTGCACTCGATGGTGGAGCTCGTCGACGGCTCGATGATCGCGCAACTCGGCGTCACCGATATGCGGCTTCCGATTCAATACGCGTGCTCGTATCCCGAGCGCTGGGGCGGCGCGCTGCCGTCGCTCGATCTCACGCGCGCCGGCCGCCTCGAGTTCTTCCCGCCCTCGCCCGATCGGTTCCCGTGCCTTGGGCTCGCCTACCGCGCGCTCCGCGCGGAGGGAACGCTCCCCGTCGTCCTCAACGCAGCCAACGACGTGGCCGTCGACGCGTTTCTCGAGCGCAAGCTCGGCTTCACCTCGATCCCGCGGGTCATCGCGGAGACGATGGATGCGCACACGGTGGAGGAGGTGTCGAGCCTGCAGGTGGTTCGGCGTGTCGACAGCTGGGCGCGCGAGTACGCACGCGACATGGCGCGCGGGTTAGAATTGACGCAGTGAATACGCTGCTCGCCTTCCTGTTCGTGCTCGGTGTCCTCGTATTCGTGCACGAGCTGGGCCACTTCATGGCGGCGCGTCGCCTCGGCGTGCGCGTGCTGACGTTTTCCCTCGGCTTTGGCCCCAAGATCCTGCGGATCACGCGTGGCGACACCGAGTACTGCGTCAGCGTCATCCCGCTCGGCGGCTACGTCAAGATGGCGGGCGAGAACCCGGACGATCCGCGCAGCGGCCGCCCCGAAGAATTTCTCTCGCGCACCAAGTGGGAGCGGTTCCAGATCCTGATCATGGGACCCGTCATGAACATCCTGCTCGCCGTCGTCGTCATGGCGTTGGTGCTTGCGCAGGGCGCGGAAGTCCCGATTTACCAGGATCAGCCGCCGATCGTCGGCGCCGTCACGCCGGGTTCGCCCGCGGACCGCGCCGGCATCCAGCGCGATGATCGCATTCTCACGGTGGCCGATGATCAGGTCGAGACGTGGGAGGACCTGTTCCTGGCCGTCGGCATGCGCGCCAACCGCGACGTTTCGATCGCGCTGCTGCGCGACGGACAGACCCGGACGGTGACCGTGCGTCCGGTGTCGGAGACCCGCTTCGAGATCGGCTCGATCGGCATCCTGCCCGACATCAACCCGATCGTCGCCTCAGTGATTGCGGGCGAGCCGGCCGAGCGCGCGGGCCTCATGGCCGGCGACATCGTCCTCGCGGTCAATGGCGAACGGATGGTGACGCGCACACAGCTCATCGAGGCCATTTCCCGGAACGGCGGACGGGAGATCGAGCTGACGATCCAGCGCCGCGACGACCAGCAGCTGCTCGTCCGCGCCACACCCGAGCAACGCGGCGATCGCGGGATGCTCGGCATCTACGTCACTGAGCCGACGCGGACATTTCAGCCCGGGCCGTTCGAGGCGTTTCAGTTGAGCGTCGAGCGTAACATCGAGTTCAGCGGGCTCATCTTCCGGACGCTCGGCGGCCTGTTCGTGGGAGAGACGTCGCCGCGGCAGCTCATGGGGCCGGTGGCAATCGCGCAACTCTCGGGCGAATCGGCCGAGGCCGGCTGGCTCGCGCTGTTCACGCTCATGGCGTCGATCAGCCTCAACCTCGGACTGCTCAATCTGCTGCCGATTCCGGTACTTGACGGGGGCCACATCGTCATCATGGCACTGGAGGGAATCGCCCGCCGTGACTTCAGCATGGCGGTCAAGGAGAAGATGCTGCTCGCCGGGTTTGTCCTGCTGATGATGCTGATGGTCACGGTCATCTACAACGACCTGACGCGCATCAATTGGATCGAGCGGCTGATGCCGTGGAGGAACTAATCATGAAGATCGCGCTCGCCGTCGTCGTGGCCGGGTGCCTGGTCGCGCCCGTGGCGGTTGCCGCGCAACAGGCCGTCACGCCGGCCGATATCCAGCGGCTGCAGGACAACGTCTATCAGGCGGGAACCGACGTCTCACAGCTGCGCGCGCGCGACGCAGCGCGTGCCACCCAGCTTCAGACCGAGCTCGACGAGCTGCGTGACGAGGTGATCTACCTTCGGGTGAAGCTGCGGAAGGAAGGGTCGCTCCCGCGCGCCGAGTACGCCTCGGTCCGCGACAGCATCGAAGACGTGCGCACCCGCGCGCGGACCCAGCCCCCGGCGGCGGCAGCAGCACCCGCGGCGCCGCCCGCGACCGGATCGACGGCGGCGCGAGGGCCCGCGCCAGCTCAGACCGGACCGGCGACCGAGATTCCAGCCGGTACGGAGATGGACGTCCGGCTGTCGGGCCGGCTGAACTCGGGCACGGCGAAGGTCGAAGACCGCTTCGAGGCGACGACCCTCATCGATTTCACCATTGGTGGCCGTACGGTCGTCCCGGCAGGATCCGTGATGCGCGGGGTCGTCACTGACGTGGAGCCGGCGACGCGGACCAACCGCACGGCGCGTCTGACGCTCAGCTTCGACCAGCTCACCGTCGACGGCCGCGCCTATCCGATCCGCGGCACCGTCACCCAGGCCATCGAAGGCGAAGGTCTGAAGGGTGAGGCTGGCCGCGTCGGCACCGGTGCCGGCGTCGGCGCGATCATTGGCGGGATCCTGGGCGGCTTCCGCGGCGCGCTGGCCGGCATCATCATCGGCGCGGGTGGCACGATTGCCGCGACCGAGGGGCGGGAAGTGGAGCTGCCCCAGGGGTCCGTGCTGCGAGTGCGAATCGATTCGCCGGTCTCAATCACCCCTCGCTGATCCGCGTCGTCGACCCGTTTCCACTTGACAACTCCCCCGGCGGGCGTATTCTCGGCTGTCAGCTGGAGGTGTCACGTGAGAGATCCCGTCTTCGGTGCCACGTTCGCGTCAGCAGTCATCGTTTTGATGGTGTCTTCGCTGGCGGCCCAGGCGCCCGCGGGGACGGCGAAGCCATGGAGTCCGCCACGCACTGCAGACGGGAAGCCGGATCTGCAGGGGATGTGGGCGGCAACCGTCGGGGGCCACACCTTCGAAGAAGGGGGCGATCCTGAGGCGGCCATCATTCAGGGAGACGAGCCGCCGTCCGCAGAACGGCCCAAGGTCATCGTCGACCCGACACCGGATGGACGGATTCCCTACCAGCCGTGGGCGGAGGAGAAACGGCGGGAGCACCTGAGAAACATCTTTGCCCCGAACGAGGCCGCCCACGTCGAGCCTGAAGACCGCTGTCTCCTGAACGGCGTTCCGCGAATCAATGTGCGCGGGCAGATGCAGATCGTGCAGACGCCCGGATACGTCCTGCTCCTCTACGAGTGGATCCACGCGTACCGCTTCATCCCGCTGGACGGCCGTCCGCATGTCGCGAGTGGCATCCGGCTCTGGAACGGCGACTCGCGCGGACGATGGGAAGGAGACACGCTGGTCGTCGACGTGACTAATTTCCACGTCGACGCGAAGAATCACAACCACCAGCCCTGGCTCGACGGCCATGGAAGCTTCTACAGCGACGCGCTCCACGTCGTGGAACGCTGGCGGCTGACCGACGCGAACGCCATTAGTTACGAGGCGACGATCACCGACCCCAAGGTGTTTACCAGACCGTGGACGCTCGCCTTCACGATGGTCCGCAACAAGGACAGGAACTATCAGTTCTTCGAGGTGGCGTGCCACGAAGGGTACAAACCCGAATTGGCCGTGGGTGCCGGACGAGCCCTTCGAGCGAAGGGCGTGACCGGCATCCACGAGCACACCAAGGGCTTCTACGGGGGGAAATAGGAAGACCTCGAGGCGCGCGGCCAGCGATCGCCGCCGCACGCGCGCACAGAACCGACCAGCCTTGTAAGGCTTCGCGATCCTGCACGAGGGTGCGCCACAAGTCTGTCCGCCGAACGAACAGGACTGACTTACCGTCCTGACGGCCGCTGTCCCAGAACCGGCCACGCGCCGGATGCGGCCCGCCCTCTCGTCGCCGATGGCTTGGCGCGAGAGCGGCAATCAATGTCAACACGGAAACAGAATTAGCTGCCACCGGCTCGGTGCGCACGATTTGGTACGTCCCTTGCCCTTGCAGACGGGCTTCCGCGAAGGCGGGAGATCGTTGGGCAGCCCGGCCCCATCCGGGGTCGACGCGCAATAGCGCGCATGCGTGGGCGTAGGCCGAAGTGACGAGGAGGATTTGTGGAGAGGGAGCGAGCGGTCGCCGTTGATCACGACGCGCTGCGACACAGCAACGGCCCGGGAGACGACGTGCCGATGCCGCTGATTGCGGCGCTGCTGGAAATTGCGGCGACGGCCCTCTCCTTCGCGACGCCCGGACATCGCACGGGCCGGAGCTGCGCGACTCTTCCGAAATGCTGACGACGCTGGATCGCAACCGCGTCTTCGCCGAAGGCACGCGGTTGCTCGAGGGCGCCTTTCAGCTCGACCACAGCACCTCGGTCCGGGAGCTCGGCAGCATCTTCAGTTTTCAAGACAACAAGCCCCTGCAGCAGCTGAAGCGGCGGCTGGCCGCGGCGTACGGCGCCCCCTGGTGCTTTCCGTCAACCCACGGAACGACGATTCTGAACATCCTGTCGCTGTTGAGCGTGTGTCCGCCAGGCGGCCGTGTGCTCGTGAATCGCGACGCCCACAGTTCCGTGACCGCCGCGATGATTCACGGCGGGTTTCATCCCCGTTATCTGGTTCCTCCGCACCGCGCCGACCTTGGCCTTTCCATCGGTCCGACCATCGCGCATTTCAGGGAGGCGCTTCGATCCGAGCGCACCGACTGTATCTTTCTGACGTCCCCCAACTACTTTGGGATCGTCGGCGAGCTCGCCGAGATCATCCAGATCGCGCACGAACGAGGGATTCCCGTGGTGGTGGATGCCGCGCATGCCCCCCACTTTCATTTTTGCCGCGCACTGCCGGACGGCGCCGAGGATCTCGGCGCCGACCTGGTCGCCCAGTCGACGCACAAGGTTGCGACGGCGCTCTCGCAGGGCAGTCTCTTGGTCATCAACAACGAGCGGTTCATCGAGCCGCTGTACGAGCACGTCAACGAGCTCGGGTTCGTCAGCACCTCTTTCTCGTACCCGATCCTGGCGTCGATCGAGCTCGGCGTGGCGCAGATGGTCGAGCACGGAGACGCCCTCTGGACTGAGACGATCGAGAGGGCCGACCGTTTTCGCGGCGCGATGAAGCGACTCGATGAGCTGGTCTGCTTCGGGCGTGAAGAGGCGTGCGCGCCGGGCTTCCGCGACTTCGATCCGACCCGGGTCACGGTGGACGTCTCGAGGACCGGCCTGACGGGGCTGGAGTTCGCCCGGCGTTTGAACGAGGAACGCATCTATCCGGAGATGGCGACGCTCCAACACGTCCTGTTCCTGCTGACCCCCGGCACCACGACCGCGGACCTCACGCGGTTGGAGGCGGCGATGACGCGGATCGTGGCCGGCAGCCCCCACCGCCCGCGCGTGCCCGGGCCGCCGCCCCCGCCGCTGCCGCAGATGGCCGTCATACCTCGCGTGGCGAAGTTCTCGCCAAAGCAGCCGGTGCCGCTGCGCCATGCCATCGGTGAGGTCTCCGGCGAAACGGTCGCGACCTACCCGCCCGGCGCGCCGGTCATCGCCGCTGGAGAGATCGTGTCCGCCGAGGTCATCGAGTATCTGCGAGCGATGGTGCGTGACGGTGCGGTCCTGCGAGGCGCGTCGGATCCGTACTTCGAGACGCTGAGGGTGTTGTCGTGTTGATGGATGAGAAGGACCTGCTGCCTATGCCAATCTCTTCCGTGGGAGCCAACACCGGTGTAAGCGCGCGAAAGGCGCGCGCGGCATGGACTGCCTGGGCGCTGGCCGGGCTCCTCGGGTCGGTTCACCCGCCGGAGGCGTCGGCCCAGTCGGCAAACCCCGAGCAGCAGACTCAGGCGGGTCTGTCGCAGCTCACGCTGGCGGAGCTCTCAGACCTCGAGATCGACTCGGTCTTCGGCGCGTCGAGATACGCGCAGAAAGTGACGGAGGCGCCGTCCTCCGTGACGATCATTACCCGAGAGGAAATCTACAAATACGGTCACACGTCATTGGCCGACGTGCTGCGCAGCGTGCGCGGGTTCTACGTCACCTACGATCGCAACTACAGCTTCCTGGGCGTGCGCGGCTTCTCCCGCCCCGGCGACTACAACACGCGCGTGCTGCTGCTCGTCGACGGGCATCGGCTGAACGACAATATCTTCGGCGGTGCGCTGATCGGCACCGAATTTCCGCTGGACGTCGATCTGATCGATCGAGTCGAGATCATCCGTGGACCGAGCTCGTCGCTCTATGGCACGAGCGCGTTCTTCGCGGTCATCAACGTTGATGCTGTCCAGCTCCCTCTATCGGAGCGAGGGCGAACGCCGGCTGTTCTTCAAGGAGTTTGACGATCCGTCGACCAACCACGGTGTCGCCGAGCGCTCGGATGGCGACGAGTTCGTGAAGCTGCTCGGGCGCATGGCGTTCGGCAACCTGACGCTGCAGGGGCTCTACGGCGCCCGGGAAAAGGTCATACCCACGGCGTCGTTCGGCACCGTGTTCAACGATCCGGGATCGCGAACGACCGAAAAGCAGGGGTTTGTCGACCTGCAGTACGACCGCCGCTTCCAGGCGAACTGGGAGTTCAATTCGCGCGTCTATTACGACCGCTATGTGCCTGGATCTCGATCGGTTCAAGGTCATCAATGACAGCCTGGGCCACCTGGTTGGTGATCAGCTGTTGGTCGCCATCGCGCGGCGGTTGGAGACCTGTCTGCGCTCGAGTGACATGGTCGCGCGCCTCGGCATGGACCATACGCTCGCGCGCCTCGGAGGCGACGAGTTCACCGTCCTCCTGGACGATATCAAGGACGTCAGCGACGCGCTTCGCGTCGCGGATCGCGTCCAGGAGTATTTGGCGCGTTCATTCCACATCGGCGGCCAGGAAGGCGCTGATTCGCTGGCGGCATCCAACGCGGGGCCTCGTGCCGCCGGCCGAGTTCATTGCCGTGGCGGAAGAGACGGGCGCCATCGTTCCGATCGGATGGTGGGTGTTCCGTGAGGCCTGCCGCCAAGTGCGCGCCTGGCAGTCCACCGGGCTCGCGAATCCGGGATTGACCATGGGCGTCAATCTTTCGAGCAAACAGTTCGGCCAATCGGACCTGCTGAAAGAGATGCGTCGGATTCTTCAGGAGACGGAGGTGTCGGCGTCGAGCCTCAAGCTGGAGATCACGGAGAGCACCGTCATGGATGGAGCGGATTCTGTGGTTGCGCGGCTTCGGGACATTCAGGCGTTGGGCATGAGACTCGCGATTGACGATTTCGGCACCGGGTACTCGTCGCTGAGCTACGTGCATCGCTTCCCGATCCATTCGCTCAAGATCGACGCTTCTTTCGTGAACGCCATGAACGGCGAAGAGGGGTGCGAGATCGTGCGCGCCATCATCGATCTCGCGCACAATCTGGGGCTCGACGTGATCGCGGAGGGCGTCGAGAACACCGACCAAGCCACGCAGCTGTGCCGGTTCGGCTGTGAATACGGCCAGGGCTTCTTCTTCTCCAGACCGCTGGATGCGGCCGCCGCGGGAACGCTGGCCACCTCGCAGTGTGCAGTCATCGGCCACGGCTGATGCCGGTGAGTCAGGTTCCGTCCAGACGCGGGGCCACCAGACCCCTCTCACCTCCGGGTCGGATTCGTTCCCTCGTCCGATTTCTCGTGCCTCTTCGCACTGGTTCCGCCGCGGCCCTGGACTGGAGACCCCCAACGGTGAGGTACGCTCGGCCTTCCCGCCGCGTTCGGCCGCTGGATTGCCCAGTCTCAAAAAGACGAGCCGAGATCCTCCAGACGGTCGAGCGCGGTGTACACGGCTCCGCGCCGCACGGGCCGGCTCTCAGGCCGCCTCGTCAACCGCCGGGATCGCCCCGCGGCGGCTGAGCCCCTCGACGGTGAAGATCAGCAACCCGATCCACACGAGCGCGTAGCCCACGAGCTGAAGGCGAGAGAACGGCTCGTCGAACACGAACGCGCCGAGCACGAACTGCATCGTGGGCGCGATGTACTGCAGGATGCCGAGCGCGGACAGCGAGATGCGTCGCGCGGCGGAGGCAAACAGCAGCAGCGGCAGCAGCGTCATCGGTCCGCCGCCTAGGAGCAGGGCCTGCGTGAGCGCCGACGCCTGTCCGAATACACCTGTCCCGGCGTACTCGGTGGCCATCAGATAGATTCCGGCAATCGGCACCACGACGCCGGTCTCCAGCGTCAGGCCATCGGTGGGGCCGAGCGATGCCCGGTTCTTCACCAGGCCGTAGACACCGAAGGTCACCGCGAGCACGAGTGCAATCCACGGCGTTGCGCCGTACACGTACGTCAGCTGGAGGACGCCGGCCGCGGCAAGCGCCACGGCGAGCCACTGGAAGGGCCGCAGGCGCTCGCGGAGCACCGCCACGCCGAGCAGCACGTTGACGAGCGGCGTGATGAAGTAGCCGAGGCTCGCCTCGAGGAGGAAGCCGGAGACGACCGCCCAGATGTAGACGAGCCAGTTGGTGGCGATGAGCAGCGCGGCCAGCACGTAGAAGAAGACCACGCGGCGGGACATCATCGCCCGGAGCTGCGTCCATTGCCCGGCGGTGCTCAGCAGGACGACCAGCACCGCGAACGACCAGAGGACGCGGTGCGCAACGATCTGGAGGGACGGAACGTGGGCGAGCAGCTTCCAGTAGACCGGGAGCACCCCCCACAGCACGTAGGCGCCGACGCCGTGCCACAAGCCACTGGTCACGCTGCAGGACTGGTGCGACGGTGCGAGAGTGCAACGGTGCGAGAGTTAGTGCGGTGGTGCACGGCGAGAGGTGTTTGGATGTGTGGGGTGCACCGTCGCACTAGATCACTCGTGCTACTTCCTTCATCGCCGGTCGGGCCGCCCGGACCGTTTGCTGCACGTGCCGATCAGTGTGCGCGGCTGACAGGAACCACGCCTCGAACTGCGAGGGCGGCGGATAGACGCCGCGCGCAAGCATGCCACGAAAGAACGTCGCGTACGCGCCCGTGTTGGCCGTGAGCGCCGAGTCGTAGTCGCGCACCGGCACGTCGGTGAAGAACGGCGTCAGCACGGAGCCGAACGCGTTGACCTGCAGCGGCACGCCTGCTGCCCGCGCCGCCTCGGCCAGCCCCGCCGCCAGCATCGCGCCGCGGCGCGCGAGGTCTCGATACAGCGTCGGCGTCAGGCGCGCGAGCGCCCACAGCCCGGCCGTCATTGCGACGGGATTGCCCGACAGCGTTCCCGCCTGGTAGACCGGACCTGCGGGCGCGACGAGCTCCATGATGTCGGCGCGGCCGCCGTAGGCGCCCACCGGAAAGCCCGCGCCGATGATCTTGCCGAGGCACGTCAGATCGGGCCTGAGGCCGAAGATCGCCTGCGCGCCGCCCGCGGAGGCGCGGAAGCCCGAGATGACCTCGTCGAAGATGAGCAGTGCGCCGTGTCGCGTGGTGAGCGCCCTGAGACCCTGGAGAAAGCCGTCGGACGGCGCGACCACCCCCATGTTGCCGGCGATCGGCTCGACGATGACGGCGGCGATCCGGCCGGCCTGGGTGTCGAACAGCGTCTCAACCGACCGGAGGTCGTTGTAGCGCGCCAGCAGCGTATCCGCGACGACCGGCGCCGGTACTCCAGGACTGGTCGGCACGCCGAGCGTCGTCGCGCCCGAGCCCGCCTTGACGAGAAACGCGTCGCCGTGACCGTGGTAGCAGCCGGCGAATTTCACGATCCGATCGCGTCGTGTGAACGCGCGCGCCACGCGGAGCGCACTCATCGTTGCTTCCGTGCCGGAGCTCACGAACCGCACGCGCTCGACCGACGGCATCAGCGCGCGCACGCGCTCGCCGAGCTCGTGCTCGAGCGCCGTTGGAGCGCCGAAGCTGGTGCCGTGGCGCGCGGTGGCTGCCACCGCGCGGACGAGGCCGCGCGGGGCGTGACCGTGTAGCAGCGGCCCCCACGACATCACGTAGTCGATGAAGCGGTTCCCGTCGACGTCCTCGATCGTGGCGCCCGAAGCGCGGCGGATGAAATGTGGAATGCCGCCGACCGCCTGGAAGGCGCGGACGGGACTGTCGACGCCGCCGGGCAGAGTCTGCCTGGCGCGCTCGAAGAGCTTCCGGCTGCGAACGGGGCGTTTCATCGAGAGGCGAGGACGCGAGCCGCCGCGCGGGCGTAGTACGTGATGATAATGTCGGCGCCCGCGCGGCGGATCGCCGTGAGCGTCTCCATCATCGCGCGCGGCTCGTCGATCCAGCCGTTGGCCGCAGCCGCCTTGAGCATCGCGTACTCGCCGCTGACGTGATACGCGGCGGTTGGTTGCTGGAACCGCTGCTTCACCCTCGTGATCACGTCGAGATAGGTGAGCGCGGGCTTCACCATCACGATGTCGGCGCCTTCGGCCAGGTCCATCTCGACCTCGCGCAGCGCCTCGTCGACGTTGGCCGGATCCATTTGATGGCTGCGGCGATCGCCGAACTGCGGTGCCGAGTCGGCCGCTTCCCTGAACGGACCGTAGAACGCCGAGCAGTACTTCGCCGCATACGAGACGATACCGACGCGCTCGAACCCGCGTTCGTCGAGCGCCTGCCGGATGGCCGCGACGCGCCCATCCATCATGTCGGACGGCGCGACGAAGTCGGCGCCAGCCACCGCGTGCGAGAGTGCCACCTGCGCGAGCTGGGCGACGGTCATGTCGTTGACGATCTCCTCGCCGTCCAGAATCCCGCAGTGGCCGTGCGAGGTGTACTCGCACAGGCAGACGTCGGTCATCACGACGAGATCGGGCGCCGCGCGCTTCATCTCGCGAACCGCGCTCTGCACCGGGCCTTCTGGATCCGCGGCCAGCGTGCCGGTGGTGTCCTTCGACGGGGGCAGCCCGAACAGCAGAACGCCCGGGACGCCGTCCTCCCTGGCCGCCACCGCGTCCTTCACCGCTTCGTCCACCGACAGCTGCTGCACGCCGGGCATCGATCGGATGTCGCGCCGCACCGACCGGCCGTCGCAGACGAACAGGGGATAGATGAAACAGTCGGGACGGAGGTGCGTTTCGCGGACGAGGCTGCGGATGGTCTCCGTGCGCCGCAGTCGGCGCGGGCGGCGGACGAGCGCGAGACGGGAAGCAGTCTTGACGGCCATGCTCGCGATCTTGACACAAAGAGCACGAAGACGAATAAGCCACAAAGCGCACGAAGCGCACCAAGAACGCCCGAGGTCCTGTGCGACCTTCGTGTCCTGGGGTGGCTACACCGTCTTCGTGCCCTTCGCAGGCGCGTAATGCGCAACGATTGCCTCGACGAGTGCGGGGATCGTCGAAGTCGCCGGCTGGACGTTGACTGGAATGCCCAGCTGTCGCGCCGCATCGGCCGTCGTCGGTCCGATGACCGCAACGACCGTGTGCTTCAGGAGATCGGCCGCCTGCTCGGCGCCGTAGACGCGGGCGAACCCGCGCACCGCCGATCCGCTGGTGAACGTCACCACATCGATCTGGCCCTCCAGGAGCATGCCGTACACATCAGGACCACGCTCGGGGAGTGTCTCTTCGACGACGGTGCGATAGGCGACGACATCGCTGACGATGGCGCCGCCGCGTCGGAGCTCGTCGGCGATCACCTCGCGTCCGATGTCGGCGCGCGGCAGCAGCACGCGCAGCCCCTCCACCGAGCCGGAGCTCGCAATCGCCCTGACGACCCCCTCGGCGCGGAATTCGTCGGGCAGACGGTCGACCTTGATGCCGTACTGCGCCAGCTTGTCCGCGGTGCCGGGGCCCACGGTGCAGAGCTTCGGTCCGTGGAGGACGCGGACGTCGCGGCCGCCTTCGAGGACCGCTTTCATGAAGGCGGCGACGGCATTGGCGCTCGTGAAGACGATCCAGTCGAACGCGGCGGGTGTGGCCGCGGCGGCCAGCAGCGGTCCGGGGTCTTCAGGCGAGGCGATGCGAATCACCGGCGCCTCGACCGGTTCCGCGCCGAGCGCTGCGAGCCGGTCGCAGAGGTCGGCCGCCTGCTCGCGCGGCCGGGTGACCAGCACGCGCCGGCCGAAGAGTGGCCGTACGTCGTACCAGCGCAGGTGTTCGCGCAGGCCGGCGACGCGGCCGACCACGAGCATGGCCGGCGCGCGGCGGCGACTGTCGTGGATGGCGACAGCGAGCTCCGCGATGGTGCCGGCCAGCGTCTCCTGGTTCGGCAGCGTCCCGTTGTAGATCACGACGGCCGGCGTCTCGGGGGGCCAGCCGCCGTCCTGCAGTGCGTCGAGAATCCGCGGCAGCTGATACGCCCCGGTGTAGCAGACGACCGTGCCGTCGAGGCGCGCGAGGCTGGCCCAATCGACCTCCGGCGGCGTACGGTTTTCGTCTTCGTAGCCGCGCACGAGTGTGACGGTGTCGCCCGCGCCGGGATAACTGAGTGGGACGCCCGCATACGCTGGCGTACCCGTGCCCGAGGGAACTCCAGGAACCACCTCGAACGGGATGTGCTGCTCGTGCAGGAACAGCGCTTCCTCGCCGCCGCGCTCGAAGAGGAATGGATCGCCGCATTTGAGGCGCGCGACCGTCTTGCCCTCGCGCGCTTTTTCGGCGAGCAGGTAGCTGACTGCTTCCTGCGCCATCGGCTGGGGCGCCGTCCCGACGTCGATCAACTCGGCGCCCGGCTGCGCGTACGCCAGGAGCCGCCGCGGCACGAGATGGTCGTGGACGACGACATCGGCCGCGCGCAGGCATTCGAGGCCAAGAACGGTGATGAGCCGGGCGTCGCCCGGTCCCGCGCCGATGATGTAGACCGCCGGCTGCTTCATGGTTGCAGCCCCTCCACGACGCCGCGAGCCCGCTCGACTTCGGCGAGGATATCGGCGGCGCCATCGGCGAAGAGCCCTTCGGCGGCGTCGATCCCGATGCGCTCCGCAGTGGTGGCCGGTCCGGTGGCCTGGGCGCGCGCGACTCGGGTGCCGTCGAGCGAGACGACGATCGCCGTCAGCGTCAGGTCATCGCCCGCGGGTGCGGCGTACGCCCCGATCGGCATTTGACAGCCGCCGCCAAGCCGCATGACGACGGTACGCTCCGCGGTCAGCGCTGCCGCTGCATGCGCATCGGAGATCGCGTCCATCGTGCGCCGCAGGGTCATGTCCCCGTCCCGGACCTCGACGGCGATGATCCCCTGGCCTGGTGCCGGCACGCACGCCTCCGGCGGCAACACCGCCGAGATGCGATCGCGGTGCGCGAGTCGCTCGAGACCGGCGGCGGCCAGCACGAGCGCGCTGTAGCCGCCTTCATCGAGCTTCCGCAGCCTCGTGTCGAGATTGCCGCGGATCGGCTCGAATCGGGCGCCAGGGAACAGTCGTGCGAGCTGCGCCGCCCGCCGCACGCTGCTCGTGCCGATGCGCGGCGCCTCACCAACAAGACGCTGCAGCTCTTCGAGATCGTAGGGGGGGCCTTTACGGCCCGCCTGGTGCGGCCTAGAGCCGCGCCCTACGCCGGCGGGGAGCACGACCGCATCGCGGGCGTCTCCGCGTGGCAGCGCGGCACCGATTGCGAGACCCTCCGGCAGCTGCGCCGGCATGTCCTTGCTGCTGTGGACGGCCAGGTCGATCGATCCGGCAAGGAGTGCCTCCTCGATTTCCTTCACGAAGAGGCGCTTGCCGCCAATCTCCGCGAGCGCGGCCTCTGCGAGCCGGTCGCCCGACGTCTTGATGACACCGATGTCGCACGACACACCGGCGCGCGCACGGAGCAGAGCGGCGACGGCGTTGGCCTGAAACAGCGCAAGCTGGCTGCCTCGCGTACCCAGCCTGAGGGTTGTCATCCGCGCCCTATTGTCTTACTTCTTGCGGGAGTGGTCGGTGGGGAACGTTTCGGCCTCGCCGGGCGGCTCCGCGACGTCACCGAGTCGGAACAGACGGTTGACCGCCTCGGTGTAGCTTGCCTGCGTCTCCTCGTCGGGCAGCGCCTTGAGCTGCTCGGTCGGTTCGATCAGGAGTTTCTCCACAATGAGCCGCGTCACCTCGTCGACGCGCGCCCGCGCATCCGGCGGGAGCCCCGCGAACCGGCTCTCGAGGCGTTGCAGCTCCGTACGGCGGATGTCATCGAAGCGCTGCCGCAGCGCCACCACCGTCGGAATGGCCCGGCGCGACCGCCGCCACGCCGTGAACCGCGCCAGCTCTTCGCCGACGATCGCCTCCGCCCGCGCAATCTCGGCGCCGCGCCGGGCGAGGTTCTCCTGGACGATGTTCTGGAGGTCGTCGACGTTGTACAGGAAGACCTGCTCGATCTCGGTCACTGACGGATCGACATCGCGCGGCACGGCGATGTCGATCATGAACAGCGGATCGACCCGGCGTCGGCCGGTCGCCGCCGCGACGTCGGCGCGGGTGATGATCGGCCGCTGCGATCCGGTGGCGGTGACGACGATGTCGGCGCGCGCGATCGCGCCGGTCATCTCGCTCCACGGCACCGCTCGTCCATCGACTTCTGCCGCGAGTGCTTCGGCATGCGCGGCGGTCCGGCTGGTGATCACGATCTCGGCCACGCCGTGGCTGCGCAGGTGCTGGGCGGTGAGCGCGCTGATCTCTCCGGCGCCGACCACCAGCACGCGGCGCCCCTGAAGGTTGCCGAAGATCTTCCGCGCGAGGGCAACCGCGGCGAAGCTTACCGATACGGCGCCCTCACCGAGGGCCGTTTCACTGCGCACGCGTTTGCCGACGCCGAAGGCCGAGTGAAATGTCTTGTTGAGGAGCGGTCCCGTGCAGTGGCGTTCGGCGGCGACCTGGAAGGCGTCCTTGACCTGGCCGAGGATCTGCGGTTCGCCCACGACGAGCGAATCGAGGCCGGCCGCCACCCGGAACAGATGATGCGCGGCGGCGGCATCGTCGTACGTGAACACGTGGGGCAGAAAGACGTCACGCGCGACGCGATGGTAGTCGCCAAGGAACACGACGAGTTCCTCGCGCGCACGCCCCGGGTCGGCCGTGGCCAGATAGATCTCCGATCGATTGCACGTCGAGAGGACGACGGACTCGGCGGCGGCGGCCGCGCGGGAGGCCAGCGCCTCCACGGCGGCGCCGACGTCGCGGCTCGAGAAGTCGAGTTGCTCGCGCAGATCGACGGGCGCCGTCCGATGACTCACGCCTAGGAGGAACAGGTGCACGTCAAGTCCCAAACGCCCAACTCCACGACTCCCAAATTGGGAGTTGGCATCGTGGGAGTTGGGAATCGTGGTGAGGCGCCCATCAGAATGTGTGGCTCGTGGTCACGAAGTAGTTGATCGGCAGGAAGTTGAGCAGCACGATCGCAAAGCCGAGGGCCGAGAGCCAGGCGGCGCGCCGTCCGGTCCATCCCAGCGCCCGCCGCGCCACCATCGCAAACGAATAGACGCCCCAGGTGACGACGGCGACGAGGATCTTCGGGTCGTTCAGCGACATCGCCTGCAGGTTGGGGTCGTCCGGAACCGCGGCTCGCGCCTGGGCCGTCCAGATCGCACCCACGACGACACCGAGCGTCAGGAACAGCCATCCCACCGCGACGGCGCGCGCGTTCATGACGTCGAGCGTCTGGAGCGACGGCAGCCGTGTATAGAAGTAGCCGAGGTGCTTCTTCTTGATCTCCTTGAACTGGACCATGTAGGTGAGGCCCAGCACGCCGGCGAGGCCGAAGCTCGCGTAGGCGAAGAGGAGGGAGGAGACGTGCACCCAGAACCACGGGCTGTCGAGCAGCGGGTCCATCCGCTCGGCGCCAGGCCAGACGGCGGGAATCGCCTGCAGCCCGACGAGCATCGGCACGATGAAGACACCCATCGCGCGTTCGTCGGTGGTGATCTCCAGGTACAGGTACGACAGCGCCAGCAGCCAGACGAACGTCGAGACGGCGCGCGACGGGTTCGCGAACGGCACGTGCCGGACCTCCATCGTCTGCATACCAATCACGAAGGTGTGGCTGAGCGCCGCGAGGATCAGCAGCGTGGTGGCGAGTCGCCCCACCTGCGGCTGCCGACGGGCGAAGTGCAGGGCATAGGCGATGCCAGCGGCGGCGTAGAGGACGAGTGGGAGGACGTTCAACGGCCCGGGGCGTAGTAGCCCCGCTTGGTGCGCGCGGTCGCGTTCTGCCGCGCCACCTGCACGACGATCCGGCGGAACGCGCCGTCGACGCGCGGATTCTTCGAGGTGTACCCGAGCGTGTACTGACTCGCCAGCTCGTCGGCGATCTGGGTGTAGACGCCGTTGAGATCGTCAATGCGCGCCGGGAAGAACGAGCGCCCGCCGGTCTCCTGCGCCAGCTGGCGCATCACGAACTCCGCCTCACGGAACCCGCGCGAGCTCGAATCGTTGCCGCGCAGGGCAATCGTGTAGATCGAAGTCTCGGAACGCTTGGCGAGGTCGAGCACCTCCTCGAACGACACCAGGCTCGATGTGTCCTCACCGTCGGAGAAGACAACGAGCGCCTGGCGCCGCACGTCCTCCTCGTTCTGCGCCTTGACCTTGCCGAGCTCCTTCAGCGACACGTAGATCGCGTTGTGGAGGGAGGTCGAACCGCCGGCGACCGTCTGGAGGATCGCCGTCTGCAGCTCAGACTGGTTCGACGTGAAGGTCTGCCGGATCGACACCCGGCTGTCGAAGTCGATCACCTGCGCGAGATCGTTCGGCCGGAGCCGCTTGACGAAGTTGCCGGCGGCCTGCTGCAGCATCTGCAGCTTGTCTTCCATGCTCGCGCTGCTGTCGAGCAGCAGCGACAGCGCAATCGGCTGCGGCCGCCGCGTGAAGAAGATGATGTCCTGCTTGATGCCGTCCTCGAACACCGAGAAATCGTTCTGCTCGATGTCGGTGAGATAGCGGCCCGTGCCATCGACGACCGTGATGTTCAGGGACACGATGTCGATCGTGGAGCGAAACTGCGGTCGCTGGGCGTCCGAGGGAAGAGGCGCCGCCAGCACGGCGGCCGCTAGGACAATCGCGATCCACATCATCTGTTTCACGTTCACGCTCCCGCCTGTCCCCGCATCGGGGTGCCCCGCATCGTCACGTTGGGGCGCGCAGACCGTACCTCGATCTTATCTGGAGGAATGAGCGATTCGGGTCGGCCGTATACCACTTTGTACTGGGAGGTCAGCTCTCGCGCAAGCCTCAGCAGTGCCGGTTCGATGGCGCTCTCAGTGAGCAAGGTGACGTGCTGGCCGCCGGTCTCGCGGGTGCCGGCGTCAAGGGCGATGGCCCGTTCCCGCTCCTCGGTTGTGCCGACAGGCAGATGCCCGACGACAATGGCGTGGAGGGACGCCCCCGCCGTCCGCATGGCCGCAATGACGTCGCGCGCGTAGCGGTTGGTGAACTCAATCCCGTTGGTAATGACCGGCGCGATCACCGCCCGGGGCGCCTCGCGGCGCCGCAGCCCGGCCGACACCTCGATGAGCGCGTCGAGCAACGTCATGCCGCTCCCGTTCATCGCGAACAGACGCCCCGTGCCTTGTGTGAGCCGCTCCTGGCTCGAGGTGTAGTCGACGAGAATGGTCGGCCGGTCGGCCAGGCCGACGAGCGCGATCTGGTTGCCGACCGCCATCTGCGCCACGAAGCGGCGTACACCATCGCGGAGCGGCGCGATCGCGCGCTCGGCCGACGCGCTGGTGTCGATGAGGAGCGCGATATCGATCGCTTCGGTCGCCGGCGTCACTCGCAGCACCTCGCGCTGCCGTCCATCTTCAGTGACGATGAAATCGGTGAGTCCGAGGCCGTCGACCGGATCGCCGCGTCCATCGACGGCGCTGACGAAGATCGTGCGTTCACGCACGCCGGCCTGCGCCTGCAGCTCGCGCGCGCCGCCTGCGCACGCCGCGACCGCTGCAATCAGCACGAGACGAACGAGCGACGCCGCGCGCATGGGCCTCAAGACCAGGAGTATAGTCCCCGCCGCATTGCCACTGTCAATCTGCATGGGTTAGGATTGATTGTTTGCGCTTCTTCTCGGTTCGCAGCATGAAGGCGCTGCAGACGACGGTCAACCAGTCGGGGCCGGCGGCCATGGTCAGCTATACGCTGATCGGCGCCATCGTTCTGCTGGGCGGGATCGGGTACGCCATCGACGAGTGGCGGGGTACGTCACCCTGGTTTCTGCTCGGAGGGCTGCTCCTCGGGCTCGTCGTCGGGTTCTACGAGCTAGCGAAGACACTCTGGCGATCATGAAGCTCGTGTGGTGGATGGGGACCGCGGCTGTGGCCTCGTCAGTGGCGGTGGCGGCTCTGCCGGGCGTTGAGAGCGATCGTGAAGTGCTGCTCGGGATGCTCGCGCCGCTCGTAGGCGCGACGGCCACGGCGGTGCTGGTGGAACGGACGTGGGCCGCGCGGCCCGAGGCACTCACGCCGCTGATGATCGCGGCGTTCGGCGCGAAGCTGGTGTTCTTCGGGGCGTATGTGACGGTGGCGCTGAAAGTGCTCACCGTGCGTCCGCTGCCGTTCGTCGTCAGCTTCACGACCTACTTCATCGGGCTGCACCTGGTGGAAGCGCTCTGGCTTCAGCAGTTGTTCGCACGCAAAGAGGACGTACGATAGGTAACCGTGCAGACGGATACGCAGGTTCAGGAGCACGCGGCCGAGGCCGCGACCGAAGGGTTCAACGCCGGCGCCGTGATCATCGAGCACGTCGCCAACAGCCCGATCGATCATCCCCTCATACATCTGCCGACCATCGCAGGCATTGACCTATCAGTCACCAAGCACGTGTTCATGCTGTGGGTGGTCGCCGCAATCGTCTTCCTCGGCGTCACACCACTCGTGCGCCGCTATCTGCGGCAGGACCAGCTCGTGCCGTCCGGCTTCATGAACGCGCTCGAGGCGATCGTCGAGTT
>Ga0187893_10001930_pt1 | contig 47327 bp, 36 predicted proteins | sample MA1701074metaG_FD_139574 | JGI IMG/M metagenome (GOLD analysis project Ga0187893, IMG submission 139574) | White microbial mat communities from a basaltic lava cave in the Kipuka Kanohina Cave System on the Island of Hawaii, USA - MA170107-4 metaG ... | reverse complement strand
TCGGGGTCATCTCGGTGAGCTCGGCCCAGTTCGGCTACCCGGCCTTCGTGTTCCTCGGTCTGCTGGGAATGTTGATGCAGTTCTTCTCCAGCGAGCAGCTGTACCGCGAGGATCTCCCCCCGAGCGAGATCGGCAAGACGCTGGGATACAGATACCGGGTCCTGTCCATGGGGATCGAGCTTGGGCAGGCTGCCAAGCCGCTCTTCCCGGTCAAGTGGGAGGAGGGTTTCGAGCGCCCGCTGGCCGAGTGGCGAGAGGAGCTGAACATCCGTCCCGTGACGGACGGGGTGTTCAGCTGGTACACGCGCCCGGCGCTGGCGGCGGCGGTGGCCTGATCCATGGCGGGGCGGCTGCACGACGACGAGATTCGACGCCGGCTGGAACGGCTGCCCGGCTGGACGCTCCGGGCGGGCAAGCTCCACCGTGAGTTTACGTTTCCCGATTTCATCCGGGCGTTCGCCTTCATGGCTGGCGCCGCTCTGCGAGCCGAGTCCATGGGCCACCATCCCGAGTGGTTCAACGTCTACAACCGCGTCGTGGTCGATCTGACGACCCACGATGCGCAGGGTCTGACCGAGCTCGACTTCGAGCTGGCAGGTCACCTGCAGGCGCTGGCCGGCGACGGCTGAGAGAACGCAAGGCTGGTCAGCATGCCCGACGAGCCCGGGTGAGTGCGCGGGCGACCGGGTGACCTAGGCGGCGAATTCAGGCATGATCTCCTCCCCCAGCATGCGCAGCTCCTGCCGCTGGCGGTCGAGGTCACCGCCGCCGAGGCCCACCCACAACCGGGTAGCGCCGGCCGCCGCCAGCGCCCCGATGCGCGCGATCCAGTCGCGGGGCGTCCCGGCCAGGGCGAAGCGCCGCATCGCATAATCGGTGAGCCCGAGCTCCTCCATGCGCTTGGGGTTGCGTCCACCCTGGAGCACGTGGTCGTACATCTCGTAGCCGTCCACGTACTCCTGGATTCGCGCGCGCAGTTCCGCCGGCACCAGCTTGTCATCGAGCCCGAAGCGCATGGAGTGGTTCAGGATCGACGAGACCGAGGCCTTGACCCGCTCGAGAGCACTCTCGCGATCCCTGTCGAGGGCGGTGCGGGTGGTGAACCAGATGTCGACGCCGGCGGGATCCCTGCCCGCCGCGCGCGCTCCCGCGTGGATGCGGGCGATGGTGTCTCGGACGACCTCGGGCAGGAGCCCGGTGCCGGCGATGACCCCGTCCCCGATGCGGCCCCCGAGATGGAGCATGCGCGGCCCCTCGGCGCAAATGGAGATGGGGATACGGGAGCGAACGGCGCTCCCCGCCCAGCGCACACGCTGGGGGCGGCCCTGGTAGGTCGCCTCGCCGGTGGCCAGAAGATCGCGCAGGCAGGTCACGTAATCCTCGATTCGCGCCCGCGAGGCCGCTCGGTAGCCGATGTTGAACACCGCGCTGTCGCCGCTGGCGATGTCGATGAACGCCCGCCCGCCCGTCAGGCTGTCGATGGAGGCCAGGAACGAGGCCATCACCTGGGGTTCGCGGGTGATGGGATTGCTGGGGCGCAGGCCGATGGTCGCGCGCGTCGAGGCCGAGGCCATCAACGTGGCGCGCACGTAAGCGTCGCCGCCCAGGAAGGCCGAGTCGTACGTGCCGAGCGCGTCGACGCCATATCCCTCCGCCATACGCACGAGGTCCATGAACGTCGCCGCGTCCGATCCGTGGAGAAATAGCGGACCCGAGCCAAAGGTGATCCCGAACGAAACTTTCATCGCCTCTCCTCGACCGCCCGCCCGACGGTCCGCTCTATATACCATGCCGAGGCGTTCAGACCCGCCGCGCGTCTGGCCTGCCAAAGATCCCGTAGGGCCGGACGAAGAGCACCCCGAGGAGCAGGACGTAGGGGGCGACGCTGCTGAACCCGGCGCCGAGGACGGGATCCACGTAGCCCGCGGTCAGGCTCTCCAGAACTCCGATGGCCACCGCGCCCACGATGCTCCCCACCAGGCTGTCGAGGCCGCCGATCACGACGATGGGAAAGACCTTAAGACCGAGCAACACCAGGCCGAACCCAACGCCCGCCACCAGCGTCCAGAGCGTTCCTCCGACCACCGCCAGCGCCCCGACCATCGCCCAGGCGATGGCGAGGTGGCGGTGCACGTCGATGCCCACCGAGAGCGCGACCTCTTGATCGTCGGCGAGGGCCCGCAAGGCCAGGCCGGTGCGGCTCCAGCGAAAGAAGGCGCCCACTCCGATGATGGCCACCCCGGCCACGGCCAAGGCCACCACCCGGGCGACCGGGATGCGCAGCTCCCACACGACGAGCGGCTCCGTGGGAATCGGCAATGGGATCGCGCCGGGAAGGCCCGCGAAGAGGAGCGGGGCGGCCCCGCGCATCAGCGCGCCCAGCCCCAAGGTCACCATGATGACGCCGATCAGCGGCCGCCCCCCAAGCCGCCGCAGCACCACGCGATTGAAGGCCAGCGCGAACGCTACCATGGCGGCGCCCGCCACGACGAGGGCGCCGACCGGGCCCAGCCCTGCTCCGTACAGCCCGGCCGCCGACAGCCGTGAGCCGAACATCACCCATTCGCCGAGGGCAAAGTTGATCATGCGCGAGGCCTTGTAGACGACCACGAAGGCGAGCGCGATCAGAGCATAGACGGCCCCGGCCAGGATCCCGTCGACGAGGAGCGAGGCGAAGAGGAGCACAGGAGGGCTCCAAGCATACACGCTCCCGCGGCGTCGCGGGTCCCCCTCAGCGGACCGGCGTGATGCCCCAGATTTCCTCGGCGTACTGGCGGATGGTGCGGTCGCTGGAGAACTTGCCCATGTTGGCCACGTTGAGGATGGACATTCGCGTCCAGGCCGCCGGATCGCGGTAGATGCGCGCCACGCGTTCCTGGCAGGTCACGTACGAGGCATAGTCGGCGAGCAGGAAGAAACGGTCGCCGCCGCTCAGGAGGGAGTCCACCAGGGGGCGGAACAGCCCCGGCTCGCCGCGGCTGAAGGCATCGTCCCGGATCATGTCGAGCACGCGCGCCAGTTCCGGATCCCGGCGATAGTACTCCCAGGGGTCGTAGTGGGGGCGGAGCCCCGCCACCTCGGCCGCGGTCAGGCCGAAGATGAAGATGTTCTCGGCGCCGACTTCCTCGCGGATCTCGATGTTGGCGCCATCCATGGTGCCGATGGTCAAGGCACCGTTGAGGGCGAACTTCATGTTGCCGGTTCCCGAGGCCTCGGTGCCCGCCGTCGAGATCTGCTCGGACAGCTCCGAGCCCGGAAAGATCTGCTCGGCCAGCGACACCCGATAGTCGGCGAGGAAGGCCACCGTGAGACGACCCCGCACGGCCGGATCGCTGTTTACCACGTCTCCGACCGCGTTAATCAGGCGAATGATCAGCTTGGCGGTGGCGTAGCCCGGTGCCGCCTTGCCGGCGAAGATGGCCGTGCGCGGCAGGAGGTCGCGATGGGGATTGTCCTTGAGGCGGTTGTAGAGGGTGATGACGTGGAGCACGTTGAGCAGCTGACGCTTGTATTCGTGGATGCGCTTGACCTGGACGTCGAAGAGCGAATCGGGATCGACGCTGACGGAGAGGCCCCGACGCTGATAGTGACGGGCGATGGTTTCGGCGAGACGCCGCTTGTTCTCGCGCTTGGCGGCGCGCCATGACTCTGCCAACGCGCCATCGCTGGCCAGCGGCACGAGGTGCCGCAGCTGGTCGAGGTCGGTGATCCAGCCGGGTCCGATGGCATCGCTGATGATCCGCGCCAGGTCGGGGTTGCTCTTGAGGAGCCACCGGCGCTGGGTGATACCGTTGGTCTTGTTGCTGAATTTCTCCGGCGTCATGGCGTAGAAGTCGCCGAAGACCTCAGAGGTCAGAATCTGGGTGTGCAGCGCCGCTACCCCGTTCACGGCGTGGCAGCCCACCACAGCCAGGGTGGCCATGCGCACGCGCCGGTCACCATCCTCCTCGATGAGGGACATGCGCCGAGCGCGGGCATCGTCGTGGCCGAAGCGCCGGCGTACGTCCTCCAGGAAGCGGCGGTTGATCTCATAGATGATCTGCAGGTGGCGCGGGAGCATGGTGCCGAGGAGGATCACCGGCCAGCGCTCGAGGGCCTCGGCCATGACCGTGTGGTTCGTATAGCCGAAGGTCGCGGTGGTGATGGCCCACGCCTCGTCCCAGGAGAGCTCCTCGATGTCCACCAGGATGCGCATCAGCTCAGGAATGGCCAGGGCGGGATGGGTGTCGTTGAGCTGAATGGCCACTTTCTCCGCAAAGCGGTCGAACGTCCGCAACCCCTGCGGCTCGTCGAACATCCGGTAGCGCTTGCGGTAGCGCCGGATAATATCTTGGAGGGTGGCTGAAACGAAGAAGTACTCCTGGGCCAACCGCAGCTCCTTGCCGGCCGATACGTTATCGTTCGGGTAGAGGACGCGGCAGACGTTCTCGGAGCGCGCCCGCGCCTCCACGGCGCCGATGTAATCACCCTCGTTGAACTCCGCGAGGTCGAACTCCCGCACGGCCCGGGCACCCCACAGGCGCAGGGTGTTCACGGTTTCCGTCCCGTAGCCGGGAATCGGGGTGTCGTACGGGGTGGCCAGGATATCTTTGGTCTCCACCCAGGCGTTGGTGAGCCGGCCGTGGGCATTCACATAGGTATCGAGGCGGCCGTAAAACTGCACGCGGAAGCGGTCGCCCGCGCGTGGAATCTCCCACGGATGACCATAGCGCAGCCAGCCGTCGGCCACCTCCACCTGGGCGCCGTTGACGATGCGCTGGTGGAAGATGCCGTAGTCATAGCGGAGACCATACCCATAGGACGGGTAGCCCAGGGTGGCCATGGAGTCGAGAAAACAGGCCGCCAGCCTGCCAAGGCCGCCGTTGCCGAGCCCGGCGTCCCATTCCGCCTCACGCAGTTCCTCGAGGCGATAGCCGAGATCGTGCAAGGCCTTCGCGCACTCGTCGAGCAGCCCCATGTTGATGAGGCTGTTGCCGAGGGTGCGCCCCATCAGGTACTCGAGCGACAGGTAGTAGACTCGCTTGGCGTCGCGCTCGTAGTACGTGTCCTGTGTATGGATCCAGCGCTGGATCATCCGATCGCGCACGGCGAGAGCGAGGGCGACATACGGTTCCCACTCGCTGTCCACATGCTTGGGCAGCTCGGCCAGGGTGTACTGAAGGTGGCCGAGAATCCCCTTCTTCAGGGACTCCGCGTCCATGCCCAGGGTGTCGTAGGGCAGCGCCTGCAGGGGGGCGGCGGGGGCGACGCTGGGCGGTAGCTGGGGGGATGGCGCAGTCACGGGTCCACGCGCTCTGGGCGTCGCCGCGCCGAGATGGTCACACCAAGCCTGGCCATAGCATGCCAAGAACCATACACCACCAAGCCTAACAGCATCGTGTTACAGCATAATGTCAGCGGCGAGGGCGGCCGTCCACTGGTCGGGGTCGGCTGCGTGCCAGAAGGCGCGTCAGAACAGGATGGTGGCGCGCAAGGTGATTGCAGTGGCGGGCGAGAAGGTCCGGTTCCCTCCGGGGTTCGGGACGTAGGTCAGCGTCGGCTGCAGATAGATATCGCCGATCAGGTGAAGCTGGTAGTAGGCGGCCATCATGACTTCATTGTTCCGGAAGCTCGGGTTCGCCTTCTGGTTCAGCCAGGACACACCGATGCCCGCCCCCACGGAGTCCTTCGGGCGTCGGGGGATCAGGCCAAAACCCGTGAGTCCCACGCCGAGGTACTCGTTGACAGGCAGTGTCTCGGAGTCGTTGATGCCGAACTGAAAGAATCCAGTGATGCCGCTCGCGTCTACTCCGGGATTCCGCACCCAGAGCCGCTGGCTTCCAAAGGTGTAGAACCCGTGGGCACCGTTCTCGGTGACATTGTTGGCGGTCAACTCCCCCGTCTGCGCCCAGCCTCCCACCGCCACGGTGCCAGGCATACCGTGAGGCCCCAAGCGCCACGCGTAGCCGACCTCGCCGATGGTGAAATAGTAGCCGTTGAACTCCGGCGTCGCATTGAGGCCCGTTTGTACCCCGCGCGCCAGGTTGCCGTCGTAGCTTCCGGCCGACAGGTAGAGCGTGGGTGTGGGGGCCACCGTGACCGTGATGCCGTAAGCGGAATTGTAGTACCCGGGCATCGGGCCCAGCAGGGTCGGATTGACGAAGATCGGCGTGTAGATCAACGACGAGACGGCGGGGATGGCCAGCGTGTCGTCCTGCAGACTCAGCGGCCGCACCACGTTGTTGAAGTCGAACGTCGGTACCGTCTTGCCGATCCGAACGATGAGCTTGTCGTCGAAGAGCCGCTGGCGCCACCAGAGCTCGTAGAGCTGGCTGCGATCGAGTGGCGGCGGACCGGGCAGGCTGTTGTAGCCGGCCACCACGCCGGCCTGGCCGTTCGTGTTCTCGCCGTTGAACTGGAGGAATTCGACACCGAACTGCGCCCCGGGAATGCCCAGCAGCTTCTCGAGGTCGAGACTCAGGTCCACGAGGAGCAGGCTGTTGAAGCTCCACGTACGCGGCTGTGCGCCCCCACCAAAGAGATAGTTGGCATCACCGATCCACAGGCCGCCCAGGCGCACGCCCGAGTCAGGCCCAAACCCGAGCAGCCGGCCGAGCAGCCCCGTGCCCGTCAAGACGTTCGTGGCTCCCGGGTTGGCGCTGATTCCCTCGCTCGACCCGCCGAGATTCTGCAGGACAGCCTCGAAGCCGGTCGCCGAGGGGCTAGGGGGCGAGCTGGGAGATCGCTGGGGCTCGTCGGCACTCCAGGCGGTCATCGGCGCCGTGCCGAGCGCGAGTGCCGTAACGAGCACGAAGACGGCCGTTCCTGCGCGACCGGACCCTCTGGCCGGGGGGCGCCCGGTCCTGAAGCGGAGGAGCCGAGGGCGAATCACCGTCTCGGACTCTACTGAACCACATAGTGATCGGTCAACTTATGACGGTACGGCGTAAATGTGTGAGGGCTCTCCGAAATGGGAGCGGCCTGCCGTAAACTTAGAACATATGCGGCCGCCGGCTCGAGCAGCGCGATGAGCGTGACAGCATCGGCAACCGGTCCCGTCTCGGCGACCGTTGTCATCGCCCAGCGGGTGCGGCCCGGCCGAGAGGCTGACTACCTTCGCTGGCAAGCGCAGATCAACGATCAGTGCCGGTCGTTTCCTGGTTTTCAGGCCCTCGAGGTGGTCCCGCCCGTGCCCGGCGTCCAGGAAGACTATGTCGTGGTCTTCCGCTTCGATTCGTTCCCGCACCTTGAGGCCTGGCTGGGCTCAGAGGCGCGACGGGACCTTCTCACGCAGGGGCATGTCCTCTTCGTCGGTGACTCGCGACAGCACGTGGTGGCCGACCGGGGGGCGCCTACCCGCGGTTCCGGCATGGTGGTGTCCACGCGGGTCAAGCCGGGGCGGGAGCGCGAATATCAAGCCTGGCAGAGCCGCATCGACGCCGAGGCGGCGCGCTTTCCCGGCTTTGTCGGCAACGAGGTCTTTCCCCCCATCGCCGGCATGCAGGACGACTGGGTGGTGGTCGTCCGGTTCGACTCCGCCGAGCATTTGCAGGGGTGGCTCGTGTCGGATACTCGCAAGCGTCTGAACGACGAGGCCGGCCGCCTCTGGGACGAGGCGCGGGTCGAGAGCTTCAGCGGAGCCTTCCCAGGGTGGTTTGGAGCTGGCGAAGCCCGCCCCGGCCAGTCGGGGCTCCCGCCCAACTGGAAGCAGGCCCTGATCGTCCTGCTCGTGCTGTATCCGACGGTCATGCTCCTGGGTCTCGTCCTCTCACCCTGGCTCACTGCCCTGCCCCTGGCGGTGTCGATGTTCATCGGCAACATGGTCAGCGTGGCCCTCCTCACCTGGCTGCTCATGCCGCCGGCAAATCGCGCCTTCGGTTTCTGGCTGACGCCGACCGGTGCCCGGGGGGGACTCGTGGAACTGCGCGGCATCGGGATCATCCTGGCTGGATACGTGCTGACCGTCGCCGCTTTCCTCGCCCTCCGCTGAGGCTCGGGTCGAGGCTGGGCTGGGTTTTTCGCGGCTACAACCGATAACCATCCTGTTGAGCATCTCGCCGGTCACGGCAAGAAAGCGGGGGCAAGCATGGACAAGAAGTTCGCGGCAGAGGCAACGAGGCTGGCCATCGAGTCGGTCGAGAAGGGGTGGGGCGGCCCCTTCGGGGCCGTCGTCGTGAAGGACGGAGAGATCATCGGCCGGGGGCAGAACCGCGTGCTCCTCACGGGAATTCCCGTGTTCCACGCTGAGGTCACCGCGATCATGGACGCCTCGGCCCGCCTCAATCCCAAGGCCCTCCTCGGCAGCGACTACTACGCGGGGACCATTCTCGAGATGATCCCGCGCCCGGCGGGCTCGCCCGACCCGGTGCCCGAGCGGGCGAAGATGCTCAAGGGCTGCGAGATCTATATCAACGGGGCCCCCTGTCCGATGTGCATGAGTGCCATCTACTGGGCGCGCATCGATCGGGTGTACTTCGGAGCCAGCTTGGAGGACACGAGCAAGATCGGTTTCGACGACGCCTTCCAGTACGAAGACTTCAAGCTCTCGTGGGAGCAGCGGAAGAACATCGCCGTCGTGCCGAACTTCGAGCGGGAGACCTGCCTGGCCGCCTACCGGGCCTGGGAGAACAAGAAGGACCGCCACCCTTATTGAGGGCGACTCGGACTGGGTACCCGAAATCATGAGTTCCCGCACATCCTGAGCTACTTTCGACGATCTCCCGGGCGGATGGACTTTCCTCCCGAGTTGGCCATCAGTCGTCTCAAGGATGCGATGAGGGTTGGACCCTCCGACTTGAGTTCGGTGACCGACTGGCGGGCCAACCGGCCCAGAAGGGCCTCGCCGGCGGGGAGGAGGTCGATGATCACCTCGCGACGGTCGCGCCCTCCGTGGCGACGTCGAACCAGGCTCCGCTCAGCCAAACGATCGACCAGCTGGACGACGCCGTGGTGCCGGATCTGCAGGCGTTCGGCCAGCGCGCCGATGGTGACGTCTCGCCGGCCCGCCAACCCTTTGATCTGGAGCAGAACCAAGTACTGCTGAGGCTCCACCCCGGCCGCCCGCGCCGCCACCTCGCGCGTTCGCAGAAAGCGTCGGATCTGGTACCGCAGCTCGGCCAGTGTCTGGTAGTCGACGCGGGGCGGCCGGCCCGTGCTCATACCTGGCTATATATCATGACGTGATATACTGACCGTGTCGGGATTCGGCCCCCCATCGGGGAGGAGCCATCCCGGGGAGGTGCCGCCCTATGGACGAATCCGGGCTTCGGGAGCTTCTCGTGGCTGTGCAACGCGGACGACTGGGCCGGCGCCACTTCGTGCAAGCCATGGTCGGGCTCGGCCTGACCGCCCCACTGGCCGCCCAGATGCTGGCCGCAGGCGGGGTGGCGGCCGGGCCGCGCGATCACGGATTTACCCCGAGCAAACGGGGCGGCGGCGGTGACCTCCGCATGCTCATGTGGGACGCCCCTACCTTCCTGCATCCCCACTTCGGACGCGGCCTTCGAGACTTCACGGCCTCACGCATCTTCTACGAGCCCCTGGCCGCGCCCACCGCCGACGGCACCTTCCGGCCGGTGCTCGCGGCGGAGCTTCCCAGCCTCCTCAATGGCGGGGTCGCCCCGGACGGACAGTGGGTCGTCTGGCACCTCAAGAAAGGCGTCGTCTGGCATGACGGGACGCCCTTCGGCGCCGACGACGTGATCTTCAACTGGGAGTTCGCGGCCGACCCGGCCACGGCGGCCACCAGCCGGGCCGCCTACGAGGACATCGCGCGCATTGACAAACTCGACACGCATGCGGTGAAGGTCGTCTTCAAGAAGCCGCAGCCCTTCTGGATGCGCGCCTTCACTGACGGTCTGCTCCCCCGCCACGTGTTCCAGCCGTATCGGGCGGCCGGAGCGCGTGAGGCGCTCGGGATGGTCAAGGCCGTCGGCACCGGGCCCTACAAGCTCGTGACCTTCAAGCCCGGGGACTCAGTGCGGGCCGAACTGAACCCGTACTATCACCTCCCGCACCGCCCGTTCTTCGACCGGCTGGAGATCAAGGGGGGCGGGGATGCGGTCAGTGCGGCGCGGGCCGTCCTGCAGACCGGCGAGTACGACTTCGGTTACTACATCCTGGCCGAGGAGGACGTGCTCAAGCGGATCGAGCACGGGGGCAAGGGCAAGTTCATCACCCTGCCCGGTAGCGGAGTGAACCACATCCAGTGCAACCAGTCCGACCCCTGGCGCGACGCGGACGGCGAACGGTCGCATCCGGCCTTCGCCCACCCGTGCCTGGCCGACCCCCTCGTGCGCACCGCGCTGAGCCTGCTGGTGGATCGGGCGTCCGTCCAGGAGCATCTGATCGGGCGGAACGGGCAGATCACCGCCAACTTTCTCAACGCCCCTGCCGCCTTCCGCTCGCAGACGTCGAGCTGGGAGTTCAATCCTGACAAGGCCGCTCAGCTCTTGACGGAAGCGGGCTGGCTGCGCGGCCCCGACGGAGTCCGGGTCAAGAACGGGCGGCGGCTGAAACTCGTGTTTCAGGCGGCGGTCAGTCCGAACGTCCAGAAGGTCCAGATGGTGGTCAAGCAGGCGGCCGTGGCGGCCGGGGTGGAGATCGAGGTGAAGGCGGTACCGGTCTCGGTCTTCTTTTCCTCGGACACCAGCAGCCCCGACACCACCGTGCGCTTCCTGGCCGACCTGCAGATGTACACGGTGTTTGGCGGGCTGGATCCCCAGCTGTTCATGGCCCAGTTCACCTCCTGGGAGATCCCCACCAAGGAAAACAAGTGGACAGGACGCAACCTCACCCGCTGGCGTCATGGGGACTACGATCGGCTGTGGCGACAGGCCGAGACCGAGATGGACCCCGTCAAGCGAGCGGTCCTGTTCATTCGCATGAACGACCTCGTGGTGCGGGAGGCCGTGGTCATTCCCGTCACCTGGCGCAGCACGGTCCACGCCGTTTCCAACCAGCTCGCGGGCATCGACCTGAACGGCTGGGACTCCATCTTTGGCGGCATCGCCTACTGGCACCGACCGTTGTGAGGAGGCGCGGAGACGAAGCGGTCAGACTACCCGACCACGATCCCCGTCGTTTCACGCCGCAGCATGGCAGTGAGGCTCGCCGCCGCGGTGTGGATGTCCTCGGCGGCAACGACCCGGGGCTTCGACGTGACCGTCAGGATGCCTGCCCGCGAGACCACGGTAAATCCCATGGTGCGGCCGACCGTCCCCCGTGGGGGTCGCGTGACGCGTACCTGCGTGGCATCCAGTCCTGGCCCCGCCAGTGCGGCGGCGATCACGACGTTGACGCCTTCGGGATAGCGAAGGGCGACCGCGCGGGCGCTGCCTTCGAACAGAAGCTCCGGCGTTGCCGCCTCGCCGGCGCCGAGATCGATGAAGACCTCCAGGCGATCGAGGCCCGCCGCCATTGCGGTGGCAATGCCATCGAACGCGGCGAGGGCCCCCGGAGCGATGCGCAGCACGTGTCCGGACGCTGCGCAGATCTGGCGGACCTCGCGCTCGAAGGCCGGGTCGGCCAGCGGGATCGGGCTCACGGCCCAGACTTCGCAGGTCTCGAGAGCAGCCGGTACGAGGGCACGGAAGGCGCCGGGGCCGCCCGTTTCGATGATCAGGTCGTAGTGCCCGGCCAAGAACGAATCGGCATCGGCCGTGACCGGAAAGCCGTCGAGCTCGCGGGCGGAGCGCGCGAGGACCGCTGCCAGCGCATACGTGCCCGCCTTCCCGGCAAGCAGCGCGCGGGCCACGGGGCGCCCGATGGCGCCGCAACCGATGACGCCGACCCGCTTCATCTTCTCCACAAACGGATGGTATTCGAACGCGCCCTTCCCTTCCGCTGGACTTTTACGGGGGTTCTGTTGCAGCCTGAGTACGAGATCGTACGTGCCGCGGCTAAGAGGAAACCCGTGATGCTTCAGGATCGTCATGGTCCCGGCAACAGTCCGGACGACCAGCCCGCATGACCGTGGCGACGGTCGCCCTCGCCGATTTCGTCGGTACGATCAGGCGCCTCTGTAGCGCCGGGGCCGACCCCTCCGAGATGGACCGCCTCCTGGTCAGCACCCCGATCGAGCCGGCATCGCTGGAGCCCTACCTTCGGTTCGAGGCTGGCCGCTACACGCGGAACCTCGTCCACAAGGACCGGGAGGTCGAAGTGCTCGTGCTGTGCTGGGCCCGTGGCGCCCGTGCGCCGATCCACGGGCACGAAGGCGAATTGTGCTGGGCGCGCGTGGAGCGGGGGCGCCTCCGCTTCACGAGCTACCGCGCGGTGTCTCACGCTCCGGTTCGCTTGGTGGCGCTCGGCAGCGTCGTCGAGGGCGGGTCGGGGCACGTCGACGGTCCGGCCGACATCCACGCCGTGGAGAACCCGGCCGAGTTGAATGAGGACGCGGTGAGCCTCCACGTGTACTCGCGGCCCTATGACGAGTGCGATCTCTATGACTCAGTCGATGGCCCAGTGCGCCGCGTGCGGCTGCAGTACGACTCCGTCCCGCTGCACCTCGCCGCCGCCGTCAGTCTTTGACCGCGACGGTGGGCCGGGGAGTGGGCGCTGCCCGCCCCAATCACCATGTTGCACGAGCGGAGAGGCCTCACAGTCCGAGCAGGCGGTGCGGGTTGGCGATCATCATCTCGGCGACGTGGTCCTCGGGGATGCCCCGGACCACCAGGCTCGCGTGAAAGGCGGCGAGGCCGGCCGCAATCGTCTGCGTGGACGGCTGGCCCAGGTCGGAGCTGAGCAGCGCGTGCGCGGGGCCGACGGCCCGGATCGCGTCCACGTAGCGGTCGAGCGGGATCCGGTCCAGCTCGACGTTGCTCCAGCAATACTCGAGACAGACGGCCGGGTGCGCAGCCAGCCGGACCTGGTCATCGATGCTGAGCCGCGTGGCCTGGTAGAAGGCGTGGGTGACCACGATACGGCGGACCCCCGCCGCGATGGCGGCCTCGACCAGCGTCAGCACTTCTCCCCGCGACAGATGGCCGGTCGCCAGCACGAAGTCGTGGGCCGCGATGCGGTCGAGCACGTCGCGCACGGCCGGCGTGATCGGTCCAGACTCGTCCAGCCCGCCCTCCCAGATGCTGAGCCCGGCTCCGGGCGGCAACTCCCGGCAGCGCGCCGGGTCGACACCCCACGCCGGGACGAAGTCGCGCCGCGCGTTGAGGCGGAGGTGGCTCTCGGCGTGGACGGTCGGCATCCACACGACGGCTCGGACCCTGTCCTCGCTCGCCGACCCCGGCCGCGCTTTGTTGGCCTCGGCCAGCGCGTCGACCGTCACCGGATTGAAGCCGCCAACGCCGTGGTTCAGCACCACGCCGCCCGCCATCATGAGGCCGCGCGCTCGGCCGAGCGCCGCCAGCGGCGCCGTCGCGATCGAGTGGTGCTTGAGCACGGCCCCGAAACCTTCCGCCGCCGCCTCGTCGCCGAGCGTCACCACGTCGTAGCGGCGGGCGAGCACTTCGGGCCCAACGTGGACGTGAAAGTCGATGACCTGCCGGTCGCCGTCCCGCGGGAGCGTCATCAGCCGATACTACCTTGACCGCTGCCTCGGCCGGGCGCTAGGCTACGCGCACCTCGCCGCCGGGGAGGCGTCCGGATGACCGTAAGCAGCGTCACCAACCTGGTGGTCGGCACGGGGCCGTACGTGTATGACGTGGAGCGGCCCTGGGGCCTGCTGCCGGCCGGCCACAGCTTCGGACTGATCAGCCACGTGGCGGTCGACTCGAAGGACAGGGTCTACTTCTACCAGCGGAAGGACCCACCCATTCTCGTCTTCGACGGCGAGGGCAACTTCCTCGGTGGCTGGGGCGACGGTCGCCTGCGTGACGCGCACGGGATCTATATCGGCCCCGACGACCACCTCTACGTCTGCAACCGGGACGAGCACGAAGTGCTGAAGCTCACCGCGGACGGGCGGATCGTGCTGACGCTCGGGCAGCGGGGACGCCCGGCCCTCCAGGCCCCGTTCAACCACCCCGCCGATGTCGCCGTGGCGCCGAACGGCGACATCTACGTCGCCGATGGGTACGGTAACTCCGCGGTGCACCGGTTCTCGGCGGAGGGCCGGCACCTGGGCTCGTGGGGAGCGCCGGGGGCCGGACGCGGGCAGTTCACCACGCCCCACGGGATCTGGGTGGACGCCGCCGAGCGCGTGCTGGTCGCCGATCGCGAGAACAACCGGGTGCAGCTCTTCAGCCCCGAGGGCGATGTGTACGGTGAGTGGGGCGATCTTTACCATCCGATGGACATCTACGTGGACCGAGGCGGGACGGTCTACGTCACCGACCAGATTCCCAGGATCACGATGTACTCCCCGGACGGACGGATGCTCGCGCGCGGCCGCCCGGCCGCCTACGGCGGCCATGGGGTGTGGGGAAATTCCCGCGGCGACCTGTACCTGGCCGAGGTCAACCTCACCCAGGTGACGAAGCTCACACGCCGGCCCTCTTGATACCCAGGCGAGGCGCTGGCCAGCGACAAGGAGCGCCATCATGCCGAGTCTCTTCGTGATCGTCGCCGCGCTGTTGATCGGGATTGCCAGTCCGGTTGCCGCCGAAAAGTGGGACATGGCGTCCGGCTATCCCGACTCCAACTTCCACACGCAGAACATCAACCAGTTCGCCCAGGACGTGAAGCAGGCGACCGGCGGGGAGCTGGAGGTCGTGCTTCACAGCAATCAGGCGCTGTTCAAGCTGGCCGAGATCAAGCGCGCCGTCCAGAGCCGGCAGGTGCCGATCGGGGAGATCCTGCTCGTCCAGTTCGGCAACGAGGATCCCTTCTACGAGGTCAGCTCGATCCCCTTCCTGGCCGATGACTATCGCAAGGCGAAGAAGCTGTGGGACGTCACGCGGCCGATCGTCGCAGAGCGGCTCGGCAAGCAGGGGATCCGGCTGCTCTACGGCGTCCCCTGGCCGCCGCAGGCCTTCTACACCAAGACACCCGTGAACTCGGTCGCCGACGTCAAGGGCGTGAAGGCCCGCGCCTACAACGCGGTCACCGCGCGCATGGCGGAGCTGATGGGCGCCATCCCGGCCACGGTACCGGCGCCCGAGGTTCCCCAGGCCTTCTCCACGGGGCTGGTCGGGATGATGTACACCTCCGCTCAGACCGGCGTCGACACCCAGGCCTGGGACTTCACCCGGTTCGTCACCATGGTCGGGGGCAACCACAGCATGAACGTGGTGATCGTCAACGATGCGGCCTTCAAGCGTCTGTCCGCCGACGCCCAGAAGGCCGTGCTGGACGCCGCGGCCAAAGCGGAGGCGCGCGGCTGGAAATTGAGCGAGGAGGCGACCACCAAGCACGTGCAGATTCTCAAGGACAAGGGCATGACGGTCACCGAGCCGTCTCCCCAGTTCCGCGGCGAACTGCAGAAGGTCGGGGCCACCCTCACCGAGGAATGGCTGAAGAAGGCGGGCGACGCCGGCCAGGCCGCGATCCGGAAGTTCCGCGAGTGACCGGGCTCGCGTGAGACGCCTGCTCGACGGCGTCTACCGCGTCTGCGCCGCGCTGGCCGCGTTCTGCACCGTCCTGATCGCCGCCCTCGTCGTCGCCCAGGTCGGCGGGCGGCTTGCTGGCGTCCTCGTCCCGGGCGCGGACGACCTCGCCGGCTACGCGCTGACGGCGTCGTCGTTCCTCGCGCTCGCCCACACGCTCCGGGCGGACGGGCACATTCGCTTGACGCTCCTGATCCGCCGCGCCCGCCGCGGGCAGCGGCTCCTGCTCGAGTCCGGCTGCCTGGCGTTCGGCGTCCTCGTCACCGGGTCCTTCGCCTATCACGTCGTCGACATGGCGCGGGACGCCTACCGGTTCGGCGAGCGATCGCAGGGCATTTTGTCCGTCCCGCTCTGGATTCCCCAGGCGGTGATGGCGCTGGGCGCCATCGTCCTGTTCGTCGCCTTCGTCGACGACCTCGTCGTCATTCTCCGGGGCGGCCCGACGAGCTACGAGCGCGCTGCCGCCGACCCGACAGCGGCACCGATCACGCGGGAGGGCTGAGGCGTCGTGGACCCAACGTTGGTCGCCCTGGTGCTGTTGGTCGTGATGGCGGTGCTCCTCACCGCCGGACTGTGGGTCGCCCTCTCGCTTCTGGGCGTCGGGCTGGCCGGGCTGGTGTTGTTCACCTCGGCCCCGGCCGGCACCGTGATGGCGACCACGGTGTGGGGCGCGAGCGGGAACTGGGCCCTCACTGCGCTGCCGCTCTTCATCTGGATGGCGGAGATTCTCTTCCGCACCCGCCTCTCCGACGACATGTTCCGGGGCCTCGCGCCCTGGCTGACGCGGCTGCCCGGTCGCCTCATGCACATCAACATCGTCGGCTGCGGGATCTTCGCCGCCGTCTCCGGGTCGACCTCCGCCACGTGCGCCACCATTGCCAAGATCGCCCTGCCCGAGCTCCTGCGCCGCGGTTACGACGAGCGGATGGCCGTTGGCACCCTCACCGCGTCGGGAACGCTCGGCATCCTGATCCCGCCGTCGATCATGATGATCGTCTACGGTTTCATCGCCGAGGTCTCGATCGCCCGCCTCTTCATCGCCGGTGTGGTGCCCGGGATCATGATGGTCATCCTCTTCATGGTTTACGTGATCGTGTGGGCGCTCCTCAACCCCGGCAAGACTCCGCCCAGCGACATCTCCTCCATGACGTTCGGTCAGCGGCTCTGGATGTCGCGCCGGCTCATCCCCGTCGTGTGCCTCATCGCGCTCGTGGTAGGAACGATCTACGGAGGCGTGGCCACCCCGACCGAGGCGGCCACCATCGGCGTGCTGGGAGCGCTGGCCCTGTCGTTGCTCTACGGTTCGCTCACCTGGTCGAACTTCGTCCAGAGCCTGGTCGGCGCCACCCAGACCTCGTGCATGATCGCCTTCATCCTCGCCGGCGCCTCCTTCTTGACCATCGCCATGGGTTACACGGGGATTCCGCGGGCGGCCGCGGCCTGGATCACGTCGTACCAGCTGTCGGTGTACGGGCTTCTCGCCGCCCTCACCGTCCTCTATGTCCTTCTCGGCTTCGCCCTCGACGGCATCTCCATGGTCGTCCTCACCTCGTCGGTCGTGCAGCCGATGATCCGCCAGGCCGGGGTGGATCCGGTCTGGTTCGGCATCTATATCGTGTTGCTGGTGCAGGTGGCCGAGCTGACCCCGCCCGTGGGCTTCCCGATGTTCATCATGCAGATGATGACGGGTCGCAGCCTCACCTACGTGTCGCGGGCGGCACTCCCCTTCTTCGTGCTGCTCCTGATCGGGACCGCCATCATCGTCGTCTTCCCCGACCTGGTCACCTACCTGCCCAACCGGATGCTGAACCGATAATGGCGGGGCCCCGAGAATCGAGGAGCGCCCCGGGTTCCCCGGGGCGCTGCCGAGCGTGGGGGATTTGGGGGGTGAAGTTGGACCCCCCATGTCACCAGCCACCAGCCTGTCGGGAGAATCGAGGAGCGCCCCGGGTTCCCCGGGACGCTGCCGAGCGGGGGGGTTTGGGGGGTGAAGTTGGACCCCCCATGTGACCAGAAGCCTGTCGGAGAACCGAGGAGCGCCCCGGGTTCCCCGGGGCGCTGCCGAGCGTGGGGGGTTTGGGGGGTGAAGTTGGACCCCCCATGTTCAATAGGAGATGCGACATGGCAGACTTCGCAGTCCCGTCCCACCGGAACTTTGTCGGCTACGGCACGAATCCTCCACACGCCCGCTGGCCGGACGGGGCCCGCGTGGCCGTGTCGCTCGTGCTGAACGTCGAGGAAGGTTCGGAGCAGGCGGTCGGCCGGGGCGATCGGATCAACGAGCACGTCTACGACATGATTGACTCCGTGGAGGGCGTGCGGAATCTCACGATGGAATCGCACTTCGACTACGGCCCCCGGGCCGGGTACTGGCGAATCGCGCGCGTCCTCGGCGCCTACGGAGCCACCTGTACCCTCAACGCCTGCGCGGAGGCGGTCGCCCTCTCCCCCTGGCTCGCCCGTGACGCCTTGGCTCGGGGCTTCGAGATCTCGTGCCACGGCTATCGTTGGCTCAGTGCAAAGGGAATGACCGAGAGACAGGAACGTGAGTGGATCTACCGCGCCGTGAAGACGATCGCCGAGACGTGCGGTGTCCGTCCAGTGGGTTGGCACACACGCTGCCCCCACACGCCCAACACCCGCCGCCTCCTCATCGAGGAGGGCGGCTTCCTCTACGACAGCGACGCCTACGACGACGACCTGCCCTATCTGGTAGAGGCGGGCGGCCGCCAACATGTCGTCCTTCCCTACAGCCTCGACACGAACGACATGCGATTCCAGCGACCCGAAGCCGGTTTCGTGCGGGCGCAGGACTTCGCCGACTACGTCATCGACGCCTTCGACTGGCTGTGGACCGAGGGGGCGACAGCGCCCAAGATGATGACGATCGGCCTCCACCTGCGCACCATCGGCCGGCCGGGACGGATCGCGGGTCTCGACCGAGTGCTCCGGCACATCGGTGAGCGGGGCGGCGCCTGGATCGCTCGCCGCGACGAGATTGCCCGCCACTGGCTCTCCGTGCACGGCCGCGGCCGCTCAGACGCTACCTGACGGGGGCCACATGTTTATCCTGCGAGCGGAGTGAGTCGTGTCCGCCACCCAAGACTCGTCACGAGGTCTTAGACGAGCGTGACGCGACCGGAGCGGAAATCAACTGTCAGGCTTTGGCCACGAAGGAAGTCAAGGCCCAGGAGCCCGTCAACGCCCGCGCTTGGTGGCAGGGTGTGGCCGAGTACGGCGAAATCGATCCGCTCCTGCTCCAGCGCGAGAATCCGACTCAGCGTTACGCGCGGAGCGTACTCTACACCGCTCCCCGTCGTGACCTGGACGCGGGTGGCGGCGAGCGCAGGGTCATAGTCAACCGCTACGAGCATCGCGACATTTACGACCGTAGCCGTTGCTCCAGTATCCAGCGCCAACCGTAGGACAGCGCTCCCGGTGGTCCCCACAACTCCGTACGCACGATGATCAACCCTTGCTGCGGGTCGAACGGCAAGCTCACAAGACGACCGCGGCGTCCTTCGGGATTTTCCCAGTGTAGAGGATCGCAAATCGTGGTGGGCGTAACTCGACAGCCTTACGATAGACTTCATCTCGATCTTTGCTGTGCCAGCGGACCTTGCCACGCCGAACCGACAGTGCTTCGTCCGTCTGGGGATCCTCGATGAGGATCCATTCCGATCCGAACTGCGTCTCGATCTGAGCAGCCGTCAGGATCTCGTCCATGTTCCTCAAGCCCTCAACTTCCATTCCCTTGGTATGCGACGGGCGCAGCAGCCCAGGGGGGTTATGCGGTGGGCGGCCTGGCCCGACCCCATTCCTCACGCCGCGAGTTCCCCAGACCGGGGATCTTCGGGAAGTATAGCTCGTGGTCACTCCACAACCTGATCCGCTCGGAGCAGGAGCGACGGTTGTAGGGCGAGACCAAGCGCCTTGGCGGTTCTGAGATTGACTCACGTCCGGCTGAGTCTGGGCCACCTCCCGGGCCAGCTCGGCATAGTGCGCGATGCGCCCAGCCGCCGTCCACCGCTCCACGACCAGGTTCTGTCCCTCCACATAGCCAAGTCGGCGCATCTCGGCCATGAAGGCTCGGTACGGAGGGCCCTCGGCCACTTCAGCCGCAGTCCGCGGTGCGATCGCCACAAACGCAATCCGATATCCCTTCACCTGCTGCGCCTGCGGACCCAGCGCTCCCGCGAGGAGGATGGAGATCAACGCGAGAACGAAGACGGGCGGCAAGCCCCCCCGGAAGCGGCAGCAGACGCGGACCGAGCTCACACGTTGCGCTGGCAAAGCACGTTGAGGATGGCGGGCCGGCCGTCGCGCACGGCGGCCAGCCCGCGCTTGAGCGCGGCGGGCAGGTCGGCCGGGCTTTCCACGCGCTCGCCGAAGCCATCCACCGCCCGAGCCAGCTCTTCGAAGCGCGGGGACGGCGTGAGATCGCTGAGGGGAAACCGGCGGCGCGCTTGAGCGACACCCTGGGGATGGACGGCCAGCGCCCCGAACTTCACTGCCTCCCACTGCTGGTTGTTGAAGATGATGGTCAGGACAGGAAGGTTGTGGGCGCGCTGGACGAAGAGGCAGGAGAGCGGCTCGCCGAAGAAATACGCGCCGTCACCAACCGTCGCGATGACGGTGTGTTCGGGGCGCGCGAGCTTGACACCGAGCGCGGCGCCCAGGCCGAAGCCGAGGCCGCTCGAGTGGGGCGAGCCGAAGTAGCTGCCGGGGCGGGTGAAGGTCGCGAAACGTCGGTCGAGCGGGTATTCATTCACCACGGTCGTCGTCTCGTCGAGAAGCTCGCCGATGCACCGGGCTGCCCACGCGAAGCCGATCGTCGGCTTGCCCGCCTGACCGAGGGCGAGCTCATCCCAGGCCGTCTGACGCGCACGGTGCTCGGCGGCGAGGCGCGCGGTGCGACGAGCGACGGCCTCCGGATCTGCGTACCGACGCACCGCCTCCGCCAACAATGGCAGCGCCGCCGCCGGCGTCGCCGCGATCGGCACATCACACGGGTAGCTGCGCATCGGGTAGCGGGAGAAGAAGGGATCAACGCCGAGATGGATGATGGCGGCTCCTGGGGCCGGCTTCTGGAGTGCCGGGTACCAGGGAACATCTGCCTCGATCACCAGCACGGCGTCGGCGCCGGCGAGGGACGGGTTCGTCATGCCGGACTGGTTGTAGCCGAGGTGCAGGCGGTGTCCGTGCGGGAAGTTCAGATAGATCGGGTCGGCCTCGACGACGCCGAGGGCACCGGCCTCGGCGAGATCGATCAGGCCCGTGACAGCACGGGGATCGACACCAGCGGCCGATACAAGAACCAGCGGGTTTTCCGCGCGGGCAAGGATACGCGCCGCTTCCTCGATGCGCTCGGGATCCGGGAACCGCTCGCTCCGTGACCGCCGCCGCGCCGGTGAAGTGATGGTCATCGGTCCCGGATGGGCGGCGAGCACCTCGCGCGGCAAGGTGAGGTACACCGGCCCCCGAGGTTCGGCATGCATCAGCTCGAAGGCGCGGTCCACCACCGACTCCAGCTGGACGGGTGTCCGCAGCTCGTAGTCCCACTTGACGTACTCGCGCAGCATGGCGGCCTGATCAAAGCTCTCCTGCGCCCAGTGGATGTGCAGATCGCGCGCCCCGGGCAGCCCCTCCTCGGTGATCGGCGTGCGGCCCGCACTCATGAGCAGGGGGATGTTGGCGCGGGCCGCCGTGATAATGGCGGTGGACGCATTGGCGGTGCCGACGTTGACGTGCACCATCACCGCGGCCGGCCGCCCGCCGGCCGCGTAGTAGCCGTGCGCCATCGAGACCGCGACGAATTCGTGCGGGATCACGAGCGGGCGCGGCGCCGGCCGACCATCGGCCTCGAACCGTGCGAACGCCTCCACCAGCGACGCGAAGTCGGTGCCGGCATTGCCGAGGAACACCTCGATGCCACGGTCCTTCAGGAGCTCGAGGTACGCCTCCGCCGTCGTCTCGGGGTGCAGTGTTCTGGTGCTCATGGACGAACCTCCCCACGCGTTCGCGGTCTCGGCGCCGCTGCTGGTGCGATCATTGGGCGCCGCGCCTTCGATTCTACCGAGATTCGCGGCCGCGCAGGATGAAAGCTGCCGTCCATGACCACACGCTCGCGCGGCTTCAACCCAAGTTGTGAGAGAATCCGACAGCGTGACTCGCGAGCGGAGATGTCGATGTCATGGGCTTGCGAATCCTCCAGCTGACCTCGCGCCGCGGCGCCGACTGCGCCAGGCGCAAGCTCAATAGGGTGCCCCATGTGTCGAAGCATCAAGACCCTGTATCACTTCGAGCCTCCGGCCACGCAGGCTGAAATTCGTGCATCGTCCGTGCAATTTGTCCGAAAGCTGAGCGGCTTCACACGGCCCTCGCAGGCGAACGAGGCCGCGTTCACTCGTGCCGTCGACCAGGTGGCGCTCGCCGTCCAGGAACTCCTCGACTCTCTCGTTACGAAAGCCCCGTTGCGCGCGCGAGAAAGGGAACGACGATGAGCACGGAGCGAGAACGACTGCAGGAGGCGGTCGACAAAGGCATCGCGTGGAAGCGGTGGGGCCCCTACCTCAGTGAGCGTCAGTGGGGGACCGTCCGCGAAGACTACAGCGAGAACGGGGACGCCTGGGACTATTTCACCCACGACCAGGCCCGGTCGCGGGCCTACCGGTGGGGCGAGGACGGCCTCGCGGGCATCTCTGACGACCGCCAGCGGCTCTGCTTTGCCCTGGCCCTCTGGAACGGCAAGGACCCCATTCTCAAGGAGCGCCTCTTTGGGCTGACGAACAGCGAAGGCAACCACGGCGAAGACGTCAAGGAGTACTACTTCTACCTCGACAGCACGCCGACCCACTCGTACATGAAGTACCTCTATAAGTATCCGCAGGCGGCCTATCCCTACACCGACCTGGCGGAGACGAACCGGCGGCGCACCCGCGACGAGATGGAGTACGAGCTCCTCGACACCGGCATCTTCAAGGAGGATCGCTACTTCGACATCTTCGTTGAGTACGCCAAGGGCGGCCCCGCGGACATCCTGGCCCAGATCACCGCGGTGAACCGGGCGCCGGCGGCGGCCGAGCTACACGTGTTGCCGACCCTGTGGTTCCGCAACGACTGGGCGTCGTGGGTGGCTCGACCTTCCCCCAGGCCGACCCTCGAGCAGGTTGAGGCACCGGCGGGCACGAGCGCGGTAGCCGCCTCGCATCCAGACTTAGGAGCGTATTACCTCTACTGTGAGGGCAGTACCCCCTTGCTCTTCACCGAGAACGAAACCAACAACGCTCGTCTCTTTCCCCAGCACCCGAACGCGAGCCCCTACGTGAAGGACGGCATCAACGACTATGTCGTCCACGGCCGCAAGGAGGCGGTGAATCCGGAGCGGCGCGGCACCGCGCGAGCGCCAACTACGTGCCCCTGAAACGGGCCGATGTGATAGGGCCGTGCGAGCTTCCGGTTCCGAGCGCGATCTCCTCGTCGGCGTGGCGGTGAGGGAGCGCATCGCCGAGATCCCGACCCGCCTGACCCTGCCCTCGGAGTGTGACCGCCAGCTTCTCGTCGCCGCGGCGGGCAAGCTGGTCGCCGAGCATCAGCACGCGATCCTCGAGTTCATGAATCGCCCTTAGGAGGACACCCTGACATGCTGGCCGCGCCAGGCTTCCATCATCTGCATCTCAACTCCGTCGATCCCGAGGCGGCGATAGATTTCTACGTGCGGCACTTCCCGACCTCGGCGAAGGCGAGCTGGGCGGGGCTGCCCGCGCTCACCGCGCCGAACAACGTCATGGTCCTGTTCACGCAGCTGGCCACCACGCCCGTGACGTCGCCGCCGACCGCCATCTGGCACTTCGGCTGGCATGTCACCGACACGCGGGCGAGCCTCGAATGCTATCAGGGTCGGCCCGACGTCGCCCTCTTGCCCCTCTACACCACCGACGAAGGCGGTTCGGTCTTCATCAGCAGCGACACCTGGCCGGGCACGGGCGGCACTCCGGGCCTGACGAAGGCGCAGATCGCCGAGGCCAATGCCAAGGGCGTGCGGCCCACGCGCACGGGAGGGTTCGGATACTTGAGAGGCCCGGACAATGCCCTCGTCGAATATGCGGGTAACTACCCGAGCGAGCGCTTCAACCATGTGCACCTGTACCAGGACGATCCGTTCTGTGCGCAACTCTGGTATCAAGAGCACCTCCACGCTCCGGTGTACGCCGGGCGCACCAGCGCCACGCCGTTGACCGAGGCCACCTGCAAGGTGCCGCGCGGGCGCGATCGCAGCTGGCCGGCGCTCGAGCGGGACGGGATGTTCCGGGTGCCGTCGGCGGCGGTAGTCTTCGGCGACGTGGCCTTCCCCTGGTACATGCGGCAGGGCGACCAGCCGTTGGTGGGCACGCGTGGCCAGCTGTACGATCACATCGCCCTCAGCGTCGTCGACCTCGACGCCTGGGTGGCCAAGCTGCGTGGCGAAGGAGTCACCTTCCTCGCCGAGCCCTACAAGCTCGGGGACACGCGCGCGGTGATGATCGAGGGGCCGAGCCGGGAAGCCCTGGAATTGGTCGAGGTCGGGGCGGGCGCCCCCAGCCCACCCACTACCATGGACGCTCGGCGATGATCGACGTGACGCCCAACCTCCCGGAGATCGTCGCCGAGGTGCGCGACCTGTTCGAGCGTTACGAGCAGGCCCTGATCGACAAGGACGTCGATGTGCTCGACGCCACGTTCTGGGACAGCCCGTACACCATCCGCTATGCGTTGACCGAGAACGGCTATGGCTTCGACCAGATCCACGCCCATCGGATCGCGCGGCCGCCGGGCGCCGGCCTCAAGGGTAAGCGCCTCCGGCTCGAGATCCTGACCCTCGGTCGCGACCTGGCCACCGTGAACCTGGAGTTCACGGTACGGGGCCGCGATCTCATCGGCCGTCAGAGTCAGACCTGGGTGCGTTTCCCCGACCTCGGCTGGAAAGTGGTGACCGCCCACGTCTCCACCATGAACGCCGCCCCTTTGGGGTAGCCGCCTGGCTCCGCTGGCTAGGGCATGCCATGCTCGGCTTGGTACTCTTCCCAATGCTCCTTCAGCCACATGAAGTCCTGGAAGTTCGTGCGCTGGAGAAACGGGTTGTGGGCCCGTTCGTACCCGATCGTGGAGGAGGGAGTGGAACCGTAGTGATGCCCGGGATACACCTCGACGGCATCGTCGAGGGCCAGGATCACCTTGAACAGACTGTGAAACTGCTTCTCCGAGCTACTGCCGCTGAAGCCCGAGCCGCCGATACAGCCCACAAACAAGGTGTCGCCCGTGATCAGCTTCTGGCCGTTGACGAGCAGGCAAATCGAATCCAGGTAGTGGCCGGGGGTGAACAGGACCTCGATACGCTGCTTGCCCACGTCGATGACGCTGCCGTGGTCGAGGAGAATGTCCGGCTTGACGCGCGCCTCCCGGTACGCGGCGAGTTTCGTCTCGCCCTTGTGGAAGACGCCGTTGCCGGCCACGTGGTCATGGTGGGTATGGGTATTGAGTACGTAGGCCACGCGCAATCCCAGCGCCTGCACGCGGGCTTCCACCTGGCTGGTGTCATAGCCGGGATCGACAACCGCCGCCGCCCGACTGTCCTCGTCACCGATCAGGTAGCTGAAATTGCGGTCGCCCCCGGCGTCGATCTGCTCAAAGATCATCGTTGCCTCCCGTGTCCCGGCGATCATCGTGTCCCGCGAGGCCGTCGAGGTGCACGCCCGGTGCGAAGAACCGACCCGGGGTCCACAAGCCCGGCTCGACGGCGCGATGCGACAACAACCGCGATGCGACAACAACAAGGGTAGCATTGTGTCGCGCAGCCGTGATCGCCCTTGCCAAGAGGGCGCTTCTTTCCGTAGGGTGGATGTCAATGGCCTACGTGAGCGAGGAGGAAGACGTGACATGAGTGCCTCGCCAAAGTACACCATCATCGATCCCCAGACGGGCAAGATCGACCGGCGCATCTTCAGCGACCAGGCCATCTACGACGACGAGATGGCGAAGGTCTTTGGCCGCGCCTGGCTGATGATCGGGCACGAGAGTCTGGTCCCGCAGGCCCATGACTACTTCCATACCTACATGGGGGAGGACCCGGTGATCCTGACCCGTGACGGCCAGGGCCGCCTCCACGCCCTCCTGAACATGTGCCGGCACCGCGGCAACCGCGTCGTGCGCTGCGATGACGGCAACGCCGGACACTTCATGTGCACCTACCACGGCTGGACCTACGCGAACGACGGCACCCTCACCCATGTGCCGGGGGAATCCGAGGCCTACTACGACGCGCTCGACAAACCGTCGCTGGGCCTCCTCAAAGCTCGGATCGATACCTATGCCGGCATCGTCTTCGCCACCTGGGCGCAGGACGCTCCGAGCCTCGAGGCCTACCTGGGCGACGCGCGCTGGTACCTCGACACGTTCTTCAACCGGCGAGACGGCGGCATGCAGGCGCTGGGCCCCCTGAAATGGATCGAGCCGGTCAACTGGAAGACGCTCGTCGACAACTGCTCGGACAACTATCATGTCCCCACCACCCATCTCTCCAGCGCGCGGGTGCAGAGTCGTTTTCTTGGCCGCCCTCGACTCTCCCACGAGGAGCAGTTCAAGAGCCCGAACAAGCACGTCTTCGTCAACGGGCATTCGTTGACCTTCCGGGAGGTGAGCGACGACACTCCCCGGTACGTACACGGCATGTCGCGGGACACGTTCCATCTCTTCCAGGAGTACCATCGCGCCACCCTTGCCGAAGCCGAGCGCCGGCTCGGCGCCTTCCGCGCGCGCCGCGTCCAGCTCGCCAACCACAGCCTGTTCCCCAACGGGATCCTGGGGTTTCGGCTGGCGCACCCGCGGGGGCCCCTGCGGACCGAGTTCTGGCACTTCGTGCTGCTCGAGAAGGACGCCCCCGAGGCGATCAAGCAGGTGATCCGCATCGGTAGTCAGGCCAACAACGGGGCGGCCGGGCTCTTCGAGCAAGACGACGTCGACAACTGGCGCCAGGTGACGGCGGCGAGCCAGAGCCGCATCGGACGCCGGGTCGCTCAGGAACTGTCGATGGGAGTCGGCCACGCCGGCGCGCATCCGGACTACCCGGGGCTGGTGTCCGATCGTTACATCTCCGAGAACAACCAGCGAAACTTCTACCTGCGCTGGCAGGAGTTCATGAACGCCGACAGCTGGCACGACATCACCGTGGACCCCATCACTGCCTGCTTCGAGGGCACCGCCACCGCGCGCGGATAACCCCGACCAGCTCACATCGCCCCGGAGGAATACGGGCATGCCCACGGACGCGGAGACAGCGACGGTGACGCCGCGGCAGGCACTGTGGTTGGAGCTGATGCAGTTCTACATCCGGGAGGCCTGGCTTCTCGACGAGCGGAGGTTCGACGAGTGGTTGGACCTCTTCACGGACGACGTGCTCTATTTCATGCCCCGTCGGAAGAACGTGCGACGCCGGGAGTCAGATCGAGAAGTGACCTCGCTGGGAGACCTGGCGCTGATCGAGGATGACAAGCGCTACTTGCAGATGCGAGTGGCGCGTCTGGAGAGCGGGATGGCCTGGGCCGAGGACCCACCGTCGCGCACCCGCCACCTGATCGGCAACTTGGTGGTGGAGCCGCGCGACAACGGTGACGTGCAGGCCAAGACTGCCTTCCTCGTCTACCGGTCTCATCTGGAGACCGACCAGCAGCTTCTCGCGGGAAGCCGTGAGGATGTCCTGCGTCAGGTCGACGGCGCGTGGAAGGTGGCGCGGCGCACGATCGTGCTCGACGCCAACGTCCTTCTGGACAAGAATCTGAGCATTTTCTTGTGATGCCGGGGGACCGCCCAGGGTCCCCCAGTCACGAGGCGGTTCCGTATCCCTTCAGGAACGCGAGCACTTGTGCCGTGTACTCGTCGGGCTTCTCGAACGGCGGCCAGTGGCCGCAGTTGTTGAGAAGCACGAGCCGCGAGTCGGCGATGTGATTGAGGATGGCGATGCTGACCTCGAAGGCCACCATCCGATCATATCGCCCGTGAATGAGGAGCACCGGGGCCTCGATAGCCGCGAGGGCCGCCGTGTAGTCATGGGGCACGCTCACGGACTGCCGCCGCGCCTCTTCGAACGCGGGCGACCACGTGTGCGCCCGGTGGATGTAGTCCACCAGTTCGTCGGTGACCAGCCCGTCGTGGTCGATGTGCACGCGGAGGTACCGGCGAATGTTCTCGCGGCTGGGGTTGGCCAGCGCCTCGCGCGTGGCCCGGCTGCCCTCCGAGGGCCGGTTGGCCAGGAGGTATCGATCGCCGCCGGTGCCGATATGCGAGCCACCCATCACGAATTTCCCGACCCGCTGCGGGTACATGATGGCGGCGACCATGGACGATTGCCCGCCCTGCGAGTTGCCGACGAAGTGCGCGCGGGTGATGCCTAGCGCGTCCAAGAGGGCGATGGCCGTGCGGGCCTGGACGGCATGCACCCCCTCGTGGTAGACGATGGGTCCCGTCTTGCTGAAGTTGGGCAAATCCATGAGGATGCAGCGAAAGTGCTGCGCGAGCGCACCGATGGTCTTGTAGAAGGTGATCCACGCCGTCGTGCCGGGTCCGTAGGAGTGCAGAAACAGCACCGGCTCCCCCGCCCCCACGTCGTGGTAGTGAACCGTCATGCCCCCGGCCTCGACGGTCTTGCTCGTCGCCTCCTCGGTCAGCCCGTTCGCCGCGATGAACGCCATCGATCTCACGTGGGCCTTCGCGAAGAACCTCGGTTAGTACGCCTGGATTCGCACCCCATCGGCGGAATCGCGGGCGTAGTTCTGGTCCTGGTACCAGGCCATGTAACTCGCATACGTGAACGGCTCGAACTTCGGCGGCCGCTCCGCGCTGATGCAGGTCGACAGGCACTCGATTGGCCAGTCGACGTGACAGTCGAAGAAGAAGGGAATGGCGTACCGCTCGCGCCCCGACCGGTTGATCACCCGGTGCGGGGTCGCGAGGAACCGCTCGTTGGTCCAGCGCCGCAGCATGTCGCCGCCATTGACCAGGAAATGCCCGTCCAGTGCCGGCGCGTCGATCCACGTGCCACGGCTGGTCCGGAGCGACAGGCCGGGTATCTTGTTCTGGGCCAGCAGCGTCATGAAGCTCGTATCGGTGTGCGGCGCGATGCCGAACTCGTTCTCCTCCACCACCGCGACGGGCGGATAGTGCGACATCCGCAAGGTGTATTGCGGCACGCTGAAGGCCTGAGCGAAGTGATTGGCGGGTAAGTCGAGCGCGCGGGCGTAAATCGGGATCAGCTTGAGCGCGAGCGCCTCGAGGGCATCGCAATAGGCCACCACGGCCTCGCGGAAGCCGGGCAGGCCCTCGGGCCACAGATTGGCGCAGCGGAAACGCTTGTTGGCGATCACGTCGGGATGATCGTGGGGCAGATCGCGCTTGACGAAGAATGCCTCGTTCAGGTTCGGCTTGTTGTCGGGATTGATCCGCGAATGCCGGGTGCTCGCCCCCTTCATCGGCAGGTAGCCGACATTGTGCTCGTTGCGCTTGACCTTGAGCTTCTCCGCGAGGGGGAGGGCGTGGAAGCGCGCGGCTTCGGCGAATACCCGGTCGCAGAGCGCGGCGGGCACGCCATGGCCGCTGATGAAGTAGAAGCCGATATGCTCGAAGGCGTGCCGCAGCTCTGCCGCGAGCTGCTCCAGCGCGCCGGGCCGACCGGCGAGATAGGAAGCGAGATCCAGGATCGGGATCTCCTCCTCGGCGTTGCGGATCACGGCGGGTGCGAGGCTCATGGCGGACCTCCGGTGCGGCGATTGTCGGCGCGCGGGGCGGTTGGTGTCAACGTTGCCCCCTAATATGCTTGTCCGTCGCCAAAACCCCGTCCGCCGGCCAAATGGTCGCTGTTCGCCCGAGAGGGGGCCCGCTCTGCCGGTAGAAGCAAGCCCGACGACCGGCCACAGTATAATCGGGCAACGTTCTGCGGGCATCGGGTCGCGACGCGCCTAGCGTGGGAGGGATGAAGGATGCTGGCACGCGAAGACAACGAGCGCATCACCCGTATTGGGGCCGGCACGCCGATGGGAATCACCATGCGCCGGTACTGGATCCCGGCATTGCTCGCGTGGGAGCTGCCCGAACCCGATTGTCCCCCTGTACGCGTCAAGCTCCTGGGGGAAGACCTGGTGGCCTTCCGTGACACCGAGGGCCGCGTCGGGCTCCTCGACGAGTTCTGTCCGCATCGGCGCGCCTCGCTGTTTTTCGGCCGCAACGAGGAGTGTGGCCTGCGCTGCGTTTACCACGGCTGGAAGTTCGACGTCAGCGGCCGCTGCGTGGACATGATGAACGAGCCAGACGAGCTCAGCTTCGAGCACAAGATCCGCCAGCCGTCGTACCCCACGGTCGAGATGGGCGGCCTCATCTGGGCCTACCTGGGACCGCGGGAGCTCGCGCCTCCCCTGCCCCGGTTCGCCTGGACGCAGGCGCCGGCAACGCACCGGCATGTGTCCAAGGTGATCGAGGAGTGCAACTGGCTCCAGGCGCTGGAAGGGGGCATCGACACCTCGCACGCTCCGATCTTGCACCGCCTCATCACGACCAGTTCCAGGCGGCCGGGCATCAGCCCGGCCAGCCCGTTCGTGCGAGGCAAGGCGCCCGCGCTCGTCGTCGACCTGACCGACTGGGGCTACCAGTACGCCGGGCTCCGGCCTCTCGACGAGGCCGACATGCACATCCGCACGTACCACTTCGTCTTGCCGTTCCATCAGATCCGCCCGTACCAGACGAGCCAGGGCGCCCCGGCGGTGGCCGGTCACATCTGGGTGCCGATGGACGACGGCAACACGATGGTCTACAACTGGCATTACAGCACCGGGCAACCGCTCAGCGACGAAGACCGGCGCGAGCGCCGCTCGGGCAATGGACCCGACGACGTCGACCAGACGACCTTCCGCTCAATCCGCAACCGAGAGAACAACTACCTTCTCGACCGTCGGGTGCAGAAGACGGAGACGTTCACCGGGATCGACGGCATCAACACCCAGGACCGGGGCATCCAGGAAAGCATGGGGCGCGTCGTCGATCGCAGCAAGGAGCACCTGGGGCGGGCCGACAAGGCCATCATCCAGGCCTGCCGCCTGCTTCTCGGGGCCATCAAGACGGTGCAGGAGGGCGGTACACCATGCGGCATCAATCCGAGCTACTACACGCTCGGGGCGTCGGAAGGCGTGCTGCCGCGTGACGCGGATTGGCGGGAGGCCCTCACTCCTCAGACGTCGACCGCAGAGATCCTCCAGACCGTATAGTGGCTCGAAGATGCGCGCACATCGATGCTTCCTCCGCCACGATCTCACGATAGCACCCGTCTTTAGAGTTGACGGTATCGTGCTTTTCGACCAGGCGGTCAGCGCCTCCAGCTAGAGGCGGGCCCTTCCAGGACGAGTGCGCTGGGCCTCGGCCTCCGCACCACGCCGCGCGGACGGTCAGGGTCGCTTCAGCCTGACGTCCTCCAGGGGCGCCGAGTAAGCGAAGCTCCGGACCAGGTTGATGCCCGGCTCCTCCACACGCGGGCCGACGCCCCAGATGAACGCGAGCTCGTAGATCGGGATGTGGGTCGTCCGGTCGTAGAGGATCTGCTGGATCTGGTGGAGCAGCGCTTCGCGCTTCTTCACGTCGAGTTCCCGCACCTGGCGCTGGAAGAGGTCCTCGACTTCGGGGATCACGCCGGCCGTGTAGGCGCCGCCCCTGCTGACGTACGCCTCGAGCCGCGTGGATGCATTGCTGCCCGCGCCGGTGATGCCGACGATCACATCCTTGAGCTTGCGCTCGCGCCAGGCTGTGGTCATCGCCGCCCGCTCCATAGTCCGTACTTTGGTTCGGATCCCGACGGCCTGGAGGTACGTCGCCAGCGCCTCGCCCATCGAGAAATAGGGAGGCCAAGGGTAGAGATCGCCGGCGTCGAAGCCGTTGGGGTAACCCGCGTCGACCAGGAGCCGCTTGGCCTTCTGGGGGTCGAAGGGATCCGGCGGGAAGGACTTCGAGAACTCCAGCGCGCTCGGGATCAGCGAACCGGTGGGCTTCGAGAAGCCGAGCGTCTCGGCCTGGTTGAGCGCCTGCCGGTCGATGGCGAGGCTCGCGGCCTTGCGCACCCGCACATCGTGCCAGGGCGACTTCGGATCCCACTGGTCCGGGAGATCGAGCCAGAAGACCGACGGAGCTACCGTGCGAGAAACGAGCTTGAATCCGGGACTGCGCTGGATGTCCTCGGCCACGGGGCCGGTCAAGAGATAGGCAATGTCCACCTCGCCGTTCTTGAGGGCGGCCGCGCGCGTCGTCTCCTCCGGCAGGCTCCGGAGGACGAGCCGCTTCACGTGGGGCACCTTGCGCCAGTATCCCTCGAAAGCTTCCAGGGTCAGCTCGACACCCGGTTTGAAACTGACGAACTTGTACGGCCCGGCGCCGATCGGCGCCTTCTTGAAACCGTCCTCACCCACCTTCTCGACGTAGGCCTTGGGCACGATCCAGGCAGCGCCGGTAGCCGTCGTGCCATAGAACGCCATGAAGTCCGGCCACGGCTCCTTCAGGTGGAAGCTCCCGCGGCCAGCGTCCACGACCTGGACCCCGCGCACCCGTTCCTTGAGGATCTTCACTCCCGAGCCCTTGTATCGCTCGAAGGAGAACTTCACGTCCGCGGCGGTGACCGGCTCGCCGTTGTGGAACTTCGCCCCCTTGCGAATGACGAACTCGTAGCTGAGTCCGTCTTTCGACGGCGTGAACGATTCCGCGAGGCAGGGCGTGTACAACCCCGCCGGCATGGGCTTCACCAGCGCGTCGTGCAGCGCATAGAGCACCATGAACGGCGTGGCGATGCCCTCGGTCTCGCCGGGGTCGAGCCAGCGCGAGGCCAGCGTGATGTGAACCCCCCAGGTCATGGTCCCTTCCGGCGCGGCGCCCGCCGAGCCCGCAACACCGAAACTCAGCACAAGGGCGCCGACGACGACAGTGACGAAGCGAGACGTGAACGATTTCATCGGTTCCTCCCACGATGCAATGCGGCAGCTAGTGCCGCGCGTGCTTGACGAAGGTGCCCTCTTCGTACTCCCGAAACGCGGTTCTCAGCTCCTCCTGCGTATTCATCACAATCGGCCCGTACCAGGCGACCGGTTCCTTGAGCGGCCGCCCGGCAACCAGCAGGAAGCGGACGGGCCGCTGGTCCGCGTTGACGACGACGGCGTCGCCGGGACCGTAGAGAACCAAGGTCCCCTCCGAGCATCCGCTCGGGCGCGCCATGTCGAAGTAATTCTCGCCGACCGCCTCCCGTGCAAAGGGGTCCCGCTCGGGGTCGAAGTAGCCCTCCCCGTCGATGACGAAGGCGAAGACCGTGTGGCCCGACGTCACCGGATGCGTGAAGGACTTACCGGCCGGGACTGACACGTCGAGGAACTCCGGGTCCGTCACGATCTCTTGTACCGGCCCGTGCACGCCGGCCACCGCCCCGCAGACGACCCGCACGGTCGCTCCCGCCGGGGTCTGCACTTTCGGGATGGCCGCCTGCTTCACCTCACGATACCGGGGGTCCATCATCTTGTGAGCCTTGGGCAGATTCGCCCAGAGCTGAAACCCCCACATCTGTCCCCTGGCGTCCCCCTTCGGCATCTCCTGGTGGATGATGCCGCCGCCCGCCGTCATCCACTGCACGTCGCCCGGCGAGATGATCCCACGATTCCCCAGGCTATCTGCGTGCTCCACGTCGCCCTCGAGGATGTAGGTGATGGTTTCGATGCCGCGGTGCGGGTGCCACGGAAACCCGCGCTTGTAGTCGTCGGGATTTTCCGACTTGAAGGCGTCGAGGAGCAGGAACGGGTCCAGCTGCGGAACCTCCTCGAAGCCGAATGCGCGCCGGAGGTGGACCCCGGCGCCCTCCACGGTCGCCTTGTTCTTCCACACCTTCTGGATTCGCCGCTCACGTTTGTCGTTCGACATGCCGGTCTCCTTTCTGCCGGAAGCGCCGGACGGATAGCGGCCGGGCCGCGCACGGTCTTCACCCGGCGCACGAGGTTGTGCGCCTGCCCGGCGTCCTCCACGGGCATGAAGTCGGAGAGCTCGGCCACGCCGTCGTTGGACAGGAAGCGAGTGAGAAGGACGTTGCTGTCGGGGAGGTAGAGCTGCTTGCGCGCCGCCTCGTCGAGCTGCGGCGCGATCCGGAAGCGACCGCCGCGCTCGGCGTCGACGAGGGCCGCGAACACCGACGGCGAGTCGAAGGAGGGGAGACAGAGGAAGTCGATCGAGCCGTCCTTGCCCACCAGCGCCACCGTGTGGAGGTCACCGATGATGCCGTAGTCCTCGATGGGCGCGTAGCGATTCACCATCACCACGACTCTATCACCGCCGCCTCGGGCGCGGGCGCCGACCAACCGTCCCGCTACCCTCATCACTCCCTGGGCGGAAAGGCGCAGAACTCGTTGCCTTCAGGATCGGCCATGATCGTCCACAGCAATCTCCCCTCGGCATCGCGGATCTCCTTGAGGGCACGTGCGCCTAGATGTTGTAAACGCTCCATCTCCGCTCTATCAGGCAGGTTAATGTCGACATGGACGCGATTCTTCACGACCTTCGGCTCGGGTACCTGGTTACACCAGATACGCAGTCCACCGGCGGGGGGATCGAGGGCAATGGAGACATCCGGTGCTGTGGCTGGCTCGGGGAGGCGAATCGTATAACCGAGGACGTCTGCCCAGAAGCGAGCGAGACGATGTGGGTCGGCACAGTCGAAACAGATATCGCGAAGGTGCGAGGTGGCCATAGGATCTCCTTCCTCTCGTAGGGCCCGGGCGGCGCCGGTTACACCCTTGGGGTTCGGAACTCGGGTGCGGCACACCTTGCTGCGGCGTCTCTTGGTATCATGACCAGGCCATGGCTGCTCGCCGGTGCCTCCCCACGATCGACGCGACATGAGCGATCGCGCGACATGAGTCGGGACGGGCGCGGCGGTATCGTGGATGCGCTTGCTCACCCGATCTGTCTCGCCTGGCCCCGGCGCCGCACTGCTTCCCAGCCGTGGCACGAGCACATCCCGTTCGCGATGTTTCTCGTCGACGTACTGCGGCCCCGCGTCGTGGTCGAGCTCGGTGTGCACGCCGGCGATTCATATTGCGCCTTCTGTCAGGCCGTCCGGGAACTGAATCTCGACACGCGCTGCTACGGCGTGGACACCTGGCGAGGAGATCCCCACGCGGGGTTCTACGACGCGGCCATTCTCGACGACCTTCGTGCGCACCACGACCCGCTCTACGGCAGTTTCTCCACCCTGGTGCCCGGCACCTTCGATGACGCCCTCCCCCGGTTCACCGACGGTACCATCGACGTGCTCCACATCGACGGCTATCACACCTACGTAGCGGTGAAGCACGACTTCACATCGTGGTTACCGAAGATGAGCCCCGGTGGCGTCGTGTTGCTGCACGACACAAACGAGCGCGAGCGCGGCTTCGGGACGGCCCGCTTCTGGGACGAGATCAAGCAGCAGTATTCCTCCTTCGAATTTCTCCACGGCCACGGACTGGGGGTGCTGGCCGTTGGCGAGGCTCGCTCGCCCGAGCTGGCGGCCATGCTCGCAGCGAAGCCCGACGACGCTCAGAAGATTCGCACCTTCTTCTCGGAACTGGGGGGTCGGCTCTCGCTGCGGGATGGCGTCGAGGCGCTGGAGCGCCGTCTCGCCGAGGCGCAGAAGGACCTGGCCTCCCGGGCGCGACCGCCGAGTGAGCCGCCCGCCCCCAACTTGCTGCAACTGTTCTGGGACGATCACGGAGCATTCTCGGAAGCGGCGTCGGTCAGCACGCCGCTCATCGCCGACGGGCAGGTCAATCACTGCGTGCTGCCGCTGCCCACGACCGCGCGGGGGCCGTTCCGTCTCGATCTCGGCAATCGCCCGGCCTATATGGAGATCCAGGCGGTCGAGCTCGTCGGTCAGAACGGTGACGGGGCAGACATAGAGATTCTCGGCCGGTGGTCGGCGGCTGCGCATACGGCGAACCTGATCCCCATATCTGGCGTGACCCCCCTGCCCGGGTCGGCGACGTACCGGTTTCTCTGCACGAACGAAGATCCCCGGCTCACCCTCGATGGGGTGCCGGAACGCCACGACTCGAGGCCGTGGTCCGTGCGGGTGGCGATCCGGGCGTCCGAGGACGTTCTGGCAATCATGTCGGACGAGATACGTGATGCTGAGCGCGAGGGGGCGCGCCAGCGTCAAGAACTGAGCGCACGTGAGACCGAGCTGGGACACACCCGCGCGCAGCTGGCCGAGCAGGAGAAGGTCACGCAGGACCTGGCCGCTCGGATGACGGAACAGGCGCGGACTTTCCTGGCGGCGCAGGCGCAGTGGGACGCGGTGCGTGAGCGGCTCCGAGAGCGACTGGCTGAAGGCGAACGCGAACGGCGATCGCAGGTTGCCGAGCTGGCCCGCGCCCATGAGGACATCGCGCAGCTGCAGACACGAGCCGGGGAACAACACAGCGCGCTGACGGCGTTGCAAGCCGAACGCGCGCAGCTGACGTCCGAGGTCGATGCTGCCCGGCAGTCCGCGCGCTCGCTTGGGGCGCAACTGGAGGAGCGAAGACGCCACCTTCTCGAGATCGAGCGTCAACTTGGGGATCTCAATGGTCTTGTGCACCGCATCACTCAATCGCGGGGATGGCGCGCGTTGAACCGCTACCGGGACCTCAAGCACCGCGTGGAGCTGCTGGTGCGTGGAATGGGTGGTGCCTGGGAGGCGCTGACGGGGCGCGAGTATCACCCGACCCTGCAGCCGATAGAGGACCTTCGGTGGCGCGACGACTCCGGCGTGTGGGAATCGACGGGGCGCGATCCTCAATTCAACGTCGTCGGCCCGTGGCCCCGGGGATGGACAGAGGTCGCGCTCGACATGGCGCCGGAGACTACGCTGTCGGGCCGCGCGCGCTTGTACGTCGACCGCGGCGCCGGCTGGAGCGAGAGCGTCAGCTACGAGCTGGGAGAAGACGGCGGCCGTCGAACACGCTTCGTCCCCCTCGGTCCGGACGTGATCGCGCTGCGATTCGACCCCTGTGAGTCCGCCGGGCGTTTCGGGATCCGGGCGTTGTCCCTGAAACGAGTCACGGCGCGTCGCGCCCGCCGCGCAGGCGAGAACGAGGGGATGTCACCCGCCAAGCTCATCTCGGCGGCGCGAGCGAGGCTGGCGGTGGATTCGCGTGGCGGGCGAGCCACCGGCAGGCCTCGTGTCATCGATCCGTACGAGGCGTGGCTCGAGGTGAACGAGTGGAATTCGCGGCGGGCAGCCTGGCTCGATCGGCGTCTGGCCGCGATCAGCACGCCGCCGCTGCTGAGCGTCGTGATGCCGGTCTACGATCCGCCGCCACAGTGCCTCGACCGGGCCATCGCCAGCGTCGCCGCTCAGGTCTATCCACACTGGGAGCTGTGCATTGCCAATGACGCCAGCACCGACCCCGCCGTCGGCGAGACGCTACGCCGCTGGGTCGAGCGCGAGCCCCGCATCCGCGTCGTGCACCGTGAGACCAACGGCCACATCAGCCGGGCGACGAACAGCGCGGCCGAGATGGCGCGTGGCGAGTTTCTCGCCTTCATGGACCACGACGACGAGATCACGCCGGACGCGCTTGGCGAGGTTGCGCTCTACCTCGCGGAGCATCCAGAGACCGATATCGCCTATTCCGACGACGACAAGGTCGACACGAGGGGCCGCCGGTATGCCCCGCAGTTCAAGCCCGACTGGTCGCCGGAACTGCTGCTGTCCTACATGTACTGGAGCCATCTGCTCGTGGTACGTCGGCGCCTGTTCGTCGAGGCAGGTGGGTTCCGCGTGGGGTTCGAGGGGGCGCAGGACTACGACTTCGCCCTGAGGGTCACCGAAGTCAGCGACCGCGTCGGGCACATTCCCAGAGTGTTGTACCACTGGCGGGCGTTACCGGGCTCGACGGCCGCTTCCGCCAGCGCCAAACCGGAAGGTTTCGGGGCCGGCCGGCGCGCCGTGCAGGAGGCCCTCGAGCGCCGCGGCGTGCGCGCCACGGCCCGGCAACCGAAGTGGGCGATCGACGCCGGATGCGGCATCTTCACGCACACCTTCCCCGACGAAGGGCCGCGCGTCGCCATCATCGTCCCCACCCGGAATAATGTGGCCACGCTGAGGGCCTGCTTGGCGTCGCTCGGGAAGACCACCTACAAGAACTACGAGGTGATCGTCGTCGACGACGACAGCGACGGGGCGGAAACGCGGGCGTTCCTGGGACAGACCCCCCACACCGTGCTGCGCATCCCGCGTCTGGCCGGACACTTCAACTTCGCCGCGCTGAACAATCGCGCCGTCGAGACGACGGACGCCGATCTCGTGCTGTTCCTCAACGACGACACGGAGGTCATTGCGCCGGAATGGTTGAGTCAAATGGTCGGCTATCTCGGATTGCCCGATGTGGGCGCGGTCGGTGCGCGCCTTCGCTTCCCAGACGGCCGCCTTCAGCACGCGGGCATCGTGCACGGGTATTACCACGGCCTGGCAGGCCCCGCCTTCAAATCGGAGCCGGTCTCCAGCCACGGCTACCTGAGTTACACGAGGGTCGCGCGCAATTACTCGGCGGTGACGGCGGCCTGTCTGCTCACGCGCCGGGAGATATTCGTGCGCCTCGGGGGCTTCGACGCCGAGCGTTTCGCCGTCGCCTACAACGACGTGGACTATTGCTACCGGCTGGGCGCGGCGGGCTATCGCGTGGTCTACTGCCCGACGGCGGAGCTGCTTCACCGCGAAGGCGCTTCGCGCGGGCTCGTCGACAACCCCGCGGAGCCGGCAGCGTTTCGCCGAACGTACGGCGGCCGGCGGGATCCGTACTACAGCCCGAATCTCTCGCTGGCGCACGAGCGCTTCGCCGTCGATGCCCGCACGCTGGCGCCTGAGCACCTCCCGCCCATCCGTGCGTTGATGTGCGCGTTCACCCTCAACTGGGATGGGGCGGCCTACAGCCAGTTAGAATTGACGGTGGGCCTGAAGGAGAGGGGCGTGATCGAGCCGGTCGTGTATTGCCCGGAGGACGGCCCGCTCCGCGCCGACTACGAGGCGCACGGCATTCAGGTCGAGGTCTTCCCGCATCCGCTGCGGGGCGTGCACGAGGTGCCCGCCTACGAGGAGGCCATCGCGCGCTTCGCCGGGTGGATGGACGCCCTCGACGTTGACGTCGTGTACGGTAACACGCGGCAGACGTTCTACGCGATCGATGCCGCCAAGCGCCGAGGATGCCCGTCGATCTGGAACCCGCGCGAGAGCGAGCCGTGGCAGACCTACTTCGATTACCTCGGCCCCAAGCTCGCGCCGCGGGCGCTGGCGTGTTTCGGCTATCCGTACAAGGTGGTCTTCGTCGCCGACGCCACGCGCGCGACCTGCGCGGCCCTGGCTGGCCACCACAACTTCGTCACCATTCACACCGGACTGAATCGCGTTCGGTTCCTCGCCGCCCTCAACGGCTCGCCGCGCGCGGTGGCGCGCCAGCAGTTGAAGGTCGCCGCGGATGAGATGGCGATCGTGTGCTTGGGGACGGTGTGCGATCGCAAGGGGCAGCGGGATCTGCTGAAGGCGGTGGCGCGGCTGGACGCGCCTGCGGCGCAGACGGTGCGGTGCTTTATCGTGGGCGACCGCCCGAACGAGTACAGCGCGCGCCTGCGGGAGGCTTGGCACACCCTGCCCGCCGACCGGCGGGCGCGCGTGGAGATCGTCGCGGAAACGCCGCAGACGGCGCTCTACTACGCGGCGGCCGACGTCCTCGTGTGCACGTCGCGGATCGAGAGCTTTCCGCGCGTGATCCTGGAGGCGATGGCGGCCGGACTGCCCATTGTCACCACGCCGGTCTATGGGATCGCCGAGCAGGTCCGTGAGAACGTCAACGCGCTGTGTTACGCACCCGGCGACGTCGGGACGCTGACCGGCCACATCAGTCGGCTCTGCCGCGACCCATCCCTGCGGCAACGCCTCGGCGACAACAGTCGTCATGTGCTCGATACGCTGGGCGATTTCGACGCCATGGTGGCCGCCTACGCCCGGGTATTCAGAGAGGCGTGGTTGACCGGGCAATCGCGCTGATGTGCGGCATCGTCGGCGTGATAGACACGGTGACCGGTCACGTGCCGCCGCCGCTGCTGGCGGCCATGCGTGACGTGATGATCCGCCGCGGGCCGGATGGCGAGGGCCACTATCTCGAGGGGGCCGTCGGCATGGCGATGCGGCGCCTGGCGATCATCGATCTCGAGGGGGGTCGACAGCCCTTCTTGAGTCGCGACGGCGAGGTGGTCGCGTTCCAGAACGGGGAGATCTACAACCATCGGGCGCTGCGCACCGCGCTGGCCGCGGGCGGCTACCGGTTCGTCAGTCAGAGCGACACCGAGGTGCTGGCACACGGCTTCGCCTGCTGGGGCGCCGCCGGTCTCCTCGAGCGACTGGATGGGATGTACGCCATCGCCATCCTGGATCGCGCGCGCCGGGAACTGCACCTGGCCCGCGACCGCTTCGGCGAAAAACCCCTGTTCTTCGCGGCGGCCCCCGGCCGCTTTGCCTACGCCTCGAACCTCCTGGCGCTGGCGGCGCTCGACTGGGTGAGTGACGAGATCGACGGCGAATCCCTGGACCGCTACCTCGCACTGCATTACGTCCCGGGTGAAGCCACGATCTTCAAGGCCATCCGACGGGTGTTGCCGGGCGAACGCCTGGTGATTTCCCTCGACGACCCGCGGCCGAGCCGCCATCGCTACTACAGGCTCCGGCTCGGGGAGACCCGTCGCGTCGCCGACGCCGACATGGCCGCGCTGCTCGAGGGGGCCGTGACCTCCCGCCTGGTCGCCGATGTGCCGGTCGGGATCTTTCTCTCGGGCGGCCTGGACAGCTCGGTGATCGCCGCGATCGCGGCCAGGAGCAAGCCGCGCATTGACACGTTCTCGATGGGCTTCGACACCGACAGCCACGACGAGAGTCATCACGCCAAGACGGTGGCAAGCGCCATCGGCAGCCAGCATCATGAGTTCCGCTTCGACGGCGACTCGTTCCACGCGCTCCTGCCCGCAGTGGCCGCCGCGCTCGACGAGCCGGTCGGCGATCAGGCGCAGTTACCCCTGTACTGGCTCAGCCAGGAAGCGCGCCGTTACGTGACCGTCGTGCTCTCGGGCGAGGGCGCGGACGAGATCTTCGCGGGCTACCGCTACTATCAAGGCCACGCCAGGGCGCAGAGCTGGTTCGGACGACTCGCCGCGCGGTGGCGGCGCGGGACAGTGATGGTGGACGCGCCGCGGCGCCTGATCGACAATCCGATGCCAGAGACACCCTCGGGCTTCCCATTGCTGACCGACGCCGCCGGCCGCGCCCGGCTCATGGAGGCCGGCCCCACAGAGATGGCCGCCTGGGAGGCCAGCCTGATGACCTGGCTCGACGGCGCGGCCAATGGTCTCCAGCGCGCCACCGCCGCCGACCTGGCCACATGGCTGCCGGACGACTTACTGGTGAAGCTCGACCGCGTCTCGATGGCCCACAGCCTCGAAGGCCGTGCCCCGTATCTGGCGCCGGCCGTGGTGGAGGCCGCCCTCGGGCTGCCACCGACGCAACGCATGAACGGCGCTGTCAGCAAGGTCGCCTTGCGCCGGGTAGCGAGCCGCTGGCTCCCCCCAGCAATCCGGCAACGGCCCAAGCAGGGGTTCGTGCTGCCCATGGCGCGCTGGCTCGCGCAGTGGTTCGACAAGCAAGCCCCCGTTCGCGAGTATTGCTTCGGGCGCGCCGTGCCGGGGCTCGACATGGCGGAGGTGGCGCGGCTGACGCAGGACGAGCTGTCGGAAGGTGTGCGCCGCGATCGGTTGCTGTTTGCCCTGGTGCTGCTGATCGAGTGGCATCACGTCTTCACCGGGAGACGGCAAGCCCTGGCCAGGACGTATAGAGCAGCGGTCGACAGCCCCGGTGCTCGAGCCCGGTGAAATTCGTTGACGGGCCCCACCGGGGCTCATAGAATCGCGCGCGTGACGCGCGCGGCCGCCAAGGTGCAGGGGATCGATGCGGACGGCCTGTTGTCGCAGCGCGGGGCTGGTCCCTGAGCGCTTCGCCGCGAGCGTCGAAGGCGGCGTGGTTCGGGGCCCTTCCCTGGGCGCTCGCGATCTGTCTCGCCCTGCCCGGTCTGGTGCGGGCCCAGGATCCTCCCGAGACAATCGGCCTCTTTCGGCCGAATTCGCCCCCGGACACGAACACATTCTTCCTCCGCAATGCCAACAGCCTCGCCCCCCCGGCCAACACGATTGCGGGCTATGGAGTGGTGGGCGACGAGCCGGTCGTGGGGGATTGGGACGGCGACGGCATCATGACGATCGGTGTCTTCCGCCCCGATGTCCCGGCCGGCACCAACACCTTCTTCCTGCGGAATACCAACAATCTGGGAATCGGAGACATCGTCATCGAGGCGATCGGGGCGACGGGCGACCTGCCCATCGTGGGAGACTGGGACGGCAACGGCACCACGACGGTAGGCCTGCTCCGCCCAGATAGCCCCAGCGGCTCGAACACGCTCTTTCTCTGGAACAGCCACGCCAATCCGCCGGGTCCGCCCGACGTCACGATCGTGGGGATCGGCGCCGTGGGCGACCTGCCGATCGCCGGCAACTGGACCGACAGTGACCCCTCGTCCATCGGGTTGTTCCGGTCGGGAAGCCCGGCGGGGTCGAATACGGTGTTCATCTGGAACAGCCTGCCCACGACGCCCCCGTTCGTGCCGGATGTGACGATTGCGGGGATCGGGGCGGCGGGGGACCAGCCGGTGGTGGGGGACTGGGACGGCAACCCGACGGTGACGATCGGGCTGTTCCGGTCGGGGGAGCCCCCGGGCACGAACACCTTCTACCTCTGGAACAGCAACGCGCTGGTGCCGCCCTATGTCCCGGATCTCATCATCGCGGGCTTCGGGGCCGTGGGCGATCTCCCCGTGGCCGGCCGTTTTGGCAACAATCCGCCGGTGGTGAACCCGGAGACCTTCGAAGTGGCGGAGGACAGCGCCAACGGGACGATCGTGGGGACGGTGACCTTCACCGATCCCGATAATCCCGGCCAGACGCACACCTTCAGCATCACCGCCGGCAACACCGACAACGCCTTCACCATTGGCGCGACTTCTGGTGAGATCACGGTGGCGAACAGCGTGGCCCTGACCACGCCGAGCTTCAGCCTCACCGTGCGCGTCACCGACGACGGCACGCCGGTCTTCTTCGGCGAGGCCACCATCACCATCAACATCACCGAGAAGCAGAACCAGACGATCAGTTTCACCTCGTCGGCGCCGGCCAGCGCGATGGTGGGCGGTCCAACCTACAACGTGACGGCCACCGCGACCTCCGGTCTGCCCGTGTCCTTCACCATCGACGGGTCGGCGGCCAGCGTGTGCGCGATCGCCGGCTCGACGGTGTCGTTCATCGGCGTGGGGACGTGCGTGATCAACGCCAACCAGGCCGGCGACACCGACTTCAACCCGGCCCCGCAAGTGCAGCAGTCGTTCGCGGTGGGGCGAGGGATGCAGGCCCAGACGATCAGTTTCACCTCGGTGGTGCCGACCAACGCGACGGTGGGGGGGCCGGCCTATCTGGTCTCGGCCACGGCCACCTCGGGACTGCCGGTGGCCTTCACGATCGACCCCTCGGCGACCTCGGTCTGCGCGATTGCGGCCTCGACGGTCTCGTTCATCGGCAGCGGGACGTGTCTGATCAACGCCAACCAGGCCGGCGATGACACCTTCGATCCGGCGCCGCAAGTCCAGCAGATGTTCGCGGTGAAGAGCAGCCAGACGATCAGCTTCACGTCGACGCCGCCGGCCACCCCGACGGTGGGCGGCCCGACCTACAACGTGACGGCGACCGCGACGTCGGGGCTGCCCGTGACCTTCACCATCGACGGGTCGGCGGCCAGCGTGTGCTCCATCGCCGGCTCGACCGTCTCCTTCGGCCCGAATGCCGGCACGTGCGTGATCAACGCCAACCAGGCCGGGGACGCCACCTTCGGCCCGGCCCCGCAGGTGCAGCAGTCCTTCTCGGTCCAGAAGGCGCAGACGATCACGTTCACCTCGGTGGCGCCCAACCCGGCGCTGTTTCAGGGCCCGACGTACACCGTGACGGCCACCGCGACGTCAGCGCTCGCCGTGACCTTCGCGATCGACGCCTCGGCCAGCACGGTGTGCTCGCTCGCGGGCTCGACCGTGTCGTTCATCGGGACCGGGATCTGCGTGATCAACGCCAACCAGGGCGGCAACGCCGAGTTCTACCCGGCGCCGCAGGCCCAACAGTCGTTCGGGGTGGTCCCGAACGCGGTGGGTGACACGTACAACGCGCTGGGCAACGTTCTCGTCGATTCCAATTCCTCGAACGCCCCGAACACGCCGTTCTCGGTGACCGCCAACGACGTCTTCCCGGCCGGCACCACGATCAGCGCCTTCATGGCCACCAGCACCCAGGGCGGCACCGTGACGATGACCACCTCGGGGGCCAACCTTGGCCGCTTCACCTACAATCCGCCGGTTGGATTCACCGGCACCGACACGTTTACCTACACCCTGTCGAGCAACGGCCAGACGCGGCAGGCCACGGTGACGTTCACCGTCACTGGCAAGGTGTGGTTCATCAACAACAACGCCGGCGCCTGCCCGGCGGCCCCCTGCAACGGTCGGCTGACGAACCCCTTCGTGGACACCGCCAACTTCCAGGCCGTCAACGCCGGGGCGGCGCCGACCCCCCAGAACAACGACGCGGTCTTCGTCTACAGCAGCCCCAACCCCTACAACGGCGCGACGACCCTGCGCAACGGCCAGCGGCTGGTGGGGCAGGGGGCGACCGGAACGCTGGCCACGCTGGGCAACGTGACCGCCCAGAACGGCCAGATCTTGCCGTCCACCGGGGGGACGGTGCCGGTCCTGGGCAGCCCGCTCACCGTGGGCAGCGGCAACTTCATCCACGGCCTGACCCTCAGCGGCGGCACCGCGCTGACGGGCACGAACTTCGGCACCCTGACCGTCAACGACAACGTGGCCATCACGACCACCGGTCAGGCGATCAACCTCGCCACCGGCACCTTCAACGCCACGCTCACCGGCGTCACCTCTACTGGCGGCGCCAACAACGTCAACCTCAACACGGTCGCGGGCACCGTGAACCTCGGCAGCGGCGCACTGTCCGGTGCGACCGGTGATGCGTTCCTGGTGAACACCGGTACCGCCAACATCTCCTACGCCGGCACCATCGCCAGCGGCAACGCGCGCTCGGTGAACATCAGCAACAAGACCGGCGGCAGTACGGTGACGCTCAGCGGGGCGATCGCCGACACCGATACCGGGATCTCACTCACGAACAATGGGGCGAGTGGCGGGGCGACGATCACCTTCCAGGGTGGACTGAGCGCCAACACCGGCGCCAACGCGGCGTTGACGGCCACGGGCGGCGGGACGGTGAACGTCTGCGCGTTGAACCCCTGCGGCACGGGCGCCGCCGTCGTCAACACACTCACGACCACAACGGGCACCGCCCTCAACGTCGCGAACACGACCATCGGCGCCAGCGGCCTCACCTTCCGGAGCATCTCATCCAACGGCGGCACGAGCGGCATCGTGTTGAACACCACGGGAGCCGGGGGCTTGACGGTGACCGGAACGGAGACGACGGCCGGCTCGGGTGGCACGATTCAAAACACGACGACGCGTGGGGCATCCTTCATCGGCGCCTCCAACATCACCCTGCAGAACATGAACTTCACCAACGCGGCGACGAACGATTTTCCCCCGGCGCCGACCGGCCTCTCCCTCGGCAACAACACGGCCGACAACGCGGCGATCCATCTTCAGACGGTGACGAACGTCACGCTGGATCGCGTCAACATCAATGGGAGCGCCGAACACGGGATCAACGGGCACAATGTGACGAATTTCGTGTTGCAGAACAGCGTGATCAGCAATGCCGGCAACGGTCCAGATGAGGACGGAATCCACCTCTTCAATATGCTTGGGACGAGCGCGATCACCAACACGACGATCACGAGCAGCGGCGACGACAATATCAACATCCAGAACAACACGAATCTGGCGCTGCCGGCTGGGATGAGCGCGGTCCTCGATCTCAGCATCACAGGGGGCAGCGCCAACACTGGCGTGCTCGGTAGTGGCTACCTGATGGGCATCCGCGGGACATCGAACGCGACGGTCACGATCGATGGAGTGACTGCCAACAACAACTTCAGCGGTGGGATCGTGATCGATACCTTCGACACGGCGACGTCGGTCATCGAAATCACGAACAGCACGAGCACCAACAACAACGACGCCATCTCCCTGAGCAGCAACAACGGCAACACCCGATTCGACATTCACAACAATCTGAGTTTCGCCGGCACGGATTTCGGGCGGATCAATATCCTGAAGGCGGCGTTCTCGACGACGGGAACACTGGAAGGCAGGATCCGCAACAATCCGATCGTCGTGGGGGACGGTCAGGCCGCTGACGGGATCGTCATCTTCCAGGCGGGAGACGGGACGCTGACGGTGAGCATCACCGACAACGATATCGACTACCGCGGCACGCAGCGCGCGATCAACATTCAGGGCGGCCAGGACGGCTCGGGTCAGCTCAACGCGACGGTCACCGGAAATACTATCGACATGCAGATCGATGGCACCAACAACCCGACCACAGGTATCCTGGCTCAGGTCGCCGTCGCCTCCCCGAGTGGCGACAATACGAACATGTGCGCCGACCTCGGCGGCGCTGGGGCCCTGCAAAACACCTTCACGCACTCCTTGGGCAACAACATAGCCGCTGGCGACATCCGGGTCCGTCAGCGGTTCGTCACGACTGTGACCCTCCCCGGGTATGCCGGAGCGAACAGCGATAATGCCGCGGTGGTGGCGTATCTCGCGGGCCGGAATACTCTGGTCAACTCGCCGACGGCGACCGCGACGAACGAGGTCGGCGTGACCGCGGGCGCGGGCGGTTTCGTTGGAGGGGTGGCCTGTCCGCAGCCCGTATTTCCGTGAGGAACCGGGTCGCGATGGTGGTGCCTCGCGAGGCCGCCCACGGCGATCGAGTGCACGTGGTCATCGGCCGGTTTCGATCCGGAAGGCCTGGTTGCCTTTCGCGATCGCTACCCAGAGGGACCGAACTACGTGGTCCGCGCCGACGTCGCAGCCGGGTCGACGCGCCGCTACGGCAAGCTCACGGTCCGCCACGTCTCGCTTCGCGGTCTGACCGAAGCCCTCCAGTCGCCCCGCCGGCGACCGTCGCGAGCGCCTTTCAATGGACGGTCCTGCTCCCTCGCCCGCCTCTTGCGCCATGACGTCTATCCTTGCTAGGAGGTGCAGGACGTCGATCGCCCATGCAACGTCCAGGTCCTCGCCCGTCCAGAATGGCAGTGCCGTCCGCGCATGGAGGTCGAGCCCGTCCGCTTCGTGCCGGGCCCGGAGCGCTTTCAGGGGATCTCCCCGCAGTTCGGGAACCGATGGCACTTCGGGGAAGAGCTGGCCGTCCGGACGCCGGAACCGGAGCCCGCCCTCAGGCAGTCGCTCGACCTCGAAGCCCTCCTCGTGGACCGCGCGGTGGTGCCGGCGGCAGAGCATGGCGAGATTCGACAACGTTGTCGGGCCGCCGTAGGCCCGGTGCCGGATGTGATGGCCTTGGCCAAATCGCACCCCACGGCTCGGAAAGCGACAGCCCCGGTCACGATGATGCAGCGCCCGCCGGATCGCCGGCGGAATGGTCCGCGTGCGCGCAGCGACCTCGACAACCCGGCCGTCCCGGCCGTGGCGCATCACCACCCGGCTCGCGTCGCACGCCAGGCGCTGG
>Ga0187893_10001929_pt1 | contig 47327 bp, 48 predicted proteins | sample MA1701074metaG_FD_139574 | JGI IMG/M metagenome (GOLD analysis project Ga0187893, IMG submission 139574) | White microbial mat communities from a basaltic lava cave in the Kipuka Kanohina Cave System on the Island of Hawaii, USA - MA170107-4 metaG ... | reverse complement strand
TACGGCGCGCGCTGCATTCCGTCGCCCTCGGACCTGACGCAGTCCGGCAAAGCGATCCTCGCGAAGAACCCGAAGCACCCGGGCTCGCTCGGCATCGCGATCTCCGAGGCGGTCGAGGTCGCCGCGCAGCGCGAGGACACCAAGTATTCGCTCGGCTCGGTGCTGAACCACGTCCTCCTGCACCAGACGATCGTCGGCCAGGAGGCGATGGTGCAGCTCGAGCTGGCGGGCGACTACCCGGACGTGATCGTCGGCTGCACCGGCGGCGGCTCGAACTTCGCCGGCATCGCCTTCCCGTTCCTTGGCGCGCAGCTCCGCGGCGGCACCAAGGTCCGCATCGTTGCGATCGAGCCTGCCGCTTGCCCGAGCCTCACGCGAGGCAAGTACGCCTATGACTTCGGCGACACGGCGCACCTCACGCCGCTCGTGAAGATGCACACGCTCGGCTCGGTCTTCACGCCGCCCGGCTTCCACGCCGGCGGCCTGCGCTACCACGGCATGGCGCCGCTCGTCAGCCATATCAAGGAGCTCGGCCTGATCGAGGCGAAGGCCTACAGGCAGACCGCGGTGTTCGACGCCGGCGTGCAGTTCGCGCGCGTCGAGGGGATCCTGCCGGCGCCGGAGGCGAACCACGCGGTGAAGGGCGCGATCGACGAGGCGGTCCGCTGCCGCGAGGAAGGCGTCTCGCGCGCGATCCTCTTCAACCTCTGCGGCCACGGCCACTTCGACATGCAGGCGTACATGGACTACTTCGCCGGCAAGCTCGAGGACCGCGACTACGACGAGGGCGAGCTCGCCATGGCGCTCGCCGGACTTCCTTCGGTCAAGGAGGCAGCGTGATGCAGCAGCGAGCAGGCTCGATCCCGCCGGTCCGCGTGTGGACCCGCGAGGAGATGATGAAGCGCGTCGCGAAGTTCGGCGACCTGAAAGGCTTCAGCGACGGGCTGCAGGACTCGATGCTGCCCGAATGCTTCAAGACCACCTACAACGTGATCGGGTTCCAGATGCCCGAGGCCGCGGGCCAGGGCTCGGTCAACTCGCCGGTGGGGAAGACCGCGTCCGAGAACGCGGCGATCCGCATCTCCGAGGGCTTCAACCTCGGCTTCGTGAAGTGCAAGCCCGGCAAGGGCGTGCTCGCGCACAACCACGACACCAACGAGACGTTCGTCGTGATGTCCGGCCGCTGGCTCGTGCAGTGGAACGAGGGGCCGGACACCGAGTCGCTCGAGGTCGGCCGGCTCGACTGCATCTCGTTCCCGCCCGGGTGCGCGCGGCGCTTCGAGAACATCACGCACGACGAGCCCGAGGCGGAGCACATGCTGCTCTTCGTCATCGGCGGCGACGCGCCGCAGAACGAGTTCACGCCGCGCTCGATGCAGCGCGTCGCCGAGTTCGAGCAGACCGCGCGCTACGCGAGCCTGCGCTCCTAGTGCTGCCCAGGGGGCTGCTTCGGCTTTTTCTCGTTCCGCGAGGTCATTCCACCCGCGGGAACAAGTGGCCGACGGCCTCTTGTAGATCCCCCGGGGCAGCTGAGCTTCGTCGCTGATCGGGTCAGGGCTTGATCGCGATCGCGTACACCACGTTCGCCTCGACCGCGCGAACGCCGCTCTCGCGTACATAGTCGAGGTTCGCTCGTCGCACGCGCTCCCGGTCGGCGGCGTCGAGCAGCTCGAGCGTCCCGCGATAGCCGGAGCCCTCGACTGCCGACCACCACGCCGCCGGCGACGGGATCGGGTGCGAGCCGGTCCCGGCCGAACCGCTCCGGCACGATGTCGTCGGGGTTGCCGACGAAGATCGCGCGGTCGCGGAGCGCCGGGTGCCGCTCGATGTGCTCGATCATCTCGGCGTTGTAGTCCGCAGCCAGGAATGCCTCGTGCTCGCCGCCGGACGGCATCGGCAGGAAACCGACGAAATCGGTGAACCACGCGAGCCGGGTCTTCTTCAGCTCAGGATGCTCATGCCAGTAGTGGTCGACGTCCCAGGACTCGTCGGCGATGACGAGGTCGTATTCGGTCTCGTTCACCGCCTGCTGGAAGCGCATGAAGTTCGCGATCAGGATCTCGTCCATCCGCCGGAGCGCCTGGAAGGCGTGCAGGTCGTGCTCGTCGGACTCGAGCTCGATGTGGCGCGATTCGTTGGCGAGCTTCGCGCTCAGCGGGTGGATGCTCTCGCCGGCGGCGCCGAGCAGCCGCGTGACCGGGTCCTGCGCGAGCCAGTCGACATGCAGGTCGGGGTGGAGCTTGCGCAGTTCGCGCGCGATCGCGAGGTCGCGGCGGCCGTGGCCGAGCCCGATCGGCGACGAGAGGTAGAGCGCGCGCTTGCCGACCTTCGGCGGTGCGGCGGCGACACGCCTCCCCGGCGCCGGGATGCCGAGCCGCCGCTCGAGGAAGTCGTCGATCAGCGTGTTGACCTTGGCCGGGAAGCGCGCCTGCGGGCAGTGGCCGGCGCCGGGCAGGACCGCGAGCTCGCCGCCGGTCACCGACGCGACGATCTCGGCGCGCGCGAACGGCGAGACGTGGTCGTCGTCGCCGTGCACCAGGAGGAGCGGGCAGGCGATCTTGCGGTACATCGCTTCACTGACGTCGAACGACGGCGGGATGGCGCGCGCGTCGACCGTGCGGACCAGGGTCTCGCCCGTGGTCTCGGCCGACCAGGCGATCGCGTCCTCGATCTGCTTGGTCGAATGGTGCTCGAAGAAGACGAAGCGCAGGAAGAAATCGCTGAAATCGGCGTAGTTGGACAGCCAGTACTCGCGGTTGTACTTGTTCCAGCCCTCGTGGCTTTCGTGCCGGGCGCGAAAGTGCTCCTGGGTGTAGTGCGGGTTCGGCGGGCCGATCGTTGCCGTGGTCCCGATCAAGATCGCCGCCTTGACGCGCGCCGCATGATGCGCGGCGACCGCGGAGGTGACCATGCCGCCGAGCGAGACGCCGACCAGGATCGCCGGCCCGCCGGCGAGCTCGTCGAGGATCGCGAGCAGGTCGCCGACGTACTCGTCGAGCCGGTAGCTCTCGACGCGCTCGGGCCGGTCCGAGAGGCCGTTGCCGCGCGGATCGTAGGCGATGCAGCGGAAGCGGTCGCTGAAGTACGGGAGCTGTGCCTTGTAGAGCCGCGAGTGGCCGATGGCCCAGGCCGGCACGAACACCATCGTTTCGGGTCCGTCGCCGAAGACCTCGTAATGGATCTTCACGCCTTCGCGTTCGACGAAGCCTTCCTGCAGCGGCGCTTTCGCCCGCATCGGGGCCCCTTCAGCGAGCCTCGCGTTCCGCAAGCCGGATCAGATCGCCGATCCGCCGCAGCGACTGGCGAATCGGAATCCGGTTGCGCTCGACGCCCATCAGGATGAGGCTTTCGGCGCCCATGAACGCGTTGCTCACCAGCGCGCCGACCTCCTCGGCGGAGAAGGGGCCGAAGCCGCCGAAGCGCGTCTCGACCCGCTCCGCGACCGCGGTGACCAGCTTCACCCAGCCGAGGAAGGCGGCGCGCACCACCTTGGCGACCTCCGGGTCGGACCACCCCGCGGCCGCGAGCTCGTGCATCACCCGGACGTATCCCGAGGCGATGTCCTCGTCCAGGTAGTCGCAGGCGCGGTCCCACTGCTCCGAGAGACTGAGCGCGGGATCCCCGAAGAGGTGCTGCTGGCGATCGAGCAGCTGCGCGTTCTGATACTCGAAGAGGGCGAGCACGAGGCCCTGCTTCGAGCCGAAGTGATAGTGGATCTGGCTGAGCGGGACGCCCGCTGCCGCCGCGACCTCGCGGGTAGAAAGGCCGGCGAGCCCCTGCTTGCGCAGGGCGGCCTTCGCCGCATCGAGCAGGGCGATCTGCGTCTCGGTCCGTTCCGCCAGGGCTTCGGGCATCGGGCAGTTCCGGCGAAACTATAATTCGGTCGACCGACCGAAGTCAAGCGGCCCGGCTGCGCGGCGCTACCCCTGGCCCGTCAGCCGGTCATACACGCGGAAGAGCGACTGGTTGCCGAGCCCGCCCTACCGGATCGCTTTCGGGCCTCGCGCCGGCCACAAGGTTGTGACCCTCAGAGGCGCGATGCCGCGCGAGTCTGCACTGCGGCAGGCCCTGTGCGTCGACATCAACGGCTTCAGCCTGCATGCGGCGGTGCGCTGCGAGGCGCACGACCGCAAGCGGCTGGAACAGCTGTGCCGCACCATCACCCGGCCTGCACTGGCTGACGAGCGGGTGCAGTGCAACGCCGCGGGGCAGGTGGTGCTGAAGCTGAAGACTCCCTGGCGCGACGCCACCACGCACTTGGTGCTCAAGCCCGCTGGAGTTCATGCAGCGGCTGGCGGCACTGATTCCCCGGCCCCGGCTGCACCTGATCCGCTTTCATGGGGTGCTGGCACCGAACGCGAAGCTGCGCGCGTTGGTGGTGGCGCAAACTCTGCCCGAGTCAGGGCAGGGGATCGAAGTGGCATCGACCCCGAGCTCCGAGACCGGGTGCGCAACCGAACCGGCACATGGCCGGCCGAGCCGCATCAGTTGGGCACGACTGCTCAAGCGCCTCTTCGACATCGACATGCAGCGCTGCCCGAACTGCAGTGCGCGTGAGTTGAAGATCATCGCCGCGATCCTGGAGCGCCCGCTCATCGAAAGGATCCTGACCCACCTGGGACTGCAGGCACAGCCGCCGCCCGCGCGCCGCGGCACGCGCGCCCACGCCGCTTCACGCGGCCTGAGGCCCCAGCCCGTCGTCCGTCCGACGAAGATCGAAACCGACGTCCCGTTGCACCGGGCCGGGGGTGGGGCTGTGCGCCACACGGCTCAAGCCACGGCTCAGGTATCGAACACCGGGGTAAACCCGTGCAAGCGCAGCCCCCATCCGATCGGCTGGGCCGCCGACCGGCCGCGCGGGGATCGTTGACCGACCTGATTGGTCGCACAAGACCTGCTCGATAGCGTTTGAAATTCCTATACCCGATTTGGGGTGTCCTTGACATTGTTCGCTGGTGCGCCGTCGGTCTCCCATAAATCGGTAATAGCCAGGCCCGGCATCGACGCCATTTCCTTGACGTTGGACGCGAGGTCGTCGCTCAGGAACATCGATTCGCCGTGGCTGTCGTGGCTGGTCACTACCCTGCGTACTCTCCAGATCATTTCATCGTCTCCTCGTGGTGAACATCGTTTGGGTCGGTTCTTGACTTTGTTCTTGATCGCCGATAACGTATCCAACGTTTGAACGATCGTTCAAGTATTTTTTTGCAAGATCTTTACCCGATTCGGTCGCGGTCCTGCCACAACCCGCCCGGAACCCGCATGCTGGAGCTGTATCACTCGCCGATTTCCACCTGTTCGCAGAAGGTGCGCATGGTGCTGGCCGAGAAAGGCTTGGCCTGGACGCCGCGTCATATCCAGTTCAACCAGGGCGACCATCTGTCGGACTGGTATTTAAGGATCAATCCCAACGGCGTGGTGCCGACGCTGCTGCACGACGGGCTTACGGTCACGGATTCGTCCGTCATCAACGAATTTCTGGAAGAGGTGTTTCCGGAAGTGCCTTTGATGCCGCGCGATCCGCACGGCCGCGCAACCATGCGCGCCTGGCGGCAATACATCGACGAAGTGCCGACACCGTCGATTCGTGTGCCGTCGTTCAATGCCTATTTCGTGCCGATCTGGCGCGAACTGACCGACGCGCAGTTTCTCGCCTACACCGAGCGCCTGCCGCTGCGCAAACATTTTTATCGCAAGATGGGGCGCACCGGATTTCCCAAGGAGGAGGTGGACGCTGCACTGGACCGGCTCGACCAGACCCTCGAGCGCATGGAAGCCGCGCTGATCCATACCGCCTGGATCGCCGCGGACCAGTTCACGCTCGCCGATGTGAGCGTGATGCCGACGGTCGTGCGCATGGAAGATCTTGGTCTCGCGCACATGTGGGCCACGCGGCCGCGCGTGACCGACTGGTATCGGCGCCTGCAGGCGCGTCCCGCGTTCGCCGTTACCTATATGCCGGGTTCGCGTGATCTCGGCCCGGCTTGCTGAGTGCAGCGTGGCTGCCGCGACCAACTCTGTGCGCAGGGTGCGCGCTGCCAACTCCAGGCCGCGTGGTGCCGTACGGCAATCGGGCAAGCCGCGGTGTGCCGCAGCGCCGCCCAGCAAGGCGCGCGCCATCAACCAGGGCAGCGAGCGCGCGCGCAAGCGCATTCTCGACGGGGCCGAGCAGCTGTTTTCCGAACACGGGCTGAACGGCGTGTCGACGCGCCAGATCGCGCCGGATCGTCATCGGCGGCGACTCCGCGGGCGGGGGGCTCACGGTCGCGACGCTGCTCGTGCTGCGTGACTGCGCGCTGCCAACGCCGGCAGGCGGCGTGCGCGTCTCGCCGTGGGTCGACCTCACGTGCAGCGGCGTGTCCTACGCGACGAAGGCCGCCGCCGACCCGATCGTGCTGCGCGAGAGCGTGGCGGAGATGGCGGCCATGTACGCCGGGGCCGGCGACGGCAAGGCGCCGCTCGTCTCGCCGCTCTACCGAGATCTGCGTGGGCTCCCGCCGCTGCTCTTGCAGGTGGGCAGCGACGAGGTGCTGCTCGACGAAGCGCTCGGCCTCGGCGAGCGCGCGAAGGTCGCCGGCAAGGATGTCACGGTGGAGGAGTGGCCGGCGATGGTCCACTATGTGGCGCTGGTTTCAGGGGATGCTCGACGAAGGCGACACGGCTGTCGCCACGATCGGCCGCTTCGTGAGGAGAGTTTATGGCAGCGCTCACTGACCGCATCGTGCTGATCACCGGGGGCGCGCGCGGCATCGGCGCGGCCTCCGCGCGCCGGCTGGCCGGCGACGGCGCGCGCGTCGTGCTCGCGGATCTCGACGGCAACGCCGCCGGCAAGCTCGCCGGCGAGCTGGGCGGCATGGCCGTGCAGGCGGACGTCACGCGCGCCGCCGACGTCGAGGGCATGGTCGACGAGGTCTACGCGCGCTTCGGCCGCCTCGACGTGCTCTTCAACAACGCGGGCGTCATCCGGCTGCAGCCGATGCTGGAGGTCACCGAGACGGAGTGGGATCGCGTGCTCGGCGTGAATCTCAAGGCCTCGTTCTTCGTGCTCCAGGCCGTGGCCAGGCGGATGAAGACCCAAACGCCGATCCCGGGATCCGAGCTGCGCGGCAAGCTCATCCATACCGCGTCGATCGCAGGCTATCGCGGTGGCAATCACCTGACGACGCCCTACTCCGCCTCCAAGGCCGGCGTCATCAGCCTCACGCGCTCGGCGGCGCAGGCGCTCGCGCCCGACCGCATCACCTCCAACTGCGTCTGCCCGGGCGCGGTGGACACCCTGATGTGGGAGCAGATCGACCGCGAGTGGGGCGCGCTCCAAGGCTGGGCCCCGCGCGAGGCGTGGCAGATGCGCACCAGGGGCATCCCGCTCGGCCGTCCCGAGACCCCCGACGACGTCGCGGGCGTGGTGGCGTTCCTGGCCGGCCCGGACTCCGATTACATGACGGGGCAGGCCATAAAGGTCGACGGTGGCGTCGTGATGGGAGACTGATGACGGCCCACGCCACGACGAACGCGACGGCGTCGCCGATCGTCGGCGCCATCACCATCTCCATGCCCGCCACGTCGTGCGCGTTCATCGGCAGGCGGAGCATCGACGCCCAGGCCACGACCGCGAGGACCAGCAGCGCTGCGTACGTCTGCAGCGTCGCGCGATCCTAGACGGCCGTCCCGATGGATGACGGCCATGATGCTGCCGAGCGCGCTGCCGATAGTCGGGCTACACGCGGCGACACAGTGGCGCGTCCCGAGCCCGGCTGTGCGCGCGATCGCCGTGCCGTCGTTCGTGCTCACGCATCTTGCGCTGTGGGCCGTCACGGGACTGCCGCTCTACTTTGCCGGCCTGGGGCTCATGGTCGTCGCGCCACGGACGCTTGCCTATGTGACGGCGGGAGTTCTCCTCGTCGTGGGCGTCCGCGATCGTGGTTCGCCGTCTCCCGGGGGTTCGCGCGGCGCGGTGACGCGAATCGTCGTCACGGCCGAGCATAGCTCGGCGACCTGGTTCCGGCCGCGACCGCACTGACGCTGCTCTGCTACAGCAGCATTGTCGCGAGCTGCGGCACCGCGATCACCGCGAGCAGCACGACGAACATGATCAGGGCGAACGGCGCCGCGCCGGCGAAGATGTCGTGCAACGTGATCGGGCTCGACTTCGGCAGCGTCGCCTTGATCACGAACACCGCAATGCCGAACGGCGGGGTGAGCAGGCCGATCTCGACCGCGATCAAGGTCACGATCCCGAACCAGATCAGGTCGGTGCCGAACGCGACCAGCGCGGGCAGCACGAGCGGCACCGTGATCAGCATGATCGAGCTCGAGTCGAGGATCGTGCCGAGCACGATGATCACCGCGAGGTAGATCGCGAGCAGCCCCCCGAAGCCGAGACCCGTGTCGACGATCGCGCTGCGCAGCAGCTCGGTAGTGCCCGAGACCGCGAGCATGCGCGAGTACGTCTGCGCCGCGATGATCAGGAAGCAGATCGCCGCGGTGATGCGGCCGGTCTCGACCAGCACGCCCCACAGGTTCGCCCAGCTCAGGCGCCCCTTGACGAGCGCTACGCCGAGCGCGGCGGCCGCGCCGACCGCGCCGGCCTCGGTCGGCGTGAACAGGCCGCCGTAGAGGCCGCCGAGCACCAGCCCGACGAGCACGATGCTCGGCAAGAGGCGTGCGAGGATCTGCGCGCCCGTGAGCAGCGGCGCGTCGCCGGCCTCGATCGCGTCGCGACCACCGACGAAGCCCGGGAAGAAGTGGCCCATCACGAGGATGCCGAGCGCATAGGCGATCGCGAGCACGATGCCCGGAACCACGCCCGCGACGAAGAGCTCGCCGATCGAGCGCTCGGTGAGGATGCCGTAGAGGATCAGCAGGAGGCATCGGCGGAATCAGCATGCCGAGCACCGACGAGCCGGCCACGACGCCGACCGCGAACCGCGGCGTGTAGCCGTGGCGCAGCATCTCGGGCACGGCGACCTGCGTGAACACCGCGGCCGAGGCGATGCTGATGCCCGTGATCGCGGCAAACACCGCGTTCGCGGCGACCGTCGCGATGCCGAGTCCGCCGCGCACGCGCCGGAACACCTGGTTCGCGACCTCGAAGGTGTCCTTGCCGATGTCCGAGATGCTCACGAGCAGCCCCATCAGCACGAAGAGCGGCACCACGCCGAACAGGTAGTCGGCGATCGCGTCGTTCGCGGCCTGCGCGAGCAGGCTCGCGGCGACCGTCGTGTCCTCGCGGATCAGCCACACGCCGAGGAACGAGAGCAGCGCGAGCGCGACGCCGACGTGCATGCCGGCCCAGATCAGGCCGACCATCAGGAACACCGAGACGACGCCGACGGTGCTCGCGTCCATCGCCGGCGCTACTCGGGCAGCCGTCGTCCCGCGGCGACCAGCAGCGAGTGCGAGGCGAGCAGCAGGAACTGGATCGCCATCGCGACCGCACCGATCACGATGATCGCCTTGAGCGCCCACACCGGCAGCTGGATCACGCCGATGTTGCCGAAGAACTCGCCGTCGGCGTAGGCCTGCAGCATGAGCGGCCAGGTGGTCTTCGCGATCAACGCGAAGAGCCACAGGCCGACGAGCGCGAACAGCGCTTCCATCGCGTAGCCGATCCGCGGCACCCGGCGCTGCAGGCCGCCGAGCAGCACGTCCGAGCGCGTGAGCCCGCCCGAGCGCAAGGTCTGCGCGAGCTGCAGGAAGACGATGCCGACGATCGAGAACGACACCATCTCGGGCACGCCCGGGATCGGCGCGCTGAACAGATCCCGGCCGAGCACGTCGGCGCAAATCAGCAGCATCAGCACCAGGATCCAGGCGGTGCCGATCGCCGACAGCACGGCCGTCACGCGGCCGTAGGCCGCCCCGGCCACTCGGGCTACTCCTTGTCGAAGTCGCGCGGGAATTTGAAGCCGGTCGCGCGCACCGAGTCCATGTAGGCCGCGAGCACACGCTTGGCCGGCAGGCCTTTCGCCTCGCTCTGGCGCACCCATTCCTTGGCCGGATTCGGGATCATCTTCACGAGCTGTGCCTGATCGCTCGGGCTGAGCTTGATGATCTTGCCGCCCGACTTCTGCCACGCCGCCATCGACGAGTCGATGCGCGCGGTCTGCTCGGCGAGGTACGCGGCCTTGTAGGCGTTGGCGCCGCGGCGGAACGCGGCCTTCACTTCGTCGGGGAACTTGTCGAAGCGCGCCTTGTTCACCGCCATGCAGCCCGCGTACATCGCGCCGAAGTCGGTCTGCGTGAAGGTCGGCGCGACCTCGAACAGCTTCGCCGGCACCGCCGACGTGAAGAACGCGATCGCGCCGTCGTAGACCCCGGTCTTGATGTCGTTGTAGAACGTGTTGAGGCTGCCCTGCACGCCGACCGCGCCGGTGCCGCGGAACCACGCGAGGTTCGGCCCGGCGCCGCCGATCTTCTTGCCCTTGAGGTCGGCGATCGTCGCGACCGGCGTGTTCATCACGATGCCGTAGTTGTCGATCGCGAAGCCGGCGAGATACACGAGCCCGTTGCGCGACCATTCCTGCGTGAGCTCCGGCAGCGCCTGCACGTAGTCGATCGCCTTGGTGACCACGCTCGCGTCGCCCGGGCCGAACGGCACGAAGTAGGTGACGTTGTTGAGCGGCAGCTTGGCCGGCTGGAACACTGTCGCGACGATGCCGAGATCCGAGACGCCCGACTGCATCGTCTCGGCCTCGCTGCCGATCTTCGCGAGCGTGCCGCCGTAGGCCTCGTTCCACTGGATGCGGTACTTGCCGGTCTTGGCGAGCTCGGCGTCGACCGTGGCCATGAAGGTCTCGCGGACGTGCTTGACCCACAGGAAGATCGGCGGGTGGCCCGCGGCGGCCGTGAGCTTGATGACCTCCTGGGCGAGCGCGGATGCGGCGCTGCCGCATGCGAGCGCGGCGAACGCCGCGACGATCGTGCGTCGGATCATGTCTCCTCCTCGATGGTAGGCCGCGCCTCGGGTCCGGCGCGGGCCGCTGCGAGCGAGTATAGCGAGCGCGCCCGCGGCGGGCAAGTCGTGTTGACACGCGATCTTGATCGGGCGTTCAATAAAGAACTGCCCGCCGACGAGCAGCAAAATGTCCGCCAACAGCGACAAGACGCGCCGACGAATCCTCGCCGCGGCCGAGCGGTTGTTCGCCGCGCGCGGCCGCGACGGCGCGACGATGCGCGGCATCGCCGCGGCGGCGGCCGTGCCGATCGCGCTGGTCTCCTACCACTTCGGCTCGAAGGGCGAGCTGTACCGCGCGATCTTCGCGCACCGCTACGGCCCGCTCACCGAGGAACGCTTCGCGCGCCTGCGCGCGGTCGAGGGCGCGCCCGTGCACGGCGATGCGGTCGAGCGGCTCGTGCGCGCGTTCCTCGAGCCGCTCGCGCACATGCGCAGCCGACGCGGCGCGCGCCACTTCGCGGTGCTGCTCGCGCGCGAAGCGAGCGACCCCGACGAAGCGAGCCGCGGCATCCTCGCCGACTATCTCGATCCGACCGCGCGCGCCTATCTGCAGGCGCTCGGCCGCGCGTTGCCCGGGCGCTCGGCGGCCGATATCGCCTGGGGCTATCAATTCGTGATCGGTGCGATAGTGCTCGTGATCGCCGACACCCATCGGCTCACGCGGCTGTCGGGCGGTGCGGCGCGTGCGGGCGACGTCGACGCCGCGATCGAGCGGCTCGGCCGGTTCGCCGCGGCCGGTTTTCGGGCGATGGCGCGACGCGCGCCCGCCAACCGGGGGAGACCACGCGCATGAGACTCGTCACGTTCACCCCCCACAACGGCCGCGGCCAGCGCGCCGGCGCGTTGATCCGCAACGACACGAAGGTCGTCGATCTCGCGCGCGCCCACCGCGAGCGGCACGGCGGCCGCGCCGCGGCGCTCGCGAGCGTGCTCGCGATCGCCGAAGGCGGGCCCGACGCGCTCGACCGCGCCTACGAGGTCGTGAAGGGCGCCGAGCGACGCACGCCGCAGGCGGTGCTGCCGCGCAGCGCCGTACGGCTGCTCGCGCCGATCCCGGTGCCGCCGCAGATGCGCGATTGCCTGTGCTTCGAGAAGCATCTGCTGCAGGGCTTCGCGGCCGCGCGCCGCGTGCGCGCGCGGTCGGCACCCGATCCCGAAGCGGCGCTGCGCGAGATGGAGGAGAAGGGCATCCTCGCGGTACCGGAGGTCTGGTACGAGCGGCCGATCTACTACAAGCCCAGCCGCTTCTCGGTGATCGGGACCGAGACCGACATCCGTTGGCCGTCCTATTCGAAGCTGCTCGATTTCGAGCTCGAGTTCGGCTTCTACATCGGCACGCCGGGCAAGGACATCGCGAAAGCGCGCGCGCGCGCGCACATCTTCGGCTACACGATCTTCAACGACATCAGCGCGCGCGACGAGCAGACCCTCGAGATGCCGGGCCAGCTCGGCCCCGGCAAGGGCAAGGATTTCGACGGCGGCAACGCGATGGGCCCGTGCCTCGTGACCGCCGACGAGCTCACCGATCCGTACACGCTCGACATGGCGGTGCGCGTGAACGGCGAGGAGTGGGGCCGCGGCAACTCGCGCGAGATGCACTGGAAGTTCGAGGACCTGATCGCGCACACCTCGCGCTCGGAAACGCTGCACGCGGGCGAGTTCTTCGGCTCGGGCACGGTCGGCAACGGCTGCGGTCTCGAGCACATGCGCTTTCTGAAGCCCGGCGACGTGATCGAGCTCGAGGTCGAGCGGATCGGGGTGCTGCGCAATCGCGTGGTCGCGGGCTGATCAATCGACGAAGACAACCGAGGAGGCAGACATGGGACAGAAGATCCGCCGCGTCGTCACCGGGCACAAGGGCCGCACCGCGACGATCATGATCGACGACCTCGCGCCCAACGCGACCGAGATCAACGGCTGGCCCGGACTCTGGGTCACCGAGCTGTGGGTCACGCACGCTGCGCCGGCCGACAATGCGCAGTGGGGCGCGGACGAGGGCGCGCGGCCGCTGCGCCACGACCCGGAGCCCAGCGGTACGATCTTCCGCGTGGTGGAGATCCCGCCCGAGTCCAGGACGAAGGGCATCGATACCGATGCGGCGTTCAAGGCGCTCGGCAGCCACAACAGGCCGCGCCCCGAGGACAGCGCGAAGCATCCGACGATGCACAAGACCAACTCGGTCGACTACCTCGTCGTGATCTCGGGCGAGATGTGGATGGTCATGGAGGAGGGCGAAGTGCTGCTGCGCCCAGGCGATTGCATCGTCCAGCGCGGCACCAACCACGCGTGGGTCAACAAGAGCGACGCGCCGTGCGTGCTCGCGGCGATCCTCGTCGACGCGAAGGCGGCGCCGTAGCGCTGACGGCATCGATGCGCAACCCGCTCGTCGGCTGGCAGGTCGATCGCGCCGCGATCGGCTACGTCGGCCGCGATCTGCAGCGACCCGAGTGCATCCTCGCCGAGCCGAACGGCGATCTGTGGGCGGCCGACGCGCGCGGCGGGCTCGTGCACCTCGCCGCCGACGGCACGCAGCGCTTCGTCGGTCAGCGCGCGAGCCCGTCGTTCGCCTCGGCGGCCGACGCCGAATCGCGCTTCACCCAGGGCACGCTCCCCAACGGCCTCGCGTTCGCCGCGAACGGCGACGTGCTGGTCGCGAACTTCGGCACCGATGCGCTCGAGGTCATGACGCGCGACGGCGCCTCGCGCACGCTCTACGACCGCATCGACGGCGTGCCGATCGGCAAGGTCAACTTCGTGCTGCGCGATTCGCGCGATCGGCTGTGGCTCACGATCTCGACGCGCATCAATCCGTGGACGCGCGCGTCGACGCATCGCACGGCCGACGGCTACATCGCGCTCGCCGACGCGCGCGGGCTGCGCGTCGTCGCCGACGGCTTCTACTTCACCAACGAGATCCGCTTCGACGCGCGCGAGGAGTGGCTCTACGTCGCCGAGACCACCGGCCCGCACGTGAGCCGGCTGCGCGTCGCGACCGACGGCTCGTTGCACGGTCGCGAGGTGTTCGGTCCGTCGCATCTCGGCGGGCTGCCCGACGGGATCGCGTTCGACGCGTTCGGCAACCTCTGGTGCACGCTCGTGATCAGCGATCAGCTTGTCGCGCTCACGCCGCAGGGCGATCGCCTGATGCTGCTCGACGATTCGACGCCTGCGGGCCAGGCGATGGTGCGCGCGTTCGACGCCGGCACGCTCACGACCGAGATGATGTTCGCGGCGCAGGGCGCGATCGCGCCGTGGATGGCGAGCGTGACGTTCGGCGGCGCCGACCTGCGCACCGCGTATCTGGGCAGCCTGCGCGGCACGCGCATCGCGCATTTCCGCGCGCCGGTCGCCGGTCTGCCGATGACGCACTGGCGTGTGGCGCCGTAGCCGACCGCGCGCGGCGAAGGCGGTCGGAAGAGCGCGCCGAAGATCTCACCTCGTACCCGGGAACGCCCGATTCGGCCACCGTCGGCAGGGCGGGCAGCGCCGACGAGCGCTGCGCGGCCGTGACGGCGAGGCCGCGCACCGCGCCCGAGCGCACGTTCGGCGCCGCCGTCAGGACGAGATCGAACATCATCGACACCTGCCCGGCGAGGAGGTCGTTCAGCGCCGGCGCGCTGCCCTTGTAGGGGATGTGGACGATGTCGATGCCGGTCATCGTCCGCAGCAACTCGCCGGCGGGTTCACGTTCTGAAGGTCCGTGCGATCGCGTCTGCCGCCTGGCGCAGGCGAGGAAGATGTGCCAGCGCGCCTGCGACGTCCAGCCGCACCGTGGGCGCATGCACGGCGACGGCGCTCACCACGCGCTTCCTCGCGTCGCGAACCGGCACCGCGACCGCGACGAGGCCGGTGAGGAACTCCTCGTCGTCGATGCCGATGCCGCGCTTGCGCAGGCGCGCGAGCTCCACTTCCAGCAGGGCTGGATCGACCAGAGTGCGCGGGGTGGCTCGCTCGAGCGGCGCCGCGCGCACCAGGGCGCGCATCGCGCGCGGCGGCATCGAGGCGAGGAACAGCTTGCCGCTCGCGGTGCAGTGCAGCGGCACGCGCGAGCCCGGCGCCAGGTGCAGGCGCAGCGGCCAGTGCGACTCGACCCGATCCAGGTAGTAGACGCGGTTGCCGTCCAGCAGCGTGAGGTTGCAGGTCTCGTCGATGTCGGCCACCAGCGCCTCGAGGATGGCGTGGCGCTCGCCGCGCGAGCCGGCGTTGCGCAGCGAGGCGAGCGCGATCGACTGGAAGCGGGGTGCGAGGGCGTAGGCGCGGCCGGCGGGGGCGCGCATCAGGACGCCTTCCCGCTCCAGCGAGGCGAGCAGTCGTCGCGCGGTGGCGGCAGGCATGTCGGCGGCGGGGGCGACGTCGGCCGCCGTGAACGGCTGCTCGCGCGCGGCGGCCAGTTCCAGCACGCGGATGGTGCGTCCGACCGTGGAGCGGGCTGGTGGCAACGTCCTACTCGCGCAGCAGCGCCGGCAGCCAGAGCGCGATCTGCGGGAAAGCGAGGATCAGCCCGAGCCCGACGATCTGCAGCACCATGAACTGCAGCATGCCGAAGTTGATGTCGCGCAGCTCCCACTGGGGCACCACGCCCTTGAGGAAGTAGGCCGACAGCGCCACCGGCGGCGACAGCCACGCGGTCTGCAGGCAGACGGCGACCAGGGTGCAGAACCAGACGAGGTCGACGCCCAGCTTCTGCACCATCGGCACCAGGATGGGGACGACGATGAGCACGATCGGCACCCATTCCAGCGGCCAGCCCAGCAGGAAGATGATGCCGAGCATCAGCAGCAGCATCCCCGTCGGCGGGAACGGCAGGCCGAGCAGCCATTCGGCGATCATGTTGGCGCTGCCGAGCCGCGAGAACACGGCGCCGAAGTAGTTCGAGGCTGCGACCAGCAGCAGGATCATGCTCGAGACTTCGAGCGTGGACATCACCGCCTGGCGAAACTTCGCCCAGGTCATCGACCGGTAGAGGAGCGTGAGGATGAGGACCGCGAAGGCGCCGACCGCGCCGGCATCGGTGGGTGTCGCGACCCCGGCGAGGATCGCGCCCAGCGTGGCCAGAATCACCACGACCACCGGCACCATGCCCTTCGCCAGCTCGAGGACGACCTCGCCTGCCGACCGCGGCCACTGGTCGCGCGGGAGCGCGGGACCCAGCTTCGGGTTCAGGTAGCTGCGGACCAGCGCGTACGCGATGTAGAGGGAAGCGAGCAGCAGCCCCGGAAGGATCGCCGCGGCGAACAGGTCGGTGGTGGGCACCCCGACCACGGGTCCCATGACGATGAGCATGACCGACGGCGGGATGAGGATCCCCAGCGTGCCGCCGGCGGTGATCGCCCCGGCGGACAGGCGCGCGTCGTAGCCGCTGCGGATCATCGCCGGGGCCGCCAGCACCCCCAGCAGCGTGACCGAGGAGCCGACGATGCCGGTGGCGGCCGCGAAGATGGTGGCGGTGACGAGCACGGCGAGGTAGAGGGAGCCTCGCACCGGGGCGAGCATCCTCTGCACGGCGCGGAACAGCCGTTCCATCAGTCCCGACTGCTCCAGCAGGTAGCCCATGAACAGGAAAAACGGCACCGAGGCGAGGGTGACGTCGCGCATCACCGAGAAGATCTGCAGCGTCATGAGGTGCAGCGCCAGCTCGCCCAGCGCGACGTAGCCGCAGATCAGCGCCACGGACAGCAGCGTGAACGCGATCGGGAAGCCGATGAAGATCGCGCCGAACAGCACGGCGAGCGCGACCAGGCCGAAGACCTCGTGGCTCAAAGGCGCTCTCCGTGCAGGCCGGCCCAGACGCTTTTCATGAACTCCGAGATGCCCTGCAGGAACAGCAGCAGGCCGGTCAACGGCATCGTCGCCTTGAACGGGTAGACCGGCGCCATCCAGGGGCTGGTGACGATGCGCTCCGACTGGGCCCAGCTGCGCGCGAAGTAGTCCCAGGACAGCACCGTGAAGATGACGATCGCGGGGAAGAAGAGGACGAGGTAGCAGGCGGCGTCGGTCCAGCCTTTCCTGCGCTCGGACCAGCCGGCGTAGAAATTGTCGGTGCGGATGTGACCGCCGCGCTGCAGCGTGTAGGCGCTGCCCAGCATGAACAGGGAGCCGTACAGCATGAAGGTCATGTCGTAGGCCCAGATCGTCGGCGCGTCGAAAACGTAGCGCGCGACCACCTCGTAGACCAGGCTCAGGACCATCGGCACGATCAGCCAGGCGACGATCCTCCCGGACCAGATGCTGACCGCATCCAGCCCGCGGATGACGGCGAGGAGGCTGCTCGGGGGGGTGCTCATCGGGTCGCCGACAGGGCGGAAAAAAAAGGGCGCAGCCGGCTGCGCCCCTTTCCTCAGGCCGCGCCGATTATTTCTTCGCTGCGGGCGCCGCGCTCTTCTGGTGGATCGGGGCCGATTGCAGCGCCGCGTTGCCCAGGTTCGCGTACAGGTCGAGGATCTTGGTCCAGTACGGCACCACGATCTTGGCGAAGTCCCGCTGCGAGTCGAGCACCTGCTTGAAGAACGGCTCCTTGGCCGAGTAGCGCTCCAGCACGACGTTGGTCGCGCGCACGAACTCCGGATAGAAGTCGCGCGGCGTGTCGAGAATCTGCACCTTGAACTCCTCGCGCAGCTTGACGATCGCCTGCGCGTTGCGGAACACGTTGTAGGTGTAGGTCTCGGTCATCGAGGCCATCGCAGCCGCGCGCATGATCTCCTGCAGGTCGGGCGAGAGCTTGTCCCACACGCCCTTGTTGATCAGGATCTCGCCGATGTCGGTCGACTGGTGCAGGCCCTGCAGGTAGTAGTTCTTCCAGATCGTGTGCAGGCCGAGGCTCATGTCGTCCGCCGGCCCGATCCACTCGGCCGCGTCGATGGTGCCGCGCTGCGCCGCCGTCACGATCTCGCCGCCGGGCATGGCCACCGCCGCGACGCCCATCTCCTTGAAGATCTCGCCGGTGATGCCGGGCGGCGCGCGGTACTTCATCTTCTTGAAGTCGTTGGTGTCCTTGATCGGACGCTTGAACCAGCCGAGCGGATCGGGCCCCATCGGCTGCACGAACAGCGGTTCGACCTTGACCTTGAGGATGTCCGTGTAGAGCTTGCGGTAGAGGTCGTAGCCGCCGCCCTCGAAGATCCAGGCGACGTGCGAGATCTGGTCCAGGCCCACGCCCGCGCCGGCCATCGGGTTCGAGAACAGGCCCGCCGCCGGATGCTTGCCGGACCAGTAGTGCGTCCACGCATAGCCGCCCTCGACCACGCCCTTGTCCACCGCGTCGAGGATCTCGAACGCGGGGACCACGGCACCGTCGGGCAGCACCTCGATCACCAGGCGGTTGTTCGACATCTTCTGCACGCGCTCGCCGAACTTCTTCACGAGCTCGAAGTAGATGCTCGCCGCGGGCACTGCGGTCTGGATGCGGATCTTCTGCTGCGCCTGCACGTGCGTCGTTACGGCGAGCATGGCGCATGCCATGGCCGCTGCCAGCCAGCGTCGGTTCATGGGGACCTCCTCGTTTGAAGACGCGAAGGGACTGTAGACAATGGCCTGCGCGATTGCAATACTGCGCTGCGGTTATTGCACGCTATCGTTCCATTTTCCGGAAAAGCATGCAGGCAGAGCGCTACGACTACGTGATCGTGGGCGGCGGCACCGCGGGCTGCGTGCTCGCGAACCGGCTGAGCACCGATGGCCGACACCGTGTGCTCGTGCTCGAGTCGGGGCCGCGCGACAACTACCTGTGGATCCACGTGCCCATCGGCTACGGCCGGACCATGTTCCATCCGGTCTACAACTGGGGCTTCCACACCGACGCGGACCCGGGCATGAACGGGCGGCGCTTCTACTGGCCGCGCGGGCGGGGGCTCGGCGGCTCGTCGTCCATCAACGGCCTGATCTACGTGCGCGGCCAGCCGCGCGACTACGACGAATGGGCAGCCCTGGGCAACGCCGGCTGGGGCTGGAGCGACGTGCTGCCCTACTTCAGGCGTTGCGAGGACAACTCGCGCGGCGCCGATGCGTTCCACGGCGCGGGTGGGCCGCTCGCCTGCGCGGATATCGGCGAGCCGCACGAGCTGATGGAGGCGGCGATCCGCGGCGCCGGCGAGCTCGGCATTGCGCGCAACGACGACTTCAACGGCGCGCGGCAGGAAGGCGCGGGCTATTATCAGCTCTTCACGCGCAACGGCCTGCGGTGCAGCACGGCGGTTGGCTACCTGCGTCCCGCCGAGCGCCGCGCGAACCTCGCGATCGCGACCGGTGCGCACGTCACCCGGGTCGTTCTCGCGGCGGGCAGGGCAACCGGCGTGCGCTACCGGCGCGAGGGCGTCGAGCGCGAGGCGACGGCGGCGCGCGAGGTGATCCTCGCGGCGGGCGCGATCCAGAGCCCGCAGGTGCTGCAGCTGTCGGGCATCGGTCCGGGAGCGCTGCTGCAGCGGTTCGGCATCCCGGTGGTGAAGGACCTCGCCGGCGTCGGCGAGAACCTGCAGGACCACCTGCAGATGCGGCTGATGTACAAGTGCACGAAGCCGATCACGACCAACGACGACCTCGCGAGCTGGTGGCGCAGCCTCGGCATCGGGCTCAAGTGGCTGCTCACGCGCAAGGGGCCGCTTGCGATCGGCATCAACATCGGCGGCATCTTCGCGCGTGCCCTGCCCGAGTCCGCGACCCCGGACGTGCAGTTCCACATCGCGACGCTCTCCGCGGACCTCGCGGGCGCGAAACCGCATCCATGGCCGGGCTTCACGTTCTCGGTCTGCCAGCTCAGGCCGGAGTCGCGGGGACAGGTGCGCATCGCGTCGGCGGACCCGACCCGGGCGCCGTCGATCCAGGCGAACTACCTTTCCACCGAGCTCGATCGCAGGTGCGCGGTCGCGGCGGTGAAGCTCGCCCGCGCGCTTGCCGCGACGCCCGCGATGGCAGCTTACGTCGCCGAGGAATACCAGCCGGGGCGGCAGGTGCAGGGGGACGCGGAGCTGCTCGAATTCTCACGCAACTTCGGCGCGACGATCTTCCATCCGTCCGGCACCTGCAAGATGGGAACCGACGCCATGGCGGTCGTCGACCGGCGGCTGTGCGTACACGGGGTGAGCGGACTGCGGGTGGTCGATTGCTCCGTCATGCCGACGCTCACCTCCGGCAACACGAACGCACCCGTGGTGATGATCGCCGAGAAGGCCGCCGACATGATCCTCGAGGACGCGCGCAGCGCGTGACGGCGCGAATCCGGCTGGCCCGCGCCGTGCGAGTCGCGATCGCGCCGGTGGAAGACTCGTTTGCCCGGCTGCGCCCGGTCGGGCGCAGCGCTTGTTTGCGCCCGGACGGGCGCAGCGCTTATTCGTGCCCGGTCGGGCGCAGCGCTTATTCGAAGGTCTTCGCGAGCGCGAGGGCTGCAGTGCGCAGTCGCGGCGCGTGCCCGATGCTGCGCTCCAGCGGCATGCGCGCGACCGGCGCCTGCATCGCGACGGCCGCGAGGGCGTGTCCGTCCTGCGCGACGATGGGCACCGCGACGCAGACCAGGCCGGTGATGAACTCCTCGTTGTCGGTGCTGACCTTGTCCGCGCGCACGCGCTTCAACTCCTTCTCCAGCTCGACGCGGGTCGTCAGCGTCTGCGCGGTGTGACGCGGCATCGCGAGCTGCGCAAGCAAGCGTGCGCGGCGTGGCGCGGGCAACAGGGCGAGCAGCAGCTTGCCGCTCGCCGTGCAGTGCAGCGGCACCCTCGAGCCCGGCTGCAGGTTCACGCGCAGGGGAGAGGCCGTCTCGACGCGATCCAGGTACAGGACTTCGGCGCCGTCGAGCATGGTCAGATTGCAGGTCTCTCCCAGCTCCGCGACGAGGCCCTGCAGGATCGCGTGCCGCGCACCGCGTCGCGAGGAATTCGCCAGCACCTTGAGCGCGAGCTGCGACAGGCGCTGGCCGACCGCGTAGCGCTTGCCTTCGGGCTCGCGCGAGACGAGCCCGGCGGAGCCGAGCTGCAAGAGCAGGCGGTGCACCGTGGGCTTCGGCAGGCCGACCTTCGTGGCGAGCCCGGCGAGCGTCGTCGGCCCGTCCTCGCCGGCGATGGCTTCCAGCACGGCGAACCCGCGCACCGCGGCGGCGTCCCGATCGATCTTCTGGGCCATGGTCGGTGACTTTACGGAAAATGGAACGAAAAGTCCATCATTATCGGAACAAGCTTGCCCTCGCGCGCCGGCTGTGAAACACTGCCGGCTCGTTCGCAGCCAGCCGAGGAGGCCGAGATGGGTAAGGACATGGACATTCCCGCGCATGCCGTGGTGAAGGGCAGGCAGCGCATGACCCCTTCGGAGGCGTTCGTCGAGACGCTGGTGGCGCAGGGCGTGCGCGACGTGTTCGGCATCGTCGGCTCCGCCTACATGGACGCGCTGGACCTGTTCCCGGCCGCCGGCATCCGCTTCATTCCCACCGTGCACGAGCAGGGCTCGGCGCACATGGCCGACGGCTACTATCGCGTCACCGGCAGGCATGGCGTCTGCATCGGGCAGAACGGCCCCGGCATCACCAACTTCGTCACCGCGATCGCGGCGGCCTACTGGGCGCACAGCGCCGTGGTCGCGATCACGCCGGAAACGGGCTCGATGTCCATCGGGCTCGGAGGCTTCCAGGAGACCGACCAGCTGCCGATCTTCTCGAAGATCACCAAGTACCAGGCGCACGTGAACAACGGGGCGCGCATGGCCGAGCTGACCGCGCGCGCCTTCGACCGCGCCATCCTCGAGATGGGCCCGACGCAGCTCAACATCCCGCGCGATTACTTCTACGGCGAACTCGAGTGCGAGATCCCGGCGCCGATCCGCATCGAGCGCGGCCCCGGCGGCGGCGCGAGCCTGGACGCGGCGGCCGAGGCGCTGGCGAGCGCGAAGTTCCCGGTGATCATCGCGGGCGGCGGCGTAATCGCGGCCGGCGGCGTCGACGCCTGCGTGGCGCTGGCCGAGGCGCTCGACGCGCCGGTCTGCAACTCCTACCTGCACAACGACTCGTTCCCGGCCAGCCATCGCCTGTGGTGCGGCCCGCTGGGCTACCACGGCTCGAAGGCCGCGATGAAGGTGCTGTCGAAGGCCGACGTGGTCCTCGCGCTCGGCTCGCGCCTCGGGCCTTTCGGCGTGCTGCCGCAGTACGGTTTCGACTACTGGCCCGCGAACGCCAAGCTGGTGCAGGTCGACGCCGACCCGAAGGTGCTCGGCCTGGTGAAGAAGACGGCGGTGACGGTGAACGGCGACGCGCGCGAAGCCGCGCAGGCGCTGGTTGCGCGCCTGAAAGGCCGCACGCTCGCCGGCGCCGCGGGCAAGGCCGAGCGCCTCGGCGTCGTGAAGGCCGAGAAGGAGGCCTGGGCGAAGGAAGTCGCGGCCTGGGACCACGAGAAAGACGATTGGAGCCTCGAGGTCGCGAAGGGCTCGCAGTACATGCACCCGCGCATGATGCTGAGGGAGCTCGCGCGGGCGATGCCCGACGACGCGATGGTCTCCACCGATATCGGCAACATCTGCCAGGTGGCCAACAGCTACCTGAAGTTCGACCGCCCGCGCAGCATGTTCGGCGCGATGATGTTCGGCAACTGCGGCTATGCGTTTCCGACCATGATCGGGTGCAAGGTCGGGGCGCCCGATCGCACCGCGATCGCCTACGTCGGCGACGGCGCCTGGGGCATGAGCTTCGGCGAGATCCTCACCTGCGTGCGGGAGAAGATTCCCGTCACCGCCGTGGTGTTCAACAACCAGCAGTGGGGCGCGGAGAAGAAGAACCACGTCGACTTCTACTCGAACCGCTTCCTCGGCGTGAACCTGGAGAACCCGAGCTTCGCCGGCATCGCGAAGGCGATGGGCGCGGAGGGCATCGTGGTCGACAAGGTGTCGAACGCGGGCGATGCGTTCCGCGCGGCCTGCAAGGCGCAGAAGGAAGGCCGGACCACCGTCGTCGAGATGATGTGCACCAGGGAGCTCGGTGACCCGTTCCGCCGCGACGCGCTGAAGAAGCCGCACCGCATGCTGGAGAAGTACCGGACGCTCACCTGACGCTCACCTGACGAGGCCGGCCGGCGCGGCCGGCCGCAACCCCTGGAGGAGGGTCGGATGAGGAAAATCGCGAGACTCGCCGCCGTCCTGCTGGCAGCAGCCGGCATGGCGCATGCGCAGGACTGGCCGGCAAAGCCCTTGCGGTTCGTGGTGCCGTATCCGCCCGGCGGCGGCACCGACGTCATCGCGCGCATCCTGCAGCAGCGCATGGCCGAGGGTCTCGGCCAGACCATCGTCATCGAGAACCGGGGCGGCGCGGGCGGCACGCTGGGCACGGAGGCGGCGGCGAAGTCGACGCCGGACGGCTACACGTTCCTCTTCACGCTCTCCTCGCACACCATCAACCCGCTGCTCTTCAAGCTGAACTTCGACACGGAACGCGACTTCGCGCCGATCAGCCTCGTCGTCAGCGTGCCGCAGCTCATCGCGGTGAACCCGAACGTGCCGATCCGGTCGATGCAGGAACTGGTCGCGGCGGCGAAAGCGAATCCCGGCGGGCTTTCGTTCGCGTCCGTCGGCAACGGCACGCCTTCGCACATCGCAGGCGAGCTCTTGAAGATCAAGACCGGGATCGACATGGTCCACGTCCCCTACAAGGGCGGCGGGCCCGCAGTGACCGATACCCTGGGGGGCCAGGTGCCGGTGCTCTTCGTGACCGCGGCCGCCGCGATGGGCCACGTCAGGACCGGCAAGCTGCGCCCGCTCGCGGTCACGACGCTCAAGCGCTCGCCGGGCGCGCCCGAGATCCCGACGGTGGCCGAGTCCCTGAACCTCCCCGACTACGAAGTGGATTCCTGGTACGCGATGTTCGCGCCCGCGAAGACGCCGCCGGCCATCATCGCGCGCATGCAGAAGGAGATCGCGCGGGTGGTACAGTTGCCCGACGTGCGCCAGAAGCTCCTCGACCAGGGCGGCGATCCCGTCGCCGGCAGCCCGGAGGATCTGGATCGCGTGGTGAAGGCGGAGCTGAAGAAATGGGCGGACGTGATACAGCAGGCGAAGATAAGGGCCGAGTAGCCGCGGAGCAGGTCGCCGCGATCGTCGCGCGGGCGCGCGCCGCGCAGGCCGCCTACGCGAAGTGGCCACAGGAGCGCGTGGACGAAGCCGCGTTCGCCTGCGGCTGGGCCATCATGAAGCCGGAGAACAACCGGCTGCTCGCCGAGCTGGCGGTGCGCGATTCGGGCCTCGGCAACGTCGAGGACAAGGTCGCCAAGAACCATCGCAAGACCCTGGGCCTCCTGCGCGACATCGCCGGGGTGAAGACGGTCGGCGTGATCGCCGAATACCCCGAAAAGGGCATCACCGAGATCGCGCGGCCGGTCGGCGTCGTGGGCGCGATCACACCCTCGACGAATCCGGGTGCGACGCCGGCGAACATGATCGTCAACGCGCTGAAATGCGCGAATGCGATCATCCTCGCACCCTCGCCCAAGGGCTATTCCACCGGGGAGAAGCTGGTCGAGTTCGTGCACGAGGGGCTGGCGAAGGTCGGCGCGCCCGGGGACCTGGTGCAGCTCCTGCCGGCGCCGGTGACCAAGCTGGCAACGCACGCGCTGATGCGCCAGTGCGACCTCGTCGCGGCCACCGGGTCCCGGGCCAACATCCGCGCCGCCTATTCCAGCGGCACGCCCGCGATCGGCGTGGGCGCGGGCAACGCAGTGTCCATCGTCGACCCCTCGGCCGACCTAGCCGATGCGGCGGCCAAGATCGCGCGCTCCAAGACTTTCGACAACGCGACGAGCTGCTCCTCGGAGAATGCGGTCGTGATTCTCGCGCCGGCCTACGACGCGATGCTCGCCGAGCTGGCGAAGCAGGGCGGCGTGATGCTCGACGCTGCGGAGAAGCAGAAGCTCGCGCGGCTGATGTTCCCCGACGGCAAGCTCGGCCCTGCCGCCACTGCGCAGAGCGCCGAGCGAATCGCGCAGCTCGCCGGGATCGGGCGCCACGGCAGGTTCTTCATGGTGGCGGAGACCGGAACGGGGCCGTCCTGCCCGTTCTCCGGCGAGAAGCTCGCGCCGGTGCTGGCGGTGTACAAGGCGCGGGACTTCGACGAGGCTTTCGCGCTCGCGAGCCGCATCTACGACTACCAGGGCAAGGGACACTCGGTCTCGATCCACACGCGGGACGAGGCGCAGGTGCGCCGGCTCGGCATGGAAATGGAAGTCGCGCGCGTGATCGTCAACCAGGCGCATTGCATCGCCACCGGCGGCAGCTTCGACAACGGCCTGCCGTTCTCGCTCTCGATGGGCTGCGGCACCTGGGGCGGCAACAGCTTCTCGGACAACATGCACTGGCGGCATTTCCTCAACATCACGCGCATCGCGCGGGTGATCCCCGAGAAGGTGCCGACCGAAGCCGAGATCTTCGGCGCCTTCTTCGCGAAATTCGGTCGTTAGCGTGGCGCGCGAGACCCTGCGCGAGGTGCTCGCAGGGCACGTTGCGCGGCAGCCCGACCGGCCCTTCCTCCTCGCACCGGAAACCGGCCGTACGCTCAGCTACCGCGAGATCGACCGGCAGGCGCGCATCCTCGCGCGCTTCCTTTCGGCCCGCGGGCTCGAGCGCGGCGACAAGGTCGGGCTCTACCTGCACAACGGCTACCAGACCGCGCTGCTTTTCCTGTCGGCGATGATCGGCGGCTACGTGATCGCGCCCCTCAACCTCCTCTCGCAGCGCTCGCAGCTCGCCTACGTGCTCGACCATTGCGACTGCAGGCTGCTCTTCACCTCGCGCGAGTACGAGACGCAGCTCGCCGAGGCGATGGCCGGCTTGCCGCGCGCCATCGAGGTGATCGTGATCGACGCCGATGCGCCTTCGCTCTTCCTCGAGGATCGGCTGCCGCCCGCGCAGTTCGAACCGGTCGCCCCCGGCGATCCGGCGCTGCTGATGTACACCTCGGGCACCACCGGCACGCCGAAGGGGGTGCTGCTCACGCACGCGAACCTCATCGCCGGCGCTCGCGCGGTCGCCGCGTGGCACGGCCTGACGAGCGAAGACCGCTGCCTCTCTTCGCTGCCGACCTACCACATCAACGGGCAGGTGATCGCCACGGTGACGCCCTTCGTCTCGGGCGGCAGCCTCGTCGCACCGCATCGCTTCAGCGTCTCGTCGTGGTGGGGACTCGTCGCGAAGCACGAGGCGACGTGGATCAACCTGGTGCCGACGATCATCGCCTACCTGCTGAACGCCGCCGAGCCCGGGCGCGAATACCGCTTCCCCAGGCTCCGCTTCGGCCGCTCGGCCTCCGCGCCGCTGCCGCCGGAGCAGCACAAGGCCTTCGAGCAGACCTTCGGCGTATCGGTGATCGAGTGCATGGGCATGACCGAGACGTCGTCGGTCGCCTTCGCCAATCCGCCCGATCCCGCGAAGAAGCGCTACGGCAGCCTCGGCCTGCCCTGCGGCATCGAGGCGAGGGTCGAGGGCGGCGAGCTGATGCTGCGCGGGCCGAACGTGATGTCGGCCTACTACAAGTCGCCGGAGCAGACCGCCAAGGCCTTCGACGCCGGGGGCTGGCTGAAGAGCGGCGACCTCGGGCATCGCGATGCCGACGGCTACTTCTACATCACCGGCCGGCTCAAGGAGCTGATCATCAAGGGCGGCGAGAACATCGCGCCGCGCGAGATCGACGAAGCGCTGCTGCGCCATCCGGCGGTGCTGGAGGCCGCCGCGGTCGGTGTCCCGGACGGCGACTACGGCCAGGAGATCCTCGCCTGCGTCGTGCTGAAGGCGGGACGGCGCCTGGACGAAGCGGAGCTGCGCGCTTTCTGCACCGCCGAGCTCGGCCGCTACAAGACGCCGAAGGCCTTCCGCTTCGTGGCGGAGCTGCCCAAGGGCCCCTCCGGAAAGGTCCAGCGCCTCAAGCTCGCGGAACTGGCCTGAGGCTCCGGCGCGGAGGTTCGACGAGCCGCTTCACCGTGGCGGAATCAGGCCTGCGCGAGCGCCAGCGCCTCGGGCCGCCCGGCCCTGGCTTCCTGGATCGCCTGCCAGACGCGCTGCGGGCTCGCCGGCATGTCGAAGCGCGTCACGCCCGCGGCGCGCAGCGCGTCGATCACCGCGTTCATGATGCAGGGCATCGAGCCCGTGACACCCGCCTCGCCGACGCCCTTGGCGCCGAGCGGGTTGGTCGCGGTCGGCACCGGATGGTCCATCACCGTCAGCCCGCCGACCAGGCCTGCGCGCGGCATCGGGTAGTCCATGAACGTGCCGGTGAGAAGCTGGCCGTTCTCGCCGTACACGGCCTGCTCGCCGAGGATGTGCCCGGCGCCCTGCGTGATGCCGCCCTGCATCTGCCCCTCGACGATCTGGTGGTTGAGGATCGTGCCGGCGTCGTCGCAGGCGACATAGGACACGATCTCGGTCACGCCCGTCTCGGGATCGATCTCGACCTCGGCGATGTGGCAGCCGTTCGGGTAGGTCGAAGGCACCTTCGGCCGGTCCTTGTAGTCGAGGTCGAGCTTGCCGGGATACTTTCCCGCCAGCTCGGCGATGCCGATCTTCCGGTCGGTGCCCTTGATCCGGTAGCTCCCCGAAACGAACTCGATGTCCGCCTCCGCGCTCTCGAGCGCCTCCGCCGCGAGCGCAATGCCGTTCTGCACGATCTCCCGCGAGGCGAGCAGCATCGCGCTGCCGAGGCCGAGCGCGGTGCGCGACCCGCCCGTCGGGTTGCCGGTCATCTGGAAATCCGGCTCGGAGGTGCGCAGGCGCACCTTGTCGAGCGGCAGCCCGATCACGCTGCACACCACCTGCGCGAGCGTCGTCTCGTGCCCCTGGCCGTGATTGTGAGAGGCCGTGCGCAGCGTGATGCCGCCCGCATTCTCCCCGCTGCGGTCCCAGGTGATATGCGCCTGGTCGTAGGGCGCGAAGCCGCCCGAGGCCGTCGCCTCGATGTAGGTCGAGATGCCGCGGCCGCGCAGCCGGCCTTGCGCTGCGGACTCTTGCCTCCGGGCAGGAAAGCCGTCCCAATCGGCGGCCCGCAGGGCTTTCGCCAGGACGGCGTCGAAATCGCCGCAGTCGTACTCGAAGCCGGTGACGATCCGGTAGGGAAACTTCGCCTTCGGCACGAAGTTGCGGCGCCGGAACTCGGCGCTATCCACGCCGATCGCGTGCGCCGCCTCGTCGATCAGCCGCTCGAGCGCGTAGGACGCGACCGGCCGGCCCGCGCCGCGGTATGCGGCGGTCGGCACCGTGTTGGTCAGCACGAGCTTCGCGTTCACGTGGACCGCGGGCACGTCGTAGACACCGCTCGCGACGTTGACGAGGTTCACCGTGTTGATGAACGAGCCGGTGAACGCGAGGTACGCGCCCACGTTGGAGAGGTACTCGAAGCGCATGGCGAGGATGCGGCCGCTCGCGTCGAGCGCCGCCTCGCCCTTGTGGTCGATGTCACGCGCCTGCTCGTCCGCGACGAACACCTCCGAGCGCGTGCTCACCCACTTCACCGGCCGGCCGAGCGTCCTCGCCGCGAGCAGCAGCGCGCCGTACTCCGGATAGGCGTTGAAGCGGACGCCGAAGCCGCCGCCGACCTCTTCGGCCACCACGCGCACCTTTTCGGGCGTGGTGCCGAGCATGGCGGCGACCTGCGCGCGCATCGGCCCGGCGCCCTGCGTGGTCGCGTAGAGCAGATAGCGGTCGGTCGCAGCATCGTAGACGCCCGTCGCGGCGCGCGGCTCCATCGGGTTGCCGACCACGCGGGTGTGGTGCGCGACGAGCCTGACCACTTTCGCCGCGCGCGCGAACGCGGCGTCGGTCGCCGCCTCGTCGCCGCCGACGAAGTCGAGCACCAGGTTGCCCGGGACGCCGTCGTGGATCCGCACCGCGCCGGGCGCGGCGGCGTCGCTCGCCTTCACCACCACCGGCAGCTCGCGATACTCGATCGCGATCGCCTCGGCGGCGTCCTGCGCCTGCGCCGCGGACCCCGCGACCACGAGCGCGACCGGCTCGCCGACGTAGCGCACCCGCTCGCGCGCGAGCGCGAAGCGCGGCGGCACGATCTGGTCGGAGCCGCCGCGGCCTTTCATCGGCGCGGCCGCCGGCATCGGGTTCTGCCCCGTCGCGGCGACCTCCTTGCCGGTCAGCACCGCGAGCACGCCGGGCATCGACCGCACGGCCGAAGCGTCGAGCGACACGATCTCGGCATGCGGGCGGTCCGAGCGCAGGAAATGGCCCCAGGCCTGGTCCGGGAAGCTCCAGTCGGAAACGTAGCGGCCGCGCCCGGTGAGCATGCGGGCGTCTTCGAGCCTGCCCTTGGTCCTGCTTTCGCCGAATGAGATCATTGCGGGATTCTATCAACCGGCTTCGTACGATTTCATCTGCGCCTCCTTTCCGGCTTCTGAAACCTGCCCGGAACGTCGACCGGCGACCGGAGAGGCACGGGGCGGTCGGCTTCCCGTCAGGCGCGGAGGTGGCAGGCGGCGAAGTGCCCGGGCCGCAGCGCTTTCATCTGCGGCTCCTCCTCGCGACAGCGCTCGATCGCGTACGGGCAGCGCGTATGGAAGCGGCAGCCGGAGGGCGGGTTGGTCGGGCTCGGCACGTCGCCCTTCAGGATGATGCGCCTGCGCTTCGCCGCAGGATCGGGGACCGGCACCGCGGACAGGAGCGCCTCGGTGTACGGGTGCTGCGGCTGCGCGAAGAGCGAACGGCGCTCGGCAATCTCCACGATCCTGCCGAGGTACATCACCGCCACGCGATGGCTGATGTGCTCGACCACCGCGAGGTCGTGCGCGACGAAGAGGTACGACAGGCCGAGCTCCGCCTGCAGGTCCCTGAGGAGGTTGATCACCTGCGCCTGCACCGAGACGTCGAGCGCCGACACCGGCTCGTCGCAGACGATCAGGCGCGGGCGCGGCGCCAGCGCGCGGGCGATGCCGAGGCGCTGGCGCTGCCCACCCGAGAACTCGTAGGGAAACTTGACCATCTGGTCGGCGCGCAACCCCACCTTGCCGAAGAGCGCTGCGACGCGGTCGCGGATCTCCGTCTTGCCCGCCGCCTCGAAGTTGCGGATCGGCTCGGCGACGATGTCGGCGGCGCGCATGCGCGGGTTGAGCGATGAGTACGGGTCCTGGAACACCGCCTGAAGCTCTCGGCGCACCGGCCGCATCTGCGCCGGGCCGAGCCGGTCGATGCGCCGGCCGCGCCACTCGACGCTCCCCCCGGTGGCGTCGACGAGCCGCAGGACCGCCTTGCCCGTGGTCGACTTGCCGCAGCCGCTCTCGCCGACCAGGCCCAGCGTTTCGCCTTCGCCGATGTCGAAGCTGACGTCGTCGACCGCGTGCACCTGGCCGGTCGCGCGCCCGAAGATGCCGGTGCGTACCGGGTAGTGCTTGGTGAGGTGCTTCACCTCGAGCAGCGCGCTCACCGGACTACCCTCCGCGCTGCGCGCTCCGGGATGAGCGCTTGGGAGCGGCCCGGCGCGCTCATTGGACTACTCTCGCGCTGAAAGCGCGCTCGGGGTTCGCCCGAGACGGGGGAGGGGCGCACTCTTCCCTCCTGGGGGGCGGCCCGGCGGGGCTCATGCGGCCCTCGGCGGCAGGCGGTCCGCCTCCCAGCAGGCGACGGCGTGGCCGCCGCCCTTCTCCTCGAGCGGCGGATACTCGCGCCGACAGCGCTCGGTCGCGTGCGGGCAGCGCGGCGCGAACACGCACCCTGCGATTTCCCCGCGCAGCGACGGCACGACGCCGGGAATCTCGGCGAGCCGCCGGGTGCCGCCCGCCGCCTCGCCGAGCCGGGGGATCGAGCTGAGCAGGCCGCGCGTGTAGGGATGGCGCGGCCGCGCGAAGAGCGCATCCACCGGCGCCTCCTCGACCTTGCGCCCGGCATACATCACGACCACGCGCTGCGCCATCTCGGCGACCACACCGAGATCGTGGGTGATCAGCACGATCGCGGCGCCCGACTTCTCCTTCAGCGCGCGCATGAGATCGAGGATCTGCGCCTGGATGGTGACGTCGAGCGCCGTCGTCGGCTCGTCGGCGATCAGCAGCCGCGGATCGCAGGCGAGCGCCATCGCGATCATCACGCGCTGGCGCATGCCCCCCGAGAGCTGGTGCGGGTACTCGAGGGCGCGCCGCTCGGGCTCGGGGATGTCCACCTGGCGCAGCATGCTCACCGCGCCGGCCAGCGCCTCGCCGCGCCGGAGGCCCCGGTGCACGCGCAGCGCCTCGGCGATCTGGCGGCCGGCCGTGAGCACCGGGTTGAGCGAGGTCATCGGCTCCTGGAAGATCATCGAGATGTCGTTGCCGCGCAGCTCGCGCATTTCGGCTTCGTCCAGCTCGAGCAGGTTCCGGTCCTGGAACAGGAGCTTTCCGGAAACGATCTTCCCGGGCGGGGACGCAATCAGGCGGAGGACCGAGAGTGCGGTCACGCTCTTGCCGCAGCCCGACTCGCCCACCACGGCGAGCGTCTCGCCGGGGTAGACGGCGAACGAGACACCGTCGACCGCGCGCACGACGCCGTCGCGCGTGAAGAAATGCGTCTTGAGACCGTCGACCTGGAGGAGCGGCGCAGCGGGTCCGTTCACGGGGGCGTTCATCGCTTCACATGCGCCGCGCGAGGCGCGGGTCGAGCGCGTCGCGCATCCCGTCGCCGAGCAGATTGACCGCGAGCACCGTGATCGACAGGCAGATGCCCGGGAAGAGGATGAGATAGCCGGCGATCTGGAACAGGCTCCTCGCCTCGGCCATGATGTTGCCCCAGCTCGGGATGTTGGGCGGCGTGCCCGCGCCGATGAACGAGAGGATCGCTTCGGTGATCATCGCCGAGGCGCACACGTAGGTCCCTTGCACGAGCAGGGGCGCCGCGATGTTCGGCAGGATATGGCGCACCAGGATGCGCGGCAGCTTGGTGCCCGCGGCGACCGCCGCCGCGACGTAGGGCTCCTCGCGCAGCGTGAGCACGAGGCCGCGCACCAGGCGCACCACGCGTGGCACCTCGGCCAGCGTGATCGCGGCGATCACGTTCTCCATGCTCGCCCTGGTGAGCGCCATGAGCGCGATCGCGAGCAGCACCGGCGGGATCGACATCAGCCCGTCCATCACGCGCATCACGACCGCGTCGGCCGAGCGCACGAAGCCGGTGACGAGGCCGATCGCCAGGCCGAGCAGCGTGGAGAGGATCGCCACCGCGATGCCGACCGCGAGCGAGACGCGCGCGCCGTAGAGCACGCGACTGTAGACGTCGCGGCCCATCATGTCGGAGCCGAACCAGAACTCGGCCGAGGGCTGCTTCAGCCGCCGCACCGGGGCGACCGCCTGCGGGTCCACCGTGCCGAGCCAGGGCGCGGTGAGCGCGATCGCGACCATGGCGACCAGGATCACCGCGCCCGCGATCGCGGTCGGGTGGCGGCGAAAGGCCTCGCGGAAGCGCTGCCACGTCGGCGCGGCGGCCATGTCAGTAGCGGATGCGCGGGTCGAGCAGCATGTAGCTGAGATCGACCGCCAGGTTGATCAGCACGTAGGCGAACGAGAACATCAGCACCACGCCCTGGATGATCGGGTAGTCGCGCCGCAGGATCGAGTCGACCGTGAGCCGGCCGATGCCGGGGATCGCGAACACCGTCTCGGTCACGATCGCGCCGCCGATCAGGAGCGCGATGCCGATGCCGATCACCGTGACGATCGGCACGGCGGCGTTCTTGAGCGCGTGGCCGACGAGCACCTCGCTCGGCGCGAGGCCCTTCGCCTGCGCGGTGCGCACGTAGTCCTGCGCGAGCGCATCCAGCATGCTCGCGCGCGTGATCCGGGCGATGAGCGCGATGTAGACGGTGCCGAGCGCGGTGCTCGGCAGAATCAGGTGCCGGGCCCACTCCCACAAGCCCTCGCGCAGCGGCCGGTACCCCTGCACCGGCAGCCAGTCGAGCTGGATCGAGAAGGTGAGAATGAGGATGTAGGCCAGCACGAACACCGGCAGCGAGAAGCCGAGCACCGAGAAGCCCATCACCAGGCGGTCGATCCACGTGCCGGCGCGCGCCGCGGCGATCACGCCGAGCGGCACCGCGACCAGCACCGACACGAGCAGCGTGCAGAGCGTGAGCGAGAGCGTCGGCTCCACCCGCTGCGCGATCAGGTGCGCGACCGGCAGGTTGGTGAAGATCGAAGTGCCGAGGTCGCCGCGCACGAGCTGCGCGACCCAGCCGCCGAAGCGGACCAGGAACGGCTCGTCCAGGCCCAGCTTCTCGCGGATGCGCCGGATGTCGTCGCTCGTCGCCGCGTCGCCGGCGAGGATCGCCGCCGGGTCGCCCGGCGTGAGATAGAGCAGCAGGAAGACGACGAACGCGACCACCGCCATGACGACGATGGTCGCGAGCAGTCGCCGGACTACATAGGCGAGCACCTATGCAAGCGTCCCCGCCCGGGCTACTTCTTCTCCACGTTCCAGAGCAGGTTGATCGGCGCGATGATCAGCCCCGAGACGTTCGCGCGGTACGCCGTCGGCAGGATGAACTGCCCGGTCGGGATGATCGGCACGAACTCGAACGCGCGGCGCTGCACCGCCTCGGCCGCACTCTTCGATTCGCCGGCATCCTTGGCGTTGAACCACGCCTCGCGCAGCTCCTCCATCTTGGCATCGGTCGGCCAGCCGAACCACGCCCTCTCGCCGGTGCCACGGATCGGGAAGTTGACCGCCGGGTTCACCATGTCGGGACCGACGAGCCAGGTGTGGAAGATGTTCCAGCCGCCCTTGTCCGGCGTCTCCTTCACCGCGCGGCGCGTGATGAGCGTGCCCCAGTCGCCCGCCTGGATCTCGGCGTTGACGCCCATCTTCTTCAGGATCTCGAGCGTGAGCAGCGACTGCGAGTGCACGATCGGCTGGTCGGTGGCGTCGATGATGACGACCTTCTCGCCCTTGTAGCCCGACTCCTTCACGAGCTGCTTCGCCTTGTCGAAGTCCCGCTTGCCCTTCAGCGGATCGGCCGCGACCTCGGTGGCGAGCGGCGTGCCGCAGGTGAAGTACGAGAAGCAGGGCTTGCCGTTCTTCGGGTCGCCGGCGATGCCGATGACGTAGTCCTGCTGGTTCACCGCGTAGAGCAGCGCCTGGCGCATCTTCTCGTTGTTGAACGGCGGATGCAGGAAGTTGAAGCGGATCATCCCCATCGAGCCGAGCGGATCGTTGTTCTTCACCGTGATGCTCTTGTTGCGCGCGAGCACCGGGATGAGGTCGGGCGGCACCTGCTCCCAGATGTCCGCCTCGCCGGCGTTCAGCGCGGCGGCGGCGGTGGCCGAATCCGGGATGTAGATCCACTCGACGCGGTCGACCTTGGCGACCTTGCCGCCGGAAGCCCAGGACGGCGCCTCCTTGCGCGGCACGTAGTCGGCGTTCCTGACGTAGACCACCTTGTTGCCCGGCACCCATTCGGCCTTGACCATCCTGAACGGGCCGGAGCCGATCGGATCGTCGAGGTTCTTGAACGGATCGGTCTTGGCGATGCGCTCGGGCATGATGAACGGCACGTTCGACGAGGGCTTGGCGAGCGCATCGAGCGCGAGCGGGAACGGCTTCTTCAGTTTGAGGCGGAAGGTGCCGTCGTTCACCGCGCTCCAGGACTCGGTCGCCTCGGCGAGCTTCTGCCCGAGCGCGTCGCGCTTCGACCACCGCTCGATCGAGGCGATGCAGTCGGCCGATTTCACCGGCGCGCCGTCGTGGAACTTGAGGCCGGGGCGCAGCGTGAAGGTGTAAGTGAGGCCGTCCTTCGACATCTCCCACGTGTCCACCATCTGCGGCTTGACCTGGAACTTCTCGTCGATGGCGAAGAGCGTGTCGTACACCATGTAGCCGTGGTTGCGCGTGATGTACGCGGTCGTGGCGATCGGGTCGAGGATGCGCAGGTCGGCTTGCGGGATGAACTTCAGGACCTTCTGCTGCGCGCCGGCGAGCGCGGGCACGGCGGCGATCAGGCCGGCGACGATGATTTCCAGGAACGGGCGATTCATGACGCGGCTCCTCCTTCGTGTTTTGACTGCCAGCGCATGGTATGCCATTCGGTCGTCGATTCATAGGCCCGCGCGACCCGCAAGATCAGTCCCTCGCGCGCGCGATCGGCGAGGATCTGCACGCCGAGCGGCAACCCTGCGCTGGTGCCGCACGGGATCGAGATCGCCGGCACGCCCGCGCCGCTGAACGGGAGCATGAATCGGCGTTGTCGATCGAATTCCGCCGGGTCCGCGTCGAGGCGCGGCGTCGGCGCGGGCAGCACCGGCGTCACGAGCGCATCGATCTCGCCGAAGACCGAACGGATCGCCGCCGACTGCCGCTCGCGCGCGGCGAGCGCGCGGCGATAGTCGTCCTCGCCGATCTGCGCGCCGCGGCGGAGGTTCGCGCACACGACCGGCCCGAAGATCGCGTCGGGATCGGGGCAGCGGCGGAACTGCCCGCCCATCACCCGATGGAATTCGTACAGCATGATGTCCATCAGCGCGCCGAAAGCGTGCGCGTCGAACGCTTCCGGCAGCGAGATCTCCCGCACCTGCGCGCCGAGCGAGCGCAAGTGCGCGCCGACGTCGCAGAAGTCCTCCAGCATGCCGACGCGCAGCCCGGCGATGCCGGAGTCGATTTCACGCGCGTAGTCTTCCTCCGGCGCCATCGCCTTCAGCATGAGCGCGCAATCGCGCACGTTGCGCGCGAGCGGCGCGACCACGTCGAAGCTGCGCGCGCGCTCATAGACGCCCACGGTAGGGACGCGTCCGAGCGTGGGCCGCAGGCCGACGATGCCCGTGCATGCGGCCGGGACGCGTATCGAGCCGCCGGTGTCCGTGCCGAGCGCGCCGAGCGCCGCGCCCGCGGCCACCGCGGCGGCCGAGCCGCTCGAGGACCCGCCGGGAGAATGGGCGTGCGACCACGGGTTGTGCACGTCGCCGAAGCGCATGTTCCTGCCCGAGGTCCCGGCCCCGAGTTCGTTCAGGTTCGTCTTGCCGAGCAGCACCGCGCCCGCCGCGGCGAGCCGCTCGACCACGATTGCGTCCGCGGCCGGCACGCGGTCCTCGAAGCAGCGCGAGCCGACCGTCGTGCGCACGCCCGCCGTGTCGATGCAGTCCTTGCAGGCATAGGGGATTCCGTGCAGCGGCCCGCGGTCGCGCCCCGAAGCGAGCTCGCGGTCGAGCGCTGCCGCCCGTGCGAGCGCGAGGTCGGCCGTGACCGTCAGGAACGCGTTGGTTGCGGGCTGCAGCGCGGCAACGCGCGCCAGAGCCGCCTGCGCGAGCTGCACGCACGTGATCGCGCGCGCGCGCAGCGCCTTCCCGGCAGCCTCAATCGAGTCCGGCAACTGCATCTTCTGCGCGTCGAGGAAGATCAACCGGCCTTTTTTTCTCGACAGGACGCTACGCCCGGAACGCCGAGCGGTCAATCGAACGGGTGCGGGTCTACTGCGCCCGGAACGCCGAGCGTACCGTCCTGGGGAGAAAGAGAGAGCGGTTGATTTTCCTAGACGCCAGCCGAGCCGGACCAGTCGGCCTGAAGCTGAGTGAGAAACCCCCGTGCGCTGGGTGTCGGGCTACGTTCCTTGAGCAGCACGGCGCCCATCGTCCTGCTGACCGACGGCTTGGCGAGTGGCCTCGATACCAGCCCGGCACTCAGCGCAGAAGGCACTGCTCCGCCCGGAACGATGGCAACGCCGACCCGCGCGCGCACGCACTGCATGACGGTCGCGAACTGGCTGACCGTCACAGCGTGCCGGAGCGTCAACCCGGCCGCTGACGCGAGCCCGTCGATCAGTCGTCGCGTCTGCGATTCCCTGGGCAAGGACACCATCGCAAAGCCGCTCACGTCGTCGAGCGTGACACCGGCCTTGCCGGACAGCGGATGTGCGCGCGGCATCACCACGTGAAACGCCTCGCGGGCGAGCGGAATGCTGGAAAACTCGGCGGACACCTCGTCGACGTAGGTGACGCCGATGTCAGCGATGCCGCTTCGCACGTCTTCCAGGACCGTGCCATGCACGCCTTCGCGCAGTTGAATCTCGATGCGCGCCCGCGACGCGCGATAGCGGGACACGATGCGTGGCAACTGGGTGTACGCGACCGACATGACGGCCGACACGATCACCTGGCCCCTTTGCTCGTCCGAAATCTCCCGCATGTTCTCGAACGAGATGCGAAGGTCGTTCAGGATGCGGTTGGCAAGCGCGATGAACTCCTGACCAGCCGGCGTGACCTCGACGCGTCGCGTCGTGCGCCGGAAGAGCGCGAGACCGAGCGCTTGCTCGACCCGTTGCACGGTACGCGTGAGCGCGGGCTGGGACATCTCGAGCGCGAGCGAGGCAGCCATGAAGCTGCCGTACTCGGCAATCCTGCAGACGGCCTGCAGCTCGCGCGAGCTCAGGTCGGGGATCACGCCCTTGGTCATGGCGAGGCCTCACTGCGAAATCGGGATCGGCATCGGGTCTGCCCAATATATGCGAAAAATGGAATTAACACATGAAATAGATTGAACTTGTCATGAATGCCGGGCGCCACCTATTCTTCGTCGCATGCCCTCCACCGGCCACCGAGGCAAGGAACACTGAACATGAATGCGGTTCTGCAAGCCAGGGAGACCGTCGACGCCACCGTGCCTTCCGGCGTCGACCTCGTCGAGTACTACTTCGAGCGCGGCTTCAGCGACGGTCTGCCGGTGGTGCCGCCGACCCGCGCGAAGATCGACGACATCGTGGCTCGGCTGGGCGGTGATCCGGCGTTCGTGGAGGCCCGCATCGCGCCGCGATGGGGTGACCTGACGCGCGAAGTGCTGGCGATCAACATGGTGATGGCCGGCTGCAAGCCCGAATACGCCCCGGTGGTGCTCGCAGCCGTCAAGGCCCTGACGGACCAGGCGTTCAACCTCAACGGCGTGCAGGCTACGACGCATGTTGCCGCGCCGCTGCTCATCGTCAACGGCCCGATCGCTCGCGAGATCGGCATGAACGGCGGCTGCAACGCCTTCGGTTCCGGCAACCGCGCCAATGCGACGATCGGCCGCGCGCTGCGTCTCATCCTGCTCAACGTGGGCGGCGGCTGGCCTGGCGACCTCGACAAGAGCACGCTCGGCCACCCGGGCAAGTACACCTACTGCGTCGCCGAGAACGAGGCCCAGAGTCCGCTCGCGCCGTACCACGTCGAGCACGGATACAAGCCCGAGGATTCGACGGTTTTCGTCATGGCCGCCGAGGCGCCGCACAGCGTCACCAATCACATCTCCAACGACCCCGAGGGCATCCTCGACACGATGTGCTCGGCGATGAGCACCATTGCCTCGAACAGCGCGGTCCTCGGTGGACACATCGCGGTGGTGCTCGGGCTCGAGCACGCGCAGACCATCGGGAAGCACGGCTGGTCGCGCGCGGACGTGCGCAACTACCTGTTCCACAACCACGGCAACCGCTTCATCGACCTGGCCTACGGCCACCGCTACGGCAAGGTCTACAACCGCAACCTGCCCAGGTACTACAAGCGCGAGGACGACACGCGCATCCCGATTGTTCACAGCCCGGACGACATCCACCTGTTCGTCATGGGCGGCGAAGCAGGTCGCTTCTCGGTGCTGATTCCCGGATGGGGCCACATGAGCACCCCGGTGCTGCGAGCCGTCGAGGGAGGCGCTGCGGGCGATAATGGCACGGAGTGCGTCGGCGGCGCGTGTGCCCTGTGACCAGCCGCGTCCTTCCCGTCCGACTCATCCTTCAGGAGCGCTTTCCATGTTGATGAAGGCCGATGGCGTCGAGGTGTTCGATCCTCGCGGCACAATCCGTTTCGAGAACGTCCCGGTATCGCCCCGAAAGAAGAGCCTCGGCAAGCTGCGCCTGGGCGTCCTGGACAACTCGAAGTGGAACGCCAACAAGCTGCTTCGTGGCGCTGCCGCCGCGCTGGGCGAAGACATCGACTTCGCCGCGGTGAACTACTACGTGAAGCACAGCTTCTCGAAGGACGCCGCGCCGGAGCTGATCGCCAGGATCGCGGCCGAGAACGACGTCGTGCTGACGGCCATCGGCGACTGCGGTTCCTGCTGCTCGGCGTGCGTGCGTGACTCGATCGCGCTGGAGAAGCTCGGCGTCCCGAGCGCCGTGATCATCACCACCGAGTTCGTCCGCGAGACGGAGCTCACGCGCCAAGCGGTCGGCATGAAAGCGCTCGAGCCGGTGGTGATCGACCACCCCGTGAGTTCGATCACCGCCGAGGAAGTGACGCGACGCGTCGCGCAGATCAAGGAACAGGCGCAGCAGGTCTGGCTCGGCACGAAGGCACCCCTGGAGACCAGGGTCGAGCTCCAGTGACCAGGCCCCGGGACGCGTGCGAGCGCTCCGGCCACGCCACCGAGGTGCCCGGCGCGCGCACGTGCATGGTCCACATCATGCGGCTCCGACATGCCTTGCGGGAATATGGAGCGGCATCGAATCCTCCCACAGGCTGTCGGTCAGGGGCCGCTTGCCGGTAACGGCGGCGTAAAGGTTTGTTTCCGCCTGCTCCAGGTTGACCCGCGAGCACGAAGACGGAAATGGAATCGAGGAGAGCGACATGAAGGCAAGGGCAACGGCTGAACGCGGCCGGGCGCACAGGCGCGATCTGTTTGCCGAGCTGAGCGAGGGCATGACGGCGCCCGCGGAGGTGTGGCAAGGCAAGCGTACCTTGCGCACGCATGCAGCGGAGTTCAAGGCTGCGCCCGAAGTCACGCCTCGCGAGATGATATGCGTTGGGCGGCATCTCAAGATCCCGCGAGCGCGATTTGCCGTGTACCTGCGCACCAACGTCCGCACGCTGGAAAACCGGGAGCAGGGGCGGGCGAAGCCGAATGCGCAGGCGGCCTTGCTGATCAATCTGGTGAAGCGTTACCCGCGCACGGTCGAGAGACTTGCCGCCGTTTGAGAGTGAGGGGTTTCGACGGTCTCGACCGAACCTGCTGGCACGCTGCGCTCGTGGCCCTGCTTCTCCAACATCGGTCGCCATGATGCCGTTTCGCGGCTCGATCGCGCGCGCGGTGCGAAAAGGCGCTATCGTGCGGCGGCGGCCGCGGGAATCGATTGCATCCGCCCGGTCCGCGCACAGGGAGCCCTCCATGAGTCCGATCAGACTGTTCGCCTTCGGCGTCGCGCTCGCCGTCACCGCCGCCCAGCCGGCGCTCGCCCAGACCAAGTCCCATCTGCAGAGCGTCCTCGAGCGCGGCACGCTGCGGGTCGGCACGACCGGCGACTTCAACCCGATGTCGGTGCGCGACACTGCCACCAACGCCTACAAGGGCTTCGACATCGAGGCGATGGAGCAGCTCGCCAAGGACATGGGCGTGAAGGTGGAGTGGGTGCCCACCGAGTGGGCGACGCTGGTCGCCGGGCTCGCCGCCGACCGCTACGACATCTTCGCCGGGGGCTCCTCGCTCAACATGGCGCGCGCCAAGACGGTCGCCTTCACCGACCCGTACATCGAGGCAGGCACGGTGCCGCTGGTGCTGAACAAGAACGCCGCGAAGTTCAAGAGCTGGGCGGACCTCAACAAGAAGGGCACGACGGTCGCAGTGCTGCTCGGGACGGTGTTCGAGGAGCAGGCCAAGGCGCACTTCCCGGCGGCGACGGTGAAGACGATCGAGAAGCCGGCGAACGGCTATCAGGAAGTGCTCGCCGGGCGTGCCGACGCGACGATCACGAGCAACATCGAGGCCGCCACGTTGATGCAGACCCACCCGTCGCTCGTGATGGTCGGAGGCAGCTCGGACATGCGGAACAAACGCCCCTTCGCCTATCCGGTGGCGCAGGGCGATGCGACCTGGGTGATCTTCCTCAACAACTGGATCGCGCTCAAGAAGTCCGAGGGCTACTTCCAGGCGCTCGAAGCGAAGTGGCTCGGCAAGAAGTGACGCGTCCGCGATCGCGTTGCTGAGCCGGCTGCGTCTCCCGGTCCCCGCCGTCGCGGCGCTCGCCGCGGCGGCGTTGCTCGCCGCCGGCTGCGCCGGCAGCGGGACCTACAACTGGGGCTGGTACGTCTTCAACCCGGCGCTCCCCAAGGGCGCCTCCAACCTCCAGTTCCTCCTCGCCGGCCTGTGGCTCACGGTGGCGATCTCGGTGTGCGCGATCGCGCTGTCGGTGGTGTGGGGCATGCTGCTCGCCGTCGCCGCGATGTCGCGGCACCGGGTGCTCAGCTGGGCGAGCCGCACCTACGTCGAGTGCTTCCGCGCGATCCCGATCCTCGTGCTGCTGCTCTGGGTGTATTACGGCCTGCCGGTGGTCACCGGCCTCCAGTTCGGTACCTTCGTCGCCGGCATGCTCACGCTCGCGCTCTCGGACGCGGCCTTCGAGGCCGAGGTGTTCCGCGCCGGGCTGCAGTCGGTGCCGCGCGGCCAGCGCGAAGCGGCCGAGACGCTCGGCCTCGGCCGCTGGCAGTCGTTCCGCTTCGTCGTCTTCCCGCAGGCGATCCGCACCATCCTGCCGGCGCTCGGCAACCAGTTCGTGTACGTGCTGAAGATGAGCTCGCTCGTCTCGGTGGTCGGCCTGCAGGAGCTCACCCGCCGCGCGAACGAGTTGAACGTCACCGAGTACCGCCCGCTCGAGATCTACACCTTTCTCGTCCTCGAGTACCTCGCCCTGATCCTCGCCGCCTCATGGGCGGTCCGCGCGCTCGAGCGGCGGCTCGCCAGAGTGCCGCACTGAGCTAGTGGTGGAGGATCCGGCCGAGAAACTCCCGGCAGCGCTCGGTCTGCGGCGCGGCGAAGAACGCCGCCGGCGACGCGCTCTCGACGATGCGGCCGGCATCCATGAACACGACGGTGTCGGCGACCCGGCGGGCGAAGCCCATCTCGTGGGTGACGCACACCATGGTCATGCCTTCGCGCGCGAGATCCTCCATCACCTCGAGCACCTCGCGGATCATCTCCGGGTCGAGCGCTGAAGTCGGCTCGTCGAACAGCATCACCTTCGGGCGCATGCACAGCGACCGCGCGATCGCCACGCGCTGCTGCTGCCCGCCGGAGAGCTGGCCCGGGTACTTCGCCGCCTGCTCGGGGATGCGCACGCGCTCGAGGTAGTGCATCGCGAGCGACTCGGCCGCGGCGCGCGCCATGCCGCGCACCTCGACCGGCGCGAGCACCAGGTTCTCGAGCACCGAGAGGTGCGGGAAGAGGTTGAACTGCTGGAACACCATCCCGACCTCGCTGCGGATGCGGGCGAGCCGCGCGCGGTCGTCGTCGAGCTCGACGCCGTCCACGACGATCCGGCCGCGCTCGTGGCGCTCCAGGCGGCAGATGCAGCGGATCAGCGTCGACTTGCCCGACCCGGACGGGCCGCACACCACGACCTTCTCGCCCGCGGCGACGTTCAGGCTCACGCCGTCGAGCGCCCGGAAGGCGCCGAACCACTTGGACACGTCGTGCATCTCGATCATCGGCTCCGATTATCATGCACGCGCATGCTGCTTGCGCATTCGACCTGGCAGGAAGTCGAGGCCTACCTCGGCCGCTCGCACGGGGTGGTGATCCCGCTCGGGTCGACCGAACAGCACGGCCCGGTCGGCATGATCGGCACCGACGCGCTCACCGCGGAAGCGGTGGCGCGTGGCCTCGGCGAGCGCGCCGGCGCGCTGGTCGGACCGACGCTCGCGCTCGGCGTCGCGCAGTTCAACCTCGCCTTTCCCGGTACGGTTTCGGTCCGCGCGAGCACTCTGATGGCGGTGATCGAGGACTACGTGCTCTCGCTCGCGTCACAGGGCTTCGAGCGCTTCTACTTCGTCAACGGACACGGTGGGAACATCGCGCCGGCGCGCGCCGCCTTCCAGGACGTCTACTCCCGCTGGAGCCTGGGCGAGCGGACCGGCGCCGCCCCGCGCTGCCGGCTGCGCAGCTGGTGGGAGCACCCGGAGGCCGACCGGCTACGAAAGCTCCTGTACGGCGCGATGGAGGGGATGCACGCGACGCCGAGCGAGATTGCGCTCACGCTCCACGCGCATCCGGACGCGGCGCGCCGCGCGGACGCCTCGCCGCCGGCCGCACTCCCGGCCGAGTTCCTGCGCGACCACGGCGGCGACAACCACTGGGACGCGCGGACCCATCGCGCGGCGTTCCCTGACGGACGCGTCGGCTCGGACTCGTCGCTCGCGACTGGTGAGCACGGCCGCGCGCTCCTCGCCGCGGCGGTCGACGGGGCCTGCGCCGACTACGCTGCCTTCCTCGCGGAGCCGTGAGCCGATGGCCGACCGCACCCGCTACAGCCCGCTGCTCGACCCCGACTGGGCGTACGTCGAGAAGCTTTCCCTCGAGACGTTCACGCGCGCCGACTGGGAGACGCTCGAGCGCCAGCGGCGGCGCTACTACCCGGCGGAGCAGGCGAAGCAGATCCTGCGCATGCTCGCGGGCTCGAAGGACGACCCGAGCTTCGGCTACATGGTGAACAACTACCGCCACTCGCTCCAGTCGGCGACGATGGCGCTGCGCGACGGCCGTCCGGAGGAGGACGTGGTCGTGTGCCTCCTGCACGACATCGGGTTCATCGCGTGCCCCTCGATGCACGGCGAGTTCGCCGCCGCGCTCCTCGGCGCCTACATCTCGGAGGGCAACTACTGGATGCTCCAGCGGCACGCGATCTTCCAGAACGTGCACTCCCCCAACCTGCCCGGCGTGGACCCGAACGAGCGCGAGCGCTGGCGCGGCCATCCGCACTTCGAGTGGGCGGCGACGTTCGTCGAGCGGTACGACCAGGCTGCCGCCGATCCCGACTACGACTGCGCGCCGCTCGAGGCGTTCGAGCCGATGGTGCAGCGTCTCTTCGCGCGGCCGCCGCGGCCGCGCCGCGCCGCCGACTGAAACCCCGAGGGAAGGAACCGATGAGCGCCTGGATCCGCATGATCCCGGTCGAGGAAGCCGGGGGCACGCTGAAGACGATGTACGACCGGGTGAAGACGCCCCACGGCACGGTGGACAACGTGATGAAGGCGCACAGCCTGCGGCCGCACACGATGGAAGGCCACGTGGTGCTCTACCGCAGCGTGCTGCACAACCCCGACAACACGCTGCCGTTCTGGTTCCTCGAGGTGGTCGCGTCCTACGTGAGCATCATCAACGACTGCGCCTACAGCCTCACTCACCATTTCGCCAACGCGCGGCGGCTGATCCGCGACCAGGCGCGCTCGGACGCGATCCGCGCAGCGCTCGAGGCGGGCGTGCCCGAGCGGGCGTTCGCGGGCAAGGAGCTCGCGCTGCTCCGCTACGCCGGGAAGCTCACCGCCGCGGTGTGGAAGATGGAGCAGGCGGACATCGACGCGCTCCGTGCCGCGGGCTGCGACGACGGCGAGATCCTGGAGGTGAACCAGGTCTGCGCGTACTTCAACTACTCGAACCGCCTGCTGAACGGCCTCGGCGTGACGACCGAGGGCGACGTGATCGGCTATTACGCCGAGGAGGGCCCGTGAGCCACGCGACGGCGAAGCGCCTCGACGTCGGCGGGATCCCGGTGATCGACGTGGCGCCGCTCGGCGGCGGTGCCGCCGACGCGGTCGCGGCCGTCGGCGGCGAGATGCGCGAGGCGGCCGAGCGCATCGGGTTCTTCTACGTGCGCAACCACGGCATCGACGCGGACGTGATCGCCTCGGCGGAGGCGATCGCGCGGCGCTTCTTCGCCGAGCCGCTCGAGCGCAAGCTCGAGGTCAGGCCGGTCGACCTGCATCGCGGCTTCCTGCACGTCGGGCAGGCGAGGATGTACGACAAGGCGAAGGTGGACCTGAAGGAGAGCTTCCTCTGGGGCCTCGACGTCGACGGCGACGATCCGGACTATCGGGCGGGGAACCGCATGATCGGTCCCAACCGCTGGCCGGCGTTTCTCCCGGAGATGCGCCCGGTCCTGAACGCCTACCTTGACGCGGCACACGGCTGCGCGAAGCGGCTGCTGCGCGCCCTCGCGGCGAGCCTCGGCGCGGCCGAGGACTACTTCGTGCGCCGGTTCGACAAGCCGATCTCGCGCGGCTCGCTGATCTACTACCCGCCGCAGGATCCGGCAGCGGGCGCGGACCAGTTCGGCGTGGCGCCGCACACCGACTATGGCGTGATCACGCTGCTGCACCAGGACGATGTGGGCGGCCTGGAGGTCGCGACGCGCGCCGGCGAATGGGTGACCGCGCAGCCGATCCCCGGGACGCTGGTCATCAACTCGGGCGACCTCCTCGGGCGCTGGTCGAACGACCGGTTCAAGTCCAACCCGCATCGCGTGGTGAACAGCTCGGCCCGCGAGCGCCTGTCGATCGCGGTGTTTGCCGACCCGGATTTCGACACGCCGATCGTGCCGGTGACGGCGCCCGGCGAGGATGCGAAGTATCCCGAGGTGCGCTGCGGCGAGTACATCCTCGGGCGGTTCGACGCCGCCTTCGCCTACCGCCGTTTCAGGCCAAAGGAAACGGCGAGGCGGCCGCCGCGGTCTCGCCGTCGAACGCCTGCTTGAGACGGATGACGTCGATCGTGATGTCGGCGATGAAGCGCTGGTACATGAAGAGCAGGCCGGTGAGCCCGGCAATCTCGTGCGGGGCGCACGCATCGACGAGCATGCTCCGGTCGATCCCGGCGGGTCCGGGCAAGTTGCGCGCCCACTGACGCGCCATGACGATCAGGTCGCGGGCCCGCAGGTCGTACTCCGGTGTGCGTACGACCGGCGCTATGGCCTCGTCCAGGGCGATCGACAGGTAGTCAGGCCATTGGGCGAGCGTACGGTAGTCGCTCGACGGGCCATGGTGGAAATGCATCGCCTTGATCCGCTCGAAGAGCGCGAGCACGGTCGGGTCCGCGGTATCGGGGTCGACGAGATGAAGCGGTTCCATCCCGGGCGGCCGACCGTAGGGAATCGGCGCGGCTTCGTCGGCCGAAAGCGGATTCCCGGCGGGGTGCCGGCCCTGGAATGCCTCGGACCAGGCCGTGACCAGCAACAGATATTTCGGATTGCCATAGTTGTAGGCGTCGATGGCGAGCAGCAGTTCTCGAAGCTGCTCCTCGCTCCAGCCCAGCTGGCTGAGCCTGCTGCGGGGATCCGGCGGAGGCGCGCCGGCGAGCACGGCATTGGCGCGGATCGCGTCTGCGCCGCGCTCGGCGTACCGCGTCGTGAAATGGCCGCGGGCGGTTTTCCAGGCGCGCGGCAGGAAGGCGGGGAACGTGGCGAGCACCCGGCAGGCGAACGCAACCCAGGGTACGCGCAATGTTGCCTGTATATCGTCGTAGACCGCCTTGAGTTCGCCCGTGGCGTCGGCATGGTCCACCTGCGGAAACTTGTGCACGCTGCTCATGCCCACCTCTGCTTCACGACATGCTCCACGACGGTAGTACCCCGGCGACACTCGCGTACCAGCGACTCGCGGCGTGAACTGAGGCCAGGAAGGACAGCGGCTTTCGCGCCTACGCCACCGCCCGCGGGTCGGTGCCGAACCGGCGCGCGATGATCGCGCAGATCTCGTCGAACTTGATGCCCTTGCGGATCGGCTGCAAGGACGGCAGCGCGATGATCGAGCTGCCCATGCCCGCGGGGTGCGAATACTTCGTGTCGGCGTAGTCGACGACGAGGTCCGCCTCGTCGCGCACCGCCTGCTCCACGTCGGCGAGCCCCACCGCCGCGGAGTCGAGCAGGCGGGCTTGCATGCAGGCGATGCCGCTCGCGGTGGCGTGACCGCCGCCGTCAACTGCCCCGGTCAGTCGAGCTTCACGTTCGCGAACTTCGCGACCTTCGCCCATTTTTCGATTTCCGCCTGCACGAACGCGCCGAATTCCTCGGGCGAGTTGCCGACGATCTCGGCGCCGAGCCCCTGCAGGCGCTCCTGCACGTCCGGTTGGCGGAGCGCCTTCACGATCTCCGCGTTCAGGCGGGCGATCACGTCCTTCGGCGTCCCCGCCGGCGCCATCACCCCGCCCCACGAGAACGATTCGAAGCCCGGCACGCCGGCCTCGTCCACGGTCGGAACCTCTGGCAGCGAGCCGACGCGCTTCTTCGTCGACACCGCGAGCGCGCGCAGCTTCCCGGACTTGACGTGCGGCGAGGCCGCGACCGCGGTCGGCAGCGTGAGCTGCACCTGTCCGCCCATCACGTCCTGCATCGCCTGCGCGTCGCCCTTGTAGGGGATCGCGGCGATGTCGATCCCCGCCATCGACTTCAGCAGCTCGAGCCCCATGTGGTTCGACGAGCCGTTGCCGCCGTTCGCGTACTGGACCTGGCCGGGCTTCGCCTTCGCGAGCGCGATCAGGTCCTTCAGGCTCTTCACGTCGAGCTTCGGGTCGACCACGATTACCTGCGGCACCAGCGTGGTGAGAGTGATCGGCGCGAAGTCCCTCACCGCGTCGTAGGGGAGCTTCGCGTAGACGCTCGGGTTGATGGCGTTCGGACCGAGGTTCGCCATGAGGATCGTGTAGCCGTCGGCGGGCTGCTTCGCGACCCACTCGAGCGCGACGATGCCGT
>Ga0187893_10001928_pt1 | contig 47339 bp, 28 predicted proteins | sample MA1701074metaG_FD_139574 | JGI IMG/M metagenome (GOLD analysis project Ga0187893, IMG submission 139574) | White microbial mat communities from a basaltic lava cave in the Kipuka Kanohina Cave System on the Island of Hawaii, USA - MA170107-4 metaG ... | reverse complement strand
TCTCAATACCCCTCAGTGGGGCCAGGGTAGCGCAAAAATCATAGCGCGCTTCGCAGGAGCGCTCGGCCTCACGGGGTAAGAGGTATGGCAACGCGACCCAGAAAACGCAAAACTCGAACTAAGCGGGGACGACGCGCTCCGTGGTGGGTGGTTTGCTCCGGCAGTGAACTGAGTGCCGGGCAAACGGTTACCTTCCGTTGATTACGGCGATCCGCGTTCAGGGGCGTGAGGCTGCGGTCGCTTCGGACGCGGCTCCGGTTCCCCGGATGTTGACCTTCTCTCGTTCTACCGTGCCGGTAACCGCCAGCAGCTTCTTGATGGCGCCGTCGATGTCGCTCGTTCCGAGCGGTTGAGCGGCCGGCTTGATGTGGGGCGGCCGGGGGGGGACGATCTGGTATCCCTGTAGGTTCGACAGAATGAACCCGACGTCGTTTAGCGCCCTGTCGCGGACCCAGTACGTTCCCTTGGGGTTATCGCTGTCCCACTTGAAGTAGAGATACCCTACCTTGGTGCGCACCTTCTTGTCACCCTTGAACTCGACATTATAAATGTCCCACCACTCCCGGTTGTCCTCGGAGATGGCGCGCGGGTCGGGGACTTGCACCGGCCCGTTCTCGTGGGACTTGCAGCTCAGCGCGGTTGTGGCGACGGCGAGCAGGGCGGCATACGTCTTCGGGTGCATTATCGGCCTCATCCTTCTTTGGTGAACCAGCCGGCGGGGGCGATTCCCCCGGTCCGGTCGTGAAAGTCTACGATATCCCGCGGCCAGCGTCGATCTCCGCCCTCGGGTCGAGCGGAATTTCGAGTCTTATAAAACAGGCCAGAGAGATTTTGTTAAGTAATTTCCACCCCCGTTCCGATAGGAGACTTCGAAGAAAAGAGACGGGGCGTTGAAGGGATCTAGGTAGGGGGGGCGCGCCGCACTCGCCAGGCTCTGGACGGGGTCGCGGGTGCGCCAGAGAAGGCCGGACATGGGTTTCAAGGAATACCTCGCAGTCATCAGCCGCCGCTGGCACATCTTCCTCCCGATGATGGCGCTGGTGATTGGGGCGCACGTTCTGTGGGTGGCCTATGGCCAGCCGCAGCTCTACCGTGCCTCGGCCATGGTGGTGATCAGCCCTCCCATCGCCAGCGAAGGGTTGCCGATCGGCCGTCCGATCACCCCAATGACGCGTCCGGAGACTCTGCGAGAGCCACCCGTTCTGAGTGTCGCTGTCCAGCTCCTCTTGGGAGAGCGGCCCTTCCAGGCGAAGGAATTCGAGACCGACGATCGCCAGGAATTCATCGCCCGCTTCACCGAACAATTCGCAGCCGAAGCAGATGGGCAGGACCCCCGCCGTCTCATGGATGAGATCGAGGGTTCCTTGGTGCTCACGATGACCAAAGACGAGCGAGTGATCACCGTCGAGGTGACTTCGGACAGGCCCGAGCGGGCCCTCGCCTTCGCTTGGTCCGTCGCGGAAGCCGCCCGCGTTTTCCACAACGAGCGGTGTCGCGACATCATCGACAAGACGCTCACCGAGTTCCGCAAGCAGCAGGAGGAGCTGGAAAAGGAACGCGAAGTGGCGTTCCGCGATCGCACCGATTTCGCCAAGCGGACCGGCTTCACGAACTTCCCCCGCTACCAGGAAATGATCCAGGCGCTCCTCCTCGGGATCGATGGCGAGCTGAGCCAGCTCCGCGGATCGCAGCGCGAAGTCGAACGGACGATCGACGAGCGCGTTTCTCGCAGCCAACAAGGGGGAGACGAGATTCAGGCCGTCGCTGCCGAGATGGGGGACAGCCCGAGGCTCCGGGAACTGAACCAGGAGTTGTTGCGGGCCCGCCTCGATCATGACATGGCGGTTTCCCGCTACACCGACAAGCATCCGAGCCTCCAGGCGCTGCGCGTCAAGGTTGACCGGCTGGAGCGCCTGATCGCCGAAGAGCAGGATTCGATCATCGCCGACGGGCTCAAGAAATGGAGCGCCGCGACTCGCGATCTCGTGAAGCAAAGCGGAGCCTTCGCCCTGAAGCTGGAAGTGCTGAAGGAGCGGAAGGCGGCTCTCTCGCGCGAGATGTTCCGTCTCGCCGAGGTCAACCAGGAGTACAACAAGATCGAGGATCGCTCCCGGGCGACCAGCGGCAACCTGGACCGCCTCCAAGCCCAGATCAACACGCTCGAATGGGCCGGGATTCAACGGCTGGGCCAGGTTCAGATTCACAACCCGGCCGATGCGGCCAAGAAACTCAAGAAACAAGGAACCGGGGTTGGGCCCATCATGCTCTCCGTCTTGATGGCGATGATTTTCGCCCTCGGCGTCGTTTACGTGCTCGAATACATCGATACGCGGATCAAGACGGAGCACGACGTGCGCCGCTTCTTGGGGCTCCCGCTCCTCGGGAAGATCCCCCAGAATCGCAACCACCTGATCCTCGATCCTTCGCTCCGAGGAGACATCGCGGAGAAATTCAATACGGCCGCGACCTTAATCCGCAGCACCGCCCGCGAACTAGGCATGAAGTCGTTGATCGTTACTAGCGCGGTGCCCAAGGAGGGCAAGACAACGGTCGCGATCAACGTCGCCGTGGCGTTGGCCCGCAAGGGGGCTCGCGTTGTTCTCGTCGATGCCGATCTGCGCATGCCGCGGATCCACGAAGTCCTCAACATACCGAACCGGATCGGCCTCAGTACCGTCCTGCAGAGTCAGCTCGATCCCCGCCGAATCATCGATGGCGTTTTGTCGGAATCGGAGCACGGTGGGAGCTCCATCGGCGCCGCCGAAGTCCTCGTTCCCACGAGCATCGAGAACCTCTTTGTCATGACCAGCGGCCCGCTGGGGGAAACTCCGGACCAGCTCCTCGAGAGCGATCGCTTGCAGCGCCTAGTGAAGGAGTTGACGGCATCGGCGGACTTCGTGATCTTCGACACTCCGCCGGTCAACAACGTCGGGGATGCGCTGACCGTCGCTTCCAGCGTCGACGGATGCATCTTCGTCGTGGGCTCGGGTCTCTGCGAGCAGCACGATGTGGCCTGGGCCAAGCATCTCCTGGCCAACGTGCAGGCGAACTTGCTCGGTGTGTTCCTGAACCGTTACTGGCGCCGAGGAGCGAGCGGCTATTACTACTACCAGCGCTCGGGTTCGCAGGAACGTTTGCACGCGAAGACGCTTGCATGATCGACATAGGCCCCGCTCCACGGCACGGGCAGTCGGTGCGTTGGGGGAAGGAGGACCTCGTGTCGAACCGACACACTCCCGTACCGCTCTCCTGGTTGTCCGCCGGAGAGATCTCCGACCGGTTCCTTCCGGTCCCGTTCCCCCCCCGTGGCGACCGCGGGCAGATCGCTCCCCTCGCCCGGTCGATCCGCGCGTTCGGATGCATCCATCCGATCCTCGCAAGGCCCCGTGGGGGGCGGCTCCAGGTCGTCTGCGGCTACCGGCGGCTCCTCGCCGCCCAGTCCGCCGGCATTTCCGAGGTCCCGGTATTTGTGCGCGACCTGACGGACGAAGAGTGCCAAAAACTCTTCGCGGAGGAGAACTCCTTCCGCGAGCCCGTACTTGAGGCGTCGTCGTGCGAAGGCTTGTCCGAATCGTCCCGCGCTGAGGCCCCGGAGAGGCTGCCCGAGCCCACTCCGAACCCGAGGTCGGCCGGGGACCTCCCGCTCCTTCTGGAACGGGCCTGCGCGGCGGCGATCGTCGACCGGGCCACCGCGGTGTCGATCGCCGAGCGGTTCAATACCTTCGACGACCAAGCCGCAGAGCTCCGTCGGATCGTCCGGGCTCGAAAGGACGCAGCAGCCTTGCCGCCCGCAAGGACCGAACCGGCTTCGAGTCCGGCCGCCGCGGAGCCTCGGACCGAGCCCTTGGCAGATCCGGCCCTGGCGGTTCTCCTCAAACGGACGGAAGCCCTCTTCCGGATGGTGACCGCCACCCGCGCCATCTCGGTCGAAGCAGCGGAAGCGATTGCCGGGGACCTCATCGCGTTCGCGCCGATTCGACACGGGCGCGACCTGCGCTCGTTTGCCGCCGTCACTTCGGTCGATTGGCTTCCCGCCCACTCGCTACTTGTCACCGGATTCGGGACCCACTTCGCGGAATCGCTGGGCTGGACGCCCGGTCAGGTGAAGAAGTTCGCCCTCGCGTGCCTCCTTCACGACGTGGGAATGCTTTTTCTTCCTCGCCAGACGCTCCTGAGCCCCCATCCGCTCACGAGAGCCGACCGTCTGGCCCTCGAGAAACATCCGGCAGCCGGGCGGGAGCTGATCCAGAACACCCAGGCCTGGGGGGCCCAGATCCATCTGGTGGCACAGGACCATCATGAGCGATGGGACGGAACCGGCTATCCTGGCTGCAAGAAAGGCAAGGAAGTGGACCTGCCGGCACGGATCGTGGGCTTCCTCGACTGCCTCGCCGCCCTCGTTACCCAGCGCCCGCACCGCCCTGCGATTCCATACTCGGCGGCCCTCAAGCACTTGGCCCGGGAGACGGAGCAGGGGCGACACGATCCGCTGATCCTGAAGCACTTCCGGACCATCTTCACCGACCTCCCCGTCGGGGCTTGCTTACGCCTTAAAGATGGACGGCTCGGGCGCGTCATCGCCGCCGATTCCCGCAAGCCCGGCCGTCACCGAATCCGCATCCTGACGGGCGGCCTGCCCAACGGAGGGGATGACCCACTCTGGATCGAGACGGCCGCGCCGGAGGTCACCGAAATCCTCCCCGCCTACGCCACGGTGTCGCCTTGGTCGGAGGAGCTGTCCATCGAAGGCACAACCTCCGCACCGCTCTCATTGGCGCCACGGTCATCTCTCTCCTAGAGACTGTCGTCGTCACGGACTGCCTCATTTCCCCCGCGCCAAGTCCTACATCGGAGATTTCCGTTGAGTTCCCCGATGCCCTAGTTAGAATGTGATTTATAAACTGCTGGAGGGGCGAGCGAGTTGACCCAGAAGAGATCCTTCCTGGCAGGGGGCTGTTGTGGCGGTGGTATTGGTGTGTAGGTCTTGCCTTCAGGGTCAGACCGTAAGCGTCGGTGAGAATTGCAGGGGAGAGCCGCGGGGTGTTCGAAGGCCCCGCGCTGCAAAGTCCTATGTTGTCCAAGATTCCACAGAAGGTGATCGAGTCTTTGACCATTCGAGATCTTGAAGATCTCATCGAGTTGAAGAGGAAGCGAAGCAGCGCAATTTCCGATCTGATGCGCGACCGCGACCGCCTTCGGCTGGAGCTGAAGCGGATCGAGGACTCGATCGAGGCGATGGAGCGGCTTTCGATGCGGGAGGCCGAGGCTCGCGAGCAGGAGAAGCAGGAGGAAGGGCCGAAGGCCAGCTTCCTTGCCGGCAAAAAGAAAAAAAACCTGAAGGACTTCATCGCCCAGGTTCTCGTGGAGGCCGGCGAACCCTTGTCTCCGTCTGAAATCCAGCGTCGGTTGCCCGAAGTCGGATACAGCTCGACGGCTACGAACGCGCGGTCGTTCTACAACACCGTCTTTCAGGCTTTACAGCGGTACGAGATCTTTCAGAAGGAGAACAAGAAATACCGCCTCAACGACGGCGCGTTCCACGGGGACCAGCCTGTGACCGAAATCCTGCCCAAGAAGAAAACTCGGCTCAAGGATTTCATCATCCAGGTGCTTGGCTCCTCACCCAGCCCTTTGAAGGTGTCCGAGATCGCCAGCCGCGTCGTGATGGAGGGTTACCAGACTGAGCTGGGCATGGACGAGCTGAACCAGCGCGTCTCCGCGACTCTGAAGAAGTACCTAAACAAGGATTTCGACTGGGACAGTCAGCGGTATCGGTTGGCCGTCCGCAATTGAGCGGGTCCGATGGTCTCGCTTCAGCCGTCATGGAAGGCCTGATGACCAATTCCCCACGCTTCTCCGGGCGCTTCCTCTTGTTGACAACCGGTTGATGCAGCGGTAACTTTCCTCAGCCTGAAGCCAGGCACCCCGTCGTCGATGCGTTCATCGCCGAAGAAATTCACGAACGAATTCACGCGGGGCGGTAGCTCAATTGGCTAGAGTCCCGGACTGTCGATCCGGTGGTTGCGGGTTCGAGTCCCGTCCGCCTCGCCAGGAATGACCAAGGGTCACGATGATGAGTCGTGACCCCTTTTTTCCCCTCACGGCCGCACCGGCTCGAAGTCCACCAGGATGCAGATCCAATCCGCCTCGCCTCCCGCGAGCGTGTCGGCGGCGGCGAGCGTGGCGCTTCGGAACTCGAGGCGCCAGTCGTTCCGGCCGTCGCCGTCGAGGTCGAACGCCAGCTCGGGTAGCGTGAAGGACGGCAGCTCGAATCCCACAAGGACTTCCTTGATGGAAGAGCCGAAGAGGCTCAGCAGCACTTCCGCGAACTCCACAAGCGAGCCGTCGTCGATGTCGTAGGCCTCGTAGGCCACGGAGATCGCGATCCCCGCCGCTCCACCCACGATCGAGTCGGGGAACAGGTCGGGGTCTGGTCCATCTTCCTTGTTCAGCTCGAAGGCGAACGAGGGAGCCTTTCCAGCCTGTCGCAAGAGAGCCAGGCGGCACTGGAGCCGCATTCCGAGGTGAAATCCGATGAGGTCGACGTCATCCGCCGGCCCCCCGGCATCGTTCGCCCCGACCCCATCCTTCGCCGTATCGGCGACAAAGGTGACGGCGAGGCCGCGCAGGTCGATCTGCGCGGGGAGGACTCCGAGCGCTCCGGCGGGAGGCGCCGCCGGCTCGACCAGCTCCGCCAGGAGCACGAAGTCGCTGCTCGTTGCGGCGGCGTTGTGGCCCTGGATCGCGAGGACATTCTCGCCGGCCTGCCAGGACGCGCGGAACGGGGCGAGGTCGATGTCAGCCCAGGAGGGCTCGACGGCTCCATCGGCGAGGGTCTGGCGCGGCGGCGGTTGATCCGCGGCGCCTTGCAGATTCCTCCTGCCGACCTCGCGGCCGTTCAGGTAGGCTACGAAGGCATCATCGAAGAACACCCGCAAGAAGAGTCCCCGCAGCGCCGCCGGATCGGCCAGAATGAAACGCGTGCGGACGTAGAGGCTGGTGTACGACCCGGCGGCCATGTCGTCGAGGCGTGTGCGCAAGGAACGCTCCTCCGCGGGGACCGTCGAGTAGCCGAACCCCGAGGGGCCGCTTTCCCACTTGCTGTCATCGAAGACGGCGGTCTTCCAGGCGACAGGGGGTTCTGCAGTGCCCTTCCAGTACCGCCACGTCGCTCCTTCCACGAGGATCGGCTTCCCCAGGACTCCGACTGCCGGCTGGATCCCCGCGGGGAACCGGGCCTGCACGCGCAGCCCCAGCGGCGTGTCGGCATCCACGCCGGGGAGCTGGATGAAGCGCGGGTCGATCAGGCTCGCGAGCGTCCCGGCTCGGAGCGGAATGGGGGACTCGATCCCCGCGAGGTCGACGTCGGCCTCGAGGAGTCCGCCGGCCGTAAGCTCGGAGAGCGCCTGACGGAGCGTATCGGCCGAGAGGGAGAACACTCCATCGACCGCATGGGGCGTCGCCGCCGCCAGGGGGAACAGCGGCGGTGGAGGAAAGGCTGCGGACGACCCCGGATAGCGAGGGAAAGTCGGGCTCCTCGCCTGCCCCCTCCAGAGCGCATCGAAGAGTACCGTGAGCCCCCGTTCCGCCTCGCGCACGTCGCCGAAGAGCGTGTCGAGACGCACCGCCGCGAGGTTCAGGCTCAGGTTGAGGCTGCCGAAGGCCCCAGCGAGCACCGGGAGTAGCTGCCGGTCGAGGTTCTCCTCGACCGCAGCCCGCACCTGGGCTTCGATCTCATCGCGGAAGATGTCCGCGAGGAAGCTCACGACGCCATCGAAGATCCCGAACGGATCCAGGAACCCGCTCACGGCGACGCTGGAACCCCCGATCGCGACGACGAAGCCGTCCGAGGCGACATCGAGCCCCGTGCGGTCCAGATTGGGAGACAGCGCGAAGGTCCCCTCGATCGTCACCCCTTGCGCGGTCCACGTCGCGCTCCACGCATCGGTTCCGAGGAAGCCGAAGTCGCTTCTGCCATCGGCGAGGAGTCGGACCGTCTCGAAGCGCCCTTGCAGGCCGATCCGGCCTCCCCGAACGGCGGAGGGAAAGAGATCGAACCCGATCGGTCCTGAAACCTCGACGCGCCTCCCAGTCACCGTCAAGTCGACTCCCAGGACGCTTCCGGTGAAGAGCCGCGCGCCGGCGATTCCGCTATCGAGGAGCGCCGGCAGCTCATCGACGAAGGGGCGGACGATGCCCTCGATCTCCCCGTAGCCGCTCGTGCTGGTGATGTCGAGCGCAGCGCCTGGTGTAGCGCTTCCCGCCGGAAGGATCGGCCGGCCTCCCACGGCCACCTCGGTGAAGACCGTGCGTCCGAATTCGTCGACCGCCTCGATGAGAATGAGATTCGGTCCGGGTGAGATCGGGACGCTCGCCGCGAAATCCGCGGCAGCCCGCGGCGGTCCCGCGGGCAGCGCTTCGACCCCGCCGGCCACGACGCGGACCACCAGGCTGTCGTCGCTCGCGCGGCCCCTCACCTCGACCGTCCCGCCTTCGACCACTGCTCCTTGCGCCGGGGAGAGGATCGTCAAGGCCGGTGCGCGGTTCGCGGGTAACCGCGAGATCCGGCAGGCGGCGGCTTCTCCCTCCGACGAGCCCCGCACGCCGCGCACCTCGTAGACGTGATCGCCCCCTGCCGGCGGGAGATCGCGGTAGCTCGTCGATCCTCCCGCGAGCTGGGCGATCCTCTCCGAGTCGCGGAAGACCTCCACGGAGTCGTAGGGCTCGTTCCAGGTGAAGGCGAGAGCCACCGCGGGGCCGCGGGGCGTGCACGCGAGCGACGCGGGGCCGGGAAGGCCGCAGCCGAGCCCGGGTGTGGGGTCACCGCCGGGCAGCGGGCCGGGAGCGGGCGGCACGGGTCCGCCGAGGAAGAGATGGCTTAGAAGATAGAGCGCGTCGGTGAGGTCGAGATCCTCATCGTCGTTCGAGTCGAGCGCGGCCCGGCAGAGGGGTGGCGTGCCACCGAGGTAGAGGAAGTTGAGGATGAAGAGGGCATCCGAGATGTCTCGAACGGCATCGCGATTCGCATCGCCGCGAATGAAGTCCGCCGGCCGCAGCGTGACGGCGTCGATGGACAAAAAAACCGCAAGCGTCAAGGAAAGAAACACAGGCGGCGCACAGCGGCTTCGATCGAACCGGTTCATGGAACTCCTCCCTACAAGCGCGCCCGCCTTCGCAGGCTCGCCGGGCCCCATGGTAACCGATGCGTGGGCAGGATTTCCGGTTCCTCTTCCTGTCTTCCAAGGAATCTTCCGGCCTCGAAATCGACGGGAAAATCGTCCGTCCGTTCTCTATCGGGCGGGAGGCCGGCTCCGCAGCTCCGCCAGCTCGCGGTCGTAGACGCCCGGGAGCATCTGGGCGGCTGTCTGCATCGCCTGGATCGCCTCGGCTACCGCTCCGCCGGCCGCGTGGATTCGCCCCAGCTCCGCCCACGCCTCGGCGCTGCGCCGCCCGAGCCTCTGTCCCAGCTCGATGACTTGCCGAACTTCCTTGAGGGCCTCGCCGTTTTTCCCCGCCTTGCGCAAGCAACGTGCGACGGCGATTCCCGCCCGGAGCGGGTCCCTTTCGGAGTTTTCGGAAAGGCGGTAGATCGCCGCCGCTTCCTCGAGCCTGTTCTGCTGCTCGATGCAATAGCCGAGGTTGAAGGCCGACTCCTGCCGATGGGTCCGATCTCCCGGCGGCGCCTTGTCCAGTGCCGACCGAAGCAGCGCCTCGGCGGCCTTCAAGTCGCCCTGCATCCCCTTCTGGAGACCGTCGGAAAAAGCCAACCGGTGCTCAGGGGCCCCCCGCCGGCCGGCGGTCTCCAGGCATGCGGCGGCCTCGGCGAAGTTCCCTTGGTTCAGCTCCAGGTTACAGAGGTAGAGGTGAGGCTCCCACCGATCGGCGGGGGCCCGCCGTGCCGACTCGCGGCAAGCTTCGAGTTGCGACTTGGGGTCCGTCCCTTCGAGACGCCGGAAATCGTCGGCGTTCGCCAGCTCGGGAGTATCGTAGATCGCCCGAGCCCGGTGGAGGAGGGTCCCGCGCCGAACGCCGCCCCCCGAATAAGGCTCGCAGAGCTGGCGCTGGGCGCAGTCGATCGACCACGGGTCCCCGTCCCGGACCACGGCGGAAAAATCTTCGATCGCCAGCTCGAGCTGCTTCGAATAGACCTTGCGCAGGAAATGAGTCATGAGGCGGCCGCTCGCCTGCCGCCGCGCGATGGTGGCAGTCTGTTCCGTCGAAAAGCCGCGCAGGAGATGCGCTGGCAGCGCCCCAGGCGAAGCCGCCGCTAGCGCTTTCGGAATGTCCGGGTTGGCGTCGAAGTACCCGAGGGGGCTCGAGAACTCCAGGACCGGAAAATAGTCTCGGTTCGTCGGTCCGCCGGTATCCACCCAGGACAGGAGGTCCTTCCCCTCCGCCTGGAAGTAGCGGAAGAGGTCCTCCGGCTCGACGATCCCGATCGGCGCCAGGTCTCGCTTCACCGTCGGGTCGGCGAGCGCTCGCGCGATCCGGTCCCGGTCGAAGGTGACGGGTTCGCGGGCGCAGATGAGGAGCGTGTCGCCGTAGTGGTTCGTGAAGATGAGAGAGTGCGGGAAGGAGACCAGGATCGTCCGCAGCGCCGTCTTGTAGTCCTCCATCCGGATGTTGTAGCCGTAGATCCACTGGCAGACGACGCCGCCCGAGTTGAGCCGGTCCTGCACGATGCCGTAGAACTCCTCGGTGAAGAGGTTCCCGAGCCCCGCGATCCAGAAATTCGACGGGACCGAGCTGATCACATCGTAGCTCCCGAGCGTGTGGGCAAGGTGGTTGCGGCCGTCGCCGATGACGGCGCGCACCCGAGGAGAATCGAGTGCGGCCTTGTTCGGCCCCTGAAAGTGCCGCCGCGCCGCCTCGACGACCTCGGGGGACAGCTCGAGAAGGTCGATCGCTTCCACTTCGGGGAAGGAGGCCATCGCGCCCAGGGTCACACCGCCGCCGAGCCCCAGGCAAAGCGCCCGGCGCGGCCGCTCGTGGAGCAAGAAAGGCAGATAACCCGAGAGGAGCTGGGTCTGCATGTCGGTCGTGAACTTCGTTCCTGCGGAGGCCTCGACCTTGCCGGAGATATTGAGGATCGTGTCCCCCTGGACGCGGTGGCGGAGGACGGCGACCGAGGCGACCTCTCCATCGCGGTAGTAGACGGGATCCCAGATCCGCATCATGTCGGCGAGGTACGCCTCCTGCGAATCGAACTCGCGGGCGTAGTCGAAGAACTTGTACGCGCCCAGGGCGAACACCACCGGGTGCCAGAGCCGCCGGGAGGACTCCGGCGAGTCGAGGAGGCCGTACGGGCGGGTGACGAACCCCGCTCCCGCGAGGGCGGCGGCCAGCGCGACGAGGAGGAGATTGCGCCCGAGACGGCGCTCGGCGGGAGCGACGAAGAGAACGGCCACGCCGGCAAGGAGGCCGAGGCCGACCATCAGGTAGAGCAGCTTCCAGATGCTGCCGAGGATCGGCACGAGGAGGAATCCCGTGGTCGCGGTGCCGAGTATCGCGCCAACCGTGTTGGCCGCATATGAGGCCCCGACGGCTCGGCCGATCCCGGCGGCATCGAGTGTCCGCAACCTGCCCGCGAGAGGAAATGCCATGCCCATCAGGAGCGTCGAGGGCAGGATCACCAGCGCGACGCTGCCCGCGCCGGCCGCGAGGAAGCTGAGGAAGGTGAAGGCTTCCTTTTCGATTCCGGCGGATTTCGTCAACTGGGCCAGTTTCCACGCGAACCGCGCCGGCGACAACCCAAGCCATGGGATGGTGGCTCCGGACGCGACCGCCGTTGCGACGAGGAGCCAACCGAAAGCAGCCGTCGGGTTCTTCACTCGATCGGCGAAGAGCCCCGCGATCCAGCCTCCCGCCGCCAGCCCGAAGATGTAGATCCCCACGATGACCGAGAAGGAGTACGTGCTGTTCCCGATGGAGAGGATGAGGGCCCTCGTCCAGCCGAGCTGAAGGGCCATGTTGACGAAGCCGGCTATGCCGAAGGCGATGATCGCCGTCTTGACGTGGAGCGGAATCGCGGACGCCGCCGGCGCCGTCGGCACGGCCTGCACGGCCGCTTGCGGAGTGTGAGCAGGCTTCGCCGTCCAGACGCGCTGGTCCCTTGTGAGGATGAGGACCGTGAGGCCGATGAGCGTGTCCACTCCGGCTCCGATGGCGGCGGTCCAGCCGAGGCCCGCCTTCCCGATGAGAAGAAAGCCGGAGGCCGCGGCGCCTGCGACGGCGCCGAAGGTGTTCACGGCATAGAGGGTTCCGAGTCGCGCGCCGATCTCCGCCGCGTTGCGGGTGAGGTGCCGCGCCAGGGCGGGCAGCGTCGCCCCCATGAGCGTCGTCGGGGCGAGGATCGTAGCCGCGCAAACCGCCGCCTTGATGGCGGTGAAGGCCGGGTGGTTGGGTTCGCCGTCGTGGAGGCGGTAGCCCCAGCGCAGGATCGGCTCCGCGATCCAGAGGAGCGGCGCCACCGCGCCGGCGAGGAGGCCCGCGCCGGCCACGAGCCATCCATAGAGGCGGAGCGGCGAGGCGGCGCGGTCGGCGAGCGGCCCCCCGAGCCAGCTTCCGAGCGCAAGGCCGCCCATGAAGACGGAGACGACGACCGCGATGGAAAGGTGAGAGCTGCCCATCGTGTAGACGAAAAGGCGGCTCCAGACGACCTCGCTGACGAGCCCCGCGAGGCCCGAAAGGAAAAAGCAAACGTAGATCCAGGGATTTTTCATGAGCCGGAGAGTGTGGGCGCGCAGAGCGGACCTTACAAGGGGGTCATGGTACCACGGCGCCGGCGCCGTGCTCCTACCGCGCGGGGGCGACGTCCCCTCGCCACGCCGCGAGCGCCCGCTCCCGCAGGTCGTTCCACGACAGCCCGCGCGGATCCGGAATGCCGGCTCGTCGGGCCAAGCGCCCGATGGACGGCCTCGGCGCGTCCCAGTCGCGGGCTATGGCGAGCGCCAGAAGGAGCCGCTCGCGGTCCCCTTTGCGAGGGCCGGCGAGAAGGGCGCGCGCGAACCGGCGGAGGGTCTCGCAGAAGCTCACGGAACGGGTCCCGTACCCTTCCAGCAGGACGTCGAGCCGCTCGGAACGGCGCGGTCCCCCCGGCACGAGGAACGCGAGGAGGACGTCCAGGAAGAAATGAAGCGACGCCCCCCAGAACCGGCCTGCGCTCCAGGCGGACGGCGTTCGCCCCTCGATCTTGGTGGACACCGCCGCATCGAAGAGGTCGAGGATTCCCTCATCGCCGCCGATCTGAACGATCTGCCGGCGTTTCTCGTCGAGCCGCGCCGAATACCGCTGTTTCAGAATGAGGAGGGCATCAACGGCCGCGAGAACAGCCCTCGACGTCGATCGCAGCGAGGCCGCGGCCCCGTCGCCTTCCGGAAAGCCGGCGATGATGTCCCCGAGGGCTTCTCGAAGCAGCAACTCGCCCTGGACGACCGGGATCTCTTCGGCCAGCGGGGGCGCGGGGAGGCGCACCGCCTCGCCGGCGATCGTGCGGTAGTCCGAGGCGAGGTCGATGAGCCGCGGGTGCGGCGGGAGCCGGGTCAAGTCGCGCCGGAGGCTCTGGAACAGCTCGATGTTCCCCATCACAGGCGAGGGACCGCGGATCTCCGCTCGGGCCGCGCTCAGCTCGTCGCTCGGGATCGGAGCCCGCGTGACGAGGAGGACGATCGGATCGCGAACGGGAGGACTCTCCGGTCTGACATCCGGATCGGCGGCGCCGGGAGAGCTTGCGATGAGGGAGACGATCTGATCCGCGAAGCGCGAGAGGAGCGTCGCTTCGGCCCTCGCGATGACCGCTCCGGCGGCGCCGGCGGTTTCCTCCGGGGATTCAACCGCCAGGAACGGAGAGGTCAGAACGGTCGCTCGAGCCATGACGCTTCTCTTCACCCACTCAGCCGCGCGGCGCCACGGTAGCGGCCGCCGGCACTTCCTCTGCACGAGATCCTACATCCTCTCCAGGGGAGCCGCATCTCCGGCGGCTCAGTCCGACTTCGCCCGGCGATCGATCCGCATGCCGGGTCGACGCAACCGCCCGTGGCTCCATGCGATCCAGGGTTCATGCGATCTGGACCTCTGCATTCCGGACCGATTCAGTCCAACCCAACCCTTCGAGGAACGGGACGAGCCGGGCCCGCAGGCACCCGGGCTGATGGTTGGCTCGCGTATAGCGATGGCCGCATTCTCCGAGGGCGGCCCTTCGCGCCTGATCGCCGAGCGCTCGGACCGCGGCGATGAACTCATCGCGGCTTCGAAAGACGAGGCCCCCACCCGAACGGCTGCACTGGCCGGCCATGGGTCCGCACCGCCCGTTGACGATCGCCGGCCTGCGCTGCGCCCAGGCTTCGAGGAGGACCAACGAGAGGCTCTCCAGCGCGGAAGGTTGGACGAGCGCCTCGCATGCGGCGAGCGCCCCCCGCTTCTCCTCGTCGCTCAAGAAGCCGACGTGGCGCGCCCAGCGCGGGATGCGAAGAGGGCCGAGTCTTCCGGCAAGTACGAGCGGAGGCAGGCGCTCCGGGGCCGATTCGTACATCGCGAAGAGCGCAGGGAGGCCTTTCGACCGTTCGATCCGCCCGAGGTAGAGCAGAAACCTCCCGTTGATGCCGTGCTTGCGGCGGAACGACTCCGCATCGCCCGGAGTCCACGCCTGCGGTTCCAGCTCTGCGCCGAGGAGGAGCTTGGCGCGCGCCGGCCGCCCGATGACCCCCTCGACGAGGTCCGCTTCTTCGGGAGTCAGGAAGGCGAGCGCGCCCGCGCGGGTCAACGCATCTCGGTGCGCCGCCGAACGAATCGCGGGCTCGTCGTGCGCCGCCGGGATAAGGAGCGTGCGCGGCCCGGCGAGCGGCAATCCGTAGACCGTCGTGGGATAGAGGTATGGGAGGAAGATGACCGCCCGATAAATTCCCGATGACCGGCGGAGATGATCGAGGAGCCCGGGGCTGACGGGGCCCAGCGCATCGAGCCAGATGTTCTCCAGGCTTCGCGGGTGGGGGATCCGCGGCAGCACGCGGCCGAGGAGGGCTGAGAGCGCTCTCCGCTTCCTGTGTGCGACCGCGAAGCGGATCGTCCGGAACCCGTCGCGCTCCTCGACGCCGGGCGCGAGGTCGTTGGTCCAGCGGTGGTGGTCCTTCGAGCAGGTCGTGAGGACATCCAGCTCCCAGGTCTCGCGCAGGGCGCGGACCAGCGTTCGGCAGTACTCCTCCGCTCCTCCGCCCGAGTCGTCGGCGAAGCGGTGGATCACGACCGCCACGCGCGGCTTCGATTTATCGGCACTCTGAACGCGACTCTCCACCCTCCGGCACCTCCGTCGGATATATCGGGCGGAGGCAGGGACGGAGGTCAGCCCCAGGATTTTTACGGTATTGGGCGGCGGCGCGTCCGGGCGCCCGGACGCGCCGCCCTGGCCGTCTCACCGGCAACCGGCGAAGCTCGGGCAGTCGGTGTCCTCGTTGGCGAGCAACCCGCTCTCGCCGCAGGCGTTGGGGGGCGCGATGGTTCCAGTGCCAAGGAAGAGCGCGTAGAGGATGTTCACCGCGTCCGTGAGGTCGACCCGGTCGTCGTCGTTCGTGTCCGCTGTCTCGCCGCACTCGGGCTTCTTCCCGCCCAGGAAGAGCCACTCGAGGATGGATATGGCATCGCTGATATCGATCTGCTTGTCCGCGTTGGCGTCGCCGCGGATGAAGGGGACGCTCTTGGGGGGCGGGGGAACGGGGACCCAGGCGGAGCGAAAGATCTCGCTGTTGCAAGCCGCCGGATTGCACCTCAAGAAATACAGTGCGGAGCCTGGGGCGGGCCAGTTCCACGTGATAAACGGGTCCAACTCGGCGATGGGTGAGCTGATGACGGGGATCGACAGCCGCTGCTTGTTCTCGAACCGGACGGGGTCCCCGTTCGGATGAAAACGCGACGACCGGGTCGCAAACCAGACGTCCGTGAGGCCCGGCCCACCGGGAGGGAACGTGAAGTAGTTTCCCCAGAAGAGGACCAAGCCGTCGGCGGAGATGGCGCAGTTGTTCTCGTCGTACTGGGGCGTGTTGATCTCATCGAGTTCCCGGAAGAGCGTGAAGTCCTCCTCGCCCTGCTCTCGCCAACCCATCGCGAGATCGTACAGCCCATTCGTGCCGCAAAAGTGGAAGTAGATTTCACGTTCATCTTCCGGAAGGGCCGGACCTCCCCCCCCCTGGGAAGGTCTCGTTGATCGTCGCGAGGGGTCTTATGGCGCCAAAAGGATCTTGACCCCCTGGGACATCGCGCGTTGCCACGTAGATCGTCGCGGTACTGCACTGAGAATCGAAGCTTGACCCGGCATTGAAGTAGAGCCGCAAGCCGTCGCGGGAGATCCAGGGATTGATCTCATCGCCATCGCCGGTCAGGATCTCGTCGACCGGTCTGACGTTCCTGAAGTCTTCGTCCACGCTGGTGCGGGTCGCGGTGAAAACCTCCCATCGACCCCTCCGGAGCGAGGCGAAGAATATCTCCGTCTCATCGCTGGTGACGGAAGGACTCCATTCGTGATAGGGCGAGTTTACTTCGGGCCCGAGTAGCACCGGCACCTCGAAGTAGCCCCGCACGTCCTCGCTGAACTCGATGATTTCCGGTCCATCCTGAGCCGCGCCGCTTCCTGCGGCGAGCGGGAGAGCGACGATGAGCGCCGTCGTCAGTTCCGAACGCATCGGTAGGCCTCCTTGTGATTGAGCTGGTTGTGGTTGCCCCTGCGCCTTCTCCCCGGCTGCGAGCGCCGCCGCGCGGCGGTAGAGGTCGTGGGCCCGATCGACCTCCCCCTGCACGCGCGCGACGTCGCTCGCGAGGATGAGCGCGGCCGGGCTCCGCGGAGCGAGGGCGAGGGCTCGTGCGGAGACCTCGGCCAGCTCCCGCAGCTCGGCCGGCGCTTGCCGGCTGGCGCTTCCGTATTGACCCTTCGTCTTCTTCCAGAGATCGATGTGGAGATGGCGGCCGAGGGCGACCTGCGCGTCGGCGTCATCCGGTTCGCGGGCGGCTGCACGCCTTTGGGCTTCGAGGGCCTCGGCGATCTGCCCGAGGTCGGCGAGGATCCCGGCCCGCAGTCGGTCGCCGACGGGGCCGGTGACCCGCTTCGCCCAATCGAGCGCCGGGCGGTCCCGCCCGATCGAGCGGAAGACCGCCGCGATCCAGAGGGCGGTCTCTTCCTTCGGGGGCGTACGGGCGAAGACCTCCTGGAACATCGATTCGGCCTCGGCGGTCTTGCCTCCCTGGCAATAAGTCTTCCCGAGGAGGAGCGCGGGCTCGAGGAACTCGCTCCAGTCGCGGCGCGAGATCGTCCGCGCCGCCCAGAAGTCGCGCTCGGCCCCTTCGAAGTCCTTGATCTCGAGCCGCGCGATGCCTCGACCGAGGAGGTGATCGAGGAGCGAGCCGAGGTAGAGGCGCTCTCGGCGCGTCTCGAGGTCCTCATCGAGCGCGATGAGGGAGCCGTACGCCGCGGCCGCTTCCATCCAGCGCCTCTCGGTCGCCGCGCTGTGGGCGAGGAGCCAGGTCGAGCCCCAGGGAGACTCTTCCGGTCCGGATGCATCGGTCTCTGCGCCGGCGGCTCCAGCGATGGATTCGCATCTCAAAGCCCGCGCCGGAGCGAAGTCCGGCCACCGCCGGAGCGCTTCATCGAGCGCCCGGAGCGCCTCGCGCTCCCTCCCGAGGAGACGGAGGGCGCGGCCGCGCCAGTAGTGCCCCTCGGCGCGCTCCGGGACGACCGCCGCCGCCTCGACCAGCGCGCGGAGAGCCTCTTCTACGGCGGTCCGGCCGCTCTCGCGCACGAAACCGCGCCAGTCGTCTGGGAAGAGCGTCCCGAGGAAGCTCGCCTGTCTCGAAGGAGAGTCCGCGGAGCTTGCGGCGAGCGTCGTCTCGCCCCGGAGGACCTTGAGCGCGGCGCCGACGATGGTCCTCTCGGCCTCCTCCTCGGCGAGGCGCCTCGACTTGCGCGCCTCGACGGCGAGCCGGAGCCCGAGGAGCGCGCAGAGGCCCGCGAGGGCGAGGGCGGCCGCGGAGGCCGCGAGCTTGCCTCGGTGCCTCGAGATCCGGCGCCGGAGGCGCTCCCACGGAGCCTCGGGCCGGGCCTCGATCGGATCGCCGCGGACGAACCGCCGCAGGTCCTGCGCCAGCGCCTCGGCGGTGCCGTACCGCTGCGCCGGCTCCTTCGAGAGGCACTTGAGCACGATCGTCTCGAGGTCCTTCGATGCGCGCGGGTTGATCCTCCTCGGCGCTATCGGATCCCGATCGATGATCTGGCTCAGCGTGTCCTCCGGGTCCTTTCCCCGGAATGGGGGGCGCAAGGTGAGCGCCTCGTAGAGCGTCGCGCCCAGCGAGTAGATGTCCGTGCGGTGGTCGACCTCGATCTTCTTCCTCCGCGCCTGTTCGGGGCTCATGTACTGCGGCGTGCCCAGGAAATCGCCCGAGAGCGTGATCGCCTCGTGTCCTTCGAGGCGGGCCAGGCCGAAGTCGAGGATCCGGAGGCTCCCCTCCCGGTCGAAGATCAAGTTCGAGGGCTTCACGTCCCGGTGGACGACGCCCTTCGAGTGCGCGTGCTGGAGCCCCTCCGCAGCGCCGGCGAATGCGGAAGCAATGCCGAGGCAGTACTGCGGGTCGACGTCCTCGATCCGGAGCCGCTTGAGCCGCTGGGCCAGCGTCTCGCCCTCGACGAGCTCCATGGCGTAGTACGGAGTGTTCCGCTCGACCCCCATTCCGTAGACGCCGACCACGTTCGGGTGGTGGAGGCTTCCGGCCACCTGCGCTTCGCGCACGAAGCGCGAGACGGTCCTCGGGTCGGCGGCTATGCCCGCCGGAAGCACCTTGAGCGCCACCCGGCGGTCCATCGAGTCCTGCCAGGCCTCGTAAACGACGCCCATGCCTCCGCGGCCGATCCTGCGCAGGAGGCGGTAGTCTCCCACGGCTCCCGTGGAGAGCTCGAAGGCGGCAGGCTCCTCCAGCATGCGATAGACCTCTAGGCGATCGAGGAGCGCGGAAGCCTGCGCCGGGTGGTCGCGGGCGATCGCTTCCGGGTCGAGGACTTCGCCCGCGTTGAGGCGGTCGATGTAGTCGAAGAGGAGCGCGTCCAGCTCGGGGGACTCTTCGTTCGGCGGCCTGCGGTCAGGGTCCATCGCGAGATTCTCCGTCGTTCGAAGGGTCGAGGGAGCGGGGCGGCAGGCTCAAGCTCTCCGTCTCGCCGAACGCCTCCTTCAGCTTCGCGAGCGCCCTCCCGAGGAGCTGAGCGACCGCGTTGGGAGTGCGGCCCATTCTCTTGGCGACCTCGGCGAGCCGGAGCCCCTGAATGCGGGCCAGCACGATCACTTCCCGATGCTCCGGGCTCAATCCGCCGAGCGCGGCCTCGAGACGGGCGAACCGCTCTTCGCGGCGGGCCTCGTGGCTCGGCGAACTGCCGGCTGCGGGCTCTGCGGCGGCATCGATCGAGATGAAGCCCCGGCGGCGCTCCCGCTTGGCCAGGCGAAGGATCTCGTTGAGGGAGATCCGCCTCAGCCACTGCAGAAAGGAATCCTCACCCCGCCACCCAAATGTCGGGAGCAGGTCGAACGCCTTGGCGAAGGTCTCCTGCAGAACGTCTTCGACCTCGACGCGGGTCTTCAGGTGGTTGCCGATGCGCGCCCGGATGTGGTCGCGGAGCGGGGCGCGATGGCGCTCGATGAGGAGAGCCCGGGCCTCGGCGAGACCGCTCTGGGCATCCCGGATCAGGTCCTGGGTCGAAGGGTCACGGCTCATGGTTGCAATCATGCCACCCTGATGAGTACCCGAGCGGTGCGAATGTGTTGCGCATCTTCGAGGATTGACCGCTCGGGGCGCATTCTACCGTGAAGCACGACCGTGAAGTCCACCCGGAAGACCTGCGTGGGTTACCGGCCCTCCCTTCGGGCCGCCGCCCCAGTTTCCTCCGAAATACGCCGATTCCATCCGTGAGCTGGCCGTCACTACAGGTCCGGCCCGCACTCTGGAGTGGTCTGACTTGCTGCCCAACTTCCTCATCATCGGAAGCGCGAGTTCAGGCGCGGGATTTGTCTCCTCGTGCCTGCGGGGGCACCCGCAGGTGTATCTGAGCCCTGTATTGGAACCCTGCTTCTTCCACTTCGAAGGCGAGGCGGTGAAGTACACGGGCCCGCGGGACCGGGAGGTCTACCGAAACGCGGGGTGGGGCGAGATCGAGCGCGCCTGCGAGGAGGAGCGGCCGGTCCTCGCGGTGACCGACATCGAGGCGTACAAGCGGCTCTTCGATGGGGCAGGTGGGAGGAAAGCAGTCGGAGAGGCGTCGCGGATCTATCTCTACAGCGAGAAAGCCCCGCCTCGGATCCTGCACCACCTTCCGGGGGTCAAACTGATTGCTGTGCTGCGCAATCCAGTCGACCGCGCCTTCGCGGAGTACGCCGCCCGCGTTATGGAGGACCGCGAGCCCCTCGGCGACTTCGAGGCGGCCCTCGCCGAAGAGGAGACGCGAGTGCGCGAAGGTTGGTCCCCCGATTGGCACTACACGCGCATGGGCCTTTACTGCCAGCAGCTCCGGAGCTACTTCCGGCTCTTCGGCAGCGACCGGATCCGCGTGTACCTCTTCGAGGACATCGCTCAGGACGCCATCGCCGTGGCGCGGGACATCTACCGTTTTCTCGAGATCGACGAGTCCTTTTCACCCGACTTGCCCGAAAAGCCCGAAGAGACGCTCTTCCCCCGGAGCCGCTGGGTGCATCGGGTCCTCGCGGCGCCGGGGCCTGTCAAGACCGGGCTCAAGGCGATCCTTCCGGAGAACCTCTGGGCCGGAGCGAACGCCATGGTGAGCGGGCTGGACAAGCGCTTCAACTCCCGAAAACTCATCCTCCCCGACTCGGTCCGCGTCCGCCTGAGCGATTTCTACCGCGGCGACATCGAGCAGCTCGAAGTCCTCATCAAGCGCGATCTCTCCACCTGGACCTCGTCCCGCGTCGTCCAGCCCGCTCTCACGCACTGAAGTCGGGCAAGAGCTGGCGCAGGTGATGCTCGAGGTGGCGCACGTAGTCCTCGATGAGGAGCCCAAGCGTCGTTTCTTCTCCCTCGCCGATCCTGCAGCGTATCCCCAACCGCTCCGGCGGGATCTTGCCCGCGATTCGGGCGAGGTGAAGGTTGTAGTGGAGCCAGAGCTCCACGAGTCCTCTCCACGGGGCGTCCGCGTGGTCCTGAACGCGCACCCATCCGTCCTGCTCGTAGCCGGGAAAGCGCAGATCGGTCTGAAGCTGAGCGCGGACGAATCGCTGATGGTTATTGGCCGCCGAATCGATGAGGTGGCCGAGGATCTCTTTCTGCGACCACTTGCCCGGAGCCGGCCTTCGCGACGCAGCGGCGTCATCGATCTTGCGGAGGAGGGGCGCGGCTCTCTCGATGGCGCCCTGTAACTTGGCGGCGGGCTCATTCATGTTTGCTTCCCATTTCCCCCAGGAGTTTTCGGGCCCCCGGATGCTCCGGGTGGACCGTCAGCAAGTCGCGGAGGGCCTGGATGGCTCCCGTTCGGTCGTTGAATTTCCTCCGCAGCCGCGCGAGGTTCAAGTAGGGGCCGTCGTTCTTCGGCTCCTCGGCGATCGCGCGGCGAAAGGCGTCCTCGGCGCCGCCGAAATCCTCGAACACCCCGCGGACGAGGCCGAGCGCGTTCCAGAGCCCGGCGTTTCCCGGGTGGCGCTTCACGCCTTCCTCGGCGATCCGCCGGGCCTCCGGGAGGTCCTCCTTCCCGCCGCGCGCGAGGAGGAGATTGCAGAGCCCCTCGGAGGCATCGGCATCGGCAGGCGCGACCGCGAGCGCACGCCGGTACGCGGAGATTCCTTCGCCGACATCGCCCTTCAAGTAGAGCGCGTAGCCGAGCGAGCGCCAGAGCGGGACGGACTCCGGATCCTCGCGGAGAGCGCCGCGGTACAGTTCGATCGCGCCGGCGGTCCCGCCTTCCGCCAGAAACGTCCGCGCGAGGTTGAGGATCGACTCGACGTGCCCGGGCTGCTCCGAGAGCGCCCTGAGGAACAGGTCGCGCGCGGACTCGATCCGCCCGGCCCGGGCATCGAGGATCCCGAGGTTGTTCATCGCCTCGACCAGCCCCGGTTTGAGCCGCAGAGCCTCGCCGTACGCCCGAGCGGCCCCCGCCGCGTCGCCCGCCGCCGCAAGCGCGACCCCGAGGTTGTAGTGCGCTTCCGGGTCTCCCGCGCCGGCCGCTTCTCCAGCCGCGAGCGCGGCCTCGAGCGCGCGCGCCGCGGCTTCGCTCGAGCCGCTTTCGGTATAGCTCGCGCCGAGTAGAAACAGGTCGCGGCGAAAGGCGGGGCCGAGAAGCCTTCCGGGGAAGGGCAGCGCCAATCGCAGCCGGTCGGCCTCGGCGATCGGCAAACGCCGCGCGTCGGCGGCGAATTCGGCGGCCGAAGCGCCGCCGCGGTAGACCTTCTCGATGCGACCGTCGCCGCCGATGAGAAACGAAGTGGGCACCGCGAGGTTCCTCTGGCGGTTGAAGAGCGCCCGGTGGAGCGTGTTCCAGGCCGTGGCGGTCGCATCGTCGGCCCGAAGAACGGAAAACGGTGCCGAGCCGAAGCGCGAGAGCACCGCCTCCGTGTGCCCCGGCTTTTCGATGGCGATCCCGAGGACCTCGGCGCCGGCGGCCCGCACGTCGCGGATCCCGCGCTTCAGCTCTTCGACTTCGGCCGCGCAAGCGCCGCACTCGCTCGAGAGGAAGAGGAGGAGGAGCGGGCGGCCGCGGTATGCCGAGACCCGGTGTTCCTTTCCCGAGAGGTCCCGCAGGGCGAAATTCGGCGGCTCGATGGGGTCGATGAGCCAGACGTGCGCCGCGGGCGAGGCCTGAGGCGGCTCCGCCGGGAGCACAGTCATCAGTTCCCGGGGATCCGGCGCGGCTCGGAACTCCTCGGCGGCCGGCGGCTCGCCCTCGACGATGCGGTAGCGCCGTCCGGGGAGGATTCCGGTCAGCTCCTGGACTCGCCCGCCGGCCCAGCGGACGCGCGCCGCGAGGATCTTCGCACCTTCGCCGAGGCCGAAGGTGAGCCACCGCGAGTGCTGGGAGAGGAACCCGCTTCCGATCTCGACCGTCTTCACGCGCCGGCCGCTCGCCGTCTCCATCTCGATCCGCGCCCCCACGGCGTCGCGGTTCGACTTCACGCCCGTGAGGTGGAAGGCTACGGCGCGCGCTCTCGCGTCGATCGCCTGCGCGTCGAGCCGGTTCCGGAGGACGCGCAGCCTCGGACCGTTGCGGCTCCGGAGGAGGATGTCGAGGTCGCCGTCGCCGTCGTGGTCGAGGACCGCGAAGGCCCGGCCGTCCTCGATGAAATCGATGCCGCTCGCCGCCGAGACGTCGGTGAACGTGCCGTCATCGCAGCCGGCGAGGAGGCAGTTGCGCTCGCGGCCGCTCCAGGATCCGTCCTCGCGGATCATTCGGTTGATCGCCTCCCATCCCTCCTCGTAGCGCGTGCGGCGGACCGCGTTCTCGGGCGATTGCGACACGACCTGCCGCCAGAAGAAGCTTCAGAGGTCGTGGACGTCCGGGTTCGTGACGAAGCCCGCGGCGATGTAGATGTCCTCGCGGCCGTCGAGGTTGAAGTCCAGGAAGTCGGAGGCCCACGACCAGCGGCCCATGTAGCTCCGCGTGGGGACGCTCACGTCGTCGAAACCGCCGTCGCCGCGGTTTCGGAGCAGCGTGTTGCCCCGCGCGTGCTTCCGGTAGCTCTCGACGAGCCCGCTTCCCTCCTTGAAGCGGCTCCAGTGCGTCACCCGCAGCCCGGCCGTGGAGTACATGTTGCCGAAGTAGAGGTCGAGCCGGCCGTCGTTGTCGAAGTCTTCCCAAGAGGCGCTCATCCCGGCGCCGAGGTCCTCCGCGCCGGCCTCCGCCGTGACCTCGACGAAAGTGCCGTTCCCTCGGTTTCGGTAGAGGTTCTTCTTGCCGAAGTCGTTGGCGACGGCAAGGTCGGGCCATCCGTCGTCGTCGATGTCGCCCCAGGCCGCAGCGAAGGTGAAGCGGTCGTTCCCCTCCTGGAGCCCGGCCGCGGCGGTCGCGTCTTCGAACGTCCCATCGCCGCGCCCCTTGAGGAGGAAGTTCGGCGCCCCGTTCCTGGCGTCGAGGTACGGAAACGGGAGGCGCGAGCCGGAGCGGTCGGCGGCGCCGCGCCAGAAGACGTAGGAGCCGACGAACACATCGACGGCGCCGTCGAGGTCGTAGTCGGCAGCCGCGGCGCAGATCGTGGTCGCCCGCGCCTCCGCCAGCTTGTCGAGCCCCATGGGATGCGGCGCGAAGTGGCCCGAGCCGTCGTTCTTCAGGAGCGCAATGCCGTCCTCGCCGACGAGGAAGATGTCCGCGTCGCCGTCGTTGTCGGCATCGAAGAGGAGCGGTTGCGAGCCTCCATCGAGCAGGTCCGCGCCCGAGCGGGCGGAGATATCCTCGAAGGTGCCGTCCCCGCGGTTGCGCAGCACCAAGCTCGGGAGGCCCGGCGGTTCGGGAAGGTAGATGTCTTCGAGGCCGTCGCCGTCGAGGTCGCGGGCGGCGATCCCATGGTGGCCGTAGACGTCGATGCCCGTAGCGGCGTCGAGGCGGTCGCGGAAGTAGTCGAGGCTCGGCCGGAGCTGCGCCGCGTAGGACGGATTCCCGCCGAGCGCGGCGTTGGAGACGTCCTCGAAGGGCTTCGCCGAGAGTGAGACGCGCGTCGCCTCTTCGGGGGTGATCGACTCGATTGCGAGTTCCTTGGCCCACGCGACCCTCCAGCGGCCGTTCCACTGGAGTCGCTTGCCGCCTGGTCCGCTCCCGGCGAGCTGGTAGAGGATCCGCGACTCCGCCGGCCCCTCGGGCCGGCCCTCGATGGAGATGACCTTCAGCGCGGCCGACTCGAGGGTGTCGAGGGGTGCGATGAGCCGCCTCAATTCGCGCGCGAAGGCCACCGGGCCGTTCAGCCAGGTGGAGCCATCGGCCGCTGCCGGTTCGGGCGAAATGCGCCCGGCGTGGGCCTCGACTCCGCCGCGAGCGTGAATGCGGCTCTCCGTGCCGGGTAGAAGGGAAATTAAGCGCAAGGAGGCCGGGAGGAGCTCCGAGACGGCCGGAAAGCGCCGCGCGAGGTCGCCGTCATCGACAGGCGGCGCAAGGAGGAAGGGCTTGAGCAGCTCGAGCCGCTTCTCGATCGCCTCATCGGCCGCCTCGACTTCGAAACGATCGGTGCCGGCGCGCCGGAAATCCCGCAGCTTCTCGATGCCCCCCGATGGGCTTGCCGATGGAGGGGCGGGCAGATCCACCTGCGTGAATCCGCTCGGCGGGAGGGGAAGCGCCTGAGGCGGCGCGCGGCGGGCCCGGACGAAAAAGAACGCCGCCACGAGAAGGCCGGCGGTCAGGAGGGCGAGGATTGGAAGCGCCGTGCGACGCATGGAGCGCATTTTATGATCGCTCACTCGTCCGGGGAACGGCTTATAATGCCTGCGCGGGGTTCGATGGAGCCGTGAAAGTAGGCCCGAGCGGCCTGGAGAGACATCATGCGGAAAGCCATCCTCGTTTCGAGCGTCGTCGCGGGAATCCTTTTTTCGTTGAGGGCCGGCGCAGCGGAGGAGAGCGGGGCCGAAGAGATTCCGGTTCCGAGGGGAGGCGCCAAGCGCGAGTTCTCGAACGAGGCGCCCTTCCAGCTCGGCCTGCATGCGCCGATCCAGTCCGGCTATTCGTCCGGCTACTGGGCGGGTCACGCCGGCTTCAATCCCTATCCCTACCGCGACGGGTACTGGGGGACCCCCTGGTACATCTGGCAGTCGCGCAAGTACAAGTTCCCCGCCCCCGTCTACGCCGAGCCGCGGCTGGGCCTCCAGTACAACTACCCGAACGCCATCCAGTTCGGCATCCAGACGCCGCCCGAGCCCGACCAGCCGGTCTGGCCGACGATCTCGGGGCCCGAGCGCGCCGCATCGGGCCTCGGCCCCGCGGCCTACGAGGGAATCGCCCGCATGCGCGCCGGGAAGTACGTGGAGGCGGGGAAGCTCTTCGCGAGCGAGCTGAAGGACGAGGGGACGTCGCCCGACCTCTACCTCCTCCTGGCCGAGGCGTTCGTGGCCCTCGAAAGGTTCGATGACGCCGACGTCGTGCTGCGGCAGGCGATCGAAACCGGTCCGGACCTGGGCTTCCTCGATCGGACGCAGTTGAAGAGCCACTTCCCGAGCGAGAGGGTTTTCGATGAGAAGCTAGCCATCTTAGATCATTTGCCGAGATATCAGCTTCTCCGCGGAACGTTCATGCTGCTGGGTGGAATGCAGAAAGAAGGACTGGACGAGGTGCGCGGCTTAGTATCCGCAGGCAACCCCGACGCCGCCGCGAAGCGAATCTACCTCCACTTCGTCGGCGCCGCCTTCGAGGCCGAGAAGCCCGCCCCCGAGGCGCCGGCCCCCGAGAAGAAGCCCGCCGAAGAGAAACCCGCGGAAAAACCGAAGGCCAAGACGCCGTTCTGACTCCGAGAACGACGGACGGCTAACCGCAGAGGACGCGGAGGACGCAGAGGCTCGCGGAGGAGGCTTTGTCGTTCGCTTACGCCCTACTCTGCGTCATCCGCGATCCCCTTTGCGTCCTCTGCGGTTCCCGTCTTCTTCTTCCGCCGGCACCACGCGCGCAGCTTTCTCCAGAGGGCCCGGAACGGCTTCCCGCGCAGCACCTGCTCGGTGTAGCTCTCGCGCGAAGGCTGGAAGAGGTGGCCCAGCCCCTCCATGTAGGGCTGGCTGACGTCGATGATGCTTTGGTAGAAGCCCTTCCGGCGCAGCTCGGCGAGTGAATCGACGTAGTACTTGAGGATGTTGTCGTTCACGAGGTCGAAGCCGACCTTGACCGTGCCGTAGGCCCCCTGGCCGATCCGGCTGATCTGGCTGAAGACCATCATCCCCATCGCGCTCGAAACCTCGAAGGGCGAGCGGCCTTCGAGCTTCGCCGCGGCGTGGATCTCGTCCCAGAGCCGCTTCAGCTCGGCTTCCGGCAGGACGTGGATCAGGTCGACCCTCTTCGACTCCTCGCGAAGCCCCGTGACCATCTTTTCCAGCTCCGCGGTGGTCACCGGGGGCGTGTCCAGGTTGTCCGCGACGGACCCCGAGATCTTCTGGATGCTCTTGAGCAGGCCATCGACCCCCTCGAACTTCTCCTCGGGCGAGATGACGCCGCGCGCGCGTAGCTCTTCGCCGAGGGCGTTCAGGTACGTGCGGGCGCCGAGGACGACGTCGCTGAAGGCGGCGATCACCCAGAGCGGCGAGAGGTGAAGCGTGGCGAGGCCCGCGATGTCGATCGCGTTGCCGATCGCCTTCTTGACGACGTACTCGGACCCCTCGGGCGGCGGAGCCGGAACGGCCTCGCCGGTTTCGCCGGCGGCGGGGGCGGCGGCAGCCGCGGTCCCGGATGCGGCGTCGGCTCGCGCCGTGGGGCCCGCACCGCGAGCCGCAGCCGCTTCGAGGCCGCCGACGTCCTTGACGAGGAAGCCGAGCATCTTGCGGACGGTCAGCTCGTAGAACTTCGTCCGCTTCATCGCGTCGGGGACGGCCGCGCGGGCCGATTCGCGCAGGACGCCGCTCGCTGCGCCGACCAGCGCCCTCAAGGTGCGCTCGGGGAGGCTCGCGGTGTAGAGGGCCGCGGCCTGGGCCGTCTCGATGAGCGACTCTTCCGTGGGTTCGGGCTGTACTTCTTCCGGCGCTTTCTCGGGTCCGCCTGGCGGCGTCATTGGCCGATCAGCTCGCCAGCGACGCGAGCGATGTTCTCGCCGGTGAAGCCGAGCTTCTCGGCGATCGTCTTGGCCGGTGCGGAGGCGCCGAAGCGCTGGATCCCCCAGATACGGCCGCGGGGGCCGATGTAGCGTTCCCAACCGAACGGGGAGGCGGCCTCCACCGCCAGCCGCCGCTCGCAGGCGGGCGGCAGGACTTCATCTCGATACTGCCGGGGCTGCGCCTCGAATCTTTCCCATGAGAGAAGGCTCACGACGCGCGGATGCACTCCGCGGCCCCGGAGGATCTTGGCCGCTTCGCGGGCGACGGAGACCTCCGAACCGGTCGCGATCAGGATGATCTCCGGCCGGCCGCGTGGCTCCGCCTCCCACTCGATGACGTACCCGCCTCGCTCGGCCCCCTTTCCATGCGCGGACTCCGCGTAAATCGGCAGGTTCTGGCGGGTGAGGACGAGAGCCGACGGGCCGTCGCGTCGCTCAAGGGCCAGAAGCCACGCCGCGGCGGTCTCGTTGGCATCGGCGGGGCGCAGGACCTCGAGGCCCGGGATCGCGCGCAGGGAAGCGAGGTGCTCGATCGGCTGGTGGGTGGGGCCGTCCTCCCCGAGGAAGACGCTGTCGTGCGTGAAGACGTAAATGCAGGGCTGGCGCATGAGGGCCGCCAGGCGAACGCTCGGCCGCATGTAGTCGGAGAAGATGAGGAACGTGCCGCCGTAGGGGCGGATCCCGCCGTGGAGGCACAGCCCGTTCATGAGCCCGCCCATGCCGTGCTCGCGGACACCGAAGTGGAGGTTCCGCGCGGCGAAGTCGGCCGCGCTCACGTCGCCGCCGCCCGCGATGAACGTGTTGTTCGATGGGGCGAGGTCGGCCGAGCCCCCGATCAGCTCCGGGACGGCGTCCTTGAGCGCCTGGAGGACCTTGCCCGAGGCCGCTCGCGTCGCGATCGGCTTCTCTTCGGGCTTGAAGACGGGCGCCTTCTTGGCGAGGTCCGCGGGCAGCTCGCCCTTCTGCGTGCGATCCCAGAGGGCCGCAAGGCCGGGGTGCGCGGCGCGGTATGCGGCCACGAGGCGGTCCCACTCGGCGTGCCGCCGTGCGCCTTCCTGGCCCGGCGAGGCGAAGAGCGGCCGGACTTCATCGGGCACCGTGAACTCGGGGAATTCCCAGCCGAGGTTTTTTCGCGTGAGGGCCAGCTCGTCGGCACCGAGCGGGCTTCCGTGCGCGTCGTGCGTACCCGCTTTGTTCGGGCTTCCCTTCGCGATGGTCGTCCGGCCGATGATGATCGAGGGCCGAGCGGTCTCGTCGCGCGCACGCCGGAGGGCCGCATCGACCGCCGCGCGGTCGTGGCCGTCGATGGCCTGGACGTGCCATCCGTAGGCCTCGAAGCGCCGGCCGACGTCTTCGGTGAAGGCCAGCTCGGTGTGCCCTTCGATCGTGATGTGGTTCTGGTCGTAAAAGAAAATGAGCTTCCCGAGCTTGAGGTGGCCGGCGAGCGAGGCCGCCTCGTGCGAAATGCCCTCCATGAGGTCGCCGTCCGAGACGAGCGCGTAGGTGAAGTGGTCGACGATCGAGAAACCAGGGCGGTTGAATCGCGCCGCCAGGAGCCGTTCGGCAAGCGCCATGCCGACAGAGTTCGCCACCCCCTGACCGAGGGGACCCGTCGTTGTTTCGACGCCGGGCGTGTCGTGGTGCTCGGGATGGCCCGGCGTCTTCGATCCCCACTGGCGGAAGCTCTTCAAATCCTCCATCGACAGGTCGTAGCCCGCGAGGTGAAGGAGCGAGTAGAGGAGCATGGAGCCGTGGCCGGCCGAGAGGACGAAGCGGTCTCGGTCCGGCCAGTGGGGACTCTTGGGATCGAATTTCAAGTGCTTCGTGAAGAGGACGTAGGCGAAGTCGGCGCAGCCCATCGGGAGGCCGGGGTGGCCGGAGTTGGCGCGCTGGACAGCCTCGGCGCTCAGCATGCGGATCGTGTTGACGGCCAGCTCTTCGAGGTTCCGGCCCCTGGGGGCCGCCGTTTGGGACATCGACGAGTTCTCCTTCGGTGGATCGCCCGCGTCGCTCCGGAGTCGAATGGCGAGCGGCGTTGTGTGGAGGCGCGAGTGCCGCAGATCCCTCCAGGGACCGAGCGGCAGGATCGTAAGGAGGGGGTACGGGTGTCGCAAGCGAAAATCGTAACCGTTCACCCTTCCCCCTCGCGTTTACTTGCCTTCCTGCTCTCGCTAAGATTGCGGCCTCATCCCAATCGACGCAGACCCAGTAAGGCAGGGCCAGTGAAGCGAGTACGACGCCGCGCCGGCGGTTGGTTCCGCGCGGTATATCCCATCGCATTCTTGATCGCCGCCGGTTGCTTGACGGGAGTCCTCACGGGCGGCGAGGGCGACCTGGCGGTCGTCGGGGGCAAGATCTGCACCGCGGCGGGCGAGCCGATCCTCGACGGCGCCGTCCTGATCCGTGGGGGAAAGATCGCGGCCGTCGGGCCGCGCTCTCAGGTGGACCTCCCTGCGGGGGTCCGGCAGGTCAACGCGCAAGGGCGGGTCATCATTCCGGGCCTTGTCGACCTCTGGGCCGCCATCCCCGGCGGTGACGCGCCCGGCGGGTCGCCCGAACTGCGGGCGGCGGAATCCCTCGATCCCTATGCGGAAACCTGGCGGCGGTTGCTTTCGAGCGGCATCACGACGGCCATGGTGGCGCCGGGCGTCGCCCGTGGGATCGGCGGGCTCGGTGCGGTCCTCAAGCTTCGCTCGGCGGAGCCTGCGTCGCCGGAGGAGCTGCTTCTCAAGGCCGATGCGCAACTCGTCCTCGGCCTCGGCCAGGCTCCGCCCAGCCTCGGGGCGCCGAGCCTGACGACGGGGGACCGTCTCGAGCAGTACTACGCGCTCCGCGGGCGCTTCACCGCCGCGCGCGACTACCGCAAGGGCTGGGACGACTACTGGCAGGCCGTCGAGAATTACAACCGCGAGTACAAGGAGCATCTCTCCTCCGGCGCGATCCTGGCCGCCGGAGCATCGACCGAGGAGAACCCCGAGGACCGGAAGCCCGACGAGAGCGACGAGGAGAAGAAGGAGCCCGAGAAGAAGGACGGCGAGAAAAAGGAAACGGAGAAGAAGGATGCGGCGGGGAAGGGCCCGAGGCCCCCGCGGAGGCCGAGGGTCGATCCGGGTGCCGAGGTCCTCCTGCGGGCGATCGACGGCAAGCTTCCGGTCCTCCTCATCGCGCACGGGCAGGTCGATCTACGCCACGCGGTCCGTTTGCGCGACGAGTTCCGCCTCCGCCTTGCGATCGCCGGCGCGACGGAGGGCTTCCGCGTCGCGGGAGACCTCGCCGGCGCCGGGATCTCGGCCGCGGTCGGGCCGGTCCTCCTCACGGGCTGGTCCATCGATTTCCTCGGCCACCGAGAGTCGAACGCGGCCGAACTCGCCGCCGCCGGGGTCCCCGTGGCCCTCTGCGGGCTCGGCGGCTCGGCGTTTCCGTCGGAGGCGCTGCGCATCGAAGCATGCGTCGCCTCACGGGGCGGACTTTCTCCCGCGGCGGCGCTGCGAGCGATCACGGCCGTCCCCGCCGCGATCTTGGGACTCGAGAGCCGGATCGGGACGCTGGAGGCGGGCAAGGATGGCGACCTCGTCATCCTCGACCGCGAGCCGACGGATGCCCTCGCGCGCGTCCTGGGCGCCGTCGTCGAAGGGCGTATCGTCTTCGAGAAGGAGCGTGACGCGTGAGACGCTCCGCCGGTCGGACGTTCGCTTTCTCTCTCGCGCTCTCGGCGGTGTTGTCGGCCGGAGCGGCGCGCTCGAGCATCGCCGCCCCCGCCGGGCTCGCCCTGCGCGACGTGCGGATCCTCTCCACTCGCGATGGACAGCTCATCGCCGTCCCTCGCGGCACGGTGCTGGTCCGGGACGGCATGATCGCCGCCGCGGGCGAAGCGATCCCGATCCCGGAAGATTTCGAGGTTCTCGAACTGGCCGGACGCTGGGTCTTGCCCGGATTCATCGACGCCCACACTCAGATCGGCGCGCGAGGGGAGTGCGATGAGGTCTCGGAGGCGATCACCGAGGACCTGCGGCCGCTCGACGCCTTCGATCCCTGGGATGAGGAGATCGAGCGCGCCCTCCTGCGCGGGGTCACCGCCGTAGCGCTCTCCCCGGGGGACCGCAACGTCGTCGGCGGCGCCGTGACGGTCGTGAAGCTGCTCCCGGAGCGTGTTCCGGTCCCCGTAGCGAGCCGCGAGGCGGCTGTGAAGGCCTCGCTGGGCCGCGCGGTCCTCGGAAGCGGCTCCTTCCCCCGCTACCCGACGGCCCCGAGCGGCGCCGTGGACCTTTTCGGTCGCTGGCTGCGCGCATCGCCCGCTCGAAGCGCGGGCGAGGGCGCTGAAAAGGCGCGGGTGCCCGTCCTCGTGCGCGCCGAAACCCGCTCGCAGGCGGAGCAAGCGCTCTCGCTCCTTTCGGGAGCCGGACGGCAAGCCATTCTGCTTGCGGGGCGGAGCCTCGACCGCCGCGCCTTGGACCGACTCGCCCCGAGTTGCCCGGTCGTCGTGGGTCCCTACGACCTCGGCGACCACGAGCTGCTCCTTTCGTCGGCGGCTGCGCTCGAAACACGGGGAGTCCCCCTCGCCTTTTCAAGCGGCGGCGAGCGGCGCGATCTCCTCACGAGCGCCGTCCTCGCCATGCGCGCCGGTCTCTCCCGCGCGGGCGCGCTGGCGGCCCTGACCGAGAATCCGGCGCGGCTCTTCGGCCTCGAAGGGAGGATCGGGAGGGTCGAACCCGGCGCTGCGGCGGACCTCGTCGTTTGGTCGGGCGACCCGTTCACGCTGTCGGCCCGCGTGGAGCTGGCGATCATCGAAGGAGAGATTGCCGCACGCGCCCCGCCCCTCCCTCAGCCGCCGAAACTCGAAGCGCCGAAGAAACCGGCGAAGCCGGAGGTGGTGGCGCGATGAAGAGCACCGATCTCGTTAGGAATGAAGAGGAACCGCAGAGGACGCGGAGAACGCAGAGGAAGACCAGAGTGACGAGTGTGCTGCTCTGCGATCCTCTGCGTCCTCTGCGGTTGACTCTCCGTCGATGGTTTCGAGGCGCAACAAGGGCTCTGTCGTTCGCGATCCTCGCCGCCTCGACATCGGCCCTCCCTGGCGCGCAGGAGACCATCCTCATCCGCGCCGCGCGCGTCCATCCGGTCTCCTCCGGGCCCATCGAGAACGGCGAGATCCTCGTCGCCGGCGGGAAGATCGCCGCCGTCGGCCGCAGCCTCGCCTTGCCATCCGGCGCCCGCGTGATCGAGGTCCCCGGAGAGGTATTTCCGGGGCTCATCGAGGGGGGCGCGGCTCTCGGCGGCGGAGCGGACGAGTTTCGCGAGCTGACGCCGCACCTCCGGGTCGCCGCCGGCCTCGACCGCGACTCGCGGGTGTTCGAGCGGGCGCTTCAGGGAGGCGTGACGACCGCCGCGGTCACCCCCGGCGGCCGCAACGTCATCGGCGGACTCGGGGTCGTCGTGAAGATCCGCCCGGGGCGCCGCGCTCAACAGGATGTGAGGGTCGATGCGTTCCTTTCCGCGTCCCTCACCGCCGAGTCGTTCGCCGGCAACATGAATCTGCGAGGCTCGGCGCCGTTCACTTTCTACCACCGCATCCCGACGACCCGTATGGGCACGGTGTTTCTCCTGCGGAGGTCGTTCTTCGAAGCCCTCGGCCTCGCGCTTCCGGCCGGCCTGGAAGCCCCCGAGGAGTCGACCCTGGGGCAGTTTCTGGACCGCTCGGGCAAGGAAACCCTCGCGGAGACCCTCTGCGGCGCGCGGCCGCTGCGCGTCCGCGCCCGGGAGCGCCAGGAGATCGAGGCCGCGCTGCGGCTCGCCTCGGAGTTCCGCGTCCCGGTCGTCATCGAGGGATTCGGAGAAGGGGCCGACAGCATCGGGGCGCTCTCCTCCTCGCGCTCGAGCGTGCTCCTCTCGCCGCTCGACGTCTCCATTGAAGTTCCGTTCGATTTGACTCGGCCCGCCTTGCGCGACGCGCACCGCCTCCCGGCGCTTCTCGACGCCGCCGGCATCGAATGGGCCTTCGCATCGGGCAGCGCGGCGGAAACACCGCTTCTTCGAGAGCGGCTCGGCCTCTCCCTGCGATCGGGATTGACCGCCGGGCGGGCCCTGCGGGCCGCGACGCTCGACGCGGCGCGGCTCCTGGGCGTTTCGGATCGAACCGGAAGCATCGAAGCGGGAAAAGACGCCGACCTGGTCGCCGTTGGAGGCGGGGGGCCGCTCGACCTGGCCTCGCGGGTCGAGTGGGTGATGGTCGAAGGAGAACTTCTCGGGCAAGAGACGGGAGCGACTCGATGAACTGCATCCTGAGGACGGCCTTACCGATCGCGCTCGCGTTGGTCTCCGGCTTGGAGGGGATGGATGGTGCCCGCGCGGCCGATGGGCCGATCGCCATCCAGGCCGCGCGGATCGTCACCGCCGAGGGAGATGAGATCGCGGGGGGAACGATCCTCGTCGAGTCGGGCCGGATCCAGGCCATCGGGAACGACATCGTGGTCCCTCCCGAAGCGCAGCTCCTGCGTTTCCCCGACGGCGTCGTCCTTCCCGGCCTCGTTCACCCGCACACGACGGCGGGGCTCCGCGTCGTCAACGAAAACCTCCCGGACGTGCCGTACATCTCCGTCCTGGATGGCATCGATCCCAACGTCCCCGAGTTCCGCGCCGCCCTCCGAGGCGGCGTGACCACCTTGCACGTCATCCCGGGCAACGCGACGCGCTTCGGCGGGCAGGGGGCGGTTCTCCGGCCGGTCGGAGCCCTCCCCGAAGCGATGGCGGTCAAGAGCCCCTCGGCGCTCAAGATCTCGCTCGCTCCTCCATCGGGCGAGACGCGGATGGCCCACATGGCCCAGTTGCGACGGACGTTCGATGGCCTGCACACGCACTTGACCCGGCTCCTTCCGCCGCCCCCCGCCGGGCTCCTCTCGAGCCGGCCCGCCACCGAGGCCGAACTGGCCGCCCTCATCGGCGCGCCCCCCGACTGGAAGTCGCTCGACTGGGACCGCATCCCCCGCGACAAGATCGAGGAGCAGCGGAGGCCGCTTGCCGACCTCGTTCGCGGCATCCTTCCGGCGTTCCTCTACTGCCCGCGCGCCGCCGATGTCTTCAAGGCGTTCGAGCTGATGGATGCGCACAACATCCGGGCCACCCTCATTCTCGGGCCGGATGGCTACAAGGCCGTCCCGCTCCTCATAGGGCGGTCGGGGCTCGGGCCGGTCGTCATCGACCCCGACCTGGTCCAGTACGAGGAGAACCCCGAGACTGGAGATGAGCGCCGCATCCTCGCAGCCCGCGCTTTCCACGACGCCGGGATTCCCTTCGCCATCCAGACGCGCGACGAGCGCGGCGGCGGCCGAGGGAGCGGCCAGGTCCTCTCGCGCGATCCAGCCTCGGTCCTCTGGTACCAGGCGATCCGGCTGGCCCAGCAAGGGATTCCGCGCGCCGACGCGGTTCGGGCGGCGACGATCCATCCCGCGCGGGCGCTTGGACTCGACCACCGTCTCGGCAGCCTGGCGAAAGGGAAGGACGCCAACCTCGTCGTCTTCTCGGGCGACCCGTTCGACGCGCGGAGCTGGGTCGACCTCGTCGTCATCGAGGGAAGGACGGCCTACCGCCGCGACGAGGATCCGGACCTGAGGGAGCTGCTACGGCGTCCGGAGCGGAAGTTCTGATGCGTCGCTTTCCGGCGATCTTCGCCCTTCTCGTCGCGCCCGCACTCGGCGCCGGAGAGTCGAGCGGAAGGATCCGCTTCGCCCTCCGCGCCTCCCGGGTCTACACCGGCCGGGAAGTCATCGAGAACGGGATCGTGCTCGTCGAGGACGGCCGTATCGCCTCCGTCGGCCGCGACGGGGTCGTGCCGGATGGCGTCCCGCTCCACGAGCTGCGGGGGCGAGCGATCCTCCCGGGGCTCATCGATCCTGAGACGACGCTGGCCGAAGGAGGCCGCGACACGCGCCGGAGCATCTCGCCCGAAGTCCTCGCGCTCGACGGATGGGACTTCTACGCCGACCGCCGGGCGCTCCTCGCCGGAGGGGTCACGGCCGTGCACGTCACGCCCGGCTCGCGCCGGCTCATCTCCGGCCGAGGCCTCGTCGTCAAGACCGGCGGGCACGATCGCGACATCGGCCGGCGGATCCTCCGCCGCTCCGGAGGCCTGCGCGTCAACCTCGGCGAGGTCCCGAAGAACCCGCCGGCCCTCTACGAGCCGCCGGTCCCGCCGTCGCCCGACCGCCCGTTCGAGACGCTCGACCTCCAGGCGCCGACGTCGCGCGCGGGGGAGTTCATGGCGTTGCGCGCCGTCCTGCGGCGAGCTCGGGAATACAGAGACGCGATCCGCGCCGCCGGCGTGCGGGCGGGGCCTCTACCCGCTCCCGACGCCGAAGCGGCGGCCATCCTTGCGGTCGTTCGCGGCGAGGACCGGTTGCGGGTACGGGCCGACCGCGCGCACGACATCGAACGCGTTCTGGCGCTCGCCCGGGAGATGGAGGTGCCCGTCATCCTCGAGGGGGCGCGCGAGGGCTACCGCATCGCGGACATCATCGCCCGCTCCGGCGCTCCGGTCATCTACCGCGGGCCGATCGAAGGCGACGGCACCGATTCGACGCGGCTTCCGGCCTCCGGAAAGGACCGCGAGGGCACCGCGGCTGCCCTTGCCCGCGCCGGGGTCCCGCTCGCCATCGACAGCCCCGGAGACCAAGGGGTCGCGAGCCTTCTCCTCCAGGCGGCGGCGTCGGTGCGGGAGGGGCTCTCGCCGGAGCTGGCCCTGCGCGCGGTCACTCTGACGGCCGCCGAGATCCTCGGCGTCGCGGACAGGATCGGCAGCATCGAGGCGGGGAAAGACGCCGACATCGTCGTCCTGTCCGTGGAGAGGCCCTTCGAGGCGGAGGGGGGGGCCGCGCTCAGCCCCGAGGCGGTCTACATAGGCGGCGATCTGGTCCACTCCGCCGCACCGCCGGAGATTCCCCCGGGCTCGGTCGTCATCCGCTGCGGCCGCATCCTCACGGCGAACGACGAGATTTCGGGCGGGGTGATCGTCGTCAAGAACGGAAAGATCCTCCACGTTGGCTCCGGAGCGCCGCTCAAGCCGTTGCCGTCCGGAGTGGAGTCGATCGACGCCTCGCGCGATGTCGTCGTTCCGGGCCTCATCGACGCCGGAACGCCGCTTGGGGTCCGCCTCGACGCGCTGGCGCCGGCGCGCTTCGACGACCCCGAGGGAGCGAGAGGTCAGGCCGGCGGCGGCCGCGCAATCTACCGCCTCGCCGAGGCGGTGGATCCGGCCGATCCGGCGGTCCGGGCCAACCTCCGAGCCACCATCCGATCCGGTATCACGACCGCGATCGTCTCCCCCGACCCTGTGGGCTCCATCGCGGGGCAGCTCACGGCGATGAAACTCTCGGGACGGTCGCGCGCGGAGATGATGCTCAAGGAGCACGCCGGTCTCCTCTTCGGCTCGATCCGCTCCGAGGAAATCCAGAGCGCGCGCGAATACCACGAGCGCTGGCTCGCCCACGAGAAGGCCGTCGAAGCGCAAGCGGGCTCGGGCGGGGCGAAGGCCGGCGATCCGTCGCCGCCGGCTCGCGAGGAGGCGCACGAGCCTCTGCGGCCGCTCTTCCGCGGCCTGGCGCCGGCCGTCGTCCGCGCGCGCTCGAAGGAGCAGATAGCCGGGATCCTGCGCGAGCTGGGCGAGAAGCACAAGATGGCGGTCGCGGTTTTCGGCCCGGATTCCGGCATCGTGGACCTCGACGGCGCCGTCCTCGAAGAGCTGAAGCGCGCGGGGGCCTCGCTCATCCTCGGGCCGGAGCTGATCGTCCGGCGGCCGCCTCCGGACGGGCCGCTCAACCTGCCGCGGCTCGCGGCGGGATCCGGCGCGCGCTTCGCGTTCCGCTCGGGGAGCGCGGCTGCATCGCGCCGACTTCCGGTGGAGGCCGCGGCGGCGGTGCGACCCGGCCGCGAGGCGCGTGAAGCGCTGCGCGCGTTCACCATCGAGGCCGCCCGGATCTTCCGCATCGACGACCGGGTCGGGTCGATCGAGAAGGGGAAAGACGCCGACCTCGTTTTCCTCTCGGGGGAGCCCTTCGCTCTCGCCAGCCGCGTGCGGCGAGTGATGGTCGGCGGCGCCATCGTCTTCGAGGAGGGCCAGGAGTGACCCGCGCGCCTCGTCTGATAGCCGTGGTGCTCGCCGGAGCTCTCGCGATGGCCGATGAGAGGCCCGCGGGAGGTGCGGAGGCCGCTCCGGCGCGGCTCGCGTTGGTCGGCGGCAAGGTCGTCACGATCGAGAGGGGGACGCTCGATGGCGCGGCCGTCCTGGTCGCCGGCGGCAAGGTCGAGGCGGTTCTCTCCGGTCCCGGACCGGCCTACGAGCCTCCTGAAGGCTACGAGACGATCGATGCCCGCGGCCGCTGGGTGCTCCCAGGGTTCGTAGACCTCCACTCGCACGTCGGCGGCACCGACATCAACGACATGGTCTATCCGGTCAATCCGGGGTTTCGAGTCCTCGACAACATCCGGCCCAATAACCCGCTTCTCCAGCGGGCCGTCGCCGGAGGCGTCACGACGATCCTCTTCATTCCCGGCAGCGGCACGAACATGAGCGGCTTCGGCGCGCTCATGAAGACGGCCGGCGACACGCTCGACGAGTGCCTCGTGCGCTTCCCGGGGGCGCTCAAGATCGCGCAGGGGGGAAACCCCGAGCGCGGCGGAGGCGATCTCGGCCGCGACCGGATGGGGATGAACTGGCTCATCCGAAACGCCCTACAGGAGGGGAAGAGGTACGCGGAGGCCTGGTCCGATTACGAGGCCGGCCGCCGCACGGAAGCTCCGGAGAGGAACCCCCGCCTGGAGTACTTCCGCGGGCTCTTCCGCGGCGAGTATCCGGTCCTCGTCCACACGCAGGGCTACCAGCTCGTCTCCTCGACGATCCGGATCCTCAAGGACGAGATGGGGCTCAAGGTGGTGATCGGCCACGGGGAGTTCGACGCGTACCTCCTTGCGCCCGAAGTCGCCAGGCGCGGCGTCCCGGTGATCGTAGGCCCGCGCCAGCTCCGCTTTGATTCGCAGCGGGGAGCGATCGACGGCCTGGCCGCGAGCTGGCGAAAAGGCGGCGTCGTTGAGGTCGGCGTCAATACCGACTCCGGCGTCGTCCCGGAGGAGGAGCTCGTCTACCAGGCGACGATGGCCGTCCGGCTGGGGCTCGAGCCCGAGGCGGCGCTGCGGGCCCTCACGATCGTCCCCGCGCGCGCCGCCGGGATCGAAGCCCGCATCGGGAGCATCGAGGCGGGAAAGGACGCCGACCTCGTCATCTGGACGGGCGATCCGCTCGATGTCCGGAGCCACGTGCTCCAGACCATCGTCAACGGCAAGCTCGTCTACGACACGCGGCGGGAGCCGCGGAGGTTTTGACGATGCCGCGGACGACGGACCGACGGACGAACGGACGATTTACCACAGAGGACACGGAGGACACAGAGGGGAGCGGCGAGCAATGCGGAGCCGCGGACCGCCGGAGCAGCCGGGAGCCCGCGCCAGCGGGCGGCTGCGAGGCCCGCCTGGAGGCCGAGCGCGTCAGCGCGAGGACCGGAAGGAGCGGCGAGCAATGCGGAGCCGCGGACCGCCGGAGCAGCCGGGAGCCCGCTGCAGCGGGTGGCTGCGAGGCCCGGCCGAAGGCCTTGTGCGTCAGCACAAGGACCGGAGGCCACAGAGGGGCCAACCTGGAGGACGGGAGGGCTACTGTGGGGCCGCAAAGAGTTCGCGCCTTGTTCGAAAGGAAAGGAAACCTCAGTTGGGTGTTCCTTGCCTGTACCCTCGCGTGGGGATCGCCGGGAGCGAAGGTACGGGGAGCCGACTCGCAGCCCCCTGCCAACCTCCGGGCCTTCCGGGCGGGGCGGATCGTCTCCGTCGACGGGCCTGCGGTCGAGCGCGGGACGCTCCTTGTGCGCGGCGGGGTCGTCGAGAAGATCCTCGGCGATGGCGAGACGGTGCCCGCCGAGGCGGAGGAAGTCGACCTGGCGGGCGGCGTCATCCTCCCCGGCTTCGTGAATCCACTCAGCACGGCGACCCGGAGCGCGAATCTCCGAGCCGGGCGCGAGGGCTCGCTCTCCGCCGGCGGCCCCGCTCGGGGGGTGTCCGGTGGGGGGGATGCCCGCAGCGTACGCGCCATCGACGGCCTCGATCCGCGTTCTGCGTTCCTGCGGCGCATGGGCAGGACCGGCTACGCGGCGCTCGCGGTCACCCCAAGCGGCGCGGGTTTCCTCGCGGGTCTCGCCGGCGTCGCCCGCCCGAAAACCGCTCCGACCCGCCAGGGCGCCACGATCCGTGACGTCTCGTACCTCACGGTCTACTACGGGCTTGGACAGCGCATGCGCGAGACGGCGGAGCGCGAGCTGAAGAAAGCCGCCGAGGCGTACAAGAAGGCGCGGCAGGACCGGGAGAAGGCTGCGACGAAAGAGAAAGAGGCGGAGAGGAAAGGGGAGAAGAAGGAGAGTCCGGCTCCGCCGGGGGCGAAGGCGGAGGGGACGCCGGAGGACGGTGCGCCCAAAGCCGATGGCGCGCCGAAAGCACCCGAAAAGGTCGCGGCGGGTCCACCGCGGCCCGATCCGCTCGTGCAGGCTTTCGCCTCAGAGATGGCCGTCGTGGTTCGGATCGATTCGGCGGCCGCCCTCGACCATTTCTTCCGTGTTCTCGATGGGGTCGCCGAGCCGTTCCCTATGGTCCTCGCCCTCCCGCCGCTCGAGCCGCCGCTGTGGGAAAAGATCGCCGCCCGGCGCGAACGCATCCCCTTCGTGATCCTCGAAGCGCGGCTCGCCGTGCTCACCGACAGCTCCGTCCTCTTCAACCCGGTCCGCATCGCCCGCGACCTGGGTTTCGAAGTCGCCCTCGTGCCGCCGGTGGACGACATCGAGGGACACGCGAGGATGCTCTGGAGCCTCGCCGAGCTGGCGAAGACGGGCGTCCCGGAGGAAGAGGCGCTGAAGGCCGTGACGGCGGTCCCCGCGAGCCTCCTCGGAGTTCAGGACCGCGTCGGATCGCTGGCCCCGGGCCGCGAGGCGAGCTTCATGGTCCTCGATGGGCCTCCGTTCACCGCCGGTGCGCGAGTCCTGCGGGTCTTCGTCGAAGGGGAAGAAGTCCTACGGGAAGATCCTGCAACCGGAGCCCTCGAAGGGGAGGCGGCGCGATGAAGAGGGGGAGGGGGATGCGGACTCGGACACGGATACGGATACGGATACGGATGGGGATGCGGATGCGGGATCGGGGACGGGGACGGGGAAGCACGCGGATGCGGACTCGGATACGGATGCGATTGCGGATGCGGTTGCGGTTGTCGCTCCGGAAGCGGATGCGGACGCGGATGCCGATGCCGTTGCATCTTGCTCTGGCCCTCGTCTCCTGGCTCGTTCCCCTCGCGCTCCGTGCCGCGGACGCTACCGCTTCCCCCATGGAGGCCATCACCGGCGCCTGGGTCCTCCCCGTGAGTGGGCCTGAGATTCCGCGCGGCGCCGTCCTTTTCCAGGGTGGGAAGATAGTCGCCGTCGGCTCGGAGCTTTCGATCCCGCCGGGCACCAGGGTCCATGCGGCTGATGGAAAGTACGTCTGCCCTGGTTTCGTCGCCGTCGAGGCTTCCGGGATCGGCGTCGCCGGCGGACAGGGCGACTATCGCGACAACCTGGACCCGTATCGGCGCGACCTCAAGATCGCGATCGCGAGCGGCATCACGTGCATCCATGTGGTCGAGTCGGGCCCCGGCAGCCTCTTCGGCGGCGAGTATCCGCTTCCCGGAGGCGCCACGGCGGTCATCAAGCCCACCGTGGGGGACCTTGGCGGGATGCTCTTGAAGGAGCCGGCGGCCCTCTATCTCTCGCTCCGCTCCACACCGCTCGCCGTTTTCGAGCTGCGCAGCCGCTTCCGGCGGGCGGCGGAGCACCTCCGGCAGGTCGCCGAGGCCGAGAAGGCGAAAGCTCAGCCTCCGCAGGCGCCGGAGGACCTGGACCGCACCATCCGGGTCCTGAAGGGGGACCTCCCGACGATCGTCGTGGCCGATTCGGTCGAGGAGGTCCGGACGATCCTCGCCACCCACCGCGAGCATCCCTTTCCACTGGTTTTGAAGGGGGCGCCCGGCGCCTGGCAGCTCGGCGCGGAGCTGGCGGGGAGGCGCATCGCGGTGATCACGAAGGCGCGAGGGCCGGATTTCAACTTCAACATGGACGAGCCGGCCGTTCCGGAGGATGGGATCATCCCGATCCGCGTCCCGTGGGCGTTCGCTCAGGCCGGAGTGCCGATCGCGATCCAGCCCTACCGCCGCTCGATCTCCCTCGACGGCATCGCCGGCCGCGACCTCACGGCGCTGGCCATGGATGCGGCCTACGCGGTCAAGGGAGGCCTCGACGAGGCGGCGGCCCTGCGCGCGATCACGCTCGAGCCGGCGCGGATCCTGAGGATAGCGGACCGCGTCGGCAGCCTCGAACCAGGCAAGGACGCGGACATCTTGATCCTGAGCCGCCACCCGCTCGACTACCGTGCGTTCGTCGAGACGGCGTTCATCAACGGGAAGGTCTACTACGAGCGGGCGAAGTCGCCGCTCTACCGCGAGATCCCGCTGCGATAGGAGTTCCCGGAGAGGAGTGGAGACTCATTCGGCCGCCGCCGGGATCAAGAGCCGGAACGTGCTCCCCTTGCCGCTCCCCTCGCTCTCGAACTCGATCCTCCCGCCCAAGAGCTGCATCTGCAGGCGGATGATGGCCAAGCCCAAGCCGTGTCCTTCGCTGTGGTGCAGAAGGTTCTCCCCGATGCTCAGAGGCTGCATGATACGCTCTTTCTGGACTTCCTCGATTCCTCGACCGGAGTCCTTCACCTCGAGAGCTACCATGTCGCCGGCCGTCCTCGCCGTCAGGGTGATCTCCCCGCGATCGGTGAACTTGATCGCGTTGTCGATGAGTCGTTCCAGAGCGCTTACCAGGGCGAAGTAGTCGGTGCTGACGGAAATGGAGGGGAATCCCTCCAAGGAGATCGACAGGCCCTTTTCCTTTGCCCTGGGGTTCCACTCGAGCCTCTTCTCCGCCAGGATGCCCCGCAGGTCAAGCGGGGCCCTCTGGAGCTTCACGTTGCCCGCCGTCAGGTTGAGAAACAGCTCGACGTCCCGGATGATGCTTTGAAGGCGCATCGCCTGGCCGAGAGCAATGTCGAGCACCCGTTCCTCCTCGATCTCGCATTCGATCGTTTGGGCCGCAAGGAGTTCGATCGAAGCAGAGATCCCCGTCACGGGAGTCCGCAGCTCATGGGAGACGAGGCTGAGGAACTCTTGTTTGAGCCGATCGAGGTCCTTGAGTTTGTCGTAGGCCTTTTGGAGGGCCTTCGTTTGTTCTTGGACTTTCTCCTCCAGGCGGGCGTTGAGGCTCGTCAGGCGGTCGTGGTAGGCCTTGAGGTTGAGGATGTTGTGCACGCGCGGCACCAGTTCGTTGGGATCGATGGGCTTCGCCAGGAAATCCGTCGCCCCGAGCTCCAGCGCTTGGACCTTCACGCCCTCTTCCCGGGAGGCTGTCACAACGACGATCGGGATATGGCGCAAAGTTGAGTCGAGAGAGCGGAGGCGGAGGACTTCGAGTCCGTTCATACCGGGCATCAAGTAGTCGAGGAGGACGAGATCGGGCTGGCCGTTCTTCATCAGATCGATGACGTTCGTGGATTCCGTCGTCGTGAGGAAATCATCGTAGCCGGCCTCCTTCAGGTATTTCCGCATGGCCTTGATGCAGATCGGCTCATCGTCCACGATCAGGATCTTCGGCGTCGTTGGGGCGCTCCCAACCCGTCGTTCCGGCTCGTGAGCCTCCCCGGTGCGGCTTGTGGAGTCGATTGCCCGCCGGCTCTCTGGCTTCTTCATACTAGGAAATCTCCATTCTTCTCACCTCGTCCTTGCTCCCCGCCGTTCCTTGTCGCCGGGACGACGATGCGCTCGGCGAAAAGGTGCAGTCTCTCGATCGCGGATTCGATTTTTTCCAGGCGCCGGCTCTTGGCGAGAATCTCCAGCTCCAACGCGGGCGCCGTGAAGGCAAGGAAGCCGGCTGTCCCCGCCGAGCCCTTCAACCAGTGCGCCAGCCGCGCGATTTCCTCGAGGTTCCCAGCGTTCCACGCCTGGTCCATCTGCTCGATCTTGTCTCGGAGCCGCTCCACGAACTCCGCGACAATTTCGAAAAGCTCCGGGTCGTTCAGGTCGAGGCTGGAACGGATCCCTTCCGCGATCCCGTTCGCAGCCGAGTTCTCGCCTCTTTCGACGAGCGAAGAATCGAGGGGGGGAGACGTCTCGGCCGCCGGAGAGGCAGACGCGAGGCCTCCCTTGCGGAGTTCCGCGCCTACTGTGCGGACGAGCATGTCGAGATCGATGGGCTTGGTGATGAACCCGGAACAGCCCGCCGCTCGGCACTTCTCCTCCTCACCTTTCATGGCGTGAGCCGTCAGGGCGATGATCGGCGCCGTGATCCCCCGTTCCCGAAGCGCCGCCGTGGCGCTGAGCCCGTCCATGACCGGCATCTGCATGTCCATGAGGATCAGGTCGAAGTCCTCTCGCGTCGCTCGCTCCACCCCCTCCCGGCCGTCTTCCGCCGTTTCCACTTCGACCCCCGCGCGGCGCAGTACGAGGCTGACGAGCCTACGGTTCGATTCTCCGTCTTCCACCAGAAGGATGCGGGCCCGAGGCAGACGGAGGACGGGAGCCGCCAGGACCTCCGCCTGGATGAGAGGGGCCTCCCCGGCCAAGTCGACGAGCTTGACGTCGTCGAGCGGACCCGTTTCGACCGTCGCCGTGAAGACGCTGCCCTTTCCTTTCGCGCTCCGCAGCGTGATGCCGCCGCCCAGCGCCTCGGCAAACTGTTTGCTGATGGCGAGGCCGAGGCCCGTTCCCCCGAACCTCCGGGTGATGGTGCTGTCTGCCTGGGTGAAGGGTTCGAAAATCCTCTGCTGGCCCTCGGGCGGGATGCCGATCCCCGTGTCGATCACGTCGAAGGCAATGACCGACGGGGTTGGCTTCGAGTCAAATCGAAGCACGATCTCGACGGTGCCGCGCTCGGTGAACTTGATGGCGTTCCCGGCAAGGTTCATCAGCACCTGCCGGAGACGGCCCGGGTCCGTCAAGATCGTCTCCGGCACCTTGCCCGCGGACCGAAGGGCGAGCCCGATCCCCTTCTGTGCCGCGCGGGCCCTGAGGACGGCGACCACTTCGGAAGCGACTTGCAGAGGCGAGCATCGGATCCGCTCGATTTCGAGGCGTCCTGACTCGATCTTGGAGAGGTCGAGGACATCGTTGATGAGATCGAGGAGGTGTTTTCCGCTCGTGTGGATCGTGTCGAGGTATTCCCGCCGTGCAACTTCGCTTTCCTCCAACCCGCGGCGCAGGACATCGGTGAAACCGAGGACGGCGTTGAGGGGCGTCCGGATCTCGTGGCTCATCCGTGCCAGGAAATCTCCTTTCGCCCGGCTCGCGGCCTCCGCGACCTCCTTCGACACTTGAAGCTCACGCTCCTTCTCCTCCAGGAGGGTCACATCTTCAAAGCTCGCGAGAGCGCCTCGCAAACCGCCATCCTCGCCGACGACAGGGGCGGCGTGGACCTGGAACGTCTTGCGTCCGCAGTCGCCGCTCGAGAACCCGAGCATCGACGCCGCATCGGGAGGACTCCCTTCAAGAGCCTTAACCCAAGGCAGTTCGGAGGAGAGACCACTGTGGATCCAAGGGAGCGTCGAGGCCTTGCGACCTTGAAGCTTGTCGGCATTGAGTCCAAGTTTCTCCGGGAACGCGCGGTTGGCCAGGACGATCCGGCCCTTCTTGTCGAGGAGGATCAGCCCCTCCGCGAGCGTGTCGAGCGCCGAGCGGACGCGCTGCGGGACGACCTTGGTGGGGTCGAGGTACTGAAGCACTCTACCGAGATACAGGACGAAGGCCAGGAAGCTGGTCCCACAAGCGAACAGGACGAGCCGGATCGTCGGGGAAAGGAGCCGCCCGAGCAGCCCTCCGCGGCTCAACGGCTCGAACCGTACTTCGACGCTGCCCCATTTCTGATTTCCCGACCAGACAGGGACCGATAGGAGAGATGGCTGAAGATCGGAGTCCGAAACGGCCACCGATTCCCCTCCTTGCGCCACCACTTTTCCGTTTGACTGCCGGACGGCGGCGTGAACCAATCCGTTGCCGCGTCCTGCCAGTGCATTGAGGGATTTCTCCAGCCGCGCGAGGTCTCCCCTGGAGATGAGCGTCGAACAATGGACTGCCAGCGCCTCGCAGAGAGCTCCGCGACCTTCCAGGACGGCGGACTGGCGGTCCGGCACGAGACCACAGGCCGCGCCAATGAGCAGGATGCTGGCGAGGAGGCAGACAAGGCCGAGGACAATGCGCAGCTTGACCGAGGTGCGGCCGATCACGATCGCAGGCCCTCTTCGGTCTGACCCGTTGACTCAGAGGAGGCGCTGGAAGGGGAGTCTCCATGTTTCATTCGATCGTACCCGTCTTGCTCCAGTTGAGAGTTTGACGGGCCATCTCTCCCCTTCTCTATGAGCGATGCGAGCGTCTCGGTATCGGCGCCACCGGGCTCGATTGGATCCTTGGCGAAGTGGTCAAGGACGGGCAGCGGGTCCAAGGTTCTCCATGCGGGCAAGGAAGAGAGCAAGATGCTGAGAAGATAGCTAGCCCGGACCGTCCAGAGGACGTACCCGGCCGAGAGCGTGAGGCCGGCGATGGAGACGCCTCCAACGACCAGCTCCTCGAGAAGGATCTCGGACTGGATGTCTTTCTTGACCGAGTTCAGTTCATTCCAGAAACCGGTCTCCTCAGCGAGGAAGAGGAGCTGTTCCTGGGCGGAAATCGGTGTTTGCGTCGTGGAAGCCGCTGGCGGCGCGTAAGAGACGCTCACGATTCGAGCTTCCCCTGGCGGCGAGGCCCCCTCCTCGGCAGCACCGCCGAAGCCAAGGTCCAACGATGCCCTGCTCAGTGAGGCCGAAGGGGTAGGGCCGCTCAACGGCATTGGGCCATCATCGACCGGGGAGGGTCCTCGCGGAGATGGATCCACCGGAGTCTCAGGTGAATCCGGCGTTTCGGTCGTTGGGTCATCGGACCGTGGGTCCTTGAGCGGGTCACCGGGAGGGGGAACCGGCGGGAGGTCGACGATCGGGGGCGGATCGCCGGAAGGACCGGGCGATGATCGGTCTTCAAGGACCTCGATGGAGAAGGAAGCGAGCGGCGAAGTCGCTCCTTGTCCATCGGTCACGACAAAGGAGAATCCGTCGGGCGCGGTTCCGATCCCATCGTGGGCGTAGGCGACCGATCCTGCATCGATATCGGCCTGGGAGAAGTTCCCGCCGGCCGTCAACGGAACGCCGTTCAGGCTGAGAACGCCGCTGGCCGGCGGAGTGGTGAGCGTGTAGATGAGCTGAGCGGAGTTGCTTCCGTCATCCGTGACCTGGAGGTGGGTGCCATCAAGGGCGGCTGCGTCGCCCGACTCCAACGAGAGGGCTCGATTGACCGCGAGGACCGGGGCGTCGTTCTGCGGGTTGACCGTGATGGAGAACGCGGTGGCGCCGATGGAGCCTCCGGACCCGTCGGAGACGGTGAAGGTGAAGCTATCGGAGGCGGTCTCGCTTCCGTCGTGGAGGTAGGTGAGGAGGCCC
>Ga0187893_10001927_pt1 | contig 47341 bp, 31 predicted proteins | sample MA1701074metaG_FD_139574 | JGI IMG/M metagenome (GOLD analysis project Ga0187893, IMG submission 139574) | White microbial mat communities from a basaltic lava cave in the Kipuka Kanohina Cave System on the Island of Hawaii, USA - MA170107-4 metaG ... | reverse complement strand
CTCCGAGGTCATCGACGACGATTCCTACGTTGTCCATCCGTTTGAGCGCCATGTGTCCAATCTACAAGGTGTCGTCTAGTCTAACAACGGACCCTTTTTGAACGCCGAAGCACGAGCGCGACGTGGAGCCTGCGAGGTCGCTCTCGAATAGCGCTTACTCGGCGAGGATCACGGGCTATTCGTCATTGATACATGGAACTGTAAACGAATGCACGTTCGATGGAATCGCTGACGGATCGCCGACGATCTGCTCGGAACGAGCGCGTCAATTCGAAACCCGGCGTCTCTCAGCCTATTACCGCAGTCTGCTCCATTTCGGTGTAGGGTCTTATCCAACCAACTACGGCTTGCTCTTGGCTTGACCTCGCGCCGCCGCTCTAGCCCGCCGACGCTCGTCCTTTTGCTTCCACCATTCGTGGATCGACTCCATTCCAAGATGGGCCTGAAGAGTGAAATCGCAGATCTCCTGAATGTCGCCCCGCATGAACATGTTGGGGACATATTGCCGGAACCGCTCCGGGAGCCGCTCGTGGCGGGCCGCCCGCAGTGGACGTGGAGATCTATTGCGCCGCTGAGATGGTTGGGGAGTGGGCAATCATCGTGACAAGTTCTCATGACGGGCGGACTTGTTGGCCGAAGAGTCTGGCATCCCAAACCGCTTTTCTTGGAACAATGGCGCCGAGAGCCCGGAATTCGCGGTGGCCCTGGTTGATCAGCACGTTCCGTCCTTTTCCAGCAGCGGCTGTAGAGGGCATAAGAAGGATCAAGCTACGTTGCTGTTGATGCCAGGCATCACCGAATTGGCGTGTCTGTGGAGATCGTTAAGCGTCCCAAACCGGGTAGATCCTCCGGTTCGACGGACTCAGCAGATACGCTCGGTGGTATTTCGATCTCGATCCAAGACATGCGTATGGGGAACCTTCCAATGCGTGTGTGAACCAGAATCTCAAGCATTGCTCCGGCAAAATCTCGGCGGCATAGATAAGCCTTCGCCCGGGAGAATTCCAACGGGCGCCGCTCAGGAATGAGCCTTGACCGTCGAAGACTTTGTGACGGCCATCTGCAATTCAAAACGCTTGATCAAGCCGGGAGGCCATACACGATGCGATCGAGAAGAATTTCCGCGCGCCGCGCTCCCACCTCGGTTAGGGCGGAGTTGAGAGGGACCTGTTGCCGAGGTCTGGGTGACTTGGCACTCTGGCCTGGCATGGCGGCACTCATGCCGACGCCGGTTGCTTCCTGCGGAATGCATCGAGACGAGTGTCGATGCTGCAGGCACGAGTGCCCGCGCCACAACCATTAAAACTCGATCCTTACCGCGAGTTGTGTGCTCCGGCCGGCCGCGGCCGAGTTGATGATACCGAAGTTCGGAGTACCCACGGAATGCCCGGGCAACCCGAACTGCGCCTGATTGAAGAAGTTGAAGAACTCGGCGCGGATCTCCGCGCGAAGGCTTTCCCGAACGGGAAAAGTCTTAATGAAACAAACGTCGACGTTCACACGGCCGGGACCTTCGAGGATCGAGCGGCCAGCCGTCCCGAACAGGAATAGCGCAGGGGCGCGAAACGCGGCGGTGTTGAACCAGCGCGAAAGGGACCGCTCGGATTCGGGGAGGATCGGATTCGCGATGAGATCGGCGCGGATGTTGCCCGGTGTGAACGCGTTGGTCTGATTGACGGAGCTATAGACGGTGAATACCGGACCGGACTGCATGCTCGCGATTACGCCGGTTTTCCACCCGCCGAGGACCGAGTTGGCGAGCCCGCGTTTCCGGAAGAAGGGAAGCTCGTAGACGCCGCTGAGGACGGCGCGATGGCTGAGGTGGCTGCCGCTGCGCCCGCGGTCGAGTGCGCGGTTGTAGAAGTCCATGTAGCTGCCTGCGTCGCCGAGTTCGGTAAACGATTCCACGTCATCGAGGAACTTGGCATAAGTGTAGTGGGCGAGAATCGAGAGTCCCGCCGTGAAGCGGCGTTCAAGTTTTACGATACCGGCGTGAAAACTCGAGTTGCCGAGAGGCGGATTGAGGACAGATACGTTGGTGAACTGTGGGAAGGGACGGCGAACCTGAGCATTGCCGGCGCCGATGAGAGCTGGCGGAACCTGGTTGATCGACAAGTCGGGAGCGGTGAGGTGGTGGCTGAGGTTGGCAAGGTAGCCGACTTCGACCAGGGTCTGGCGAAGGATTTCGTGCTGGATGTTGAAGTTGTACTGGAGCGAGATCGGCGTGGGGTGGCTGCGCTCGAAAAAAGTGACGGCAGTAGTGGGAGCGGCGCCCACGGGAACAGCGCCGAATCCCGCCCCGAGCTGGTCGATCGCCGGGCGCGTGAAAGAGGGGAAACCGTCGCGGAGACGCATGGCCGAATTGATGCCGCTTTCCGTGGCGGTGATACGGAAATCAGTGGAGAATCCGAGCGTAGCGGCAGTGCCGACGATCGAGTTGACGGAGGCACCGTAAATGATTCCGGCGCCGGTCCGAATGACGGTGGACTGGCGGCCCGCGACGCGCCAGGCGAAGCCCAAGCGGGGACCGAAGTTGGTGAGATCGATATCGTAGGCGCGGCGCGGAACTCCGTTGCGCCCGGCGAAGGTGATGACGCCGGGAGTATTCGAGACGGGATTGAGCGCACGGGTGTCGAAGGAGTTCATGCGGTCGTGATCGGTGGTTCGCGGCGAGGTTGTTTCCCAGCGGAGGCCAAGGTTGAGCGTCAGATCGTTTGAGACGCGCCAGTCGTCTTGCAGGAACCCGGCCCAGTAGGAGGCTCGGGAGCGGATGGGGTCAGGACGAACGATGTTGCCGGCGTTGACTTCACCGAGGAGGAAGGAGGCGAAGGCGTTCCCCGAGTTCGCCGTGCCCGGAAGGCCCGTAATTTGCTGGATGAACGAAAAGTTGCCGGAGGAGGAGGTATCGGTATCGTCATTGAAGATTCCTAGGCGGAGCTCGAAACCCGCTTTGAAGGCGTGCTTGCCGCGGAACCAGGAGATGTTGTTCTGGATCTGGTAATCGAGTAGTGGGCTGGAATAGCGGAACGGCGCGCCGCTGAGGCCTGTGTGACTGGTGAGCGCGACGATGGGAAAGGAAGCTTTGGAAACACCGCGCAGTCCGAGTTTCCCGGCAAGATCCTGATCGAGTCCGATGGGACGCTTGTTGAAGAAGTCGCGGCGGACGAGTCCGAGGCGAAATTCGTTGACGAGGTTCGCGCGGAGGGTTCGCGTCCACGTGCCAAGGATGTTATGTGTTCGCTGGTCCGTGCTGCCGACAGAGGGATCGGCTGTGGGGTCGGGCCAGACGCCGGGGTTGCGCGTGCGGCGATCCGACAGAAAATATCTCACCATAAGCTGGTTCTGTTGGTTGAACTGGTGGTCGCCACGAGCCAGGATGATGTCGCGATTCTCGCTGGGGCGTGTGTTGAGGGAAAAGTTATTGGCTCCGGTGAGGGTGCCCGGGCGATTGGGGTCGGGCCAGTAAGGAATGACGTTGCGGGAAACCGCATCGAAGCGGCCCGCGGGAATACGATTGTCGGGAAACGGCTGGCGCAGGCGGCCGGCTGTGGTTGCGGGATCATAGATCGGAATCACACGACCGGCCACGTCGAGGGTTTGGGAGAAGTCGCCTTGCCGCTGCGCGAGCGTGGGAATTGTCTGCGTCGAGGTGCTTCCCGTGACCTGTTGCGTACGCTCGTAGCTGAAGAAGAAGTGCGTTCGGTCCTTACGGATCGGACCGCCAACGGCGCCGCCGAATTGATTCTGGCGAAACTTGGGACGGGTTGCCGCGAAGAAATTCCGTGCGTCCAGCGCTTCGTTGCGAATGTACTCGAAAACGCTGCCATGGAACTGGTTGGTGCCCGAGCGGGTCGCGAGCGTCACGACGCCGCCCTGGCTCTGGCCATATTCTGCGGAATAGTTGTTGGTCAGGATGCGGAACTCCTGCATGGCGTCCATCGGTAACGGGACCTGGCTTTGATTCACCGCGAGGCCGACTGTGTTCGTGTGATTGCCGCCATCCATGATGAACTGCTGATTCCGCATGCGACCTCCGGCCACACTGAAGATAGGAATCTCGCCCGCGACATTCTGGACGGTGGCGGCGGGCGTGAGGGCGACCAGGGCCGTCGAGGATCGATTCGGCATCGGCATGCCCGCAATCAGCTCACGTTCAACAAGCTGTCCGGCGCTGGACGACTGCGATTCCACCAGCGATGCCGCGCCGGTGACGGTGACGGTTTCCTGCAAGCTGCCGATCTGGAGGATCAGATCGAGTTGCAGAATCTGGCTGATCTGGACAACGACGCCGCTTCGAACCAGGCGCTGGAAGCCGCTGGCCTCGATGTCGATCCGGTAGGAGCCTGGAATGAGCGGAGAAACGCGGTACAGGCCGGCTTCATTGGCGATGGTCTGGACAGCGACTCCGGATGCCTCGTTGGTCACCTGGATTTTCGCGGCGGGGACGTTGGCTCCCGCGGGGTCGCGAATGACGCCTGTGAGCGTACTCGACGTGGTTTGGGCAAGCAGGACAGCCGGGAGTAGCATAAAGAAGCGCATGGTAGGGAACCATATCAAATTCCCATAGCGGAAGGAAAACAGCAGTTCGTCAGGAAACTTCCGCCTCCGCCTTGGGCTTGCCCTTCACTAGCGTCGACGCATACAGCTTCCCCAATTCCCGCCGAGCTACGTCGGCCCAGGGGCTTCCGGCATCGATCTTCAAGTACGCCCGCCAATGCCGCACGGCCTTCATCGTCTCACCCGCCGTCTGATGCAGGACCGCGAGATTGTAATGCGCGTCGCCATAGTTGGAATCCAGTTTCAGAGCCGCATGATAGTGCTGGAGCGCTTTTTCCGAGTCACCTCTCTCGTCGTACAGATTCCCCAGATTGAAGTGCGCCAGCGGATACCGCGGGTTCGCTTCGATCGCTCGGGCATAATTCTTCTCAGCCTTGACCCAATCGTTCGCCGTGAAGTAGATGGTACCGAGATTCACTAGGGCCGCCGCCATGTTCGGGTCAAGCGAGACCGCCACTTTGTATGCGTCCGCGGCCTGCTCCACCGGCCCGCCCGTCTGCTCGATCTCGACGCCTCGCAGAAACCAGCCCTCCGCTTCTCGCTGTTTCTTCTTGACCTCCGCCTGCTGGATTGCCTCCTGGCGCTCCGGCAGCGAGATCATCCTCTCGATCTCTGCTTCTCCGAAGTCAAGCAGGAGCTGCCCGCTCTCGGGTTCCATGCGATGCTTACCCACCTGCACGTGAATGCGCGGACCATCGGTATAGAGTTTCAGCTCCGTGAGCGGATTTTTTACCTCGCGAAGTGTCCGCCGTACAGCCTCCACGGCCTTGCGAATCCTCGACGACGGCAGCTTTGCCGCCTTGAGCCGCGCCAGCGTCCGCAAAGCAATCAATTGATGGAAATCATACTGCGCGGCGGGAGCCACTAACCCCAGCTTTTCCCAGCTCTTGAGCTGCCTGTCCGAGATGCCGGCCATGCGCACCGCTTCCGTCCGCGTATATTCCTGTTTGGGCGAAGCGGCCGGCACGCGAAGATTTTAACACGCGCCCCTTACATCCTACACCGCTTTTATGAGATACTATGCCAGATGCAACTGGATGGCAAACAGCGAAGGACTCTCACCGACCTGCGCCGCGGCGAGCATGCCGTGATCGTGCGCCTGGAAATGCCCGAGGCCTTCGCCCGACGCCTGATGGAACTGGGCTTTTTGCCCGGCGGCCGTGTCGTTGCCGGCCGCTCGGCCCCCGGCGGCGATCCGCGTGTATTCGAAGTCGACGGCTCGGAAATCGCTCTGCGGCATGAAACCGCCTTGCAGATTCAGGTCGAGAAGTGAACCCCTCCGGCGTATCGAGCCCGCTCGTCCAAATCCAGCCAACTCACCGGCATACCGTCGTAATCGTGGGTCCGCCGAACTCGGGGAAGTCCACCCTCTTCAACCGCCTGACCGGATTGCGCCAGAAGGTGGCAAACTATCCAGGCGTCACGGTGGAAAGCCGCCGGGGTCAGTTCTCGGTCACACACGGCCGCCGAGTCGATTTGGTTGACCTGCCGGGCGTCTACAGCCTCGAGCCACGCTCAGAGGACGAGCAAGTCACCCACGACGTCCTGCTAGGCCGAATGCAGGGCACGCCGAAACCGGATGCGGTGCTGCTGGTTCTCGACGCTACTAATCTTGGCCGCCATCTGCTGCTGGCCGCTCCGGTGTTAAGCCTTGGATTGCCGACGCTGGTGGTCCTGAACATGGCAGATGACTTGCAAAAGCGTGGCGGGCAAATCGACACCACGGCCATCGCCAACAAACTCGGCGCGCCGGTAGCTTTGGTGAGCGCCGCGCGTGGCCAGGGTCTCGAAACAATCCACGAATTCCTGCACGGCAAGCTGGCGATCCCCACTCCCCTGGAGCTGCCGGTGCTTCAGAACGTGCCCGCCTGCCGCGCCTGGGCTGCGCGCGTTTCCTCGGATTTGTATCGCGCTCCGGCGCCGCCGCTGTGGAGCCGGCGGCTGGATGGTGTTCTGCTGCATCCGCTGTGGGGACCGCTTTTGTTCGTAGCTGTAGTGGTAGCTGTGTTTCAGTCGATCTTCACGGCGGCACAGCCGGTCATGAATGGGGTGGAATCCTTACTCGCGCGCTCCGGACAATGGATTGCATCCAGCCTCCCGGCATCTCCTCTACGCGACCTGCTGGTCGAAGGCGTTTGGGGTGGCGTCGGCTCCGTGGTCGTGTTCCTGCCACAGATCCTGTTTCTGTTCCTGTTCATTGGTTTACTCGAGGACTCCGGCTATCTCGCCCGCGCCGCCCTGATCGCCGATCGCACCATGGCGCGCGCCGGCTTGCAGGGCAAATCATTTATCCCATTGCTCTCGGCATACGCATGCGCCGTGCCCGCGATCATGGCTACACGCACCATCGAGAACAAGCGCGATCGCATCGCCACCATATTGATCGCGCCGTTCATGACCTGCTCGGCCCGCCTTCCCGTCTATACCCTGATCATCGCCGCGTTCATCCCCGAACACCGCCTGCTAGGACCACTCCTCGGCACCCAAGCCGCAGCGATGATCGGGCTCTATGTCCTTGGATTCGCCGCCGCGATTCTAACCGCGAAACTTCTGAAATCCTCAATCCTCAAGAGCGATCGCACGCCCTTCGTGCTCGAGCTGCCGCCCTACCGCTGGCCGACGTTTCAGTCGATCGGGTTGCGGCTGCTCGATCGCGCTTCGGTCTTTCTCCGCCGGGCCGGGACTGTGATCCTGCTCGTGGCAATTGGACTCTGGATCCTCGCCCACGTTCCGCTCAGCGGCGGAAAGGCCCCCGAGATCCGCGACTCCGTTGCCGGAGCCATCGGCCGCACGGTCGAGCCGGTCATCGCACCGCTCGGGTTCAACTGGAAAATCGGCATCGGGCTCATCACCAGCCTGGCTGCGCGAGAAGTGATCGTCGGTACGCTCGGCACGATCTACGGCATCGAAAGTGAGGACGATTCCGCGGGCCTGCAACGAGCGCTACGAAAGGATCTCACTCCGGGAGGAGCGGTTGCTCTGCTGATTTTCTTTGCGTTCGCGATGCAGTGTATGTCGACCGTGGCCGTGGTCCGTCGCGAAACCGGCGGCTGGAAGTGGCCCGCCATCCAGTTCGCCTACATGACCGGCTTGGCATACCTCTGCGCGTGGGTCGCTAATCGCATCGTCACCGCCTGGGTATGAGTCGCGGCGGACGTGGCGCAGGCACTGTGGCCTGCCGCGTCCCGACTACGCGAAATGTATTCCGTGTCAGGAGAAGTGCAGGTAGATCGACGGACCTAAAGCTTCCTGATGAGCTGAAGGACTGATTCCGATGACTTAGGTCTGAGTCCTTTTCGTTCGTCCAGAGCATTTTGCAGAGCCTGTATTCCCGATTGGGCGGCTTGCAATTCCTCAGGACGCTTTACATAGCCAGGAATTTTGGGGTCAATGAATTTCGCTCGGAAAACTTGATTCTCCGCGAATCTCAGAAGGGCTTGTACTTCCTCTTGAGTGAAGTGTACAGCTATCTTTTTCATCCTGCTTCATTTTAGCACGCTGGTGCTCGAAGAGCGTGGGCGCGGACTGGCGGGAGATAATTCAGCTCTTCCTGAGATGATTGAGACGGTTGGTATCCTGTCGCTATGACCGAAAAGAGAGAGTGGACGGCGGGCGGAATATTGTGGCGGGTTGTGATGGTGATAACTGCCATCTGGTTAATCATTTGGCTGTTGGAGATGTCAGGGTTCAATGTTCTATAATCGAGCCGGACGCGGAATCTATCCACGCAGGTCGTAACACAGCAATCGCGGTCCCGCGCCTTTCAACACATCCCTCGTATTCTGCGTCAGGTATAGCAACCCCCGGCTGATAACCGGAAGCGCCCAGGTTTGGGTCGCTCCGAACAGCCAACACCGCGCGAGCTCCTTGTATCCCCTCGGCGTCAGGTCCATCCACAGCAAGTGCCCGAATTCACCCAAGCACAAGAAGCGACCATCCACCGCGAGCAGGCTCCCCCGGTATGTTCCCAACATCCGTTTCTGTGCTTGACCACCTACCGAAAACTCCTCCATCCATTCCGGCACGTGCCGCCACACGATTTTGCCCGTCTTCACGTCCATGCACGCGAGCGATGCGTCCGGCTCGTTCCGCCCGTCGAATCCGTATAGAAATCCTTCTTTATAGACCGGCGTCATGAAATGCATCCCGAACTCCGGTGACGTCCACACAACTTTGTGCGAAAAATCCGGCTGCACCTCGACCAACGCGCCTCCCGTCTTGTACGATGCCGACACGAAGACCTTGTTTTCGAAAACCACGGGGCACGACGCGTTCACCGATTCATAACTCTTGCTCCGCCACGGAAATGCAAAATCCACCTTTCCGTTCGCCGGGTCCACCGACAGGAGTCCGCCAGCCGGCGGCTCCGAGTCCCCGCCGGCGAACACCATCAATCGCCGTTTGCCATGGATCGCTGCCGGAGTTACCGAAGCGTATCCCGGACCCCAATCCTTCCCAGCGCGCCACACCTCTTTCCCCGTCCTCTTGTCCAAGCCTAAGACCGTGGGCCCGCCCGGCGCGCCCACGATCAGCACCAGCAGATTCCCTTCCACTAGCGGGGTTCCTGAGGTCCCGAAGAAGTCTTGCGGTACCTTGTACTCCTTATTGACTTCGCGCTTCCAGGTCATTTTGCCGGTGTCGAGTTGCAGGCAGTGCAACACGCCTTCAGCGCCCAAGGTATAGACGCGGTCTCCATCCATTACCGGGCTCGAACGTGGTCCGTTGTTGTAGCCATAGCGGTCTTGGTAGCTCGTCCCATACTGGAAACGCCACCATCGCTCGCCAGTCTCCGGATGAAGGCATTCGATCGCTTCCTGATTGCCAACCCGATGCGCGAACACCAAACGGTCTCCCTGAATGGCCGGCGATGCATATCCCGTGCCTTTGGAAAACTCCCACACGAGTGGCGGCGGCAGCTTCCGCGAAAGCTTGGTTTCCGTCGACACCCCGTTGTGCGACGGTCCCAGGAACGGCGCCCAATCATGCGTGACGGCTCCTGCCGGCAACGCTTTTGGCTTGGTGTGAAACTTCACTTCGGGATTCGCTGTGGGTTTTTGCGCCAGCCCGCTCGCCGCGAGTGCTCCCTTAATGAGGCTTCTTCGAGTCATTGAGAGCGGCCAACTCGCGAATCACCAGATCTTTGAAATGCATCTCGAGAGGCGGCCCGCCGTGCAACTGCAACGCGATGAATCCGGTCGTCTCAATTCCGGGTTCGGTTTCGGTGTAGTCAACGGTTTTGACGCCATTCATTGCCAAAGTGATATGGTTCCCGTTGGCAGTGATGACGTATTCGTTCCAGCCGTCTCTCTTTAGCCCGGCCAGACTCTCGGGTGAGGCCTGCGCCAGGATCTTGCTTCGCCGCGACTCATCGTATAGACAACCCCAATACTGTTGTCCCATGTCGGCCTGATAGCCAATGACCTCGTGCGAGCCTTCCATCGGCTTCGAGCGGAACTGAATGCCTGAGTTGCCCTTGCCGGAAGAGTCGATCATCCGGAACTTCAACTTGAGGATGAAATTCGCATAGTGCCTCTTCGTCCGGAGAAAGTCGTTGTATTTGAGTCCCGGCGAGACGCCGATGATGGTTCCGCGCTCGACTCGCCAGAGTCCCGGTGTGTCCACGATCCAGTCGTCGAGGTTCTTGCCGTTCCACAACGGCTTGAATCCGGACTGAGCCAAGCAGCTCGAAGCAACCAGAAGCGCCGCGATGATCTTCATGTGAGGGTGATTCCCAGCCGATTGATCCCATCGAAGGCGGCTGTCTTGTAGCATTCCGCCAAGGTCGGATAATTGAACACCGTCTTGACAAAATAGTCTACCTTACCGTTGTAAGCCAGAACGGCCTGCCCGATGTGCACCAATTCGCTGGCGCCCTCGCCGATGATGTGCACCCCTAATAGCTCGCGCGACTCGGCATGGAAAATCAGTTTCAATAACCCAGTCATGTCGCCGATGATCTGGCCGCGCGCGATCTCCCGATACCGTGCCTTCCCGATCTCGTAGGGAACTTCCTCCTTGGTCAGGTCTTCTTCGGTCTTACCAACCATCGAGATTTCCGGGATGGTGTAAATGCCGTACGGGAACAGCTCTGGAACGGCCTTGGCATCGACGCCGAAAGCGTGGCAGGCGGCCAAGCGACCCTGCTCCATCGAGGTGGAGGCGAGGCTCGGGAAACCGATCACGTCTCCAACCGCATAGATGTGCGGTATGCAAGTCTGGAACTGTTCATTGACCTTCAGGCGCCCGCGGCTATCTGCGCAGATTCCCGCGGCTTCCACGCCTAGCTTGTACGTAGCGCCGGTGCGGCCTATCGAGTAGAGTGCCTTGTCGCAAGTCACCGTTTTTCCGCTTTCGAGATGTATCCGTACGTGATCGCCGCCGCCGTTCTGGAATTTCTCGAGCCCGCCCACTTCCTCGCCGAGCCGCAACGTCACGCGATTCTCGCGCAGATGGTAAGCCAGCGTATCGCCGATCTCGCGGTCCACGAAGGAAAGTAGCTCCGGCCTCTTGTCGATCACCGTGACTCGCATACCGAGCGCCGCGAACATGGACGCATACTCGCATCCGACTACACCTGCGCCGATCACCGCGAGATTCTTCGGAAGCCGGTCCTGTTGCAGGATATCGTCCGAGGTGAAGATCACGCGGCCGTCGAACGGAATGTGCTCATCCTTAGTCGCCACCGTTCCAACCGCAAGCACGACCTTGTCTGCTGTGATGTGCTGAGTGCTGTGGCCATCCGGCATCTCCAACCGCAGCGTATGCGGCTCGGTAAATGAAGCGGTCCCCGAAATCACGTCCACGCCGTTGCGCAACAACTGGTGCCGCGTCACGTCGATCTCATGGCGGATCACGTAGTCGGTGCGGAACAGCAGATCCTGCATCGTGATGTTCTGCTTCACCGTGTAAGAAGCGCCGTATATGTTGCGCTCGCGGTAACCGGATAAGTACAGCACCGCCTCACGCAAAGTCTTGCTGGGGATCGTGCCGGTATTGATGCAGACTCCGCCGACGACCGCTTTCTTCTCAACCAGCGCAACTTTCTTCTCCAGCTTCGCAGCCTGAATGGCGGCTCGCTGCCCTGCCGGTCCGGAGCCGATTACGACAAGGTCGTAGTCGTAGGAAGACATCTTCCATATTGTAATCGTCTTTGAGTTATAGGAACCTTAGCCGCATTTCTCAGCGCGCCCCAACGGGGCAGGTCACCAGTGGGGAAAGGAGCCACTCAAGCTGGTGGACGCCGATCTGTCCCAAGTGGGTCTCGCACCGCGCCCGTCTAGCCCTCTCACCGGACTGTCATCGGATGGAGGTACACTGTACTCTTCGCTGCGGTCATCTTCCTCTAATCAGGAGGCTTATGGAACTCCGCGTCCTCGCCTTCGTGCTCGCCGGCGGCAAAGGAACACGGCTTTATCCGCTCACGAAGGAACGCGCCAAACCCGCCGTTCCTTTCGGCGGCCAATACCGGATCATCGACTTCGTTCTTTCCAACCTGGTCAATTCCGGCATCTATTCGACCTATGTGCTGGTTCAGTTCAAGAGCCAGTCGTTGCTTCAGCATCTGCGCGACGGATGGGAGTTCAGCGGCCTGCTCAAGAACCAGTTCATCATTCCGGTGCCCGCCCAGATGCGAAGCCCCGGCGAAACATGGTACCGCGGTACCGCCGACGCGATCTTCCAAAACGTCAACCTGATCGAGCAGGCCGATCCGCACCTGGTATGCATTTTTGGCGCGGACCACATTTACCGGATGAATATCCGCGAGATGATCGAGTTCCACGAACGTAACCGTGCTGACGCCACGGTCGCGGCAATCCCTGTACCGAAAGAAGCCGCCCGCGAATTCGGAGTGATCGAAGCCGCTCCTGACGGCGAGATCAAAGGCTTTCACGAAAAGAAGGCAGGCGCGCCCACCATGCCCAATGACGACGAGCGCGTCTACGCCTCGATGGGCAACTACATTTTCTCCACCCGCGCTCTCCTCCGCGAACTTTACGCCGACGCCGCGAGCGAAAACTCGACCCACGACTTCGGCCGCGACATCTTGCCCTCCATGGTCGGCCGGTCACATCTATACGCTTACGATTTTCAAACTAATCGCATCCCCGACGATCCCCCGGATTCACAGGTCTACTGGCGCGATGTCGGCACGATTGACGCCTATTACGAAGCCAACATGGATCTGCGGGCCATCACTCCAGCCCTCAACCTCTATAACCGGCACTGGCCTCTGCGCACTTCCAGCTACGACGATCCGCCACCGAAGTTCATCTTCGACCAGGATAATCGGCGCGGCCAAGCTATCGATTCCATCGTTTGCAGCGGCGCAATACTTTCCGGCGGACGCGTTCGCAACTGTGTCATTGGGCGTGGCGTCCGCGTCCACTCGGGAGCCGTGATCGAGGATTCAATCGTCTTTGATCATTGCGACATCGGCCGCCGAGCCAAGATTAGGAACGCCATTCTGGATAAGAACGTCAAAGTGCCGGAAGATGCCGTCATCGGCTATGATCCTGCCAATGACCGGCGACTCTATCACGTCACCGAGTCCGGGATTGTTGTCGTCGAGGGGCGGCGCTCGATGGTCGACATCTCGACGATGCAGATCTGACAAGGCCAACTCAATACAAAGCAATCTTCCGGCGCTGTCCGACAGTTGCGGACAGTTCGCCCACTCCGTCGATATAACCCCGCACCCGGTCGCCTGGCTTGATCCTGGCCCCTTTCGGGCAACCCGTTGAGATCAGGTCCCCTGGATGGAGCGTCATGTAGTCGGAGTGAAACCGCACTAACTCGAAGGGGCGATGGTGCATGTTATAGACGAAGTCGCGTGACCACACCTTCCCGTTGTGTTCCGTGATCACCTCGAGCTGGTCGACATCCTCGATCTCGTCGGCCGTGACAATCACCGGGCCAAAGCTAAAAAACGTGTCGCTGCTTTTGGCCCGGGTCAGGTAGCGGGGATTCTTCCGGAGAACATCCAACGCAGTCAAGTCGAGTGTCGTCGTATACCCGAAGATTACCTCCCGAACGTGCTCAGCCGGAACATAGCGGCAAGTCTTCCCGATGATGACTCCCAGCTCTCCTTCGGCATCCACATCGTTCGTGATATCGGGCGGAGGAAGCTCGATCTCGCCTCCGGGTTGGAGCAGGCAGGATGCCGGCTTCATGAAGCTCCCGGGCTCCTCCGGTTGCAGCGCATTGATATCGACGGCGTGCGACTTGTAATTGAGCCCAATGCACCAGATCTTGGGCGGAACATCGTATGGGAGCAACGGATGGACCTCGGAGACCGGAATCCGCGCCACGCCGGTGGCGTCCGACAGTTGCCTTTCCGTGCGAGTCTTGATGATTTCCAGAAGGTCGTTGGGGACTCGAGTGCCCCGCCGGGTGTTGATCTCAGGGACCGGCGCAATGCCGTCTGGATGCACCGTCCCCACGTGGACTTGTCCCCCGTGTGCAAAGCGAATCAGTTTCATGGCTGGTGGAGTGAAGCCCTCATTCTAACGCGGATGTGGGGCAGGTCCTCAGGCTGCTGCGGCCTCTCAGGCCGCCTTGCTAGCCACAAACCTGCGACACTGCTCTGCAGGAAAACGGCAAGGGCTAACGCAACCAGGGAAACCCCGGCCGTGCGTGTAATGAGCGAGATCAGACCGAAACCGGCCAAGACGAGAAGGAATGTTACGAGGCTGAGGTGCCAGGACGAAGACCGGCTGGCGGCAAGGAATGCGGCGATCACCAACGCGTAACCGAATCGCTGCCTCCCGGAGAAGAGAACGTAGGCTGCTGGTACAAGAATCGCGGCAGCAAGACTCACCATCAGGGCGGTGAGGGCGGATGAAATCATCACATCGACAGTGGGCCATGCGGTTGCAACGGGCGGCGCGGACCAGAGTCGAACCCCGGAACGATCGCCTGGGATCTGCCCATCGATCCACAAGGCAATCCTGGGCGCCGCCCACAGCAGCGCGCAAAGCGCGGCCACGGTCGGCATAGACAGCGGATTCATACGGCGGTTTCCGAGCGCCAGGCGGAGAAACAGATCTGCTGCCATCGCGGCTAGAGTGATCAGCGCGCCAAATGCGACGGCTATCAGAATCGACTGGAGGATCGCGTCCCACACATAGTCCTGCACCGGCTGGGAAGTATCGTAATTCTCGAAAAACGTGGGCATCCGATTGGCATAACTCAGCGCAAGTAGAAACGCCGCTCCGGCTCCAAAACAGGCGTATCGCTTCCACCGCGGATCCAGTTCGCGCACGTGCCGGAAGAAAAGCAGGACTACGAGCAGCAGAAATCCGCCCAGGATGGCGGGAACGAGATAACCCGTCAATCGCGGCCGGCGAAACTCGCGTAACCAATGATCGGGAAGGTGAAGGTAGCGGCGGAAATGCGAGGGCCGGTCGCCCAGGATTTCGAGGGAGATTCTGGCTCGTGAGTCGCCGGAGCGGAACTCAGTGTTCTCCCAGACGAAGTGGTGATCGGTTCGATGGTCGCGTACCTGCTCGCTGGTATCGGAAAGCTTCCATTTTTCGAACCGGATTCCTCGCGCCGAGAGATAGCTTTCGCCAATGCTCCGCGCTTGCGAGGAGGAAAGCTTTGCGCCAGCCGTCTTCTCGTCTAAAACCCAGTCTTCGCGGACCACACGCTTGTTCTGATCCACGTAGATGTGATGTTCCTGTTTCTGGCCCGGCTCAAAGTAACGAATCCGCCACAGCCCGGTCCATTGATCGTCCCGGACGATGCGATTGGCCTCGGTTGCACCTGCCTGGCGGCGTAAATACTCGAAGACTTCCTCGCTTAAGTTCGCCACGTAGTTGACTGAAACGAGGCCGGACTTCGGTGGACCTCCAGCCGCCGCCAGCGCCTCTTCCTTGGTGACGGACACCCGCAGGAAATCCCCAAATTCGCGGGGTGTTGCCCAAATCGCTGCGACACAGAGCACGCCCGCGACAGCGTACAGTAGCGGTGGCGGCCAAATCGGCGCGAGTGGCGGACCCGGTGCTTCCACGGGCTCGCGATGTTCGTCCCGTACTTTGGGAGATTCCAGGGTCCAGTTGGCCAGGGTCTCTGCTCGAAGGAAGCCGCCTGACCGGCGATAGCGCCAGAGCGCATAGACGAACGGTCCAAGTATCGCGCCACCCACCGCGTAGCCGCTGATCCGGAAGATCCAGCCTTCGGCGGTCCACAGGTACGATCCGATCAGCAGCGCATCGACTGTGTAATGCCAAACCAACGTGGCGCCAATGCCAAAGCGCAGCATCATCCAGCCCGCAGCCACACCGATCAAGCCTACTTCGACACCGCGAATGTAGGCCGGCTGCTGCGGGTAATTGGCGTGCAGGAAACCCCACAAAAATGCCGGAAGAATCATCGCGAGCCAACGCGATTTCAGCACTTGCCACAGCAGCGGGATCGCGAGCAGGCGGAAGGTGAATTCTTCCCAGATGGAAGCTTCGACTGAGATGGTCAGCGGATCGAGCCATGGCGCAAAAGTCGATAGCAAATTTGAATACTCGACATCCTGGGGGCTCCACACGCCAAACTGGCGGCCGGCCAGGTAGAAGGCGGTAATGAACGCCAGGTGGCCCGCGGCCATCGCGTAGCCGGTCACGCACGCGCGGAAAAATTCGCGTGTCTGCATGCCGTCGCGGGAAAAAAGGGAGCGCAGCGAAAGACGGTCCGGGAGAATCCTGCGATACAGGGGCTCGCCGGCAGTGCCGGTCAGCAAAACAAGAATGAGAATTCCCATGCCCGCCCCAACGCCCTGCAGCAGTGCGGAAATCACTCCTTCGCCGGACGGAGTGCTGGTCGGCATGTCGTCCAGATAGAAGGGCAGCGAGTTCCACTGCGTGAGCATTGTGAGCACGCCCACCAGTGCCGCCGCCGGCAACACTTGTTGCCAACTAAGTTCTCTCCGCCGCGCCCAGTGGATCATGAGAACTACCGCCGCGAGAAGCAGCCCACCCTCAAACACCTGCGCGATTCGGGTGTAGAGCTCGTTCTTCGAGCGCAGCGCGGCGAAGTCGCGCTCCCAGGCCTCTGGAACCTTCAAGCTTTCCAGGAAACCTTCCACGCGATTCCCGCGAACGGCCACACTCAGCCGGAGGGTTGCCTCTTTTACGCGAAAGTCTTCGCGTTCCCAACTGAAAACGTGATCCCGGCGGTTGGGCTTCTCCTCCGATTCTTCTGCCACTATGCGAAGCCCGGCGATGGCCTGGGTCTCCAGAAAAGCTTCGGCTAACTTTCGCGCTTGAACCGGCTCGAGGCGAGTTCCCGGAGCTTCATCGGCGATCGTGTGTGCATATCCAATGACTCGGCCATCGGGGGCCAGCCATACCCGGAACTCTTCCTTGTCCGGAGGCCGATACCACCGTGCTCGCCAGCGCCATACCGGCACCCGCTCCTTCATCAGAGGATTGGCTTGCTCGAGCCCCAATTCTCGTTCGAGGAACAGTCGCGCCGGGTCATCGGGATCGAACAGAGTCAGATTCCGGAATCCCTGCCGGTTGTAACCTAGCCGGTCGAGAAACATCGCGGCCTTCTGCGTGATCTGGGATCGCGAAAGCGAAAGATCCAGCGAGGCCTGCGGGAACGCGGCTCTGTAATTGCGAAAAAGGAAAAGGCCGGAAAGCGCCGCCACGGCCAAAGAGACGACAACCAACCGCCAGTCGGCCGGGGTGAGGCGCTCTCGTGGGATTGGGATTATTTCTTCAGACGGCTGCACGCGGTGGCCGCGCCCGTAGGATCGACGGCAGCGGTGCCCTCCTCAATGTGCTGGATCTTGCCGTCCACATCGACGACGAACGTAGACCGGTTGGCGACGCCGCGTTCGGTCAGGATTCCGTAGTCCTTACTTGCCGTCCGCATGAAATCGCTTAACAGGGGAAAGCTCGTCTTTAAATGTTCATCTGCCCAGTGTTTCAAGGTCGGTGCGTTATCGGTCGAGATGCCGAACACCTGGGCGCCCATATCTTGAAATTTGGCGATACCAGCCTGGTACGCCGTCATTTCCTTGGTTCAACCACCCGTAAAGGCGGCGGGAAAGAACGCCAGGACAACCATGGACTTGCCACGGAATTCGGATAGCGAAGCGGTCCCGCCCTTGGTGGATGGAAGCTTGAAGTCCGGCGCCATATCGCCGACCTTCAGGTGCGTCTTAGGGGCCTGCGCTTGTAGTGCCAGAGCGCCGGCGCCCACGAGAAGAAGATGCCTTCTGTTCATTTGCCCTCCCTGGAGGTAATTGAAACCGGAGTCTCAGCGCGAATCTACCACACTTCGGCAGGAGGGTGTGCTTGAGTCCGCGCCTGGCTTCAGCCGCGACATTGAAAGAAGTGAGAATCTACCGCAGACAGGGTGAATAGGTCCGGATCGCCGTGACGGTGCCCGCCGGCGTCCGGAAGTTGAACGTCAAGGGTTTGCTGCGGCTGTCAGGATTCGGACTCGAGACCGTCACCGCATACTGCCCTTGAATGATCGTCGATAGCCGGCTAAACAAATACTGATAGTTCAGTGAGGAAGTCTCGCCAAAGAACTGACCACCGGTCTCCCGGGCCAACTGGCGAAGGTAGCCCGTGAGATTCGGATTGCTGTTTCCCTGGTTGAGAGCGATGGTGTAAAAAGTGACGCCGCTGGCGCGCGCCGTCCCAAGCCCCTGATTCACGTCAGTAAGGATGCCGCTCAGATTATCGAGCGCCGTAACAACGACGACGATCTGACGTCTGCCCGTTTCGCGAACTGTGCTTTGCGCCGAGGTTACGACTCCGTCATAGAGTGCATTGCCGGGCGGCACCGGCACCAACAGATCAATCCTTTGAGCGACCCGATCCTTTTCCGTAGTGAACTCGATCTGCTGGCGTGCGACGTCTTCCAGATGGACTAACTGAATCCGGTCATCGATCCCGAAACTGAAGACGAACTGGCGGGCGGCGCTCCGCAACAAAACCTGATCCTCCTGCGCGTCGATGCCATTCATCCCGAACAGGAAAGTGAGGGAGATAGGAGCCTCGACCCCGGCCGGCTTGAGATCGCAAGGCGTGATCTGGCTTTCCTCGGCGCAAGAAATGTTCGCGGTGGAGAGATTCCGGAACGGCACGCCCGCTGCGTCGAGAACCGAAGTATAGGCGGTAATGTTCGGACAGAAGCGCAGGTCGAGTTGATTGATGATACCTATCGGCTGGTTAGCAGGCGCCGTAGGCCGTATCGTGAGAGACACTGGTTGCGAACGCCCTCCTCCGGGCTCAGGTGTGAATACCGTGATCACAACCGCGCCCGGATCGGCGATATCCTGTGCCTGCAAGAATGCAATGAGCTGGCCAGCGTGGTTGAAGAAAGTCGGTCGTGGCCGGTTGTTCACCTCAACTGCGGAACTCCGCACGAACCCGCTCCCGTTCACGATCAGATTGAAAGCGGCTCCGCCAGCGTCAATGATCTCCGGAGACAACCCGGTGATCATGGGCGTCGGATTCGGCACAGGCGGAACTCCGGTAACGGACGCGGTAATCGGAACATTGAGAATTGGATTGGCCGGATCGTCGCTGGCAATCTGGAGATTGATGTTGACGGGTCCAATGATGGTTGGTGTGAACCGCAGAGTCACGACGCGGGCTTCACCCGGTTCGAGACGAAAGCCGAAACTAGGAACGACGGAAAACACCGGCGACGCTACCGAGAACGACCGGACGTTGAGTGGGAACGTTCCAGCGTTGGCGACGGTGAAAGGCGTCTCACGCGTAGTATTGACCACTACATCGCCCAACTCGAGACGAGAAGGCGACGTCGAGATCTGTGGGTTTAAATTCTGGCCTCCCGCCACGCGCAGAAAGGGTCCGGCGGGGCTCTCGTTGACGCCGTAGCGAACATTCAAGCTGAGGTTGCCGTTACGCACAACCGCGGGCACACGGAAAGTGAGGCGGTAGATACCGATCTGGTCGTCGGCCACGCCCGAGTACAGGACGTGATCGGAGGAGAGCTCGATGCCATCCAGGATGATCACGGGAGCGTCCGTGGTGGAAGCCATCCCACGAGCGATTTCACCGGAGCCAAAATTAGGAAACGTGTTGCCAAATCCCTGGCCAAATGCGGAAATGATCATGTTCGGAGCGGCCGGCTGCAGACCTTGGCCGGCTTCCGGCGGACCAATCCGCGCGCCTGTATCTGCGTTTAGAGCAAACACGGGATTTCGGCCGTCGGGATTCTCGAAAAAGGAGAAGAACTCCGGGGCAGTGGCCCGGACTTCGACGAAACGCTCGTCGCTGCGCAATTCCCCTGCCTGGCCGCAGTTGCTGATGACGACGACGGGAACGCTACCCTGCCGTACAGTTTCCGGAACCTGGAATTCGATTTCGCCGGAAGATACCCACAATAACCGGGCCGCAATCCCGCCCAGAGTTACACAGGATCCACCGAGAACCGTAGGAGCTTTGCCGTCGACCATGTTCTCCGCCTGCACCCGGACGTCGGCGCCGGCCGGTGCGAAATTGCGCCCGAGCACAAAGCCGCGCCCTTTGATCGCCAGGACCCGGTAGGGCGGCGTGCTCCTGCCACCGCCAACGACACCCTCCTCGTTGATCTCGGGCAGCGGCGGACCCACGCGGATCGAGGTGAGCCGGAAGACCACGGGAGCGAGGTTTGCAAAGGTGGCGGTCACGGTGGACTGCCCCGGACGATTGCCGAGAGTGACGGTGACCTGTGCACGCCCCTGGGCGTTAGTGGTAACGGTGTTGGCGGAAATCGTGGCGTTCGCCGCGGTGAAGTTGACCGTGGCGCCCGCTACCGGGTTGTTGAAGGCGTCGCGCAACTCGGCTACCAGAGGCGCTGGAATCGCCGTTCCTTCGTTGGCGGATTGGTTGTTCCCCGAAATCATCAGCAACTGCGACGCAACGGGGCGCTGGTCACCAATTCGTGCGATGAAGGCCGCGTTTGTGCTGGCGCCGGTGCTTCTCATGATTGCGCCCGGAGTGACGGGAAAGTTGGAGGACTGGGTGTAGCCGGCGAAATAGAGGTTGCCACCGGCATCGCGAGCGATTGCGATGCCGTTGTCGTTGCGCTGGCCGCCGAGGTAGGTGCCGAAGGTAAGCTGTGTGCCGATTGGATTGATGTAGGCGAGGTAAGAGTCGTATGGCTCGCCGGCCACATCGCCGCCGCGAGTGGTCTGTAGCGCGTCGTTTGTGACGGGTATGTTGGTGGAGCTGGAGGTGCCGATGACATAGGCGTTACCGGCAAGGTCAGCGGCAACACCGTTGATCACATCGTCGCCGTTTCCTCCCAGGAACGTCGAATACACCATTTCCCCGTTGGCGTTGATCTTGGTAACAAAACCATCGCGGGCGAGCAGATCTCCGCCTGAGCGGAAAGTCTGGACGACTTGAGGAGTGACCGGGAAACGGAGGCTCAACGTTTCCCCGACCAAATAAATATTGGTGCCGTTGCTGTCTACGGCTAGCCCGTTCACTGTATCGTTTTCCTCGCCTCCCAGAAGGGTGGAGTAAAGCAACACCTTTCCAGCCGGATCAAACTTGCTGAGAAAAACGTCGGACCCGCCGAAGTGGACACGCTGCACGGCATTTGAAGTGACTGGGAAATCACGAAGAGTCGTGATGCCCGCCACGTAAACGTTGCCGGTGCGATCGACCGCGATGGCGCGGCCCGTCTCGACCGCAATGACGAACGAGTCGACGTCTCCACCGTGAAAGGTAGACCAGATCATCTGACTTGCCGAAGGATTGATCTTGCTGACGTAGATCTCGACCGTGCCTTTCCGTTCGACGCGGTAGGATCCCTCCGTAACGAGGAAATCCGTGGAGACGGTATCACCGGTAACGTGGGCGTTCCCACCGAGATCGATGGCTACGCCGTTCAACGTGTCCGATCCACGGCCGCCGATCCGTGTGGAGTACAACAGGTTTGTTCCCGTGTTATTGAGCTTGGACAGGAATCCGTCGGTGTCGCCGGCCGGCCCGTTGGGACGGTCTCGCATAACCCCTGACGTCGTTGGGTAGTTGATGGAGCGCGTGGTGCCGCCGACATAAGCGTTGCCGTCCTGGTCGACGGCAATGTAACCGCCGGTATCTTCATCACTGCCGCCAAGGAGGGTTGCGTACAAGATAGCCGTACCCGTCGAGTTCAGCTTGACAACGAAAATATCGGTACCGCCGATGACGCGCGGCTGATAGGCGCCGCTGGTAGCAGGGAAATTATCGGAGGTGGCCATTCCGGCGACGTAAACGTCACCATTCCGGTCGACCGCGATCGAGGTGGCCGTTTCGCGCAGACGCGCGCCGAACAAAGTCGCAAACTGGATAGTTGGGTCAATAACGAGCGGACGCTGCCGGTCGTAGTGGCCGGTGGAGAATCCGATGCTTCCCCCAGCGTGCAATTGGAACCGACCTTCCACCGCACGTCGCCCATTGCCAACTTCCTGGTAAAGCACCGGCCTCGATTTCATGACGCGACCCAAGCCGGTGTCGAGAACCAGGTTTCCCTCGTTATCAATCCGTACCCCGGAGGCGCCCTCCATCTGGAAGCGAATTCGCGACGGATCGCTTCCAGGGTGGACAACAAAATCGTACTCAAGCTGGCGTCCGTTTCCGTAATAAACCAGATCGATTCCGCGATAGACTCCGCGGTACCGCACTCGGCGAAAGTGTGGAACGCCGGTGATCCACGCGGACGGGTCGCTACCCTGAAGATAACTGCTGATTCCAGGGAGACGCTCCTCTCCGGTTGCCTCTCCAGCGGCGGCGCCTTCCAGCCGCATGCGCAGGAGACCGTCTCCCGTCCGGAAGCTCGCTCCTCCGCGGTCCAGGGAGAGCTCAAAACCATGTCCTCGCGCGAGGAATTGAACCTGTGAACTCCCCTGTCCGCGGTTCGGTTCAAATTCGATCGGAAGATCTCCCCACGCAGCGGAGAGCAGAGTTGAAAAGGACGCTAAAACAAAACTGACCTGTTTTGTCATGGGACACCCGTAAACTATAGTACTACCGATTGTTTGAGTTTGTTATTAGGAATATGACTTAGCTGGCGCTTCCAGAAGTCTACTTGCGTGTGAACTCGCGGGCCTCCCGAAGACCGGGACGCGTCGTATCCGCCTTGGAGCACAACGTAATGAGCTTGGAATAGTACCCAGCCGCGTCTTCCTGCCGGCCCAAAAGCCGGGCTGAGCGCGCCGCCAAGTGGAGTGTATTGAAGCGATTAGGAGACTCCTGCAACGCGGCTTCCAGCTCCTTCAGGGCCTCGGTGGGGCGTTTCGTCTCCAAAAGTAGCTCTCCGAGCAGTTCCCGCGCGGGCAACACTGCGCCGGGAGTGACTGGATGTTTGTCGATTTTGTCCTCGAGATCGGCCGCCGAGCGCATTAGTGGGACGGCTTGCTCGCTTTTCCCTTCCGCATGAGCCAGCCATGCCTCCACTGTGCGGCGCTGCACTTCGACCTGACTTGCCCAATCGTATCCGCTGGCGCCCGCAATCTCACCTCGAATCGCCGCCAGCCGCTCGACTTCCCGTCCGGCGGCAGCACGATCGCCGCTTCTGGCCGCCCCCAAGCCTCGAGCGAAAACCACGATCGCCTCCGCGTAGCGGAAATTCTTCCAGGGAAATCCGGCGGGGTGCAACTGCAAGCCCGCGGCCTGCGTCCACTCGCGCCTTTCAAGCGCGTACCGGGCGGGGATCGCCGCCAAGGCATACGCGGCAGCGAAATTCTCCAGGTCCAGCGTCTTGATCGCCAGCATCTCGTCATAGACCTGTTTCGCCTTCCGGTCCCGGCCTTGTTGCAAGTAAGCGTAAACCAGGTAGTCCATGGCGTGAAGCTGATCGAACGATCCCGCGCCCGGCTTGAGCCGCTGGACGTGCGTCTTGGCCGATGTGGCCGAAGCGATGTTCGACTGAATCGAGTCGTCCCAAAGTCCCAGACGGATGAAAATGTGCGACGGCATGTGGATCGCATGGGGCGAATCGGGTGCGATCTTGGCATAGCTTCGTGCCGCAGGCAGCGCTAGTTCGGCGAGCCGAGGGTAGTCGAAGCTGTGAATGATGTAATGCGCAACGCCAGGATGTTCACGGTTCTTGGGCAATACCTCGTTAAGAATCGCGGCGGCTTTTTTCTGGTTGCCATACAACTTATCAGTGGGTGGAGCGGTTCCCAGCAAGGCTAGCGCGTAAAAAATCGCTGCTTCGGAATCGGCCGGATGCTTGCGGTAGACCTGTTCCATCGCCTGCTCGTAGGCGAGAGAGCGCGCCCGGTGAGCCAGCGTCTTCGAATCTTTGTAGAAGGCCGCGATCGCGGAGATGTAATCTCTCTCGCGGGCCGTCTTGGCGCCCGCGGCGACCGCCTTTTCAGCCGCTTCGGCGCCTCTCGCCAACTCTGGCGCCGTGGGTGGCGCCCAAACCGGGTGATAGTTGCTCATGGCGACACCCCAGTATGCCATTCCGCATGTGGGGTCGGTGGCTGCGATTGCCCGGAACGCCTTTTCAGCCTCGTCGTACCAGAACGAATGCAGCATGGCGACCGCGCGTTGGAAGGGCGCCTGCACAGAGGAGTCGCAGGAGGTCTCGAAGCGAACCGTTCCCAGTCCGCCATGGTGGTGTTGATGCGCTTCCTGGGCGGTCAATGCGGTAGCGAGCAAGAGAGTCCATTTCATGGTAAGGCCTCTCTTGAGATTATCCCCCGATGGTCGCGTGTGGCGCGACCACCGAGCTTTGCAATCCTTTCGACGGACGTGACAGCATTTTGGCGGCCGGTTCATCTGTTAGTAGTAGGTCATAATTGAGTCATGGTCAGCGTCGTCACCCCTTCCTCGCCGGCTGCTGAGCAAAAGGTGATCCTGCACGACATCAGTTGGGAGACCTATGAAAGGCTGCTGGCCGAGCACGACCCGGGGCCGGGCATCCGATTCACATATGACGAAGGGAATCTTCAAATCGTGGTCCTCTCCACACGGCATGAAATGCCGAATCGACTACTGGCTCTCCTGGTCGAGGTGATCGCCGGAGAATGGAAGCTAGCCGTACTGCAAGCAGGATCAGTGACCTTGAAGCGCCCTGATTTGCACAAAGGGTTTGAACCAGACACCTGTTTCTACTTTCGCCATATAGAACACGTGATGTCCAAAGAGAAGCTCGACCTCACGGAAGATCCCCCGCCCGATCTGGTAATCGAAGTGGATATCAGCCGGCCATCCCTGAACAAGTTCCCTTTATTCGCAGCCGTCGGAATCGGCGAAGTCTGGCGGTATGACACCAGGCGCGTCTACGTTCATCTGCTTGAGCAGGGCCGGTACGTGGAGTCGCCCGAAAGCAAACTATTGGCTCCGTTGACAGCGGATCAGATAAGCCGCTTCGTCATCGACGGTCTGGGAGAGCCCCGCCGTTACTTATGGATGGAGCGGGTCCGTCACTGGGCGCGCACCAACCGCTGACCCATCCATGAAATCTCTCACCCAATACCTGACATTCAACACGGCGAAGCATCGTGAATACATCAACATCACAGGACGGGTTGAGGAATCGCTGCGGAAAAGCGGGATTCAGGAGGGAATGATCCTGGTATCGGCCATGCACATCACCGCGGGCATTTGGGTCAACGACGCGGAGGATGGACTTCTGCAGGATATCGACGAGTGGCTGGAACACCTCGCTCCGTTCCGCCGCGACTATCGACATCATGAAACCGGAGAGACCAATGGCGACTCTCATTTAAAGAGCCTGCTGGTGCACCACCAGGTAATCCTGCCGGTAACTGCGGGCAAGCTCGATCTTGGGCCGTGGCAGCAGGTCTACTATGCCGAGTTCGACGGCCAGCGTCCCAAGCGCGTCATCATCAAAGTGATGGGCGAGTAGAGGGTTTGCTTCGGATGAAAGGAACCTCCCAGTCGCGCCATGCTTGAGGTGATAGGGAGAGCCTAATGATATTCGTACTGATTTTCTTGTTCCTCGCCGGAGCGCTGAGCGCCGCAGAGCTTCCGGTCCGTCACGTTGTTCTCTACAAACACGGCGTCGGATTCTTTGAACGCAGCGGAGAGTTGGCTCCCGGTGAAGGGGCGCGGCTCGACTTCAAAGCCAGCGAGATGAATGACGTGCTGAAGTCCCTGACCCTTGAAGTAAAGGGCGGGAAGGGAGTAGCCGGGCTTCGCTATGACTCATCCGAGCCGCTCAACGTAAAGCTGCAACGATTCCCGCTGAATCTTGGGACTCAGCAGCCGGTGAGTGCGCTTCTCGATCAGTGGAAGGGCGCACAACTCGAGTTGAAGATCAACAGCCAAACCATCACCGGGGCGATCGTGAGCGCGCGCCTGATCGCGGCGGGAACCCAGCGGGAGGAAAGGGAGACGGTCACGCTCCTCCTCAGCCTCGGAGAATTGCGAACGTTCGATCTGGCGGGCGCCACGCTTCGATTTCCCGATCCCACGCTGCAACTCCAGCTTCGCGATTACCTCACGACGTTGACCCAAGCCCGCTCGACCGACAAACGCAGTGTCTACATCGACTCGATCGACTCCGCGCGGCGCAACATTGCGGCTTCCTACATGATTCCGACTCCGGTGTGGAAGTCGTCGTATCGGCTCATTTTCAACCCTACGAGCGATCCGACGCTCGAAGGATGGGCCATTATCGACAACACTTCAGGTGAAGACTGGACCAACGTCCGGCTGTCGCTCGTCTCCGGCCGTCCCATCTCATTTATCAGCAAACTCTATGAACCGAAATATCTGGAACGTCCGGTGGCGGAGCTGCCCGAAGACAAGGCCGTCGCCCCAATCGCGCACGCGGGAGTCATAGCCATGGAGCAGAAGATCGCTGCCGCTAACAGACTGAGAGCCATGGCGCCGCATCCCGCAGCCCCGCCTCCTCGGCAAGAGGCGGCGTTTGCGGATGCCGAGGCCCTCGGGGAAGTGCGAGAGAGCACGCTGGCGGCAACTTCCCAGGGTCGCGAGCTGGGCGATCTGTTCGAATATCGATTCGATCAGCCGGTCACCGTGCGTAAGAGCGAATCCGCCATGATCCCGTTCCTGCAACAAAAGCTTGCCGCGCGCAAGCTACTGATCTACTCCGACCATAGTTCTCCGCACCCTCGGCACGCAGCCGAGCTGACCAATGCCTCCGGGAAGACGCTCGACGGCGGCCCTATCACGGTCTATGACGCTAGCGCCTACGCGGGAGAGGCATTGTTCGAGACGGTAAAGACCGGCGACAAGCGTCTGATCAGCTACGGCATCGATATAGGCACTCGCATCACCACTGCGTTTGATTCCAAGGCCGGCCTGATCCGTGAGGTGAAGTTGCAGCGAGGGGTCCTGACCACGCGCATGGCTTTCCACGAGTCGCGGACGTATACGATCCGGAATGTCGACAGCAAAGCGAAGGTGCTCGTGATCGAGCATCCGGTTCGTCCAGGGTATCGCCTCCTGAACCAGAAGCCCGCGGAATCCACCGCTACGGCGCACCGGTTCGAGATAAAGCTGGCGCCGGCTGCAAATGAAAAGTTTACGGTGGATGAGGAGAGGCTCCTCGACCAGACGTACCTGGTCTCGGACGTCACGCCGGACTTCCTGGTCACGTTGGTTCAGAACAAAGAGCTGAGTCCGGCGGGCCGTAAGAGCCTCGAAACTATTCTCGACCGGAAGCGGCAGATTGCGCAGACGGATCAGGAACAGCAGCGGGCGGAAGGAGACATCAAAGAACTCTTTCAGGACCAGGAGAGGATCCGTCAAAATCTCTCGAGCCTGAATCGAGTTTCTGGTCAGCAGGAGCAGGTGCAACGCTACTCCAAGCAGCTCGCGGATCAGGAGACGTCTTTGGTGCAATTGCGCGATCGAGTGGCGGAGCTGCGAAAGCGGAAAGCGGCGTTGGAAACAGAGCTACGCGGGCTGATCACCAAGCTCGAGTTTTGAGCTAGTGGAGGGCCGCCCCCTTGTCACCCACACCTCCCGGTGCTATAGATTCCCAGTAGCACTTGACTCCGGGAGGTCTTTACGATGAGGCTCGTTCTATTTGTGCCGCTGCTGGTGTTCCTGAATGGCGACTGTCTGGCCCAGAGCATTTTCTCAACTCTGGTGGGACGAGTGGCTGATTCTTCATCGGCGGTGATTGCCGGCGCGAAGGTACAGGTCACCAATGTCAGCACCAACGAAAGGCGCGCATTCACCACCAACGCGCAGGGGCAGTATGAGATCAACAATCTGTTTCCTGGCGTGTACACTCTCCAGGTCGAGATGGCGGGATTCACCCGGCATCGCCGGGAGAGCATTTCGCTTGCCGCAAATGAGAACGCCCGCATCGACGTCACACTCGAAGTTTCGGCCCAGGCAACCGAAGTAACGGTAACCGCCGTAGGAGAAACGCGAATCGAAACCGAGTCGTCGCTGCTCGCCGATGTCAGGAGCCTGAAGCAGCTTCAGACGCTGCCCTTGGCTGACCGTAGTATCTACCGCTTCCTTGTGCTGACACCAGGAGTGACCGGAGGAATGAACGGCACCATGTCGGTATCGGGGAGCCGGTCGCGACAGGTGCATTATGCGGTCGATGGAGTCACCATGTCGGATGTCCGGTCTAGCAACACCATCGGCCCGACACTCAATTTCATCGAGGCATTCGAGGAAGCCAAAGTCGATTTCGGCAACAACACGGCGGAGTTCAAGGCGCTGGGCACCCTCACGGTCACCAGCAAGCGCGGCGGGAATCAACTTCATGGCGCCGTGTACGACTATTACGGTACCGGTGCTTTTCGGGCGCGCGATTATTTCACCGGAGGCCGCAGCGGCACTCCCAGCCATGGCTTTGGAGGGCACGTCAGCGGTCCTGTCTGGGTGCCCAAAATCTATGACGGGAGAGATAAGACGTTTTGGATCCTCTCGTACGAGACCACCTTCGCACCGCAAGGCGTCAGCAACCTGACTCCTACGGTTCCCTTGCCCGCCTGGAGGCGCGGAGATTTTTCGCGCGAAACGGCGATTGTGAGGGATCCCTTCGCCGGCAACCAGCCTTTTGCCGGCAATCTTCTCCCTCAGACGAGGATCAACAATGTTGCGCGTCTCTATCTGCCCTTTTGGCCTGACCCTAACTTCGGCAACCCGGAGGTTTTCGATAATTTAAACTATCGCGAGCAGAAACGGCGCCCGTTCGCCAAGCCGCACAACGGCCAGGTGCGGGTGGACCATCGCATCGTGAAGTCAAACACTGTGTTCGGCCGATATCTGCACCAGCGGCAGACCAACCCTGAGTACGACAGCGGCCTTCCGGGCACTATCGGGTTGCGCAGGCAGGTGCGGGTTGTCAAGCACGCGCTCATCTCTGACACTCACATCTTCTCGCCCACGCTCATCAACGAATTCCGGTGGGGTGTTTCCTACAACACCAACCCCATCTGGAACGCCTTCGTGAATGGACCCTCCTTCATTCAGGCGGCGGGACTCACCAACGTGACTCGGGATGGCCGTATCCCGGACGTGCGCCAGATTCCTGTGGTGCGTTTCGCGCAGGGCGCGGGGATCACTGCGATCCAGGTCAATAATCAGAGGTTCTTCAATGAAGATCTGACGACTCAGTGGCAGGACACCGTCAGCAAGATCGCCGGCAAACACAGTCTGCGGTTTGGCGCCGAAATCAATCAGCGCCGCTTCCGCGACCAGAACCAGTCCGCCGACCTGTTCGGCAACTACCAGTTCACCAACCGTTACACCGGTTTCAACTTTGCCGATTTCCTGCTCGGCTTGCCTAGCTCGATCAATCGCGCACCTTTCGCTGAGCAAAGAGTGGACAAATCCATTGCTTACGACTTCTTTATTCAGGACACCTACAAGATCACCCCTAGCCTGACCTTGAATCTCGGCCTGCGCTACGAGTATCACCCGTCCTGGACTACCACGGGCGACCGGATCTCCGCCTTCGACGTTCGCACCGGCAGCATCGTCGTTCCCGATAGCGCGCTGAACTTGGTGAGCGACCTGTTTCCCAGGAACCTGGTGCCCGTCATCGGTCACTCGCAAACCGCCTTCAACCAACGGCTGTTTCGAGCCGACAAGAACAACCTGGCGCCCCGCGCCGGATTCGCCTGGCGCCCGTTGGGCGCCAAAACATTCGTCATCCGCTCGGCCTATGGGATTTTTTACGACATCATTCCGCGCCAGCCTGCATTATTCGGTACGCCGTTCATCGTTAACGAGCCGGGCTACACCAATCCCACCGATGTCAACGATCCCGGCTTCGTGCAGTGGCCGCTGGCCTATCCGCGAGTCGTGCGCGGAGCCGGTGTCAGCATCCCAGGATGGTTTGAAATCGGCTTCCGGACACCTTACGCACAGAACTGGAACTTCACGATCGAAAAGGAAGTCGCGAGAATAGCGGCGCGCGCGTCGTACGTGGGCACGGGTGGCCGCCAGATGTCGTATCCATTCAACGTCAATCAGCCCGTGCCCGGAGCGGGAGCCTATATCGACAAGCCGCGGCCGTTCCCTAATCTTCCGGGCATCACCGAACAGCGCACGGGAGCAAGCCACACCTATCATGCTCTGAGCGTCGAGCTTGAGCGCCGCTATTCGAACGGCCTCATGTTTCAGACATTCCTCACTTGGGCGAAGGACCTCGGCGATGAGGACGTGACTCCCGAGAATACTTTCGATCGCCGCCGCGAGCGCGCACAGACGCAAATCACACCGTACCGCCGCTGGACCGGGTTTTTCATCTATGAATTACCGATCGGGAGGGGCAAGCGTTATGGAAGCAATCTTCGCGGAGTGGGCCGCCATCTGCTCGGTGGGTGGGAGCTCAGCGCTACCGCGACGTTGCAGGACGGGCAAAACGAGACGCCCGTATGGCAGTCGCCCGACCTCCACGGCATTGCCAACACCACCAGCCGCACACCTCCGCTGGTTTCCTACCGCCCGGATTGCCTGCGCGATCCCAACTTCCCCTCCAACCAGCGGTCGATTGGCGCCTGGTACGACGTCACTGCTTTCCGCTTGCCCACCACACCCGGCATCTTCGGTACCTGCGGGCGGAGCATCATTGAGGGGCCGGGAGTTGGCGTCCTGCATGCGGGGCTCTTCAAGACCTTCAGCGTCGCCGAAAGAGCTCGCATCCGGTTCGGCACGCAACTGACCAATGTCCTGAACCACCCCAACTGGAGCAATCTCTCGGGCGGATCTCTTAGTCTGGACAACACCAGCGCTCGCGGACGGATTACGGGGGCTGGAGGCGCCACCGGCACATCTGCCGGGGACGCGGCTGGTCCGAGGGTGCTGCGTCTCGACCTCCGCATCGAATTCTGACGATTCGCACACGCCGACGGATGGCCACCTGGATTGGTACAGGTCTCCGTCCCGCCAAGTTCGCATCCTCGAAGCCATGTGACTCGCGGCAAAGCTTCTGAAGCTCGGGCGGTTCGTATTCAGCGGTGCATGATTGAGGCACCACACCGCCGGGTAAAGGTAATTCTGCACGACATCAATCTATGCCAGCCCGACGATCGCCCGCCTTCGAGGGGGATCTGTACGCACCTCACTCCGGCAATGATCCCAGAATGTCGATGTGGTATTTTGCCGCCAGAGTCATCAACTTTCCCATGTCAGGCGGCTCCATCGGCGGCAGGGTTAGGCCGGTCGCGGGCTCACTCATTTCCATGACGAAACTTTCAAAGCCGGCGGGAGCTGCCAGCACCAGAATCCTTGCTGGTGTGGTCCCTTCGATTCTGAAACCATGGGGGATCTCTCTCGGCCCGAAAACATACGCTCCCGCCCCAGTCTTCCACCTCTGGCCGTCGCAGACAAAGGTCACTTCCCCTTCGAGAACATAGAAGGCTTCGTCTTCAGCATGGTGGACATGATATGGCGACGCAAAACCGGCGGGGATGAGCTGCTCAATCAGCGCGAAGGCGCCATTCGTGGTTTCGCTGGTAGCCTTCACGAACGTCAACGTGCCCAGGAACCAAATCGCCGGTCCTTCTCTTGGAACTACGTGGGGCTGGAGCTTGGGATCCAAAGTCACTTCTCCTTAACGTTCCACGCCGTTAACATGAGATAGCATGGATCGTCAAACAATATCACACTGAGGGCGGAGGCCGGCGGCCCTGTGCTAGATTGAGTTGTTCATGACCCAACCCGCTTTGCAAAGGACACCCTTGAACTCCGTTCACAGGGCCCTGGGGGCGAAGATGGTGGACTTCGGCGGATGGGACATGCCCGTTCAGTATTCCGGAATCCTGGAAGAGCATCACGCCGTCCGGCAGCGAGTTGGGTTGTTCGACGTATCCCACATGGGTGAAGTGGAGATCCGAGGGCCGCAAGCATTCGATCTGGTCAACTTCGTTGCTACGAGTGCAGTCTCAAAAATGGCTCAGGGCCAAGCGCAGTACGCGGGGCTCCTTTATGAGCACGGTGGCTTCGTCGACGACATACTGGTCTACAAGGTTTCAGACACGCACTATTTTCTTTGCGTGAACGCGTCGAACCAACAAAAGGATTTCGAGCACATCCGCGATCACAATCGGTTCGAGGCCGGCGTCGAGTTCGCTAGCGCGCGTTATGCGCAGCTGGCTGTCCAAGGACCCAAGGCTGCCGCAACCGTTCAAAAGCTGACAAAGATCGATCTCGGGACGATCCGCTACTACCGTTTCGCTGACGGTGAGGTGGATCGTGCCCCGGCACGAATCGCGCGCACAGGCTATACCGGCGAGGACTGCTTTGAATTGTTCATCGCGCCGGTGGAAGCGGAGCGGCTCTGGAACCGTGTGTTGGATGCTGGCGAAGAGTTCGGCATCAAGCCTTGTGGTCTCGGGGCCCGCAATACGCTTCGTCTGGAGGCGGGCATGGCGCTGTACGGCCACGAGATCAGTGCTTCCATCACGCCGGCCGAGGCGGGCCTGCAGCGCAATTGCGACATGACCAAGAAATTTCTCGGAAAGCAGCGCTGCGAACAGCAGCTTCGGGAAGGTGTTAGGCGAAGGTTGGCCGGTTTCGAGATGGCGGGACGGGGAATCGCGCGGGATGGCTACGAAGTTTCGATAGACGGCGTGCCGGCCGGGTGGGTCACCAGTGGGAGCCCTTCTCCGACGCTGAACAAGAATATCGGTTTATGCTACTTACCCACCTCGCACTGTGAGTTGGGCAGCACGATCCAGGTCCAGATCCGCGGGCAACTGGTCGATGCCGTCACCGTTGCCACCCCTTTTTACAAGCGAGCAAAATAGAAACCATGTATCCAGATAACCACCGGTACACGAAAGAGCACGAATGGGTGCGCGTCGAAGGCGACACTGGCGTGATCGGCATCACGCAGCATGCCCAACACGAGCTCGGCGACATCGTATATGTCGATCTGCCAAAGGTGGGGGCTCTGGTCGTTCAGCACAAGACATTCGGCTCGGTGGAGTCCGTAAAGGCCGTGTCGGACATTTACTCGCCCGTCGGGGGTGAAGTGGTGGCCGTGAATGACACCCTCACCGCCGCGCCGGAGAAATTGAATGAGGATCCGCATGGCGACGCCTGGCTGATAAGAGTAAAACTGTCCAGCCCCGCCGAGGTAAACAGCTTGATGACCGCTTCCGAATATCAGAACTACCTCGGAGGCGCCTAGCACAGTGCGATATCTTCCGAAGTCAGACAGCGAGCGCCGTCAGATGCTCGATGCCATCGGCGTTTCATCTCTTGATAATTTGTACTCACATCTGCCCGCCGAAGTCCGCTTGAACCGGCCACTCGCTCTCGGTCCGGGCAAGTCGGAGTACGAAATCGTCGACTACTTCCGTTCGTTGGGTGAGAAGAATGCCGCCGGTTACGCCAGCTTCCTTGGTGCGGGTGTCTACCGGCACTACCGGCCGGTGCTGGTAGACGTTGTGGTTTCGCGTGGCGAATTTCTAACCTCCTATACCCCTTACCAGGCTGAGATCGCCCAGGGAGCGCTCGCCACGATCTTCGAGTTCCAAACAATGATCTGCCAGCTCACGGGGATGGATGTCGCCAACGCATCTATGTATGACGGCTCAACCGCCGTACCCGAGGCGGCGATGATGGCAATGCGGATCACCGGGAGGAGCCGGATTCTCGTCTCGCGCGCGGTACATCCGGAATACCGCGCGGTGCTGAAGACCACCGCGCGCAACCAGCAGATGCCGGTCGATGAGTTCAACTACGAAAGCGCGTCTGGAATGTCCGATCTTGCGGATCTCGATGCCAAGCTCAATGACCAAACCGCGGCCGTGATCGTGCAGAATCCGAACTTCTTCGGCTGCCTCGAGCCCGTGAAGGCCGTCGCGGAGCTTGCGCACAAACACGGCGCGATGCTGGTGGTGGCCTTCACGGAGGCGGTCTCGCTGGGTTTGGTTGCGCCGCCTGCGGATGCCGACATCGTATGCGGCGAGTTGCAGTCGTTTGCGATTTCCCCTTGCTACGGCGGCCCTTTCGCGGGGATTATCGCCACAAAGGAAAAGTTCATCCGGCAGCTTCCAGGACGGCTTGTGGGCCAGACGAAAGACTCGCACGGGAATCGGGCTTTCTGCCTGACTCTCTCCACGCGCGAGCAGCACATCCGGCGTGAAAAGGCCACGTCCAACATCTGCACCAATCAGGCGCTGATTGCCTTGATGGCCACGGTATTCATGACGGTGTACGGAAAGCTAGGCCTGCGCGATCTGGCGCAGCAAAACCTCGCTAAGGCCCATTACCTGGGCAATCGCGTGAACCGCCGTTTTAGGGCGTCGTACTTCAATGAGTGTGTGGCGAGCACCGGAGCGCGTACGCCGGCGGCTGTGAATGAAGAATTGTTGAAGCGAAAGATTGTTGGTGGACTGGATTTGGGACGGTTCTATCCGGAGCTCTCCGATTGTTTATTGTTGTGCGCCACCGAGATGGCGCGGCGCACGGACATGGACATCGTGGCTGAGGTGGTCGGGCAATGATCAAGAAAGTCCGGACCCATGTTTCACAGGAAGAGGCGCTGCTGTTCGAGATTTCCTCGCCTGGAAAGAAAGCGTATCAGTTGCCGGAATTGGATGTTCCGCCGGTGGATGCCGCCTCCGTGCTGGGGGACGAGAATGTCCGCGCGGATATTGCCGGGTTTCCAGAGGTAAGCGAGGTGGAAGCGATCCGCCACTTCACTCGCCTATCCACGCACAACTTCGCCATCGACTATGGTCTCTATCCGCTCGGCTCCTGCACAATGAAGTACAACCCGCGCATCAATGAACTGGTGGCGCGCACAGAAGGACTCGCCTGGGCTCATCCGTATCAGCCGGAGTTACTGTCGCAGGGCTGTTTCGAGGTCATGGCGGCTCTGGAATCCGCACTCTTGGAGATTACCGGGATGGATGCGCTGACACTCCAGCCTTGTGCTGGAGCTCATGGTGAATGGACCGGCATCATGCTCGTGCGCGCGCTTCTCGAATCTCGTGGGAACGCGCGCAAGAAGATTCTCGTTCCGGACTCGGCGCACGGCACCAATCCGGCCACGGCTGCCATGTGCGGTTATTCAGTGGAAAACATCAAATCCAACGATTTGGGCATGATCGATCTCAGCGTCCTGGAAAGGGCTGTGAACGAAGACGTCGCTGCTTTGATGGTTACCAATCCGAACACGATCGGCGTGTTCGAGGAGAATATTGTGAAGGCGTGCGAGGTTCTTCATGCCAAAGGCGCCATGGTCTACATGGACGGAGCCAACATGAACGCGCTGGTCGGCATCACCCGTCCCGGCGACTTTGGCATCGATGTGATGCACCTCAACCTGCATAAGACGTTCTCGACGCCGCACGGCGGCGGCGGTCCGGGAGCAGGCCCCGTGGCGGTCAAGCAACAACTCGAACCGTTCCTGCCCGCACCTCGGCTCAAGCGTGTGGGTGACCATTGGACGTTCGATCACGACCGCCCTCTGACCATCGGCAAGGTTCGCGCCTACTATGGAAACTTCGGCGTCCTCGTCCGTGCGCTTGCCTACATCCTCGCCCATGGCGGCCCCGGCTTGCGCAATGCGACTCTCGACGCGATCCTGAACGCGAACTACATTCGCAAGCATCTCGAGCCGCATTACGATCTGCCCTACAAGTCGCCATCGATGCATGAGTGCGTGTTCAGCGACGATCGTCAAGCCGCCAAAGGAGTGCGCACCGGTGACATCGCCAAACGTCTGATCGACTATGGGTTCCACCCCTACACGGTGAGCTTCCCGCTGATCGTGCACGGCGCATTGATGATCGAGCCGACCGAAACGGAGCCCAAGCGCGAACTGGATCTGTTCATTGACGCTCTCATCTCGATCGCGTGCGAAGTTGATTGTGATCCGGAGATGGTGAAGAAGGCGCCACACCTGACCCGAACGTCCCGCGTGGATGAAGTGGCCGCTGCTCGTAAACCTGTGGTCCGCTGGACGCCGGCTGCCGGCTAAAGCCAGCCGGCAGCGCATGGCGCTGCCCCACTACAATGAGTGATTTATGAAGTCTGTATTGGCGCTCGCTGTCCTGCTGGCCTCATTCGCGGCGGGCCAGACCGGGCGGCCCACCCGCATCTTGTTTCTCGGCAATAGCTACACCTATTTCAACGGGATGCCGGAGATGTTCGCGGACCTGGCACGCGAAGCTGGGACATCAGTTGAAGTCAAGGCTGTCACTCGCGGTGGCGCGCGGCTTCAGCAGCTCTACGAGGAGACCGACGCCCGCCATGTCCTGGAGAGCTCACCGTGGGATTTTGTCGTCTTGCAGGAGCAAAGCCTGCTCGGCGGCGCTTGGGTGAATGGAAACTCCACCGTGAACGAGCCTGCTGCGTTTCATCGCTGGGTCCGGCAGTGGGAGCGTGACGTTCGCGAGGTCCACGCCGAGCCAGTACTCTATCTCACGTGGGCCCGGAAGGCTCAACCGGAGCAGCAGGCGCCTCTCAACTGGGCGTATCTGTCGATCGGCCGCGAGTTGCGAGCGCGCGTGGCCCCGGTAGGTCCTATTTGGGAAAAGATTCGCTCCGCATATCCCGGTCTGGAGCTTTTCGAGCCGGACGGTTCTCACCCTTCCAAAGCCGGTTCCTATGTGGCGGCCTGTGTTTTGCTGCAGACCATTCTGGACCAGCCCTGTCCCGCTCTAGCGGACGGGGTCGCCGTCCCCGATCCAGCGCGACTGCGCGAATTGATTTTGGAACTGGGCAAATTGTCCGTGGGCGATAAACCGGAGTTCAAGACCGCAAAGTTGAAAGCGGGACGGAGGCCATCACCAGCCGAGTTGACGGGAACCTGGACCGGGACGATGCGGCTCTATGATGCGCTCCTCGAAGTCGAGTTTCGCGTGGAAGGTACTTCTGACAGTTGTTCGGGCCGGTGGCGAGTGGCTAAAGCGCCGGATTTCTTGAGCGTGGCGAATCTGAACTGTACCTGGACGGAGCACGGGATCCAATTCCGGGTCGACCATCTGAACGGTCTCTCCGAATCACATCAGGCTGTTCTCGCCGGCGACACTCTTTCCGGAGTGGCGCGAGTCCTGCTGCCCACCGATTACACCCGCCGCGAAGGCGCCTGGCAGCTTCGCAGGATGAAATGAACCGCCTGTGCGCGCCTGGCTGCTGATTTTCGGGGTGGTTCTTGCCATTCGGATCCCGTTCCTGTGGCAGCCGATTCAGGGCGACGATGTTCTCTATCTTACGGCTGCCCAACACGCTCTGATCGATCCGCTGCACCCGCACAACTTCAAGATCGTTTCGCAGGGCGTTGAGATCGATATGCGTGGATTCCCGCATCCGCCGGGCAACTCGTGGATACTGGCCGGACTGCTTGCACTCGTCGGCGACGTCTCCGAACCCGTGTTTCATGGGGCGTACACGCTTTTCTCGTTGCTTGCGGCCGGGGCCGCCTTTTCGATCGCAAGACGATTCAGCAAGCAGCCACTGTTCGCGACTCTGGTGTTTCTGGCAACGCCAGCGTTTGTCATCAATGGCAACTCTCTCGAATCGGATTTGCCCTTTCTCGCGTTCTGGCTGAGCGGAATGGCCCTTTGGATCGACGCTGTCGAATGTCGCTCGAAAATCCGGCTCATCGGATCGGGATTGCTGCTTGCGTGTGTTGGCCTGACTTCTTTTCAGGCGGTGGTGCTTATTCCAATCCTTTGGTTTTATCTCTGGGCGAGAAACCTCAAATGGTTGCCCGCGGCCAGCGTGACACTGGTGCCGCTCCTTGCCGTAGGCGGTTGGCAGTTGTTCGAGCGGCTAACGACCGGTGGCTTGCCCGCCGCAGTGCTGAACCAGCACTTCGCAGACTATGCCTTGCAAACGCTGAACAATAAGGCAAAGAGCGCGGTGGCTCTCACGGTTCACTTGGGATGGATGGTGTTCCCCTTATTGACTCTGCTGCTCCGCTCGAGATGGGACATGATCTTGACCGCCGCAACGGCTGCGGCTGCCGCATACTTCGATGCGAGTCCTTTGTTCTGGCTTCCCCTGGCATGCGGAGTGCTAATCCTGCTTCGTACGCCGGGCGACTTGTTTCCGCGGGTATGGTTTCTGATGTTTTTCGCAGCCGCTCTGGTGATCTTTTTCGCCGGTTCGGCCCGCTATCTCTTACCTGTCGCCCTGCCACTCGCGCTGCTGACGGTGGAGAGGATCGGAGAGCGTCGCTGGTTGTTGGCGGCTGGAATCATCTTGCAATTCGGTGTCTCGCTCACTTTGGCAGGGGCCAACCATGCTCAGTGGGCATTCTACAAGCATGTGGTCGAAGACCTTCATGCGAAGCTCACCGCGAATCGGAGGTTTGTGAACGCCGAAATGGGCCTTAGATTCTACGCCGAGACCGGGGGCGCGCTACCTCTCAAACGAACGCAGACTCTTCGCGACGGGGACCTGATCATTACCAGCGCTTTGACTGGTCACAGTCCCGCTCCGTCCGGACCATCTTTTCTTTCTGTCGCGGAGCGCACACTGTCGTTTCCGATTCGCCTGTTTGCTCTTGGCTCGCCTTCTGCCTATTCGACCGCCGCGAACGGTTTTCGCGCTTTCGACGTCGCTTCCTCACCGGTGGATATCGTGTCTGTTCACACGTATCGGCCATTGCCTCCCACGCTATCGTTTCTATCCATGAATGCCCGCGAGGCCGAACGTCACATTCTGTCGGGCGTCTATTCACTCGAAGGAAACGGCGCCTGGAGATGGACTTCTCCCAAGGCGCTGTTTGCTCTTAAGAAGCCCGTCCAGGCCACGCCATTGCAGGCTGTGTTCCGGGTAGCGGGGCAGGCCGGCCCTCGCCGTGTATCGATTCTGTTGGATGGCGCCGTCGTGACGGAGAAACACTGTGATCGCGATGGACTATACACTTTGGAGTCAGCGCCAGTGCTACCGTTAGGCGGACATGCCGTGGTGGAAATGAACGTCGATCCCGCACTGCGCGTAACAGGCGATCAACGCGTGCTAGGGGTTATCCTCGTCTCGATCGGATTTCGCAGCCCTGTCTGATACAATCGCGGAAGAAGATGATTCGATTCATTTTGCGCACTCTGTGCGTTTGCTTGGTGTTACAACTGGCGGTTCCTTCCCTTTGGGCCTGGCAGAAGAAGAAAAAGGAGAAGAAAGAAGAAGTCACGCAGACGCTTGAGGTGCCGCCCGATCCTCCGCCCGCGGTCAAGGCCGAGGTTTCACGGATGGTCTTCCACACGTCCCCTCTCACGAACAAAGGATTGCTTTCCCAGCAAGTCCGTGATGCCGTCAAGGCGCTATGGCGCTCGAATCAGGGCGCACAGATCGTAAAGATCCGTGCGTTCGTGGCAGGCACCGGTGACTTACGGCGTGTCCAATCCATCGTGAGCGAAATGTTCAGTGAGAAGAGGTTGAATCTGCCGGTTCTGAGTGTTGTGCAGGTTGGGCAATTACCCATGGAAGCCGCGCAGGTGGTGCTGGAGGCAACCTCGATTGCGAAGAAGCCCGTCAATCCGCATGGTCTGACATTCATTTCCGGGAAAGGAGCTACTGCCCCGCTCGATCCCAGCCATTCCAAGATGCTTGTGCAGCCGTTGGCCGAAAAATCCGTAGCAGATCTGAAAACAGCTTTGAGCGGCGCTGCCGTTGCTTCCTCCGATGTCCTGCGCGTTACCTGCTTGCAAAGTTCGCTCGATGACTACTCGCAGGTGCATCTCCTGGTGGCGCGAGAGTTCCCGAAAGCGGCCCTGACTTTCGCGCAAACGCAGCGCGCTCCCGAGAGTCATGTAGTCGAATGTGAAGCCGTAGCGCGGCTCAAGTCCCCGGTCGCGGGCAAGTGGAAGGTCCTGAATCCCCCGGGACTGCGCGCCTCCACACAGTTTTCCCAACTGGCTCTGGCCGGACCCGGACCGGTTGTGCTGACGGGTAGCCAGATGGCGTTCCGGACCCAGGACTCTGACGTTCGGCTCGCCTTTGACCGGATGAACAGCTCCCTGCAGCAGAACGGCACCTCCTTGAAAAACGTCTTTTGGTCGGCGATCTATCCCTTGACGCGGGCCGTGACGGACAAAGTCAGGAGTATTCGGTTCGAGTATTACGACAAGGAGAATCCACCTGCGAGTACGCTGCTGCTATTCGAGGGTCTGCCTTCGGTGGACGCCAGCTTTGCGCTGGAAGTCATAGCGGGAGTGCCTTAAGTCGCGGCGGCAAATAGCCGGTAGAATGAAAATCGCCGGTAGAATGAAAAATGTCCGCCGCTCTTCGACTTCTACCCTCCGTGCATGAGCTGCTCGATCAGCTCTCCGAACTCGAACAATCTTATCCCAGAGATCTGATTCTCCGAACCACGCGCCAGGTGATCGAAGAGGCCCGCCAGAACCTCCGCACCTCGGGCGAAACCTCAGTGCCCGACATCGCCGGTATCATCCGCGATCGTTTGCGCTCGCTGGAGCAACCCTCGCTCCGCCACGTAATCAATGCGACTGGCGTGGTCTTGCACACCAATCTGGGCCGTGCCCCCCTTTTGGAAGGGGCATTTCCGTCCGGCTACACAAACCTCGAATACGATCTTGGCGCCGGCGCCCGCGGCAAGCGCGACGTTCATATTGGTCTGCTCATCGAGCAGCTTCTGGGCGTGCCTGGGATCGCTGTCAACAACAACGCAGCGGCGGTTTATCTCGCTTTAAACGAGCTGGCTGCTGGTGGCGAGGTGATCGTATCTCGCGGGGAACTCATTGAAATCGGCGATGGCTTCCGTATTCCGGACATCATGGCCCGCTCCGGCGCCACACTGCGCGAAGTGGGGACCACGAACCGCACGCGAGTCGAGGATTACGCAAACGCCATCAGCGAGCGCACACGGTTGCTGATGATGGTCCATCCATCCAATTTCCGGATCGAGGGGTTCACCGCCAAACCGGAACGCAGGCAGCTTGTGGATCTGGCGAAACGGCACAACCTGCCGATCTACGAGGATCTGGGGAGCGGGTGTCTCGCCGACCTGCGCGACTTAGGGATCGAAGAGCCTCGCGTCCAAGATTCACTTGAGCACGGCGTAACGCTGGTCAGCTTCAGTGGCGACAAGCTCCTCGGTGGACCACAGGCAGGGATTCTGGCGGGAGAGGCGAGTGTTGTTGCGCGCCTTCGCAGAAATCCGATGTTCCGCGCCTTCCGGCTGGATAAGCTGATTCTGTCAGTCTTGGAATCCACACTTCGTAACACGCTGCTCGAACGATGGCACTCGATTCCGGCCCTCGCCATGATCCGCATGCCGGCCTTGCGCATCCGCGAACGTGCGGAAGCTCTGCTTCGCCAAGTTCGGGGACTCGACGCCACGCTGGTGGAGGGCAAGTCCGTGATCGGAGGCGGCTCGACTCCGGAGCAGAGTATTCCTACCTGGCTCATCTCGATCGGCGCTGCGAACGTAGTCGAGGCGGAGAGGAAGCTGCGAGCATCCGATCCGCCGGTAACGGTGAGGATCGAAGACGATCGCATCCTGATCGATTTGCGGACCGTACTGCCAGAGGAAGAAGACGATCTTGTGGAAGCGGTGTCCAGGCTATGAGGAGAAGGCGCGATCCGGTCGTCGCGATCAGGAGGATGTCAGGCGTGGGGCGTTTCTCAATTCAGGAGGGGATGCGAGACATACTGAGCGCGATCAGGCGCCTCCTCCGGAGAGGCTCACAGCCGGAAGGAGATGATCCTTACGCCTTGGTGACCGCGCCGAGGAAACCACGGCCGCCAACCCGCAGAAGCTCCATAGCCGCAAAGCCGGAGCACTGGGATTCAGACTGAGCCACAGGCTGATCAAGGTGCGCGGCCAGCCGATTGGCAATCGGCTGCAGGTTGCCAACCTGCCCCACGGTGTTTCACTTAATGTAGAAGAGGCTCAGACGCGGCAGGTTGAGCTTCTCCAGCAGCCACCGGTCCAGGTATTGCTTTTCGAGCATCGCCAGTTGCGGTGCAGTCATCTTGCCGCGATAAGGGCGCACTTGGGCCTCCAGGCCAGCTCGCGCTTGTATGAGATCTGCCTCGTTCTGCTGCGCGCGCGCGACAGCGATCATCTTGTCTTCGAGCGCGGCTAGCTGCTGTTCGAGCGCCTCCAACCGCGTGTAATACTGCTCCGCTTCCGCTAGCAGCGCCTCGATGGCTTGGCGGACCGTGGCGAGTTCCGGCTGTTGGATCGCGTCCGCGGCGGTCTGCAGATGCAATCGTAACTCCTCGAGCGGGAATGGCGCGTCGATCCCCTTGGCGGGCGCGGTGACAGCGTCGGCCATGCGCTCGGCTTCCTCGACGACCGCCTGCGTGCAATACGCGAGCGAGTTCACCATGCGTCTCCTTTTCTTTTGCGCTCGCCACTTCTCGAACGCCGCGTCAATACCGCGGAGCACCGCGTCGAGAGGAATTTCCGCGTTCTTCCAGGTTTCAATGAGCGCCCAATCGAGGGGTGACAGAAGAAACAATCCAGTTCCGCGGGCGCGCTGAAAGTGCTCCTCCACTTCGGTGAAGTAGTTGAAGTAGTTCAGCGGCCAGTCTTGTTGCGTCTCCAAATGATCTCCAACCCTTCGAGCGTCAGATCTTCGTCGACGGACTTCAAGTATCGAGAGCCCTGTGTAATCAACGCCGCCTGGCCGCCGGTGGCGATCGTTTTCGTGCCTTTGCCCATTTCGCCGATCAGCCGTTCCAGGATCCCGTCGATCATTCCAATTGCTCCATAGTACAGACCCGACTGGATGCTTCCTACGGTGTTACTGCCGATCACCTTCTCCGGCGCCCGGAAGTCGACCTTCGGAAGCTTGGCTGTCCGGGCGTAAAGAGCATCGATCGAGATGCTGACTCCGGCGCAGATAATGCCACCGAGGTACTCTGCTTTCCGCGAAACGATATCGAAGGTGATCGCCGTACCCAGATCTACAACGACGCAGGGGCCGCCATACTTGTTGTAGGCTGCGACGGCATTGACCACGCGGTCCGCGCCGACTTCGCGCGGATTGTCGTACAGAAGGCGCAGACCGGTCTTCGTCCTGTGCGTGATGAACAGCGGCGCTTGACGGAAATAATGGCGCGACATGCGCTCGAGCGTGGGATCGAGTGGTGGGACGACACTACTGATGATCACGCCCTCGACCTTTGCGAGAGACAGCTTGTCGAGTGCGAAGAGATTCCGGAATAAGATGCCCCATTCGTCCTCGGTCTGTTCATGAACGGTGCGGAGCCGCCAGCGGTGCGTGAGTTTGCGGCCAGTGAATACCCCAATCGTGATGTTTGTGTTCCCAGCGTCGAGTGCTAACAGCATAGTCAGACCGGTCTCACGCCCCCAGCGAGAATTTTCACGACTTCACCATTATCACGCCGCAACAGCAGGAAGCCGGTCTCGTCGAGACCAGCGGTGATACCGCGCTCGCCGGAGTCGAGGACGACCCGCCGATTCCGGACATAGCTGGATGCGGACTCAAACGCTTCCAGGATCGGCTGCACGCCCTTTTCCGAAAGAGTTTCACACCATCGGTCAACGTATGGAAGCAGGTGAATCAGCAGCGACTCACGGGAATGCTCGCTGCCAGAGGCAATGCGAAGCGAGTTGGCGGTATCGGCGAGATCTTCGCGAAAGCCGGTGTGGTTCACATTGATTCCAATCCCCGCGATGACCACTCGAGTTTCCACTGCGACAAGAATGCCGCCGCACTTGCGTTCGCCAAGAAGCAGATCGTTAGGCCAGCGTAGATCGCACGTGATCCCGGTGGAATCCAGGATTGCCTCCCTTGCGGCGAGACCGATGGCCATCGTCAAGGAAGGAAACGCAACCGCCGGGAATGGGAGCCGCAGGACGATTGAAATGTAGAGGCCAGCGCCGGGTTCGGAGTACCAGGTGCGGCCCAGTCGTCCCTGTCCCGCGGTTTGCGATTCAGCTCCCACGACTGTACCGTGCGGACATCCGTTTGTAGCGAGGCGCGAGGCCTCGGTCATCGTTGTCGGGAGGGATTTGTGCCAGAGGATGTGCCGGTCAGGGAAATGGCGGGTTACCTCGGCGAGATTCATGGGCAAAGCTCGATGCGAAAATTGAGATCGACCGCGGTCGCCGAGTGAGTGATAGCACCGCACGAAATGAAGTCGGCGCCGGATTCAGCATAGGCACGGACGGTATCAAGAGTGATGCCTCCCGAGAGTTCGATTTGCGCACGGCCGTTGACCTCGGCGATCCAGTCCTTGGCCTCGGCTGGGGTTAAATTATCGAGGAGGAGGCGCTGGGCTCGGCAAGCGAGGGCTTCGCGCATTTCGTCGCGGGTGCGGACTTCGACTTCGACGGGAAAATTAGCGCCAAGGGTTCGCTCGACGGCCTGACGGATGCCGCCTGCCGCGACGATGTGATTGTTCTTGATAAGGATCGCGTCGTACAAACCCATGCGGTGGTTGGTGACGCCACCGGCGGCCGCAGCCATCTTTTCGAGCTGCCGTAAACCGGGAGTAGTCTTGCGAGTGTCGAGGATCTTGGTGTGCGTTCCCCGGACCGCCTCGACGTAGCGGCTGGCGTGGGTGGCGACGCCGGAGAGTCGCTGAAGAAAATTCAGGGCGACTCTCTCGCAGGTGAGAAGAGTGCGCGCTTTGCCGCGAACGGAAGCGATGCGATCGCCCGTGCGGGCGTGGACTCCATTCTTGGCGAGCAATTCCAGCGAGTCGACTCCTCCTTGTAATTCGTAGATCACCGGGAGGACTTCGAGACCGGCCACCACCAGGTCCTGGCGGGCGAAGAACGTACCGGTTGCGTCGAGTTCTTCAGGGACGCAGGAATTGGTGGTAACGTCGCCGGAACCGATGTCTTCGGCGAGCGCTTGCGCCACGATACCGCGAATCACGAGTGCCTCAAAGATTGCGCAAGGCCTCGCGGCTCTTGGCAAACTGCTCCTGGTAATCGACGAGCTTGGTTCGGATACTCGACACCACGGTTTCGGGCGCGCGGTTCAGAAACTCTTCGTCGGTGAGCTGCCGGTTCGAGTTAGCGATGTTTTTCTCCAACTGCTCGATTTCTTTCTCGAGACGCTTCTTAAGGACTTCGAGTTGTGCGGCAGGCACTTTGAGGCTCAGATCAAAGGCCGGTGTGGCGCGTATAGCCCCACCGATCTGGGGGGCGCTCCCAGAGTGGAGTGTGAGCGTCACGCCGGCGAGCTTCTGAATCGTTTCCGGCTGCGCGCGGGCCATCTCCAAGGCGCGCCCGGTCGAGTACAAGTCCCCTTCCAGTTGTTCTTTAGGATCGAGCTTGAGTTCAGCGCGGAGGTTGCGGGCGGAGGTGATAATCTCCTGGAGCAGCTCCATATCCTTTTCAGCGGCCTCGTCCAATGCGGTGGGGTCGCACTGAGGATAGGAAGCTTGTGCAATGGACTGCGGGCGGGACATTGATTTAACGGGGGCGTAAACGGCGAGTCGCTGCCAGAGTTCCTCGGTGAGGAAGGGCATCACCGGGTGGAGGAGGCGAAGCGCTCCTTCGAAGATCGTGAGAAGGTTTCGCCAGTCCTCAGTGGCGCCAGACGAGTCGGTGAAGCGGATCTTCTTGATCTCGACGTACCAGTCGCAAAACTCGAGCCAGAAGAAGCTCCAGGCCAATTGGGCGGCTTCGTGATATCGAAAAGCCGCAATCGCTTTGTTCATTTGGTCGGCGGTGCGATGAAAGCGAGAGAAGATCCAGAGGTCTTCGAGCGCATCGCCTTCGGGCTTACTGACGGGGACTTCCGGAATCCAAGGCTCGACCCCGGAGCTCTCCATCTTCAAGAAGACAAATCGCGCTGCGTTCCAGATCTTGTTGGCGAAATTGCGAGCGCTCTGCATGCGCTCCTCAGACAACACAATGTCGGTACCGGGAGCGGCCCCCTGCAAAAGAGCCATCCGGATGGCATCCGTTCCGTACTTCTCGGTGACCAGAAGCGGATCGATGACATTACCCTTGGTCTTCGACATCTTTTGCTTTTCGGCGTCGCGCACAAGGCCGTGGATATAGACTTGGCGGAATGGCACTTTGCCCGTGCACTCGATGCCGAACATCATCATGCGTGCCACCCAGAAGAAGATGATGTCGAAGCCGGTGATCAGCAGCGAGGTGGGATAGAAACGCGCGAGATCGGGAGTTTGGTCAGGCCAACCGAGAGTGGAGAAAGGCCAGAGACCGGCGCTGAACCAGGTGTCGAGCACATCGGGGTCCTGCTCGATATTGTTGGAGCCGCACTTGGAACAGCTCGTGGGATTGTCGCGTGCCACGGTAGTAGCCTTGCAATCCTGGCAATGCCACGCAGGAATTCGATGGCCCCACCATAGCTGGCGGGAAATGCACCAATCACGTATGTTGTGCATCCACTCGTAATACGTCTTCGTCCAATTCTCGGGGACGAAAACGGTGCGGCCAGTCTCGACTGCTTCGATAGCGGGCTTGGCGAGAGGCTTCGTCTTGACAAACCACTGCGTGGAGATGAGCGGCTCGACAACGGTCTTGCAGCGCTGACACTTCCCAACGGAAAGCGCGTAGGGCTCGATCTTAACGAGGAAGCCGCCTTTTTCGAGGGCGTTAACGACCCGCTTGCGAGCTTCGAAGCGGTCGAGATTGGCGAATTCGCCAGTCGCAGCGGTCATGATACCGGTTCGGCTGATCACGTCGATCCTGGGGAGGTCGTGGCGCTGACCGGCGGCGAAGTCATTCGGATCGTGGGCTGGCGTAACTTTGACCACGCCGGTGCCGAATTCAGGATCGGCGACATCATCAAGAATGATGGGGATCTCGCGGTTCATCAACGGCAGCAGGACCTGCTTGCCGTGTAGGTGGGTGTAGCGCGGGTCCTTTGCATTGATGGCGACCGCGGTGTCCCCAAGCATGGTTTCGGGGCGCGTTGTGGCAACCGTCAGGTACTCGTTGGTCCCGATAACCGGATAGCGAATGTGCCAGAGGCTGCTCTGCGTATCTTCGTGGTCGACTTCCAGGTCGGAGAGCGCCGTGTCGCAGCGAGGACACCAATTGACCATGTAGCCGCCGCGATAGATGAGTCCCTTTTCGTATAAGCGAGTGAAAACTTCGCGGACGGCGCGGGAAAGACCGGGATCGAGCGTGAAGCGTTCGCGCGACCAGTCGCACGAGGCGCCAAGGCGCACCATCTGATTCTTGATTGTGCCGCCGGATTCCTCTTTCCATTGCCAGACACGCTTCTCGAACTCCTCACGGCCGAGGTCACTGCGTTTGATGTTTTGCTTCGCTAGCTCGCGTTCCACGACCATTTGAGTAGCGATACCGGCGTGGTCCATGCCGGGGAGCCAGAGGGTTGCGTCGCCGCGCATACGATGCCAGCGGATGGTGACGTCGATTTCAGTGTGTTCGAGCATGTGCCCCATGTGGAGCGATCCGGTGACATTTGGGGGCGGGATCACCAGGGAGAACCTTGTTCTCCCTTCGG